>Ga0116121_1000045_pt1 | contig 61301 bp, 49 predicted proteins | sample June2015DPH_13_1_FD_89725 | JGI IMG/M metagenome (GOLD analysis project Ga0116121, IMG submission 89725) | Peatland microbial communities from SPRUCE experiment site at the Marcell Experimental Forest, Minnesota, USA - June2015DPH_13_10 | ecosystem: Environmental > Terrestrial > Soil > Wetlands...
CATTTTTCGGCCAATTATTGCGAGGCGTCAAGTTTATCAAAGAGTAAACAAGCCTCCGGGCTGGAAGACCCGCGCTCTGGAGCGGACGCACGCTCGGTGCGTGGTCGAGCGGGGATATTATCGCGTGGATTGGGAGTGAACGTCTGTGAGGGTGGTCACCGGACATTTGTGAGATTTTTTCGCCGCCAAGACGCTTCGACTTGGTTCAGGGCAGGCGCCGAGGGCGCCGAGAACAACCAGTATCTCTTCCTCCCACCGGGCGCCGCTGAATGAAAACGAGCGCCGCGAAGTCTGGGAAAAGTCTTCAAAATCGATCCAAGCGGCAATGAAACCATCCTGGACAATTTCGCGGGCGGAGACTCAGACGGGGGTTATCCGCATAGCGGGCTCATTACGGATGCAGCGGGCAATTTCTACGGCACCGCGGAAGCGGGTGGCGGCAGCGGCCAGGGGTCGGGCGTGCTGTATGAGCTGACCAAGAAGGGCAGGATCAAGTTGCTCCACCGATTTTCGGCAGCCTGCTAGGCCGCGTGGAGCACGCTCACTGGCAGCGACAAAGTTATGACAGCGCCACCTCCCGGACGTTGCGAGATCCGGGTGCGACCACCATGTGCCTGGGTAACTGCATCTACGAATGCCAGTCCGAGTCCGTGACCGGGAGAATGTTTTCCTTTTACGAATCGTTTGAAAACCCGGGTGTCAATATCAGCGGGGAATCCCGGACCGTTGTCTTCGACCACCAGTACTGCTGAGCCTTGATGCGAATATAGCCGGATCTTCACTTGGCATCCGGCTGGCAAATGAGTTAATTCGTTTTCAAGCAAATTGCTTACTACCCGATTCAGTAGGGTCACGTCAGCATCCACAACCACATCCTCTTCCAGGTCAGTCGTCACATCATGACGATGCTCGGCCATCGCTGGCTGGTAAATATCAACCAGTTGTCTCACAACCTCGGAGAAGTCAATGGGTCCGCGCTCGATGTGAAGGGCACCCGCCTCCGCCTCCGCCAAGTCCAGCGTCGTATTCAACAACTGCAAGAGCCTGTCCAGGGCTTCGATTGCTTCTCCAACCGAGTCTCGCCACTTGTCATCTCCTTCATTGCACAATGCGGATTCAAGTGTTCCACGAATTAAGGTTACCGGGCTTTTGAGGTCATGCGCGATTCCGCCAGTCACCGTGCGAAGCTGATTCACGGAAGCCTGGAGCCGGTCCAGCATGTGATTAAAAGTCTTCGCCAATCGCGAAATCTCATCCGAATTTACAGGTTCGGGGAGGCGTTCCTGAATGTCTTCTGTTCCGATCCGCGCCACGGTTTCTGTAATCTGTTCAACGCGATGCAGGGTGCGGCGTGCACTCCAATACGAAATGACGAATCCCAGCACGAACATGCCGCCCCAGAGCATGAGAAAACGACCCGCCAACTTGTGCAGTAGATGCTTGGAGCCGCGATCCGACAATCCCAGATAAACAATTCTTCCGTTTTGCGCCTTTACAACGACGCGAAATGTTTGCTGGTATCCTTCGACGGTTATCGACTTTGGCGGTCCCGGTACCAGCTGTGAGCGCTGAATCGCGTTAACGAAAGCGTCCTTCGAGCCTGGACCTACCCACAACGGAGCATCATTGTTACTGGGGTTGGTGGCAAGAAAGAATACTGAATTCATCCTTTCGCCGCGGCCATTGCGTTCATCCGGCACTTCCTGGGTTGCAAGCTCAGCCACTTCGCGCACGATCCGCCTGTAAAGGTGATCGCCCGGTGTGTCCACCGAGACTTGAGCCAAGACCTCAGCTTCGCCGCTCAGCCAAGTGTCACTTCGCTCCCAGAGACCCTGTGCGACAAGAAAATAGACTATGGAGAATGTCGCAGCGGTTCCGAGCGCGAACGCCAGAGTTGTCCAAATCGAAATTCGCCAAGCGGCGGTAGTGCGGAGGTTCCTAGGCATGTTTGAGAACGTACCCAACACCGCGAATCGTATGAATCAGCGGTCGTGGAGTATCGTGATCCACCTTGCTGCGCAGCCGATAAATGTGAACATCAACTACGTTGGTTGCGGGGTCAATCCTCATCTTCCAGACATGGTCCAGAATCATGGTCCGCGTGACGACGCGACCTTCGTTGCGGCAAAGATATTCCAACAAGGAAAATTCCTGCGGGGTCAATTGCAGCAAGTGCTCGCCCCGTCGCGCCTCACGACGCACCAAGTCAAGCTGCAAGTCGGCTGACTGCAGACGCACGGATTCCGTCTGCGGAGCGGTGGATCTGCGTAGGAGGTTTCTCAATCTGGCCAGTAATTCGGGCAGAGCAAATGGCTTCGTGAGGTAGTCGTCTCCGCCCTGCTCCAGTCCGCGAACACGTTCGTCTAGGGAACGCCGGGCGGACAAGATCAGGACCGGCGCCACATTACCATGAGATCGGCAGCGGGCAATCAAGTCCAATCCATCCAGATCGGGAAGGCCAAGATCGATGATGAAGGCATCGTAAATACCTTCCAACGCCATGGTCTCGGCAACTTTCGCTGTACTGGCCGCATCCACCTGATATCCGGCTTCCGTCAGCGCTCGCTTGAGGAATAGCTGGATGGAAATGTCGTCTTCTACGACCAACAATCGCATGGGAGATCCCTGCCTGTCCAGAACTTTACACCTCCAAATAGGATGCAGGAAACCGGGTCCTAGAAACTTCTAGAGCCAACGACTGCCGCGTCACTGCTGATGCCATGACATGTCCACACGCACAGGCATTTCATTCTTGACGGGCATCGTCAGCAGCGATGGGGGGTCGATTCTAAAATCCGTCAGCGTAGCCGGAATTGTTCCCGTGATATGGATCTCGTTCCCATGCTTATCCAGCTTGAAGGGAACCTGCTTGTACTGGGCTGTCTGGCCCGCAAACTGGATCTCAAGATCAGCGTTAATGGTCGACGCGGTCGCATCCGATTCAGGCAAGCGAGTGCGCACCGTGACCAGCGGAAACTCGGCACCGCGCGTGACCTGAATCATGTGGAGGTCGCGGTTGCTGTCTCCGGAATCAAACGATTTAACCGGCACAGCGATCAGAAACTCGCATTGCCCAGCATGGCAGACGCCCTTGCCCTTGACTGCGTGACTCACGCCCTCACTCTGATGAAGTGGATGCGAAACGTGGTAGGTAAGCGTGCTCTGTTGAAGCACCCATTGGCTGTCGGCTCCAAACGCGGGAATAGCTGCGAACAAGAACGCAGTCAGTATTTTTCTGTTCATAAACTGTGCTTAGAACTTCACCGAAACCGACAGAAGAGCAGCACCAAATGCCCCGGCCGTAACGATGGCCACCGGGCCGTGCGCTTGCGCGATGCCGTGGACTTTTTCTCCGTTGTTCTTCTGACTGAATGCCATTGCCCCAAGAATGGGAGTCAGGATCATGCCCGGTCCGTGAATCCAAGCCATCGCCTCGTGAAATTTTATCGGACCGCGCTTTTTGGTTCCGGGAATTCTGGGTGCGCGAATGGCATAGTAAGCGGTGATGCCGTAGAGATCTCCCGTCAGGCTGCCTAGCGCCACATGCAAATCGCGAGCGGCCGTGCCTTCACTTTTGCCGCCAGCGCCCGGACCGAGGATCACCGTCGCAACGAGCGGTATCATCGTGATCAAACCCATCCGTTGATGGATCTTCAGCATGTGCGTCCGTTTATCCAGCAGCGCCTGCTCCAGAGGGTTTCCCCGAGTTTGTTCCGGGGAAAGGCCTAGATCCGAAAGAGAAGGGGTGGTCATGCTACTCGACGGCGCATCAGGTAAGTTCTCCTGTTGTGTTAGAGCTGGGTTGCCATTGACTGGTTCGCCTCGCTCCAGTTTGCCATCGACAACTTGTGGCCGGGCGCCGTCGACAGTTGCTGAAGAAATCTCAAACGTCTTGAATCCCGCGGCTTCAAACGTCAGACGGTAGTTGCCTGCAGGCAAGCCCAGTTGGTAGGTACCGTCAGGCCCTGTGTTCGCCGTTTGTTTCTGCCCAGTATCGATGCTCGTTGCCGTCACGGAAGCATTCGCAACCGCTTTACCGAATTCGTCGCTAACCGCACCTTTAATTATTCCTGTTGAGGTCTGAGCGATCAGAGGTGGAGTGACTTGCAGAAGCGCACAAATGCCTAGCAACCAAAGGAAAATACCAATTCGTTTGTTCCGCCTATTGTTCAGCATCGTTTGCCTCACGCTTTTTTGAAGGTGATATTTGTTTTTCTTATTGCTTCTTGCATATCAGGCGAGACTAGCCCTGCAATGCTCGTGGAAAATATGCTCCGATCAAATAGCCGATAGTGCTTCCCACCAGTTCGGAACGATGAAAGGGGGCCGTGTAAATATCGGCCTGATCGCGGAGCCCGCGCTTGGCCCATCGACTGAGAGACTTGGTACTGTCCGAGTCGCGGGATCTTGTAGCAGGCTCTTTGGGTGGATCGGAAGCTGAATCTAAGCGTTCAACGGCAGGAAAACTCGGATTCCGCACCGCTGATGGCGCGTGCGGCAATTTCTGACAAAATCCCGATGCCCCTTGCAAGATTGCTCCTCACAAAAAACCAAAAAGACAGCACCGTACGTACATGGGCTTGTTTAAACCGATTCCGCTTGCCTATTGAGACACGAAGACCAACACTCACGATACGACCGAAACATTACCGCAGCCTTTCCGGAGGATGACAATTTGTTCATCCAAGGGTTATTTCGAGCATTCCTCTCCTCTTTACGGTTACGCTTTCTTCGATGAAGTCTGCCGAGTTGCAACCATTTTCCTGGTTTGGTGCTTCCTAGAAGACACGGCTTCTTTCGCTTGTCTGCGGCATCGTGTATTCGCAACTTGACACTTGCGATTCACGCAGCCTTGAATCGCACCTTATTCTTACGCGAAAACAATCTGGAGTCATTTGAATGCGACCGGCTGTAATCGGACTGACAGTGTTGATGGCTGGAATGTGTAGTGGAATCAGTGTCGCGCAGACGCTAAAACCGCGGTCGCCAGCAGGCACACAGCAAAACGAGGATGTGCCTAGAGCGCAGACGGAGCCGGAAACTGTCGACGCGCCGATAATGATGGCGATGACCGTTGAGGCGGGCACTCCGATCAAAGTGGCGATTGATTCTGAGGTACGGATTCGCGCCGTGGGTCAGGTAATTCATGGCAAGACAACGGAGCCCGTATATGCATTCGACAAATTGCTGATTCCGCTTGGGACGTTGGTGAATGGCAAAGTGTCGGCGATTGATCCGGTCCCGAAGATGACCCGAACCATGCAGGCGGCGAATGGAGATTTCTCACCTGTACGTAAGGTGCATGTGCAGTTTGACGAATTGGTGATGGCCGATGGGAAAACCGTCGCTTTGCATACGTTCGCGTCTCCTGCTCCGGACGGGGTGCTGCGGTTCGTCTCTGCGAATGACGCAGAGAAGAAAAAGAACAAAGTGCATGAGGCCGCGTCGAACAAAGTGAGCGCCACGCGGCAAGCCCTACATCAGCAATGGAGCGACTGGCAGAAGAAGATCCATGAACCGGGAAAGATGCACAAGGTAAAGAGAATCGTCCTCGCGCAGTTGCCAGTGCATCCGCAATACCTGGACGCGGGAACGAGTTTTAATGCGAGCTTATTGCAGCCTTTGAATTTTGGGACAGAGTTGGTAAAGCCGGGAGCGATGAGTGACATTGGAGCGCCGCCACCGACGGGTAGCGTGGTGCATGCTCGACTGAAGGCAGGATTGAGCTCCGCGACGGCGAAGGTCGGGGACCCGGTGGAAGCGGTGATTACCGAGCCGCTAGTCGCGTCCGATCATCTGATCCTGCCGGAGGGCAGCGTGATCAAAGGCTCCGTAATGCAAGTTGCTCCAGCGCGCCGATTGGGCCGGAATGGACAGTTGCGAATCCGATTTCGAGAAGTTGCGCCTCCGAATGGAATCGAGCGAAAAGTTGAGACGAACCTCGAAGGCGTGGCCGTGGCCAAGGGCGAACACCTGAAGCTGGACAACGAAGGCGGAGCGGAAGTGACGACTCCGCGAACGAGATACCTGACAACTGGCATTCAAGTAATGCTGGCGGCATCGCAGGCTTCTCCCGACCGTGATGCGGGACAGGGCGGACAGAGCGCGGGCGAAGCGGGAGGCGGAGCCGCGGGCGGCGCATCGGGCTTTAAGTTAGTAGGGATGGTTGTAGGAATCGCTGCACATTCCCGTGTAGTGTCGGCCGGTTTCGGATCGTATGGAGCGGCGATGTCCATCTATTATCACTTTCTAGCCCGCGGACGCGATGTGGTCTATCCGAAAGACATGGCTATGGTAATCGGCCTGGGAACTCGCGACAGCAAATCAGCGAATTCCGCAGAGCCTTCAGCGCAGTAGCACAATGATGAGACCCGTCGTTCCCGACCTTATGGTCCTTCAGCAAAGGAGGATCAAGAGCGGGAAGAGCGGAGACATAGAGAAACCGCTCCCTACTCAGTTTGTGTCGGCGGCCTGCCTCCGCCATGGGGTCCGCCGAGCAGCCCCATAATTCACTTGACCGCAGTCTATATTTCTGCAAATATGGAAATATGCCAGCGACGCCGAGCAAAAAGAGTGCCGAGCGAGTTGCGAAGTTCGCCGACATGCTTTCCGCGATGGGCACCGAACCGCGCCTTCGAATTATGCAATTGCTGCTATCCGCGCATCCGGAGGGCTTGGTGGTAGGTGATATCCAATCAGAGCTGGACATTCCGAATTCCACGCTTTCTCACCATCTGGAGAAGCTGAAGAATGAAGAACTCGTGAACGTGCGCCGTGAAAGCACCTTTTTGCGGTACACGGCCAATACGGAAGCGCTCCAGGAACTGCTGCAATTCCTCTACGCCGAATGCTGCACGCGAAATAAAGCAGTCAAACCCCAAGATATCGTCCAGCTTTGTAAGTAGGAGAAGTCATCATGAGCGCCACCGACATCAAGGAAGTGGTCAAAGAAAAGTATGGCCAGGCTGCGTTGCGCGTGAAGAGTGGCGGAAGTAGTTGCTGTGGAGCGACCGCGGCAAGTGGCTTGGGCTGCGACCCAATCACCTCCAATTTGTACGACTCCTCGCAGGCGGGACAGGTCCCCGAGGGGGCCATGCTTGCCTCGTTAGGGTGCGGAAACCCGACGGCACTGGCGAAGTTGAATCCAGGAGAGGTGGTTCTCGATCTCGGCTCAGGCGGCGGGATCGATGTCCTGCTCTCGGCGAACCGGGTTGGGCCCACCGGCAAGGCCTACGGTCTCGATATGACGGAGGAAATGCTCGCGCTTGCCAACGAGAACAAGCGCAAAGCCGGTGCTGAGAACGTTGAGTTTCTGAAGGGCGAGATCGAGCATATCCCTCTGCCGGACAACTCGGTCGACGTGATTATCTCGAATTGTGTGATCAACCTTTCAGCGGACAAGGATCGTGTGTTGCGAGAAGCCTTTCGCGTGCTGAAACCGGGAGGTCGCTTTGCAGTTTCGGATGTTGTGACCCGAGGCGAAATAACAAAAGAAATCCGCCAAAGCGTGCTTCTGTGGGTCGGGTGTGTGGCGGGAGCCCTCGGAGATGACGAATATCGCAGCAAACTTTCCGCAGCGGGTTTCGAGCAAATCGATATCGAGCCAACGCGAATTTATCGGGCAGAAGATGCGCGTGAATTTCTCTCGGCGGCTGGCGTCGATGTGGATGCGATTGCACCAGAGGTAGATGGCAAATTCCTGAGCGCCTTCGTTCGGGCCGTCAAGCCTGCAAACGCAGGAGCGGAAGCGTGTTGCGGACCGACCTGCTGCAACTAGGAGAGAACCAGTATGCAAGGACATTACAACGCACTATTCCTGTGCACAGGCAATTCCGCGCGCTCCATCATGGCTGAGGCAATCCTCAACTCCAAAGGGCGCCCTAATTTCACGGCTTACAGCGCCGGAAGCCATCCCTCAGGAAAGGTTCGACCGGAAGCATTGAGACAGCTCGAAATGGCGCATTTACCAACCGTGGGTCTGCGCAGCAAGGCGTGGGATGAATTTTCTCTGCTGGGCTCTCCAAAGCTCGACTTTGTTTTTACGGTTTGCGACAACGCGGCGAAAGAGGTTTGCCCAATCTGGCCCGGACAGCCGATGACTACCCATTGGGGCGTTCCCGACCCAGCGGCGGTTCAGGGAACCGAAACTGAAGTGGAACGGGCGTTTCGCGAGGCGTTTTTTATTTTGGAGCGCAGAATCAGCCTATTGCTCTGTCTTCCACTGAAGACTCTCGACAGCCTTGCACTCAAGAGAGAACTCGACAACATCGGCCAGACGATGGCCCCTGTCACCCAGGAATAGCAATGAATTTCGACAACGAGGCCGCCCTTCGTGGCTTGCCGCATTACAGGGAGCACAGATGAAGGCAACGAATCGGCTCAGTTTTCTCGACCGCTATCTGACCGCATGGATCTTCGCCGCCATGATCGGCGGCGTTGTATTGGGTTGGCTCGTGCCCGGGGTAGTACCGTTTCTGAATCGCTTCAACATCGGCACGACTTCTATTCCGATTGCGGCGGGATTGATTTTGATGATGTATCCCCCTTTTACGAAGGTGCGATATGAGAACCTGCATGAGGTCTTTCGCAACAAGAAGGTGCTCGGGCTTTCGCTCGTCCAGAACTGGGTTGTCGGGCCGATTCTGATGTTTGTCCTGGCCATTGTCTTCCTGCGCGGATATCCGGAATACATGGCTGGACTCATCATGATCGGTCTTGCACGTTGCATCGCGATGGTCATCGTGTGGAACGAACTGGCCCGAGGCGATACGGAATATGCGGCTGGCCTGGTGGCCTTCAATTCTCTCTTTCAGGTGTTTTTCTACTCGCTCTACGCCTGGGTTTTCATTACGGTCCTCCCCGCCAAGCTCGGCCTTCGGAGCACTATCGTTAATGTGTCGATAGCAGAGATTGCAAGGAGTGTTTTTATTTATCTTGGAATCCCGTTTCTCGCGGGATTTCTGACTCGTACCGCATTGGTTCGATCTAAAGGGCAGGACTGGTATAACCGGAACTTCATTCCCCGTGTCAGCCCGCTGACGCTGATTGCCCTGCTGTTCACGATAGTGGTGATGTTCTCCCTTAAAGGCGGGTACATTGTTCGCCTGCCCTTGGACGTCCTGCGCATCGCCGTGCCACTCTTGATTTACTTTGTGCTGATGTTTCTGGTGTCCTTTTATATGGGCAGGAAGGTGGGTGCGGACTATTCCCAGACGACCACCCTGGCATTCACGGCCGCCTCCAACAACTTCGAACTGGCGATCGCGGTGGCGGTGTCAGTATTTGGCATCAACTCTGGAGCGGCCTTCGCAGCGGTCATTGGGCCGCTGGTGGAAGTGCCCGTGATGATCGGGCTGGTCAACGTGGCCTTCTATTTTCAACGCCATTTTTTTGCCAACCCGCAAGTGATCGCAATCGAGCCGGTTTGCTCGCCCACGGCACAGTAAGGATCTCCGTTGAAGCATCGCAGCTGTCTTTCTGGTGGAGCTCGTCTGGGTTGCGTGGCACATTTCGGTATGAGACCGGTACAACTGAGCGAGGGAGAGATTGGCTTGTAGGGTCCTAACAGGCTGCGGAAAAGGTAGACTTGAGTGCAAAGGACGACCACTGGGGCTGAAGCCCTTGTTAAAACAGGTAGCTTACGCGGCCCTAAAGGGCCGCTCTTCCACCGTGGCACAGGCATTCGTGAGTTTTTCCGCAGCCTGCTAATCGGCACCAGATGAAGCACTTGGAATTTTGACTTCTGCAGTTCGGGAACAAGGTGCCGGAGGTTCAATCCTTTCTCCCCGACCAATTACCTCAATCCCATCATTGAATTAGCGAGCTTTCTTTTCCCCAGTCTTCGGGAACTTGAGCCAACTTGGGTCGATCGAGCAAGTCCTCGACTACGGCAAACGAAGACCTTTGTCACCAATCGATGTGCGCTGTGTCATAGGGCAGGGCTCAGGTTTGGTGCATAGTGAAGATGGTGTAATGGCTCATCAGCTCACTACGTGCACCTTCTGTGGCGTTGGTTGCGGGCTCTACCTTGAGACCTCCGGCAACCAGATAGTCGGTGCCTATCCGAGCGTCTCTCATCCCAGCAATCAAGGACGAATCTGCATACGCGGCTGGTACATACACGAGGTCGCCAGCTCGCCTGACCGGCTGAAGAATCCCCTCCTTCGCAAGAACGGCACGCTCCACGAAGTGAGCTGGGACGAAGCGCTGGGCTTTATCGCTTCGAAAATGAAGGCGATTCGGGAGAAGCACGGCCCGGATGCGCTGGGCTTCTTGAATTCACCGCGCTGTTCCAACGAAGAAACGTACCTTTTGCAGAAGTTTGCCCGCGCCGTGATCGGCACCAACAACGTGCATCACGGGACGGGCATCTACTCCAACAACGCGATCAACGTGTTGATGGACATGATCGGCGTTCCGGCCAGCACAAACTCGATTGCGGAGCTGGCGCAGAGCAAAGTGATCGTGGTCGATGGGGTGGATCTCGCCAAGCGCATGCCAACCATTGGCGGCGCGGTCATCCGCGCCAAGCTGAACGGCGCATGCTTGATCGTAGTCGGTACCAGGCGGCATCGGGTGGCCGAGAGCGCCGACATCTTCCTGCAGATCAAGCCCGGAACGGAAACGCTGCTCTATGGAGCGATGGCCAAGGTCATTGTCGACCGCGGCTTGATGAATTCTGGCTTCACCAAGACGCGCTGCCGCGATTATGAAGCTTTTCTTGCCTCGGTCCATGAATACGATCTGCTGCGCGTGGCGGAGAGCTGCGGTGTCGAGCCGAGATTGATCGAAGCAGCCGCCCTGGCTTATGGGCACGCAAGTTCGGCCACGCTGATGTTTTCTGCCAGCATGGAGGAGCGGAGCCGCGACAGCATCCGCGCGGTCGTAAACCTGGCGCTGGTATCGGGGAATCTCGGCAAGTCCGGAAGCGGACTGTTCGCACTCACCGAGCAAAACAACTTGCAGGGAGTGTGCGACATGGGCATGTTGCCGGATCGTTTGCCCGGCTATAAGCCCGTAAGCGATGACCGCGCACGCTCGTCCCTTGATGCCATCTGGAAAAGCAAAGTTCCTGCGCACGCAGGGGTTGGATCGCGCGCTTTGCTGACTCATCGCGCACAAGGCAAGGTCAAGGCGCTTTGGCTATCGCGCTATGATCCCACCAACACCGCGCTGCTTGGCGACGTTGCCGGACAACTAAAGCAACTCGACTTGCTGGTCGTGCAGCATCTCTTCATGACAGAGGCCGCTGAGTGCGCCCACGTGATCCTGCCGACGACCGCGTTTGGCGAGGAAAGAGTCACCTACACAAGCACGGACCGGCGCATTCAACTGGTAGAGCAGGTGGTCGATCCGCCTGCCAGGCTGACGCCGGCATGGGCACAGATCACCCAACTCGCCCGGCTGATGGGCGCGGATTGGAAATGCACATCAGCACGCGATGTGATGGATGAGATCGGCGAGGTGGTTCCTTTCTACGGGGGCGCGGACTACGACAACCTCGCGCGCGACTACGGACGCCAGTGGCCGTGCACCAAGGACCGTCCTCTGGGCACAAAATTCTTGTTTGCGCCGAAAGACTCTATAGAATTCCCGAACGAGAAAGAGTGGAAGTTCCGGTTCGTAGCAGTTCCCATGCCGCCAGCGCGACCGGCGAATCCCAAGGAATTTCCGCTCACGCTGGTGTTCGGAAACTCGCTTTATTACTGGAATCAGAATGTGCTGGTGCGGCACAGCGAGACGCTAAAACGGGAGTACAGCCAGTTGATGATCGACTACCCGCAGGGCTTCGTCGAGATCAGCCCTGAAGATGCCAAGCAGATCGGCATTCGCGACGGCAAGCGTGTGCGACTCTGCGCGGCGGCCACATCGGCGGTGGCGACAGCTAGAGTCACACGCCAGGTCATGACGGGCACTGTTTTTGTCCCGCATTTCATGCATGAAGTTGAACAGAAGATCCTCGGGCCTTCCAGTGAGAGTTTCCGGCTGGTTCCGGTACGCGTGGAGAAAGAAGCGGCATGAAGGCTCGTCTTTTGTCTCGTGGTGACGTGCTGAAGGTCGTGGACCTGCTTCGGCGGCGGGGTTACGAGGTGATCGCGCCGTTTCGGGGGCGTGGACGGGACACGTTTTTTGATCCGGTGACAGACCAGAACCGCGATCGGATTCAGATTCACTTGCCCAATCCTTATTATCCGCCCAAGCGTTTTGTATTTCCGCCGATCGAGCGCCTGCTGAAAGTGGAGCGTTCCAACGGCGATCTGCGGATTCAGTCGACCTATGAAGAACGGAAGCGCGCGATTTTCGGCATTCGTTCGTGCGACGTCGCCGGAATTTACCACCTCGACCGGTTCTATCTGGGACGCGACTTTCCCGACATCTATTACCAGAATCATCGCAAGAATCTGTTCCTCGTGAATGTGGCGTGTACGGATCCCGAACTCGACATCGGCGAAGAATGTTTCTGCATGTGCACGGATACCGGGCCGGCGGCCCGCGACCATTTTGATCTACAACTTTTCGATCTGCACGGCATGGGCGCTCAAAGCGTTAAAGACGGAGATGACTTTCTGGCAGTCGCAGGCACGCCTTTGGGCGAAACTCTGTTTGCTGATCCGATTTTCCGGAAGGGCTCTCCCGAGCACGTGGCGCAGCGCAGCGCGATTCTGGACGGGGTTCGAAAGAGCTTTAGACCGGGCACAACGAGTTGGTTTTCAGCGGCCATTCAGGCCGTATCGCGCGGCGAGATTCCGGAAGAAACCTGGGACGAAGTCGGCAATCGATGCCTGGAGTGCGGGGGCTGCACCTACGTATGTCCGGCCTGCACCTGCTTCACGGTGACGGATCGTCTGGCGGAAGGGAATGCGGTCGAACGCTTGCGCATCTGGGATTCCTGCGCTCTCAGCGGTTTCACGCGCATGGCCGGCGGCTTCAATCCGCGGCGCGCCGTGCATGATCGCCGCAACCGGCGATTCTTCCGCAAGCTCGCGCACTACTTTATAGAGCGGGAACTCTCGATGGCATGCGTCGGCTGCGGCCGTTGCGCGGCAGTTTGCCATGGGGACATCGGGATGCCGAGCGTGGTGGAGATGATCCGCCGCCACGTAACTGCACGGAGTAACGAAGCATGAATCCGTCTTCGATAGAACACGTGGCAATGCCAGGCATCGCTCCTAAGATTGTCGAGAACGTGTATTTGCCGAAGGTTGCCGTGCTCGATCGCGTGGTAGACGAGATCGATGAAGTCAAAACGTTCTACTGGCACTTCGAAGACAATGAAGCGCAGAGCGCTTTCAAGCGCTTCCGTCCGGGCCAGTTCGCCCAGGTTTCACTCTTCGGAGTAGGCGAGTTCCCAACCTCGCTCCCGCCCAGCCCAACCGAGGAAAATACGTTTTTTACCGTCCGTCAGGTGGGCAGTTGTACGCAGGCGTTGCACAAACTCAAACCCGGCGACAAGTTCGCGGTGCGCGGACCCTACGGCAACGGGTTCCCGATGGAAGATTATCGCGGCAAGAACCTGGTGTTTATCGCCGGAGGAATCGGCCTGATTCCCTTGCGCTCCGCCATTGTGTACGCGCTCGCCAACCGCGAACACTATGAGCGTATCCAGATTTTTCATGGCGCGAAGACCCCGAAGGAATTGATGTACGTCTCGAAGCTTCTCAATTGGGAACGTACCCCCGGGGTTGACTGCCATATTACCGTCGATCGCGCGGCCGAGGGCTGGACGGGCGATGTGGGAGTTGTCGGCAGTCTCTTCAAGAAACCGGGCGTGAAAGTTGCGGTTGAGAACGCTGTGGCCTTCGTGTGCGGGCCGCCCGTCATGTTCCGCTTTGTCATTCAGGATCTGCTGGCCATGGGATTCAAGGAACGCAACATTGTCTCCACGCTGGAGCGCTATATGAAATGCGGCGTGGGCAAGTGTGGACACTGTTGCATCGGAGTCGCCTATGTGTGCGTTGACGGCCCCGTGTTCACCTACGAGCAGATCAAGCAACTGGGTGAAGATATCTGATGGCAGACACCGTTCACAGCAGCCTCGGCGAGCAACTCGAGAACACACTGCAGGGGCGTGTGTGCCTGATGGGTGTAGGAAACACGGACTACGGTGACGACGGCTTCGGCGTGTACCTGGCGCAATCGTTGCTCGACGCCGGCGTGCAGGACGTGGTCATCGCCGGAAGTTCCCCCGAGCACTGGATGGGAGTCACCGCCGATAGAGAGTTCGACCACTTGGTCTTCCTCGATGCCGTCGATTTAAGCGCTCAAACGGAACCTGGATCAGTCATATTTCTGGATTCGGAGCAGATTGCCGCCCGTTATCCGCAAGTCTCGACGCACAAACTCTCGTTGGGTCTGCTTGCGAAATTCGCCGAATCCAATGGAATCACGAAAGCCTGGTTGCTCGGCGTGCAACCGGGCTCGCTGAAGGGAGCACAGACCCTGACTCCTGCGGTGAGCAAAACCTCGGGCGTGCTGCTCGAATTGTTGTTTCGTCTGAAGACGCGAGAAGAAACCGTATGCTGACGCCGGAACAAGCCGTCCTTGCGTCGATGATCGCCTGCATTGCGGGGGCGGTCCTGACCCTGCTCGTGGCGCGCAACAAACTGGTCGCGGGCTGGGTGGCATTTGGCGTTACAACGGGAACGGCCATCCTGATTCTCTCGGCAGTGTTTCAAGTACTGTGGATCGGCCCCTCGGCTCATCACGCTGCCTTCTGGGCCATGCCACAGTTCGGATTCGCTCTGCGCATCTACGTCGATGGGCTGTCCGCTGTTTTCCTGTTGCTGGCGGCCATCATCGCCGTACCGGCATCGTTTTACTCCATCCTTTATATGCGGCACTACCGGGAGTACGGCGCCGCCCGGTACTACCCGTATTTCCTGTTCTTTCTCGCCGCTATGTATGGCCTGCTCTCGACCACCGACATGATGTGGTTCTTCTTCATTTTCTGGCAACTCATGACCTTGCCGGGCTTCGCGCTGATTCGCTTCGAGCACCGCAAGCGGCAGAACGTCAGGGCGGCCGCCAAGTTTCTCTTCCTGATGGAGATCGCCTGCGCGGCCTCGATGATCGGCGCGGGCTTGCTGACCATCGGCGGCAAAGCCGTGAGCGGTACCGCGAGTCTGAAATACGACTTTGACACGGTCAGCGCGAACCTCCCGCTGCTGCTCGCGACTCGGCCCGGCATCACAGCGTTGGCCTTCGCGTTGTTCCTCGTGGGATTCGGAATCAAGATGGGCATGTGGCCTTTTGGCCAGATCTGGCTTCCGGATGCACACCCGGCCGCGCCCTCTCCGGTGAGCGCCATGCTATCGGGCGTAATGATCAAGACCGGCGTCTATGGATTGTTACGGTATTTTCTGTGGCTCGTTCCCGTCAGCGCGCTGGCGAATTACCCACTTGGGCGCTGGGGCATGCTGATCGCCATCCTCGGCACGATCACTCTCTTCACGGGGACAATGCAGGCCCTCAAGCAGGAGCAATCCAAACGCCTGCTGGCGTTTCACAGCATTGGGCAGATTGGATACATCCTGCTGGGCGCGGGAACGTGCATGGCGTTGCTGCCCGTGAATACTCCGGCAACAACTGCGCTTGCGGCCATCGGGTTCATGGGTGCGCTGTTTCACGTTCTCAACCATGGCCTGTTCAAAGGGCTGCTTTTCCTGAATGCGGGGTCCATGCTGTATGCAACGGACACGCAGGACCTGAACCTGATGGGCGGCATGATGAAGTTCATGCCGATAACCGCAATCACGGCGCTGATCGCATCGTTTTCGATCTCCGGCGTGCCTTTATTCAACGGTTATGTCAGCAAGTGGGCGATTGCAGTGGCTGCGATCCAAGGAAGCGGATCGGCACACTACCTCGCCGTTTGTGCGGTGATCGCGATTTTGACCAGTGCGCTGACCCTCGCCTCCTTTATCAAGTTTTTCGGCGTGAGCTTCCTGTCGCGCACCAGCGCTCTGGTCCGAGAGCGCGCGGCAACAGCGGAGAATGGCCGGCTGGAAGTCCCCTGGATGATGCAACTTCCTCAACTCGCGCTCGCCTTCTGCTGCGTTGTGTTGGGCATTGTGCCGGTGATCGGATTCCGGTTGATGCAGCGCGCCCTCGAAGCCAGCCGCGGCGGCCTGGGAACCACGCTGGCCAATGCTCTCCCGATGCGCAGTAGCCCGCTGGCTGGAATCTATGAATTTAACTCAGCCGCGGTCTTCGCGCCTGCCGCGCTCGCCGCCGTGCTGGGATTAACAGTCGTGCTTGTCTATAACCTTTCGAAACTTGGCGGAGCCTCGCGGCGCGCTGCCCAGCCCTGGCTCTGCGGATACGCGCAGGAAGCAGAGTGTAACCGCTACGTCGCGCACAACTTCTACGGCGAAATCAAACGTTACTTTGGATGGTTGGGTGGCTTGCCCCACGCATCGGAACCGCCCGTATTGAAGGGAAAGGCTCTGGAGCAAAAATGATCGCGCGAGAAATGTTCGAGGAGTTCAAGTCGAGGTTTGGCCCTCTCATCGATCGCGCCGACCTGCCCAACGACCGCCGACTGTTCGTTTATGTCGATCGCTCGGTCGTGAAGTTCGTTTGCCAGCACATTTTCAGGGAGTTGGATGCCCGCTACGTGGCCAGCATCGGCAGCGACGATCGGCCGTTCTCCGGCAAGTTTCTCGTCGCTCACAATTTCGCATTCGACAAGGATCATCTCCTCTGTAGCGTGCTCACCCAGTTGCCGGAGAATGACCTTAAGATCGACAGCATCACCAATATGGTACCCGCGGCCAGTTGGGCCGAACGTGAGATGTACGACCTGCTAGGCATCGAGCCGGTCGGGCACGAGTATCTCAAACGTCTCGTGCTGCCTGACGGCTGGCCTGAGAACCATCATCCGCTGCGCAAAGACGTGCCTTGGAACGAGGTTCCGGAAGACTACAACGAAGACGCCGAATTCAAGTTCGGAGAGACGCCGGAGGGCTGCACCGTCGTCCCCTTTGGCCCGTTCCATCCCACGCTCGACGAGCCCGCGCATTTCCGTCTGTACGTCGAAGGCGAGATGGTGCGCGGCTGCGAGTATCGCGGCTTCATGGTTCATCGCGGCATCGAGAAGCTTGCGGAATCGGTGATGAGCTACAACGACATCCCGCTGCTCGCCGAGCGGATCTGCGGCATCTGCGGTTGCGTCCACAGCGTGGCCTACGTTCAAGCCGTCGAAGAAGCTGCCGCACTGAAGTTGCCGCTCCGCGCCGAATATATTCGCACCATCATGCTGGAGCTCGAGCGTCTGCACAGTCACTTACTGTGGGTGGGACTGGCCTGCCACATCGTTGGATTTGACACGCTCTTCATGCAGAGCTTCCGCATCCGCGAGCCCATCATGTGGATCGCTGAAAAGATAAGCGGCAACCGCAAGACCTACGCGATCTGCGTAGTCGGCGGCGTGCGGCGCGACATCAACGATGAGCTCAAGGACGAACTGCGCGGCGTGCTCGACAAGCTTGAATCGGAATGGCGCCCGGTCGTGGCGGCCGTAAGCAAAGACCGGAACATTCAGAAGCGCACGCGCGACGTCGGCGTCGCCAATAAGTTCGTGGTGAAGAGCGCGGGCCTGGTCGGGCCGGTGGCGCGCGCGGCTGGCGTCGACATCGATTGTCGTCGCGATCATCCCTATGCCGCTTACGATCGCGTGAACTTTGACGTCATCACTGCCCAGGACGCAGACGTCTGGTCGCGCCTCGTCGTCCGAATGAACGAAGTCTTCGAGTCGATCAAAATCATCCGCCAGTGTCTCGACAAAATGGAAGACGGACCGCTGCAACTGGAGATCAAAGACGAGTTGCCGGCCGGACGCATGGGCCTCTCCTCCGTCGAAGCCCCTCGCGGCGAGAGCCATCATTTCGTCATAACAGGAGAGAACAATCGCCCGCGCCGCTGGCGAGTGCGGGCCCCAACTTATCAGAACCTGCAAGGCGTGCCGGCAATGATCAAAGATCAGCAGATCGCCGACATGACGATTTCCCTGGGCAGCATCGATCCTTGCTTTTCCTGCACCGATCGTTTGGAAACAGTCGACTTGCGTTCGGGCGCGGTGAAGGTGTGGTCGCAAGAAGAACTGCTTGAAAAGACCTGGGAGAAGGTAACGGCGAAATAGGAACGTTTATGGACGGCAGCGTAGTTTGGAGAATCCTCGGCGGAGCCCTCAACGTGGGCCTCGTATTGCTGCTCGCTCCGCTCGGCCACGGCGTGCTCCGAAAAGTCACGGCGCGTGTCCAATCGCGGCAGGGACCGCCGCTGCTCCAACCTTACTTCGACCTGCTGAAATTGCTCGGCAAGGAAGACATCGAGTCGGGCGAAACACCGCCCATGCAGCGCTTTGCCGCCTATCTTTCACTGGCCGCCGTTCTTACGGTGGCATGCCTGGTGCCGATGGGCTTTCGTTCGCCGATGAATGGAGCCGCGGACATCATTCTGCTGATCTACCTGCTCACGCTCTGTGGTGTCTGCACACTACTGGCCGGACTGGCGGCCGGCTCAACGTATTCACTGGTCGGCGCCAGCCGCGAAATGATGAGCATGATTACTCTCGAGCCATTGCTCGCGATCGCACTCATCGTCGGCGCCGTGCACACTGGCTCGTTCCGGCTTGACGCGGTGCTGAATGGTTCCGTCTACCAGGTCAGCCGGTTTCCATGGTCGGGACTCATCATGCTGGCGATCATGGTTCTGTCTTTTCAGGCTTTCGTGCAGCGCGTTCCTTTCGACACTTCAGAAGCGGAAACCGAGCTCATGGAAGGGCCGCTCATGGAGTACTCTGGCCCTAAGCTGGCGCTTTTCAAATACGCACAGATGGCGAAGCTCGTCGTCTACAGTGCACTCTTCGTGAGGTTATTCGTGCCTTGGGGTTCAGGTTTCACCTTTCCGCTGGCGGGACTGGTGTTTTGGGCGATGTTCTGGGTCAAGGTATTGGTCATGGTGCTCCTGGTTACGCTGGTGGCGGCGACACACGCGCGTTATCGCATTGATCAGGCGATCCGCTTTTTTGCCAGCCTGTTCGCGGTCGCGCTCGGAGCGCTTGTGCTGGCGAGCTATGGATATTAGAGGCTTCACTGCATGTCGGTGCTGAGCAAATTCGAAGAAACGATCATCTGCCTGAAAGCCGGGCGCGTGACGTTGCCCTATCCCGCGCAGGCTCGGCCGCTGCCAGAAAACTTTCGCGGCCGTCCGATCTTCAATGCCGCGAAGTGTGTTGGCTGTGCCGGGTGTGCCAACAACTGCCCCGCGCGCGAAATTCTCGTTTACGACGTCTGCCAGGAAATACGCATTCTGCAATATCTCGGGCGGAGGTGCACCTACTGCGGGCGTTGCGCCGATGTCTGTCCGGAAAAAGCCATCACTATGAGCCTGGAGTTCGAGAACGCAACCGCCAATATCTCCGACCTTGGCCAGAAACTCGATCTTTTCATGAGCACATGCCAGCGCTGCGGACGTTGCTTCAAAGGCGTGGCCGCGCTCGAAGAACTCAAGATGAAGGGCTATCGCTCGGACGACATACAGAACGAGCGCTGGATCTATCGCGCGACAAGTTTTCTTGAAAGCGAGCCGGCCGTGGACGATATCAAGATCGAACTGGACTAGATATGTTGAAGAACCTCTGCCAAAAAATGTTCGGCCGATCGTTATGGGTCTACCACGCGAACAGCGGGGGCTGTAACGGGTGCGACATCGAAGTGCTTAACGTCCTGACTCCCTATTATGATGTCGAACGCTTCGGCATCAAACTGGTCGGCTCACCTCGCCACGCGGACGTCATGCTTTGTCAGGGACCCGCGATGCGTTCGACCGCGCATGCTTTGAAGCGCGCCTACGATGCCATGCCCGCACCCAAACTTGTCTTCGCCATCGGCTCTTGCGCCTGCGGCGGCGGAGTCTGGTTTGACAGCTACTCGGTGCTGGGCCCCGTGGAAAAGGTCGTTCCAGTCAGCTATTACATTCCCGGATGTCCTCCCCGCCCCGAGGCGATCATCTACGGCGTCGCCGTCGCGCTCGGACTGGTCGACAAGAAAGTCGCGCCCGTTGAATTCAAACAGATTGAATTTCCGATTCCGATCTACCACCCCGGCGACTTGCGGCGCGAAAACGATATGGTCGTTTACGAGAAGATCAAGCACGTATAAGCCCTCACCTTCAGGATAGCGGCGGCTCAAACGCCCCAGTGGGCGCCGTTGCTCTTTCGGCAAGGCAATCTTTGCCTACTACCGAAGTCCAGCCCCAGTCAGTAATCATTGCAGCGAACTCGGGCGCTTCCAGGAGAAGCGCCCAGCTTTTTCGCCCACGCTAGACACCCCGGAAAAAAAATCCATCGTGCGCGCTGACGGTACCATCAAAAACTGGCCGAGTGACCCTTATCAGTTTGACAGCGCTTCCCAAAAGCAAAATCGGAAGGAGGAATCGGCGATCTTCTGAATGAGAGAGACAAATCATTTGCGAGAGAATATCGAAGAAAATTACGAGATTGCCCCTTGGTGCTGCCACTTGAAACGCAAAGCAAGGAGACTCCCTTGAGGTCCGGTCATAAACACTGCCGCCTTTTCCTGCTGGCATGGATCTTAATTTGTTTTGTGTCAACCACCCAGGCGCAAACCGTGGCAACAACCGCTCCAGGTCAAGCGATCCCCGGAACTGGTGGGGTGAGCCCATTCGCAGGCAGTGTCACGACAAAGCCGGTTCCTGGAGTGCTGCCCCTCTCGCTGCGCGATGCCATCGGTCGTGGATTGAAGCAAAACCTCGGACTGCTCCTCTCCAAAGCGGACGTTCGCTCGGCAAGAGGAGAGCGTTGGGAGGAGTTGAGCGCTCTCTTGCCCCATGTCACGGCGGCGCCTTATGCAGCGGAGTCGAAGCTCAACGTCGATGAAGTTGGCTTTGCCGGTCTGGCGAGCCTTCTGCATATCTCGCCCTCGGTCGGCCCGTTTTCTTACTTTGACGCGCGTGCCGCTCTAAGCCAAACGCTGTTCGATTGGAAGTCAATCAGCGCAACGCGCGCCGCCAATCAGAATTTGAAATCCGTGAGCTACACATTCAAGGATGCTCGAGATCTGGTTGTACTGGCCGTGGGTTATGTGTATTTGCAGGGCATCGCGGACGAAGCCCGCATTGAAACGACAGAAGCACAGGTCAAGACAGCGCGGGCGATCTATGACCAAGCTTCAGACCAGGTGAATGCCGGCACGTCGCCGGATATCGACGCACTTCGGGCGAAGGTGGAACTGCAGACCCGCCAACAACAGTTGATCCAGGCGAAGAACAATTTCGCCATCCAGAAGTTGACCGTGGCGCGCGTGATCGGGCTGGCTCCCGGACAGGAATTCGAATTGACGGACAAGTCGCCTTACCAGCCAATCGAGAGTATGACGATCGATGAAGCTTTGAAGCGTGCGTATGCTTCGCGTTCCGATTATCAGGCGGCCATGAGCGACGTGCGAGCAGGGGAGTTTGCCCGCAGAGCGGCGGTGGCCGGCTATTTCCCCTCTTTTTCTGTGGATGCGGATTACGGGCTGGGAGGGGCGCATCCTTCCAATGCAACACCCGTCGCGGACTTGCGCGGGACGCTGACGATTCCGATCTTTCGGGGCGGCAGTGTTCATGGAGAAATTTTGCAGGCTGATGCGAGACTCGAGCAAAGCCGGGAGCGGCTCAACAATCTGCTGGCGCAGATCGATGCCGACGTGCGCGCGGCGCTGCTCAACCTGCAGTCGTCAGCGGAGCAGGTCGATGTAGCCCGCAGTAACATCGATCTGGCCGAGCAGACGCTGGTTCAGTCACGGGATCGTTTCAGCGCGGGCGTGACGGATACGGTTGAGGTCGTGCAATCGCAAGAAACAGTCGCGAGCGCGCACGAGCAGTACATATCGAGTCTCTACAGCTACAACTACGCAAAGATTTCCCTGGTTCGCGCCCTAGGTGTTGCAGAGGAAGGCGTCAAAGAATATTTCAAAGGAAAATGAACATGGCGGAAGAGAACCAAGCCCGTTCAGGGCCTGAGACTGGCACGAAGTCCCCGGCCGATCGATCGGCGGACCCATCGCCCTCGGGGGGCAGAGAATACACGCCGCCCGTGCGGCGTCGTTCCAACCGGCGCAGAAACGTCGTGATTCTGGTCCTCGTCGTGGTATTGGTCGTTGCGGGCGTTTTGTTGTGGCGCTACTTGAGCAGCTATGAATCCACCGATGACGCTCAGGCCGATGTTCATCTGTATCCCGTGAGCGCGCGCGTCTCGGGGTATGTCGTAAAGGTCAACATAGACGACAACCAGTGGTTGGAAAAGGGCGCGGTACTGGTCGAATTCGATCCCAAAGATTATGAGGTCGCCGTTCAGCAGGAGCAGGCAAATTTAACCAACGCGGAGGCAACGGCGGAGGCGCTGAATATTACGGTTCCGATCACATCGGTGAACACTTCAAGCCAATTGAAGTTCGCCGCGTCCGGCATCGAAGACGCGAATGCCGGGGTCATCGTTGCTGAACGGCAGTTGACGGCGGCCCACGCCCAGGTCGAATCGGCCGAAGCGAACGATATAAAGGCGCAAGACGATCTCCATCGCTATAAGTTGCTGGTCGACAAGCGGGAGGTCTCGCAGCAAATTTATGATCAGGCGCTGGCGGCCGCTAAATCCAGCACCGCAACGGTAGCTGGAGCAAACGCCAGTGAGTCAGCGGCGCGGGAATTCGTGAAACAAGCCCGCAGCCGCCTGGCGCAAGCAGATGCGAACCACCAATATGCGGAAACCGGGCCACAGCAAGTATCGTCCACCCGGGCCCGGGTGCGAGCGGCGATCGCAGATGTTGAGCAAAAGCGAGCGCTCCTTGAGCAGGCGCAATTGAACCTGCAATACACGAAGATCGTTGCTCCGGTAAGCGGCGAAGTGAATAAAACGGTGGTCATTGGGATGAACGTCGCGGACGGACAACAACTCCTCACGGTCGTTCCTCTCGATGAAATTTGGGTAACTGCCAATTTCAAGGAGACCCAGCTCAAGAAAATGCGAGTTGGACAGAAGGCCGAAATCCATGTGGATTCCACGGGCCAGACTTTAAAAGGCCACGTCGACAGCATTGCGGGCGCGACCGGTCCGCTGTTCAGCTTACTTCCGCCTGAGAATGCCACCGGAAACTACGTGAAAATTGTGCAAAGAATTCCGGTGAAAATCGTTCTCGATGCGGGCGAGAACAAGAATCGCCGGCTTCGGCCCGGCATGAACGTCGTGCCAGACGTCTACCTTGAATGAGCTCGTTTCGCCTATTTCGATGAATGATTTTCACCCAAAGAGTTCCCCGCAATGAGTGCTGCCGCCCTCACTCTCGACCAGGAAGTTTGGCGACCCAAGTACAACCCTTGGTTGATCGCCGTGGTTGTGGCCCTGGCCGCTTTCATGGAGGTTCTCGACACCAGCATCGCGAATGTTGCCCTTCCGTACATGGCCGGGAATCTGGGCGCGAGCAACGATCAAAGTACGTGGGTGTTAACTTCCTATCTCGTCTCGAACGCCATCATCCTGCCGATCAGCGGCTGGCTGGCAAGCACTCTGGGCCGGAAGCGCTTCTTCATGTCCTGTCTCGGGATCTTTACCATCAGTTCCCTGCTTTGCGGTGTCGCCCCGAGTCTGGGATTTCTTCTCCTCTTCCGGGTCTTGCAAGGGGCGGGCGGCGGCGGACTTCAGCCGATGGCCCAGGCAATTCTTGCGGACACTTTTCCGCCGCAACAGCGCGGGCTGGCATTCGCGCTGTATGGTATTACAGCCATCATGGCGCCGACGATCGGACCAACGCTGGGCGGTTGGATCACTTTCAACTATTCCTGGCGCTGGATTTTTTTCATTAATCTACCGGTCGGCGTGGCCACCTGGTTTTTGGTTCGCCGCTTCGTCGAAGATCCTCCTTATATAGCCCGGCTCAAGGCGGCTGGCGTCAAGTTGGATTACATCGGCATCGCTTTTTTGACCCTGGGCATCGGAGCGCTGCAGGTATTGCTCGACAAGGGCCAGGAGGACGATTGGTTCGGATCGAACTTTATTACAACCTTGGTGGTCGTCGCTGCGGTGTGCCTGATCTCGCTGGTGATCTGGGAGTGGTACCAAAAAGCGCCGATCATTGACGTCCGCATGTTCAAGAGCTTCAACTTCGCAAGTTCCAGCCTGATGATGTTCACTCTGGGGATCTTGCTGTTCAGCAGCCTGGTCCTGATGCCGCAGTTCCTGCAGACGCTTTTGGGATACACATCGCAACTGGCCGGGCTTGCGCTTTCGGCCGGAGGCGTTGTTTTGCTCATTGAGATGCCCATCATGGGCCAACTGACGACGAAGGTCCAGGCTCGCCGCCTGATCGCCTTCGGCTGGCTGGCCCTGTCCATCGCGATGTTCTATTCCACGAAGCGCATTGATCTTCAGATCAGCTTTAGCGCTGCCACTTGGTTGCGGATCGCGCAGGTGATCGGGTTGGGGTTTCTGTTTGTGCCGATCACGCTGGTCGCGTACGTCGGAATTGCCCCGGAGAAGAACAATGCAGTCGCCGGCATCGTCAACTTCATGCGCAATATGGGAAGCAGCGTCGGAACCTCGCTGGTCACGACGTTAATCGCGCGGCGGTCGCAACTCCATCAGGCAAGGCTCGTGGAAAAAGTCAGGGTCGACAACCCCAATTTCATGAACTCCGCGAACGGACTGGCGCAGCGTCTGGTTGTATCAGGTGCCGACAAACATGATTCTCACTTGCTGGCATATGCCAGGATTTATGAATCCCTGAAAGCGCAAGCGGCGACTCTGGCATACGTCGATACCTTCATGGTTCTTTGCGTGGGTTCGGCAATCATGTTCTGTCTGTCTTTTCTCCTCAAGAAGAATGACCCAGGCGGCGGCGCAACGATAGTAGAGTAAGTAAAGAAGAATCATGCTTCAAATCAAATCCATCCTCTGTCCCATCGATTTCTCCGAGTTCTCGATAAGGGCTTATCATCATGCGCTATCGTTGGGCGAACACTATCGAGCGAAGCTGGTGGCCCTGCATATCGTAGAACTGAGCCGATATCCTTACGCGGATTATGCCGCCTTTGAGGGGAACTATGAGGCCTTCCGCCATGCGCTTTGCGAGGGCGGCAAGGAGCAACTTGGGGAATTCGTCAAGCAACATACCCGCCTTGAACTTCGGCCCGAACTTGATGTGCACCAGGGAACTGCCCCCGACTGTATTCTCTCTTTTGCCGAAAGGCACAAAACTGATTTGATCGTGATGGGAACGCACGGCCGGCGCGGGTTTGACCGTCTGGTATTAGGGTCGGTCACCAACCGGGTGATGCGCAAGACGACGTGCCCGGTGCTCGCCATATGCAATCCACCGCGCGATTCTGTGATTGGGGAACGCCACCACCTGCACCGAATCCTTTTCTGCACGGACTTCTCCGAAAATTCAGAACAAGCTTTCAACCTCGCGCTCTCTGCCAGAGCGGAATACGACGCTGAACTGGTTGTGCTGCACGTACTGGAGGAGAGTTCAGGCCCGGCCAGGAGGGACGAAGACCTGGCAGCAGCGACGGGCCAGCTTGATAAACTGATTCCGCCCGAGGAACGCAAGGCCCTCAAGATCAAAATGGTGGTACGCACCGGAAAGCCCTACCAGAAAATCATTCAACTGGCTCAAGAGGCACAGATCGACATGGTTGCCATGGGAGTGCATGGCCGCGGGGCTTTGGATGTTGCAGTATTTGGTTCGACGACGTATCGGGTCATGCAGTTGGGACCTTGTCCGGTTCTCGCGGTGCCCGTGTGAAAATCGTTTAGGACTTGGACATGACGAAATTGGTGTGGATCGATGATCAAGATCATCACGATTGAACGCGAATACGGGAGCGGCGGCGGAGAAATCGCTCACCTGCTTGCCAAGCAGCTGGGCTGGAAGATTTGGGATGAGTTGCTGACGGAGGAGATCGCGAGGCTGGCCGACTGTCCCAAGGCAGTCGTCGAGTGTCGAGAAGAACGACCCGACCCCCTGTACTACCGGCTCTTCAAATCGTTCCTGCGCGGGAGCTATGAAGGAAGCATTAACGCGCACAAGCTGAAGCTGGTCGACAGCGAATGCATTTTGAAGTTTACGGAAGAAGTCGTCCAGCAGGCGGCGAAAACCGGAAATTCGGTTATCGTCGGACGGGGATCGCAGCAGTTCCTGAAGAACCGTCCCGACACGCTGCGTGTGTTTCTCTATGCTCCTAGAGAAGATAAAGTGCGGCGATTGCTGGCTCGCGGCAAGAGCGTGGCTGAAGCCGAAGAGCTCGTCGATACCGTGGATCGGGAACGCGCCGCTTTCATCGAGAAGTATTTTCACGCCGAATGGCCCGACCGTACCATCTACCACACCATGATCAATACGGCGATCGGCGATGACGCCGCCGTGCGCATGATCGTCGATCTGATGAAGACCTTCGATACAAAGGTCTCTGTCTAAGCAATCGGGCTACTGCCGACGTCTGAGCGAGGGCTGCGGACGCCCTCACAGAGAGTCTCCATAACAAAACATGCCGTGACTGAGGAGCGCCCCATGGTCGGATAAAACCTGGGTAAGTGATTATTGGCAACTTTCCGTGCCATTTCCCACTCTTATTACCATGTATCGTTCACGTTCAGGGCAATGGTCAGTGCACGTCGCCGTTTTACTCTGCGGCCTGTTATTCCTGCAAATGGTCCCGGATCGAGGTGCGCAGGGCATGCAAGTTGGCACTTCGACCGGGCCAGCGGCAGCGAATGCTCGCCCCATTCTCGTTGAACTGTTCACTTCGGAGGGCTGCTCAAGTTGTCCTCCCGCGGATCGCCTTATCGAGAACATGGATTCATCTCAGCCCGTTCCTGGTGCGCAACTCATCGTCCTGAGCGAACACGTGGACTATTGGGATCACGACGGTTGGAAAGATCCAAACTCTTCGGCTGCGCTGACCCAACGCCAAGATGACTATGTACACGCTCTCGGGCTCCAGACGCCGTACACGCCCCAAACTATTGTCGATGGCACCATTGAGATGCGCGCTAATAATGGGCAGCAAGTCAGCCAAGCCTTCCAGAAAGCTCTCGCGGATCCCAAGATTGCAGTCCGCATTGGCGAGGTCAGTTTCGACGCCACAAATCCAACCATACTTCGGGCGCGTGTTGAGGCAGACGGCGAATCCAACAACCACAATGCCGACGTCTACGTTGCGGTTGCGCTGAACCGTGTGGAGTCGCAGGTCCTGCACGGCGAAAACGGCGGGAAACACTTGACACATGTTGCTGTGGTCCAGCAACTCACGAAGGTTGGAAAGTTGCGAAAAGGAAAGAATTTTGGCGAAACCGTTCAGTTGAAACTGAAGCCCGGTACAGATCCGAAGAACATTCGGATCGTGGCGTTCGTGCAGGAATCAGGCCCCGGTAAAGTACTCGGCGCGGCGATGCGAAGACCTGCAGATTAGAGAACGGGCATGCCGTGAGCACTCACTGCAGGTCGATCACTACAGCGGTGCGACCGAATCAACTTTTGCAAGAGCCATGATTTTCCCTTTTTCATCGACATTCATATTGTCAAACTGCGTCTTGAATTCCTTTTGTCACGATTTCTCGCTTGTCCATACTATCCCTATGAGTAGGGATATCGCGGAACAAGGCGATACGCCACGGTCCTGAGAATTCCTGTTTGGGGAAGTCATTGCGGCGGCGTGGGACGCACCCGGCGCTTCCAGCGAGGAACTTATCGACAGTTTCTATGAGAAGTAAATCAAGGTACAGCGTGGTTACGAATTCCGGTCAGACCAGCCCAGGTTGGCCTCGTCGCTCTCCGTCTGCCGAACCTGATTGTTTTTGTGACGCAGCACAAAAAACATGCCGACGGATGCCAGCGTTGGCGGGATAACGAGAATGAGAATTCCACTCTTCAGCGCCTGGATCATCTTCGAACCGGCCAGGGAGGCCTGTGTGTAGCAGAGCGCGCAACTTTGCGAAAACGCGGGGAGGGCTGTCAACGCCAGCAAACCGGCCAGGATCGCGACAAAGCGCAGTCCGCGCCGGTTCTTCCGGATTCGGTTCCAATTCTTCATTTCGACCACTGCACGCCGTTCGCCAGCCGATTGCTGTCCGTCCACCCGTACTGCATTCCCAGGATGACCGCGACCGTGAAAATCAGCACAAGCCACCGCAGTCCCTTATTGTCGGCAAGGTGCATGAAAAACAGCAGCGCGATGGCTCCCTCGATGCACGCCAGGATCAGCATCCGGGTCAGCATCTGCGAAGTTGAAAGATCCGAGTACGCCGCGAAAACGAGCAGGCTAGCGGCGCAAGCGCCAAGCTGGAATTCGCTAAGTCATTGCTCGACAAAACTTATGGCGAGCTGGCAAAATCCCCCGGCCTGTCGGGACTGGTTCTGATTTTTGATTCCGTCGATGGCGGAATGATGGCAGCCACCACGCCGACCATCCGCCGCTGGAAAGCCGGAGGCCTCACCGACGCAGCCCTTTGGCATCAGTGCTATTTCGATCCGCCCGAAACTTTCAGCCTGTCGAGCGCGTCGGCAGCTCATTAGCACACACTGGGACTTGGTTTGAGTGCGATTATGGGAGTATGATTTTTGGGTTTTGAGTTTTGTCTTGACATTGGACAACCGAAGCGATAGGAATGCTGTCCTTTGCAGGTTCTGATCGAAATTGATTTATGATTGCCGTTTGAGGATGGCCGCCGTGTGGGGCGGAGGGAAAAATGGCAAGTGTGGGGTTCATGTTCCAGAATATTTCTGTCGGCCGAGTTACGGGGTTGTTGCGCGATTACGCTGAACTGACCAAAGCTCGCATCACTACGCTCATTGTGCTCACCGCGTGGTGCGGCTACTTTTTTGGCGCTCATCGCGCGGGAGTGTCGTCGTGGTCGCTCGGCCTCCTGCATGCCCTGCTGGGCATCGCTCTGGTCTCGAGCGGAACCGCCGCGCTCAATGAAGTTATGGAGTCCAGCGTCGACGCTCGCATGCGCCGCACTGCCACTCGCCCAGTGCCTTCCGGGCGCATGTCGCGCATGCACGCCATCACCGTCGGATTGGCGCTCACCCTCGGTGGCTCTTTGTATCTTACCGTCTTCGCGAACCTGCTCACCGGACTGCTCGTCTTTCTCACCGCTCTCGTTTATCTAGCCGCCTACACGCCGCTGAAAAAAGTTTCGCCCATTTGCACCTTTGTCGGCGCTTTTCCCGGAGCCATGCCCGTCGCCCTCGGCTGGACCGCCGTCCGCGGCCGTATCGAAATCGAAACGGTCATTCTATTCGCCATCATGTTCGTCTGGCAGTTCCCGCATTTCCTCTCTATCGCGTGGCTCTACCGTGAAGACTATGCACAGGGAGAAATTCGCATGCTGCCAGTCGTCGACTCGAATGGCAAATCCACGATCTGGCGGATTCTCGTCTACTCGGCCGCGCTGATTCCGGTCAGCATCTTGCCGGTCGCCCTCGGTATGGCGGGACGGATTTACCTGGTCGGTGCTGTTCTCATGGGAGCGATGCTGTTCCGCGTCTCCATGGGGATGGCCCTCCCGCAACTTCCAGCAACCGCAGCCGCCTCCAAAGGCCCAGCCCGGCGCCTGCTTCAGGCCACCATCCTATACCTGCCCGCGCTGTTCGCCCTGATGATGCTCAACGTCGGCAAATAGTTATATTTTTGGACCGTTTTGGTGTCGGCGCCCGCAACTTAAATGTCCTGACCTCAGAAAAATTACGGACATGGGCAACGCGGCGACGTTCTATTCCGTCTGTGTTGAGGTGGAACTTTTTCGGGCGCGAGTTTGGCAGAGAAAATCTGCCTCCCACCTTGGACGGTTTCCATTCTCTACCGTATAATTACCGTTTTCCTAACTCTAGTTTTTCGAGGTAGTTGCAATTCATCGCCGTCATCAGGCTATCCCTGTGTGCGCCCGGTTCTTAGGTCGCCACAAAACTTCCCACGCCCCATCGTCCCTTCCCAGGGTCTGGGGACGCAGCTTTGTCTGGTTGAGCCTGATCTCGCTCCTCCTTCTGGTTCTGGCAGCTTCTTCGGCGGGCCAGCAGGATTTGGTGGTCGGCATTCAAATTCACGGCAACCGCCGGATCCCCGCCGAGACCGTGAAAGCCCGCATCTTCACCAAGGTCGGCGACGTCTATGACACGGCCGCCCTGGAACGCGATTTCAATGCTCTCTGGAACACCGGCTACTTCGAAGACGTCCGCTTCGAGCGTGAACAAAGCGCCAAAGGATGGATCCTCCACATTTATCTCAAGGAACGTCCCACCATCCGGGAGATCAACTACACCGGTCTGAATGCTGTCTCCACCAGCGACGTACTCGACCGCTTTAAAGACCGCAAGGTCGGCCTCTCGGTCGAGAGCCAGTACGATCCCACCAAGGTCAAGAAGGCCGAAGTCGTCCTGAAGGAATTGCTCGCCGAGCACGGGCGCCAGTTCGCCAGCATCCGCACGGAAATCCGTCCTATCCCGCCCGCTGCCATCGGCGTCACCTTCGTTGTCAAGGAAGGCCCGAAGGTTAAGGTTGGCAAAATCCGCTTCCGCGGCAACAAGCATATTAATGACCGCACTCTGCGCGCGGCCATGAAGAACCTCAAGCCCATCGGAATTCCGCACTCCATCTTCCTCGAAAATATTTTTGACAAAACCTACGACGCCACCAAACTCGAAGAAGATACCGAGCGCGTCCGTGCGGAGTTCCAGAACCGCGGCTACTTCAAGGTCCTGGTCGAAGACGCGAAGACCGAAATCCACGACACCGGCCACACCGGGTTCCATGTTCCCCTCATTCAGGCCGGCCAGGGAAAGTCGGTCGATATCCTGCTGCCCATTACCGAGGGCGCCCGCTACCACCTCAGTTCCATCACTTTCAAGAACAACAAAGCCATCCAGAACGTGAAAGCCTTGCGCGGCCTTTTCCCCATGAGGGACGGCGATATCTTCAACCGTGAAAAAATCGCCAAGGGCCTCGAAAACCTGCGCAAAGCCTATGGTGAGGCTGGCTACATTAACTTCACCGCTGTGCCCGATACGAAGTTTAACGACGAGAAAAGAACCGTTGACCTGGTCATCGATGTCGACGAAGGCAAGCAGTTCTACGTGCGCCGCATCGAATTTCAGGGCAATACTACCACCCGCGACAAGGTCATCCGGCGCGAAATTGCCCTCGAAGAGGGCCAGGTTTACAACTCTCGTTTCTGGGAATTGAGCCTCCTGCGCCTGAACCAGCTCGGCTATTTCGACCAGCTCAAGCCAGACGATCCCAACACCACCGAACGGCACCTCGACGAAAAGAACGGCACGGTTGACCTGACACTCAAGGTCCACGAGAAAGGCAAGAACAGCATCGGGCTGCAGGGCGGAGTCAGCGGTCTGGCCGGCGCCTTTGTCGGCCTCAACTACGCCACCAACAACTTCCTCGGCTTGGGTGAAACACTCTCGGTGCAGGCCAACCTGGGCAGCCGCCAGCGCGATTTGGTTTTCGGGTTCACGGAGCCTTATCTCTTCGACCGTCCGATTCAGGCCGGCTTCAACGTCTATACCCGCGAGACCCATTACGATCAGGCTCGCCAGTATGCGATTCTCACCGGACAGAATCTCAACCTGCCCTCCACCTATCAGCAAAATCTCCAGAACTACTCGCAGTCGAGCACTGGATTCACCGTCAGTCTGAGCTACCCCTTGCACCGATCATTCAAGCGCGTCGGCATCAGCTATTCCATCGACCGCTCATCGCTCGTCGCCGTCAGCAACGCTTCCAAGCTGCTGTTCGACAACCTGAATTTCAGCGGCATCACTGGCCCCAATGCCTTGAACGGCATCATTACCAGCAAGATCACTCCCAGCTTCACGATGAACACGCTCGATGCGGCCTACGCTCCGCATCACGGCAAGAGCCTTTTCATCGGAGGCGAATTCGCGGGCCTGGGCGGCACCGTTCATACCATCCGCCCCATCATTCAGTTCAAGCAGTTCTTCCCCGTCCAGAAACGTCGCAATGCCATCGGATACAACGTCCAGGGTTCATTCATTACCGGTTATGACGGGGTCGTCGCTCCGCCCTTCGAGCGTGCTTACCTCGGCGGCGAAAACGATCTGCGCGGCTTCGATATCCGCACGGTTTCTCCCATCGCCTACCTGCCCAGCGTGCAGACGGTCGCACTGCGCAACGCCGATGGCTCTTTTGTTCCGTCGAATCCAAACTATCCGGCTCAGGTCGGTACGAATGGGGCCTGCGTCGCCAACTGCTGGAATATCCCGATTCCGTACCAGCAACTGGTCACGCCCGGCGGCGATTTCGCTGTCAACGGCAACGTCGAATACCGCATCACCATCGCCGGCCCCGTTGCCATTGCGCCTTTCGTGGATGTGGGCACCGCTGCCATCCTGCGCACTTCGCAGTTACAGATCAATCAGACCCAGCTTAATACGCTGAACGAAACCCTGTTCGGGTGCCCCTACCACACGCCCGCCTATGCCTGTTCGGGCGGTGGCTATCTCACTTTCCCACAAGATCTCAGAGCCGTGCCCGGCACCAACTGGGTTCCGCGCATGTCCACCGGTATGGAGTTACAGGTCATGCTGCCCATCATCAATGCGCCCTTCCGCATCTACTACGCCTACAATGCCCTGCGTCTCGATGGCAGCGCTACACCGCCCGTCCAGATCACTCGCGGCATGTTCCCATGCCCAGTTCTGGGAGCGCCCAATTGTCAGAATTACGCCGCCGGCAACTACACCTATTCCCTCACTCGTTCCACCCTCGGTTCTTCCTACACTCTTCTGGAACCAAGGAAGACCTTCCGCTTCACCGTGGCAACAACGTTCTAGAAGCAGCTCTTAGCCGTCAGCTAATCAGCCATCAGGTAAACCGACTAGAGGCCAACGCAAGCGTATTGGCAGGCGCAGGCTTCAAAGTCTCATTTACTTAGTCATTCCGAGGAGCGAAAGCGACGAGAAATCCAGTTGGCACCGCCAGGCGTCCTGTCGCGAGAGCTTTCCGGATGCCTGCGGGCGTGGGCTTTAGCTGATGGCCTGAGTGCTGAGTGCTAAAGCTACTTAATCTGCACCAGACCATTCGCCGGAAGCGGCGCCGGACGCTGCGGCCCGCGCCAGGCATCGAGCACGGAAACCTGATGCACGCAGGACACTGTGCAGTGCGGCGCGCATGACTTCTCGGTGTAGAACTCCCGTCGCAGATCGCTGATCGTATATTTCTCCAGCGGAATGCCCGGATACCCGCGCTGCTGCGAGCAGTAATGTACCAGCCCGTCCTCGCAGACATACAGGTAGCGCGCGCCGGCGCGGCATCGCCACTGGTTCGGCCGTCCCAGCGCAATGTTGTCCTGAAACGCGTTCACGCGCGTGAAGCTGCGCTTCTCCAGGTTCTTCATCTCGTGATACACGCGCCGCTCGTCATCCGCCAGCGGCTGCAACTGCCCTGTTCCGTCATGAATAATCCCGACGGTCGAACTGAATCCCAGTTCCATCGCTCGCTTGCCGATCGTGAGCGCGTCCTGAGGATTGCAAACTCCGCCGCCCACCACCGAATTGATGTTGACGTGAAAATCGGCATGCTCGGCCAGCAGCTGCAGCTTCCGGTCGAGCACCTTCAAACTCTTTTTCGAAACCTCGTCGGGATTCACGTTGTCGATCGAAATCTGCAGCCACTCCAGCCCCGCGCGATTCAGCCGTTGGATACGGTCAGCCGTCAGCAGGTAACCGTTCGTGATCAGTCCCGAAACCACCTTCCGCTCCCGCATGCGGTGGATAATGGCGTCCAAGTCGGGATGCAGCAGCGGTTCACCCCCGCTGATGGTGATCACCGATGTCCCCAGATCCTTCAGCTTGTCCACCCGATGCAGCATCAGTTCGGTCGCAACCGGCTTGGAAAAATCGTCGAATTCATTGCAATAAGTGCAAGCCAGATTGCACCGGCGGGTCGGAATCAGGTGCGCCAAAAGCGGATGATCCGTCGACACCACGGCCTTCAGAATCTGCCACAATCCATGCGCATCCCGCTCAATTGCCTTGAGCTTGCGCTTCATTTTGACCGCTGTCGTAGCCATTGAAAGTACATTGATTATCTCATTACCACGCCCGGTAGCCCGTGTTTCACACAGTGATCGGCTGAAAACGGGCCTGAAATGCATTTCTTTCCCACTTAAAGGCTCTCACTCCGAGATTTATGCACTCAGCCCGGAGAACAAGCGCTGCGGTCAAGAACTTCCGTTCCGAGTTAAACGTATATTCCAATAGGATGAGGCGCGTTTTCCTGGTTCCGGCGATCTTTCTGAGCATCTACCTTGTCCTCTGCCTCGCCGGGGGAATCTTCATCGCTGATGGCGCTCTGCATCCCATGCGTCGTCCGATTGACTACAAGGAGCGGATGAATGCACGCCAGGTGGCAGAAGCGGCAGGGTCTCGTTTGCAGGACGTCTCGCTGAAGACAACTGACGGAATTGTTCTCAAAGCCTGGTTGATCCAGCCTGCTAAAGACAACGGCAATTCTGTTTTGCTGCTCCACGGCTTGGGGGACAATCGCGGCGGCACACTCGGATACGCCGACCTCCTGCTCGCTTCTGGGTACTCCGTGCTCATGCCCGATGCTCGCGCCCATGGAGAGAGCGGAGGAGAACTTGCGACCTACGGCTTGCTAGAGCGCCAAGACATCCATCGATGGGCTGACTGGATGAAAGATCAATTCCACCCTGGATGCGTCTTCGGATTAGGAGAATCGATGGGCGCCGCCCAGTTGCTGGAGAGCCTGGCCGAAACCCACTTCTGCGCTGTCGTAGCCGAGTCCTCTTTTTCCAATTTTCTCGAAATCGCCTACGACAGGATGGGCCAGCCATTCGGCATCGGCCCCTGGCTTGGAGAAACACTCCTTCGGCCGGTGATCTCAGTCGCATACTGGAGAGCCGAGTACAGGTACGGCCTGCACATGCAACAGGTATCTCCCGAGGCCGCTCTTCGCGACAGCAGAACGCCGGTGCTGCTGATCCATGGCGCAGACGACCACAACATTCCCCCGCGACACTCGGAGGTACTTTTCCGCACTCGGGTTCAAAACACCGAAATCTGGCGCGTACCCTCGGCCGACCATTGCGGCGCCATCAGTACCGCGCCCGAAGAATTTGCCCGGCGTCTTCTGAGTTTCTACGCCGCCCACGCAACAAGCCCGACCCCAGCGGCATTGGCTGCGCGGTGAAGTGCGCTCCTGCAAACTGCCTTCTGCCCATTACTCGACTGTATGTTACCGAGTCCCTTCTTCGTGTCCCGCGGCGAGCAGCGCGGTGCGCGCCCGCTCCAGATTCTCCCGCTTGATCAGCACATAGTCCGTATCAAACGTCGAAATCGCGAAGATCGGAATTGCAGCCTCCGCCAGCGGATCGAGGAATGACGCCAGCACGCCGGTCATCGAAAACGGAAATGGCCCTTCCAGCTTCAACCCGACCCATCCATCCTCGACGACGAGCCCATCGCGGTTCCTGGGAATGTGACCCTCCGCGCACACAATCGACACCTCGTCGGGCGTTCGCGCGATGCAGAAGAATTCCCCCTCCATCGCCCAGGCAGGAATTTGGGCGGAGGCAAGAGCGCGGCAAACCGCCAGCCGCTCCCGCAAAACGCTATATTTCAATTGTTGAGGCAATCAGAAAAGAAGAATACACGCGATTCGAGATTGAGGTTCGCGATTCTTGAAACCAAAACGTCAGCGAACAATGGGAATAGCGAATAGCCAACAGCAATCAGCCATTCGCGAACAACTTAGTTCATATTTCCGCCCATGGGCACGTACATGTAATTGAACTTCTTCGGGTCGAAGAACACCGCCGAGCATTCCCCCAACTCGCCCGCTTCTTCCACATAGATGGCTTCAATCATCCTCTTCTTGTTCAACGCCATCTTTCTTACGGAAAGCGATTTAAACGGCAGATTCACGACCACGTACTTTCCTTTCGGCTTGGCCGAATGCCATGCATCCGGCCCGGCGCCGTGAATGATCAGCATGACCAGTCCGCGCAGCGACGGATCGCCCTCGGCAAACGTCGTCGTCAGGCGCGGGTCGCCGTAGCCATAAAAGCTGTTCAGCGGATCCACCACTTTGAAATCGTGCTGGGCTGCGTCGATCATGGGATTCTTGCAGCGCGCCGCGATCACGATGTCTTCAATGCCATCCCCGTCCAGATCGCCCACCGATACCCCGATCTGCGGCAGATAGGTGAACTGGTCGCCAAACTGTTGATGCACAAATTCGTTATCGACCGTTTTCTGCGCGCCCGCCTGCGCCCACATCAAAGCCGTCATTGCAACACTGATCGCCACTGCCAGGAAGGTTTTCCGCATGACCCAACTCTATTCCGATACGGTCACTCCGGGCAGATAACGAAAGTCACTGGCGATCGAAGTAATATTTCTTCGAGAACCGGTCAGATTCCTAACCCTTGAAGTGCTCCCATCCCCCGGCTTTCAGCCGACGCGACTTCCCGGCGGCGTCCACTATCTTCATCTCCCTTGATGTCTGAATCCGCCCGATCCGGGTAATCGGAACCCCTTTCACCTCTGTTGGAACCCTGCGCGAGGAGGTAAACACCAACTCGTACTCGTCCCCACCATGCAGAGCAAACTCCAGGCCCACCGTCTTCTTTGGTCTCCACTCGGCCCGGGGGATCGCCTGCTCCTCGATCTCGGCACCCACACGGCTCTCCTCGCAAATATGCGCGAGGTCGGTCGAGAGTCCATCGCTTACGTCAATCATTGCCGAGGGAATCCGGTGCTCCCGCAACCACCGCCCTACCCCCACGCGCGCCGTGGGACGAAACTTCGCCCATTTCGCCGCCCCAACGGCCTTCCCTTCCATCAGCCGCGAGAGCGCCATCGCCGCTCCACCCAGTTCCCCCGTCACATAGATCCCATCGCCCGCCTGTGCCCCCGACCGCAGCACCGCCTGCCCCTTGGGAACCGACCCGACCACCACGATGTCCGCCTGAATCCCGCGCACCGCCTGTGCCGTATCGCCGCCTGCCAGTGGAACCCCTAACTTCTTCCCCAATTCCATCAGCCCTTTGACGAATCCATCCACCCACTTCTGCGGAACGTCGCCCGCTACCGCCAGCGAAAGAAACGCCGCGCGGGGCTCTCCACCCATGGCCGCAATGTCGCTCAGGCCACGGGTCAGGCATCGCCAGCCGACCACCTCCGGGGAATGCCACTCCTGCCGAAAGTGAACATTCTCGAGCGAGAAATCGGTCGTCACCAGCACATCCTCGCCCGGCGGAATCCGGAGCACGGCCGCATCGTCGCCAATACCGCAAACTACCGAGGCGCTCGCGCGAGCCATTTGCCGGATTCGCTGTATCAGTCTGCGTTCGCCCTCTGGCATGGCACCACTATACCTCTCGCCCGCATCTGACCTGGCGATCATGGTTTCTGCCGCCCCAAAACCCGCGCTGCTTGCGGCACCTGCCCAGGGTAATCTGGCCGGATAGACACCCCCGATTACGCTCCGTTGGTAACCAGTCGGAGGGGCGTATGCGGTTGACAGGGGGGAATCAGGTTTGTTACGGTTAACTCGCCGTTAACAAGATAAATCTTTGCCGTACCAAGTGCCCGCAGCCGGAACTGGTTGCCGCCCATTTGGTTTCGGCCTTCCTGGTTCCGCAGGTAGTTGTTTCCGGTTCGCTCCTCGCGCGAACTGGATTGGAATCAGTATTCCGAGCCCGAGCCAGACCGTTCCAGCTCAGGCAGGTTTCCTAAGCCGGGAAACTCTAAAAATTCGCTGGTTGGACGAAGGATATTGCGTAAACGCTTTTACATCTTTTTCGTGGCGCGCGACGAAGCCGGACAGCTTCGAAAAATCTCCATTCCCGTCCATTATCTTTATATTCTTCTGGTCGGCGCCGCGATCGGAGCACTCAGCCTTACCGGGATCGTGAGTTCGTATGCCCGGATGCTGCAAAAGATTTCGCATTACAACGATCTCCGCACGGAAGAAGCTCAGCTCAAGGATCGTTATTCGCGCCTCGAGCAGGTCGCCAAAGAGCGCGACATCCAGGTGGCCTCGCTCGGATCCCTGGCCAGCGAAGTGTCTTCTCTCTACGGACTGAAGTCCAATCACCCAATGGTGGTCGCGGCCAGCGAGCAGATCCAGCGAGCGCAGGTTGACTCGTCGCTGAACCAGCTTTACGCCCTGAGAACGACGGCCCTGACCGGGGCGGCAAGCGTGGGCATCTCGATGGGCCTGACGAGCAACTCGACGACCGCCGACTGGATGCGTGCCAACTCCGCTCCCAATCTGTGGCCAGTGGAAGGACTGATCACGGGCAGCTTCGGGGAGCGCGTTGATCCGTTCAACGGAGAAGGCGCATTCCATTCCGGCGTGGATATCTCCGCCGTGATCGGAACGCCGGTCATCGCCCCGGCGGACGGGGTGGTCACCTTCGCCGACTTCGAGGGAGGATACGGACGAGCAGTCGAGATCCAGCACGGCAACCACATTTCGACCCGCTACGGCCATCTTGGGGCCTTCGCCGTCACTCCCGGCCAGCATATACACCGGGGAGACACGATCGGCTACGTCGGGCTCAGCGGACGCTCGACCGGGCCGCATCTACACTACGAAGTCCGCATCAACGACACGCCCGTCAATCCCTACAAATATCTGCGCGTGACGATGGCCCAGCTAGGCGGCTTCGCAGCCGGCTACTGAGTTCCCGCACTTTCCCTCCTTTTCTCAGTTCAGGTACTTCTCTCGGCTAGCTCGTGCCTGGATTGTTCCCGGCGGCAGGGCGTCGGTTGAGCCGCTTGCTGCGGCTGCTTCTTTGCTTCTTCCTGATCGCTTGTGGGACATGGGAGAGCGCCAATGAGACTAAATAGCCTCGCAATTCTGTGGTGGAAATGCCTTGCGGAGTTCGAGCTTAGGAAAGAGCGTAGGGGGCCTTCGACTCCGCGGAGCGATCGCTTCGCAGATCGCTCGGCTCCGGTCGGGATGACAGGGTTGAAATTTGTTTGGGCGGTTTATGCTCCGAAGGCGAAATCACATTTTTCGATTTGCGCGATCAATTGATTCCTTGATGCATCCCTTCGCCCAATTTCTTCAATGGTTTAGGTCTTCGCGTCGCACCGCGGTAACGAAGAATTCAACATCCTCGCTGCGGCTCGATGGCTTTCTCCCGATAGAATAGAAGTGGAAGGCAGTTTTTCGACCGACCTTCCGGATGGAACGGGCTTCGGTAGCTGAGGGCGCAGAACTGGCAAATTCGCGGAAATTGTGAAGAGAGAATTCGCAACGGGCATGAAGTTCGCGCAGAGGTTTGCGCCGAAGGTGGTTTTCGATTTAACGCCTCATCGTCTTTAGGCATTGGAGAAATTTCGCATTGGAACGTACGAATGGCATCGATCATGAGTTGGAGCACGCGGCTTGTTCTTTGGACGCGAGCTATGTGCTGGAGTGGAACGAGATCGCGAATCTGACAGCGGAACCGGGACAGCCAGCCGAAACCCTGATGAATGTGGTGGCGCTGATTGCGCGCCGGTTTGGAACGGATGTGTGTTCGGCGTATCTGCTGGAGCCGGATCGTTCGCATCTGGTGCTGGCGGCAACGCTCGGACTGCGCCCGGAATGCGTGGGCAAACTGCGCATGAGCGTCACGGAAGGTCTAACGGGACTGGTGGCCGAACAGGTGCGTCCGCTGGCCGTGGAGCAGGTGCGAAATCATGCGCGCTTCAAATATTTTGCGGAAGCGGGAGAAGATGCGTACCAGTCGTTCCTGGGAGTTCCGCTGATCGATCGGGGAGTTTTGCAGGGAGTGCTGGTAGTGCAGACGGTGGAGGCGCGGGTATTTCCGGAGGAAGAGATTCGTCTGCTCGCTGAGGCGGCCAAGCGGGTTGCTCCCATCGTGAGCGAGGCGCGGACGCTCGACCGGTTCATCGCCCCGGTGCAGGAACGGCTTTGGGCGCTGGCGCGGAACCTGTGGTGGAGTTGGGACCACGATTCGGCGCAGCTTTTCCGGGATCTTGATCCGCATCGCTGGAGCCAACTGAATCACAGTCCGATTTCGCTGCTGCAAGAGTTTCCGCTGGCGAAGCTGGAAGCGCGGGCAACGGAACTGGGGCTGCACAGCCGGATCAATTACGCCTACCGGCGTCTGCGCGAGTATCAGGAGTCGGAACATACGTGGGGAGCGCGGCGGGCGGGCGTGCTGCGTCCGCGGCCGGTCGCGTACTTCTCGGCGGAGTTCGGGGTGCATGAGTCGCTGCCGGTATATTCGGGCGGTTTGGGAGTGCTGGCGGGAGACCACATCAAGAGCGCGTCGGATCTGGGGATTCCGCTGGTGGGCGTGGGACTGTTCTATGGACAGGGATATTTCCGGCAGCGGCTGGATCGGGATGGGTGGCAGCGCGAAGAGTACCTCAAGACGGATGTGACGCAGCTGCCGATGGAAATTGCGATCGGGAAGAACGGCCGTCCGGTGGTGGTGCAGGTGGACACGCGGCATGGATCGATCCGCGCGAAGGTGTGGCGCGTGCGGGTGGGACGGTGCGATCTGTTCCTGCTGGACTCGGATGTGGAGGGGAATGCTCCGGAAGACCGCGAGCTGACTTCGCGGCTGTATGGCGGCGATGGGCGAGTCCGTGTGCACCAGGAACTGCTGCTCGGGGTGGGCGGATTGCGGGCGCTGAAGGCGCTGGGGATCAGTCCGGGAGTGATGCACCTGAACGAAGGGCACAGCGCGTTTGTGGTGCTGGAAGCGATCCGTCAGCGCATGGAAGATGAAGGGATCGGATTCGATAAGGCAGCGCCGCGGATTTCGCGCGAAGTGGTATTCACCACGCATACTCCGGTCCCGGCGGGCCATGACCGGTTTGATGGAGACCTGATCGAGGAGCATCTGGGGACTTTGCGCGAAGCGCTCGGGCTGACCAAGGAACAGTTCATGGCGCTGGGACAGGAACATGCGAACACGGATGAACGGTTCTGCATGACGGTGCTGGGACTGAAGATGTCGCGGCGGGCGAATGCGGTGTCATCGCTGCATGGAGAGGTTTCACGGGCGATGTGGACGGGCCTGACGCCGGGCAAGTCGGAAGACGCGGTGCCAATCGGACATATTACGAATGGCGTGCATGTTCCGACGTGGCTTGCGCCGCAGATGTTCCGGCTCTATGACCGGCATTTGGGGACGGGATGGAACCTGAAGAGCAGCGAATCTAAAACTTGGGATGGAATTGAAAGCGTGGATGACGGCGAGCTGTGGGAGACGCACCTGGCGCTGAAGGCACGCATGATCGAATACATACGGCGGCGGCTGGTCAAGCAGGCGGCGCGGCGCGACGAAGCGAACGATGAATTGCAGAGGCTGGGACGCGTGCTCAGTCCGGATGCGCTGACGATTGGGTTCGCGCGGCGGTTCGCGACGTATAAGAGAGCGAACCTGATCCTGGCGGATCTCGAGAAGATCGCTTCGCTGGTGAACGATCCGAAGCGGCCGGTGCAGTTCGTGTTTGCGGGCAAGGCACATCCGAATGACGAGCCGGGGAAGCGGGTGCTGCAGCAGGTAGCGCAGTTGATGCGGGATCCGGAGTTTGCCGACAAGTTCGTGTTCGTGGAGGATTACGACATCAACGTGGGACGGCACTTTGTGCAGGGCGTGGATGTGTGGCTGAACAATCCGCGGCGTCCTCTGGAAGCGTCGGGAACGAGCGGGCAGAAAGTCGTTCTGAACGGCGGGTTGAATTTGTCAGTGCTGGATGGCTGGTGGGCCGAAGCGTATGACGGCATGAACGGCTTTGCCATCGGGGGAGGGCGGACACACTCCGATATGAACGTACATGACACGCGCGATGCGGAAGATCTGATGCGCGTGATGTGCGATGAGGTGATTCCGCTGTATTACCACCGCGACCGGGACGGGCTGCCTGGGGGCTGGATTAAGCGCATGAAGCGGACGATTCGGACGCTGGGATGGCGATTCAATGCGGATCGGATGGTGATGGACTATACGCTGCAGTGCTATGTTCCGGCAGCGGGCGGGACGTCGAGCGATTTGCGGCCGAATTTTTGACGGAACGAAGCCTGTTCATCGCGTGGTGGCTATGCGCCGCCAAGACGGGGCATAGCCCCGTCACCACACCTAATCACCACACCTAATACGAGGCCGGGACGATTGCGTCTTCGGGGTAGGCTGGCATGCCGAACTCGGGCATGTCGAGGCCTTCGATTTCGGATTCGGGAGCGACGCGCATGCTGCGGACTTTGTTGACGATTCCGAAAACCAGGTAGGTTGCGCCAAAAGCCCAGGCGACGCAGATGGTCGCGCCGAACAACTGGCAGAGGAACTGGCGCGAATCTCCATGAAGCAGGCCGGTTACGCCTTGACCGGCGTGGCCCAGATAATTGGTTGCGCCGATGCCGTTCCAACCGGCGCCGTAGGTGCCGTCGGCAAAGATGCCGACGCAGATCGCGCCGAACCATCCACAGTAGCCATGGACTGAAATTGCGCCGCAGGGATCGTCGATCTTGAGGACGCGGTCGTTGAAGAGGACGCCACCGCAAACGAGCAGACCGGCAAGCGTGCCGATCACGACTGCTGATGTGGGCGAGACGAAGGCGCAGGGCGCGGTGACGGCGACCAGTCCGGCCAACATGCCGTTACAGGCCATGGTGATGTCGGGCTTGCCGAAGATGAAATACCAGAGAACCATGGCGGCGGCGGCTCCGGCGACGCCTGCAAGATTGGTATTGATGGCGATTACGGAGATGCGAAGATCGGTCGCGGCAAGCGTGGAGCCGGGATTGAAGCCCATCCATCCGAAGAGCAATATGAGCGTGCCGGTAACGACGAAGACGACGTTGTGCGCGGGAAAGACGCGGATTCTGCCGCCGGGTCCGTATTTTCCGAGGCGCGGGCCGAGGATGATGGCGAGGGCCATGGCGCAGAAGCCGCCGACGGCATGCACGACGGTGGATCCGGCGAAGTCGACGTAGCCGTGGCCGAGATGGAGGGTGGAACCGACCTGGGAGAGCCAGCCTCCGCCCCAGACCCAGCAACCGTAGACGGGGTAGAGGATCGCGCCGATGAAGAGTTCGCACAGCAGGAATGCCCAGAAGTTGATGCGCTCGCAGACGGCGCCGACGATGATGTAGCCAGCAGTCTCCATGAAGACAACTTCGAAGAGAGCAAAGACGTTGCTGGAAGCGTCATAGGCGGGGCCGGTCAGAAAGAAACCTTTGCCGCCGAGAAATCCCCATTGGCCGCTGCCGAAGAGAAACTTGTTGAGCGTGGGCAGTCCACCGAGGTTGGTGGGCGAGGCGTTGATGCCGACAGCTCCGAACTGGAAGGCGTATCCGACGGCGTAGTAAGCGAGGAAGGCGAAGACGTAGGCCGCGAAGTTGAGCATCATGAGGTGCGCGGCGTTTTTCTTGCGGACAAGGCCACAGGTGAGGAGGGCGAATCCGGCCTGCATGAAGAGGACGAGATAGCCGGTGTTGAGGGTCCAGGCAAAGTTAGTGGCGACGCGGATGTGGCCGACGTCATCGGCGAGTTTAGTGGCGAGCGGCTCTTTGGCGGACTGGGATTGGTAGTCGTCGAAGGCCTTTTTATTTTGCTGGTAATCGGGCGCGGATTTGTCGGTGGGTTCGGAGACGACGAAGGAATTGCCAGCGGCGTCGGCGGCATCGGAGCGGGAACCGGTGGCGGTTCCGGCGGGATCGGGCTTGGGTTCATCGGCCCGGCTGGGCGCAGCCAGCGTGGCGAGTACGGCGGCCAGGAGAAAAATGACCAGATACAGCCGGCTCGGGCGACAGCGGATTGTTGGCTTCGTCATGCGATGGCTCCTATGAATGCGGCATGCAATTTGGATTCGAACAAACCTGGCAGAGCCGGGTGCGATGGTGGTGCGTATGCGGGAAAGGGCATGAAATTTGGTCGCAAGGCTCCCATTGGCAGATGGCAAATTGGCTCTCACAGTAAATGGACGGTCGCGGGGAGTCCAATAGAAATTTCTTCTTGCGGGTATCAGAAAAGGTCTGGAAACGGGGCGGCGGACCAAAACATTCGGGAAGACTCGCTTTGCTCCCGCAAACACGGCGGAGTGCGCGGCGCGCGCTCAATTCTGAACCACGTAGGACACGGAGGGCAGAGAGGGAAAGGCTGGATTTCGGCTTGACAGGGGCGGGGAGAAGCGGGGATACTAAATGCATAATTATGCATCACGATGGATAATTATGCCTCGAAGCAGGCATTGAGGATGGGCTGGGGTACGAAGACAAATTGATGGCGAAACTGAAGACGGCGGTGTTGGGCGCAACCGGGTATTCCGGGCTGGAATTGGCCGGTCTGCTGGGGCGGCACGCGCGGGTGGAAAAACCGTTGCTGATGCGGCGGAGCGCGGAGAGCCACGATGGCAAAAGCCTACCGGCATTTTTAGGCACGGGCGGAAACGGCAACGGAAATGGTCATGCGCCGGTGGCAGCGTTTTCGTGGGCCGCTTTGCAGGAGCACGGAGTGGAACTGCTGTTTCTGGCGACTCCGCATAGCGTTTCGCGCGAACTTGTGCCTGAGGCGCTAGGGCGCGGGTTGCGGGTGGTGGATTTGAGCGGGGCGTGGCGATTGAAGCAGGCTGAGCATCGCGCGGTGTATGGGTTCAAAGACGCAGACGCGGGAAAAGCGGCGAAACTGGATGCGAGCGCGGTGTACGGGTTGCCGGAACTGAATGGTGGTGCGATTTCAGGCGCGGCATTGATCGCGAATCCCGGATGCTATGCGACCTCGGTGATTCTGGGACTGGCGCCTCTGGTGTCGGCGGGAGTGGTGGATCGCGAACGGGGGATTATTTCGGATTCGAAGTCGGGCGTATCGGGCGCGGGCAAGGAACCGACGGCGCGGACGCACTTTGTATCGGTTGCGGACAATTTTTCGGCGTACTCCGTTTTTGGACACCGGCATACGGGAGAGATTCTGGAGCAGTTGCGACTGGAGGCAGCGGAATTGATCTTCACGCCGCATCTTTTGCCGATACCGCGAGGCATTCTGTCGACGATTTACGTGCACTTGAATCACAAGATGGCGGCGGAGGAGATCCAGAATTGTTTTGCGGATTTTTACAAAGGCAAGCGGTGGGTGAGAGTGTATCCGGCGGGAACGTTGCCAGAGATTCAATTCTCGGTGCACACGAATTACTGCGACCTGGGATTTTGCCTGGCGCGCGATGGACGGCGGCTGGTCGTGGTGTCGTGTCTGGACAATCTGTTGAAAGGCGCGGCCGGGCAGGCAGTGCAGAACATGAATCTGATGTACGGGTGGGATGAGAGCGAGGGATTGCAGTGAAGATTGTGGTCAAAATTGGAGGGGCGGCGGTGGAAGACAAGCCGACGCTGCAGAAATGCGCGCAGGCAGTGGTCGCACTGGCGAAGGATGGACATCAGGTTGCGGTCGTGCACGGCGGGGGCGGGGCGCTGACGCGCACGCTGAAGCTGATGGGAAAAGAAAGCGAGTTTGTACACGGGCTGCGAGTGACGGACGCGGAGACGCGAGATGTGGCCTTGATGGTGCTGGCGGGGATCGTGAACAAGAGCCTGGTGGCGGCGATTGCATCGGCGGGGCAGCCGGCGATCGGACTGTGCGGCGGCGATGGCGGCGTGTTTCGCGCGCGCAAAAAACAGGACGCAGAACATGATTTGGGATTTGTCGGGGAAATTTGTTTTTCGGAACCGCGCTGGATTCGGGCGATCTGGACGGAGGGGGGAATTCCGGTGCTGTCGTCGGTCGCGCTCGGCGGAGACGGGGAATATTACAACGTGAACGCGGATCAGATGGCGGCGGCTTGCGCGATTGCCTGCCAGGCGGACGCGCTGATTTTTCTGACGGACGTAGCCGGGGTGAAACAGGCGGACGGGTCGGTGATGGCGCGGTTGAATACGAAGGATGTAGCCGGACTGATTGAAGGCTCGGTGATCAGCGGGGGGATGATGCCGAAAATGGAAGCGTGCATTCAGGCGCTGAAGCGCGGCGTGGGGCGGGTGAGAATTCTTCCGGCGGCGGAGGTGGAAGTGCTGCCGCTGTTTTATTTCACGAAAATCGAGTGCGGCACGGAGGTGCTGAGAGCATGAGTCTGGCATCGGTGTCGAAACTCGAAAGCGAGTTATTGCTGGCAACGTATGAGCGCCAGCCGATCCTGTTTGTGCGCGGACAGGGCGTGCATCTGTGGGATGCAAGCGGAAAAAAGTATCTCGACTTCCTGAGCGGAATTGGAGTGAATGCGCTCGGGCACAATCATGCGGCGGTGCAGCGAGTGATCAAGAAGCAGGCGGCGCGGCTGATTCATATTTCGAATTTGTTTTTTCATGAGTACCAGGCGGAGCTGGCGCAGAGGCTGACCAGAATCTCAGGCTTGGAGCGCGCGTTCTTTTGCAACAGCGGGACCGAGGCCTGGGAAGGTGCGTTGAAGATAGCGCGGGCTTTCGCGCAGGCGAACAACGGCAACGGGCGGAAACCGAAGTGGCGCATTCTGGCGATGGAGAATTCGTTCCACGGACGGACGTTCGGGGCGCTGGCCACGACCGGGCAGAAAAAGTATCGGGCGCCGTTTGCACCGCTGGTGCCGGGGGTGCAGTTCGTGAAGTTCAACGACGCCGAGGATCTCGAGAAGAAGTTTGATTCGAGCGTGTGCGCGGTATGCATCGAGACGATCCAGGGCGAGGGTGGAGTCGATCCAGTTGACGCGAGTTTTCTTGAAACGGCGCGGCGATTGACGGAGCGGAGTGGAGCATTGCTGCTGCTCGATGAGATTCAATGCGGGCTGGGTCGGACAGGACTGCATTTTGCGTATCAGCATTATGGCGTGCGTCCGGATGTGGTGACGGTGGCGAAGCCGCTGGCGGCGGGACTGCCGCTGGGAGCGATTCTGACGACGGAGCGGGTGGCGGGATGCATGCATCCGGGAATGCACGGGACGACATTCGGCGGAGGGCCGCTGGCCTGCGCGGTTGCAATTGAATTTCTGCGCGAGGAACAGCACCTGCTGAAGCATGTCAGCGGGACGGGAGAATATTTTCATGCGGCGTTGCAGGGGCTCGATCGGAAGTACCGCGCGATTCTCGACGTGCGAGGGGCGGGGCTGATGCAGGCGGTGGAGTTGGACACGGCGGATCTGGCGAAGAGCACGGTAAAGGAATTGCTGGAGGCGGGGATCATTATTAATCGCACGCACGATACGGTACTGCGGTTCTTGCCTCCGTACATTATTCAGAAGAAGCACGTGGATCAGGTGGTGGAGGCGCTGGATCGGGCGTTGGGCGCGGCGGTTGGGACGGGCGCGAAGGGCGCGACTTCTCCGCGGGAATCCTCTCCTCAGCGGCTAAAGCCGAATTCAAAACAGCGGAAGTATCGCAGCGCTAAAGCGCTGCGCCACCCGAAAGCGGGCGACGCGCGGTCCAGGCGAAACGTACTTAGATCACAGCGAAACGTGGTTCGATCAGAGCAAAAGGAGGCCTATGCGAACGCGTGAGGCGATTCTTCCGGATGCAGAGCAGATCCACGCTTTGATCACGAACTATTCGGGCGACGGGACGCTGTTGCCGCGCTCGCTGGCGGAAATCTGCGAGAACGTTCGCGACTTTGTGGTGCTTGAAGATGACGGGCGGATCATCGGGTGTGGAGCGCTGCATCTTTATGGCGTGCACCTGGCGGAGATTCGGTCGATCACGGTTGACCCTACGCGGCAAAGCAGCGGCGGCGGAAAACGGCTGGTGAAGGCGCTGCTGGCGCAGGCCGAGAAGCACAAGGTCACGTGTGTATGTTTGTTCACGCGTATTCCAGAGTTTTTCTCGCAAATGGGATTCACGGCGGCGGCCCATACCGATCTTCCGGACAAGATTCACAAGGACTGCTTCCAATGTCCTCGGCTCGCGCACTGCGATGAGGTGGCGATGATTCGAGGAAATCTGCCGGCCTTTGCGATTTTGCCTGCACCGAAAAACTGGGTGTACAAAATTCAGGCATGAGCGCTTCTCGGCGGGCTTCATTGCGGAATTCGCGATTGCGGAATTCTCCGGAAAAGATATTGTTGCCGGCGGGCTTTTCATTTTCGGCGATGGCGGCCGGGATCAAGGTGAGCGGGCGTCCGGATCTGGCTCTGGCTGAGTGTGCTGGGGGTGCGGCGGCCGCCGCGCTTTTCACTAGTAACCGCGTTGTTGCCGCGCCGGTCGAGGTTGGGCGGGCATCCCTTGCCGCGAGCCGGGGACGGATTCGCGCGGTGGTGGTGAATTCCGGTAATGCCAACTGTGCAACCGGGAAGATTGGAATTCTGGCTTGCGAACGCGTGTGTGGCGATGCTGCGAAGATTCTTGGCGTGCCGCTGACACAGGTCTTCCCTTCCTCAACGGGCATTATCGGAGTGCAATTTCCTGACGAGAAGATTCGGGCCGCGCTGCCGGAGCTGATTCAGACACGATCGGCCAGCGTGCGGGGCGCAGGCGACTTTGCTCACGCCATGATGACGACCGACACGCGGGCGAAGATTGCGTCGGCGCGGGTGCGGATGGGATCAAAGGACGTGACGCTATTGGGAGTCGCGAAGGGCGCGGGGATGATTCATCCGCAACTGGCGACGATGCTGGTTTACATCTTCAGCGATGTGGTGGCGACGGCGGGCGAGTTGCGGAAGTTGTTGCGCGAAGCATGCGACGAATCGCTGAACTGCATCTCGATCGACGGGGATACTTCGACCAATGATACGGTGCTGCTGCTGGCGAGCGGGGCGAGTGGAGCGGGAATTCGCGATGGGCGGGCACGGCGGAAATTTTCCACGGCATTGAATAGCGTTTGCCAGTCGCTGGCCGAACAGATCGTCAGCGATGGAGAGGGCGTGCAGCATGTAATCCGGCTGCAGGTGGAACAGGCGCGGAGCCGGGATGAGGCGATGAGGATCGCGCGGACGATTGCGCACTCGCTTTTGGTGAAGACGGCGTGGGCGGGAGCGGATCCGAATTGGGGGCGGATTCTGGCGGCAGTGGGAAGGTCGGGGGTTGCGGTGGATCCGGCGCGGGTGCAGATTTTTATTGGGACGCAGCGAGTTTGCCGCGGTGGAGTGGCGTGCCGGTTCGATGAGCGGCGAGCGCACGAGGCGCTGGGGAGTGCGGTCTGCGATGTTCGGGTGGAGTTGGGGCGCGGGCGGGAAGCGGTGCGGTTTCTGACGACCGATCTGACGGCCGAGTATGTGCGGATTAACGCGGACTATTCAACGTAGGTGACGGCCGGGGCTAAAGCCCCGGAATTCGAATGCGACGAACGCGGCCGTCAAGCGACTGTGTCGCAACTCGTCTTTCGCCCCTCCGGGGCTGAGTTTTGTTCCATTTTGCTACCCACGGCTTGCGCCGTGGGCTTTATTCTTGCGCTGCTTCGCAGCTTTGAGCCGTCACTCGTTCCGCTTTTTGTGCCAGCTTTCAGTTGTGACACAGTCTCTCAAGGGCCAGTCTTCCAGCGGGAGGGCTGGAAGCGGATGATCAACGGAAGGCTGGAAGCTGATCATCGACAAATAAGGCTAGAAGCTGAATTGGGCTTGCAGTTCGATTTTGCGGTTGGCGGCGGCGCTGGAGAACGGGCCTCCGGCAAGAGAGACGGACTGTCCGAAATTCTGCGAACTCAGCACTCCGATGGGAGTGGCAGCGTTCACTTTGTTCAGGACGTTGCGCGCGTTGACGCTGAAGGTGAGGCTGTAGCGCTTGGTGGTCGCGGGACCGCCGAAGCCACCGGGGCGCCCGCCAAAGCCGACACTGCCGCCACCGCCTCCGCCACGACCACCGCCGCCCGGGCCGCCTGGACCGCCGGGGCCGCCGCCGGGACCGCCCGGTTGAGATCCACTTTTTCCAATCTCAGGGCCGAAGCCGATTGTTTTCGAGAGGCGGAGGTTGAGGGTGAATTGGGACGGGCCGGTGAGATAGTTGACGGGGATCTGATCGCTGGGGCGGGTTGGGATGACATAGTGGCTGCAGGCGGCAGGCGTAGGGAACGGGCAGGAACCGACAGGATTGGTGCCGAACGCGGGCCGGACGTTGAACTGTAAGTCGTCGGCCAAGTCCTGACCCACGGTGACGTTGTAGGGCGAACCGGAGTTGAAGATCAAGAACGGACTCAAGCGAAAACCGCGGGGGAGTGCGACAGTTCCGCCGAAAAACACGCGATCGCGGATGGCAAAGGAGGCGCGGCCATAGTCCAAACTCAGGTCATTGGAATCCGAGGGAAAGTTTCCGGCTGAGGAAGCATCGCTGTTGGCATAGTTCAGAGAGTAGTAGCCGTGCAGGGAAACCTTTGATCCGGCCTGCACGTTGGCATTCACGATCAACTGGTTCTGGCGGAAGACTCCATCGGAAGAGTATTGATAGATGGGATTGTAGGAGGTTATGGGGTAGGGGTAGACCGGGGGGTCGGGCTGCGGGGCGTTGGTGACAAGCGAGAGAAGCTGGTGCACGCCCCGGGAATTCAGATAAGTGAATGTGAGGTTGGCGACCTTCGTGACCTGCCGCTCCAGGCTGACGGCGGTCTGCATGATGTAGGGAGCGCGCAAATCGGGCGCGACCTGGTAGATCGACTGTTGCGCTGACGATAAGTCAGTGGGCGGGTTGGGATAAGAAATGACCGGATTGAGCGGGGTGGGGGACACGACATACTGTTGCTGGGTCAAGCCGTTCTGACGATCGGCATTGAGAATCAGATCCTCGGCGAAGCGGTTGTAGAAGAAACCGAAGCCGCCGCGCAGCACGGTTTTCGGCGCACTCTTTCCTGCTCCGCCAATACCCCAGGCAAACCCCAGTCGTGGCGCCCAGTCGGCGTGGTCGTGGATTCCGTTCTGGGTTTCAAAGCGCAGGCCGCCGCTGAGGGTGAGGTTTGGGCGCACCTTCCAGTCATCCTGTACGTACAGTCCGGCGTCGACCATGTTGACGAGAACGGTGGCGGCGGGAGCACCAGAAGTTCCGTTGAGGAAGACGGAATACTGACTGGGGGTACCAGCGAGGTAGTTTTGAAGCGGCGTGGAAGTGCTGGTCTCCCCGAAGGTATAGGTGCCATTGAATCCAGCGGCGGACAGATTCACATCGCGAATGTCGCGGAGGCGGACGCCGAACTTGACGAAGTGCTTGCCTTCAGAAAGCGAGGTGTAATTCTGGAACTCGTAGTGATCCTGGTGATCAGTCTGGAGTCCGGAACTGGAGCCTCCGCCGACGAAGGCTCCGAGTACGTCGATGCCGACGGAACTGCTGACCGGGGTCTGATTGCTGTTGTCGCGCAGGTATTGGAAGCGCGTCTCATTGACAACCTTCGAGCCGAAAATCTGAGTATCGGAAATCTGCACGGTGTGCTCGGTGGAGTAAGAGTCGTATCCGGCTTCGGGCAGGGTTAATCCACCAATGCCGTCGTTCAACCAGGTATCGCGGTAGTACTGATAACGCGCGGTGAGCGTATTGGAGGGTGTGATGGCGTAGTCGAGGCGAGGACCGAGGTTGGTGCGAGTGCGCGGGTTGGCGACGCTCTTGCTGAGAGCGAGTGCGGGCGCGTCGACGACGGCGATCTCGTCGATATTGCGGCGCTGCACGCTGAAGAAAAACGATGCCTTCTTGTTGATTGGACCACCGACGTTGCCCTGGTAGATGACGGAATCGTAGGGCACCTGCGCGGCGTCGCCGAGGAAAGGATTCCGTGTATTGAGGCCGGAACTGTTGCCCTCGACCGAAAACTGTCCGTGATATTTGTCGGTTCCGGGCTTGGTGAAGATTTCGATGCGGCCGTAGCCGAGTTTGTCGTACTCGGCGGAAAACGGATTCGAGTTAATGCGAATTTCGCGGATGGAAGATTTGGGCGGAAGCTCTCCGGCCGTGAATCCGTCAATGTAGAGCTGGCCGCCATCGGGGCCGGCGGAGGGTCCAGCGAGGGCCTGAAGATCAGCGAGCAGTTCGTCGGGATCGTCGGGCAGGGCGTCGAGATCCGCACCCTTCAACACGATTGCACTGGCGTTGTTCTGGGGGGTCACGTCAACGGTTGGCGTTTCCTCCTGGACGTTGATCTTCTGCTGTTGGATTTGAATGTCGAGAGAGATGTTGAATTGCGAGGCTTGGCCGGGTAAAACGTTGACATCATTCTGCACGAATACAGCGAAACCCTTGGCGTTGGCGGTGACCGTGTACTTGCCGGGCGGGAGATTTGCGATCTCAAAGCCGCCAGTGCGGGTGGTGGTGGCAGAGTGAGTCGGTCCGCCGGATTGCAGGACGGCGACGGTAGCATTGGCGACCACTGCGCCCGAGGGATCGACGACCTGGCCATGAAGCGACCCCGCGGCGGACTGCGCCAGGGCCGGCGTGCCGGACATCAGCAGAGCGAAGATCAATACAGCGAAGACCAATACGAAGAGAGACGTCGAATACTTCAAACGCACACCTTTCTTTCCAGGCAGATCTTTTCCAGACAAACAAGTGACATCTGAAACATTTTTGTTAGGGCGCGGAATCACCTTCTCCGCCCGAGGAGCTTAAGGACCAGGGAGAAAGCAGCGAGTATGAACGGCTCTGCGCAGCGGTCAGGAGCGGTTCAACACCCGCGAGCAAGGTAATGGCGGTGACTGAGCCGGAATCTGTTTCCTGGGTCGCGACGAGCATTACGGAATCACCTTTTTGCAGATCGGCAATCGTGCTGTTCGGCAAGCGTGCCAGCACACGTTGAAAATCAGGAGGGCCATTTGCGCCGGAAGTTCCGCCCGTGCCATGAAATTGACCATTGGCGCCCGAATGGGCTGCGGCTGCCGGCTGAGACGAATCATGAGCGCCATTGCTGGGGGCCGGATTCGCGGATGCATTTTGCGGATTCGCCGATTGATCTCCGTTGGCCGCTGCGCCAGCTTTCAACCGCGCCGCAATGCGTTGCGCCAGTTCTGGCGGAAGCTTCTTGACTTGCGAATCGGCTGAAATCCGAACTACGACCGGGGCTTTGGCGATCAGATCGTGCACGGTAACAGTGTTATGAACGGCGTCCGTCGCGGTAATGGCTCCGGCGATGTTGCGGAATGAGCCGGAGACGATCTCGTCGGCGGTGAGATCGTTTCCGTCGGGCGTGCGCGTGGAACGGGCGCGCAGCTGATCGCCGACCCGGACTTGATCGAGAGGAGCGGGCTTGGCATCGTCAAAGTTCACGGAACCCGGAGCATAGCGGCGCAGGACCGTGTCTTTGCTGACGTGAACGACGATGTTGTGATTGGCACCGGTTGCCGAGGAAATGGTGATCGTGCCGGCGGATGCGTCGACTTTGTTGACCAGTCCGCCGACGCCGCGTTTTTGCCAGTCATCGCGCTCCCGTTGCTGCTTGGCGGCCACATCGGACTGCTTGATGACGATGATTTCGAGGGCCGCGATCGTGTGTCCATCGGCGGAGGCTTGACCGCGAACTCGGACGGCGTCGCCGGGTTGCAGATCCTGTGGCTGGATGGGAGCTGCGCTCTTGAGGTCCTTCGCGCCCGGGAGAACGCGCAGAATTTTCGTCGATGCCGACAGGCTTGCGGTGATCTCGCCGGCGGATGCCGTAATCGTGATGGAATCGGGTTGCACGGTCTTGACTGTTCCGACAACCTTGGCGATCGACGTGTTTGCAGAGGCGCCGGGCTGTGATTGCGCCGCTACGGAGCAGGGGCCTGCGAGCGTCAGGGCAAGGAGGGTGAGAAGACAGCCCGGTATCGATTGATTCCACAAGGATGACATTGACTTTTACTTTAGCATCGCCGAATGCGTGGGGAATGAGGCTTTACGAAGTTTTACCTCGTTCGTGTTTCGATGGCGATAACATGCGTAATTGAGTGCATTTTTTACGAATATTTACGCCTTTTGCAGCGCGATGAGGGACTGCTGGCAACTACAGGCCGAGCTGCCCGCATCCAGTCTTTTATCCAGCATGGGGCGCTTTTCCACTGACCGTTGATTATGATTCCTGCGCTGGCGAACTGATACCGGGATGCGAAACAGTTATGATCGACATGGGAACCGAGGACATCGACAAAAATGAGCCTGGAACGTGCGAAGTTCTTGAAGTTATGTGATTGCGCGCTGGTTTGTGCGCTGACTTTTGCATTGGCGGTTGTTCCCAGTTTTGGGCAATCGCCGACGAAGGACTCGCAGCCCACGCAAGCGGGCAAGGATGCACCGCCGGATGCGGCGCAATCGGCGCCACAGGCCAAGGACTCGGTTGCGACGATTCCGGTCGATGTGAATGTGGTGACGATGCTGGCGACGGTCCATGACAAACACGGCAAGGTGGTGGGCGACCTCACGAAGGACGATTTCACGCTGATACAGGATGGAAAAACGCAGACCATCAAATATTTTTCGGAGGATGCGAACCTGCCGCTGACGCTCGGGTTGCTAATCGACACCAGTTGGAACCAGTGGGAGGTCCTGGACCAGAAGCGCAATGCCAGCCGGAGTTTTCTGGATCAGATGCTGGTGAAGGACAAAGATAAAGCGTTTGTCATCCACTTCGATCGCGAAGTGGAACTGCTGCAGGACCTGACACACAAGCGGGAGAAAGTGGAATCGGCGCTCGATCTGCTGAAAACGGGGGACCGGGAGTCGGGCGATTGGAACGATCCCAATTCGCGATCGAACGACCCCAATTCACGCTCGGATTCAGGACGGAATCATAGCAGCGGGACGCAACTTTACGATGCGATCTATCTGGCGTCGAATGAGTTGCTGAAAAAGCAGCAGGGGCGTAAAGCGGTGATTGTGCTTTCCGACGGAGTAGACCGGGGAAGCAAGACAACGCTGTTGAGTGCGATCGAGTCAGCGCAACGGTCAGACACGATCGTGTATACGATTTATTTCCTGGGGCAGAAGGAGGAACGACGCCGGGATGATAACGGAGGGACGGGACGACAGGGCGGCGGATATCCGGGTGGGGGATATCCGGGGGGCGGTGGTGGATGGCCGGGCGGTGGCGGCGGTCCGGGTGGTCAGGGACGGCGCGGAGGGCAGCGGGCTCCGGAAGAGCCAAAGGTGGATGGAAAGAAGATTCTTGAGAAGATTTCGAAGGAAACTGGCGGACGGTTTTTTGAGGCTTCGAAAAAACAGACGGCGGGCGAGGCCTACAGCGAGATTGTGGAAGAGCTGCGGACGCAGTACAGCATCGGATACACGCCGGATAAAGACGTGGCGGGGGATGGGTATCACCATTTGAAGCTGGAGGCTAAGAAGAAGGACCTGACTGTGCAGACTCGCGATGGGTATTTCGGGGACAAAGACTAGGGGACGCGCGCGGAGTGCGATTCGGGCCGCGGGAAAAGGCTTTTACCACGGAGGGCACGGAGGAACACGGGGGAAAGCTATGGTTGCGCTAATTCAACTTCCAGCGACTGGCTCAGCGCGGTCTGGCGATCGGCGGACAATTTCGCTCCGGCTGAGGTCAAGTAGAAGACGTCGATTGCCATTTGGCCTTCGGTTTCGATCAGGGCAATCTCGATATTGCAGCCGTGCTTTGAGATGACGGAGCACATGCGGTAGAGAAGGCCGGGACGGTCCTGGGTCAGAACCTGCACGAGCGTGCTGTGAGTTGAGGAGCGATCGTCGATCTCGATCTGGGTTGCGATTTTCACTTTTGTGCGGTTGGATTTTTCGGATTTCAGGCGGTCGCGCAGCATGCGGACCAAGTCGGCTTTTCCCTTCAGCACGTCGGCGATGCTTTTTTTCAGACGATCCCATTCCTGAATGTTCATCTCAAGGGTGCGAAAACGGTCGGTGAAGTAGAACGTGTCAACCACGGTGCCGGCCGCATTGGAAAACGCGTTTGCCTTGACGATGTTCATTCCCCAGGCCGCTAATGCACCGGAGACGGACGCGAAGAGGAAGGGGCGGTCGGTGGTGATCAAGGTGAGCTCGTACCAGTGGCGCAGTTGCTTCAGCTCGCAGAGGACGCCATCCTGGCCGAGGCGGGAGGCCATTTCGGTGTGGGCGAGGACATCGGTGGCTCCGTGGATGCGCAGGTAGCGCTGAGGCATCCCTTCGAGGAAAACGTTGATTTTTTTACCGGCGACGGCGGCCAAGGAGTGGATATGGGCAAGATTTGCGCGGCCGGCTCCGGTGTCCTCGATTTCATTTCCGGTATGCACGCGTTCGTCGGCGCTGCGGCTCAGGCAATTTGCGCAAGAGATGTAGAGTTGCCACAAGTTGTCGGCCTTCCACGGCGTCATGGCATCGGGGTTGACGGCTTTGATGTCGGCGTAAGTCATCAGGCAAAGCATTTTCAGGCGCTCGGGGACGCCGACTTTTTCCGAGAAGGATTTCACGTTGGCGGGATCGAAGACGTCGCGGCGCATAGCGGCGGACATTTCGAGATGACTGGCAACGAGGTAACGGACAGTGTCGCGGTCTGCGGGGTCGAGGTCGAGGCGCTGGGCGCAGCTTTCGGTGAGTTCGAGACTGGCTTCGACGTGATTGTCGCTGGGGACACCTTTGCCGGAATCGTGCAATAGCAAGCTGAGGTAAAGGAGTTCGGGCTGCTCGAGTTCGCTGAGGAGCTCGGCGAAACGGCGGTCGCCTTCGGATTTCGATTCTTTCAGGCGATGGAGATGCTCGATGGCGAGGAAGGAATGCTCGTCGACGGTGTAGCGATGGTAAAAGTCGCGAACGACGAGGGCTTCGATTGCCTTCAGCTCCGGCAAAAGAAGAGTCAGAAGGCGGAGAGCGTTCATGGCGCGCAGAGCATCGGCTGCGTGGGGCTGGACGAGGGTTTCCTGGAGGTAGAGCCAGAGTTCGCCGCCCCGGGGAGGGGTGGAAGCGAGCGACGCGAGGGCTTGTTCGACTTTGTATTCGGTGGTGGTGCTGAGGGTGAGTCCGTGCTCGGCCATGAAATGGAAAAGGCCGAGGAGCTTTTCGGGATCCTGAAGAACGGCGGGCTGTTGCAGGAAGATGAGGCCGTCGACGACGGAGAAATCATTGCTGGCAATTTTGCTGCGCCATCCCAGGAACTGGCGATACAAGGATGACCAGGCGGCGGGAATCTCCTCGAGCAGTTGATTGCAGACGCGATGGACGCCGCGTACGTGGCCGAAATAGATGCGCATCCAATCGGCGGCATTGGCAACTTCTACATGCGAATCACGAACGCCGATCTTGCGGGTGGCGGCTTCTTCCTGCGCGTCCCAGCTCAGCATGTTGTCGTCGCGGCCGTTACGGAAGTGAAGAAAACAGCGGACGGACATCTGGAAGTCGAGTGCTGCCTCGAAAGCACGGCGGGAGGAAGCCGGCAGGAGCGAATCGGGATCGGGCCAGACGCGGAGTTTTTCGATAGCCGAGATCAATGCGAGCCAGTGGGTGACGTTATAGTCACGCAATCCGCCGGGGCCGTCTTTCACGTTTGGCTCGAGATGAAAAACGGTGTTGCCGAATTTGTGATGGCGGGAGCGGGTCAGCTCGGCGAGATTCTGAATGAGGGCGTGGCATTCACGGGCAACCAGGCGAGGAACGGATTTTTCGTGCAGGCGGGCGAAAAGATCGCGATCACCGGCTAAATAGCGGGAATCCAGCAGCGCGATGGCGAATTCCAGATTGTTCGGGTCGAGGCGATCGCACTCGCTCAGACTGCGGGTTGCGGGGCTGAGTTTGAGACGGAGGTCCCAAAGCTCCTGCGAGAAGCGGCGAATGGCATCCTTGAATTCGGCCTCGGTGTCGCTGCCGGCATGCAGAAAAAGCAGATCAATGTCGGAGTGGGGGAAAAGCCAACCGCGGCCGTAACCTCCGGTGGCAACGAGGGCGAAATTCCTGGGACCCGGATTTTGAGTGGTATCGGCAGTGGCGGCGGACGCCACGATGATTTCATTCCAGAGAGTCTGGACGATGGTGTCGACCAGCGCGGCGCGGCGCGCAAGGGCGCGGCGGCCGTCACTGGTAACAGAAAATTCCTGCTGGATGGCAGCCGATTCCCTCGCGTAGAGGTCGCGCAATTCGGGATTGACGGAGGCCGCGGCGGTCATTCGCACTCTGCCATTTCTCTGTGAAAGCGCTTCGATCCCCGCTTACGGCTGGCCGTTGGCGGCTGAATGCTAAAGGACGCTGTCGCCGCGCTCGTCGTTGCGAATCCGGATGGCCTCGTCGATGCGCGAGAGAAAAATTTTGCCGTCGCCGATTTTGCCGGTACGGGCAGCCGTGCAAATTGCCTGGACGGCTTTTTCCACCCACTCATCGGCGAGCACGATTTCGAGTTTGACCTTCGGGATCAAATCGACCGAGTATTCACGGCCGCGATAGAACTCGGTATGACCCTTCTGGCGGCCGTGGCCGCGCGCCTCCAAAACGGTCATTCCTTCGACGCCAATTTCGTGCAGGGCATCCTTGACGGCATCCAGCTTTGAGACCTGAATTATCGCTTCGACCTTAGTCATCATTTTTTCGCCGTATTACAGAGCGGCATCATAACAGTAGCGGGTGGGCGGAACTTTCGGAAATCGAAACTATTTATCTTGAGGATTCGAAATACTTATATGAGCGTTGCCAATTGACGGGGGAGGGGGTTCTGGGGTTGGATGGAAGCAGCTTGGAATCCACGCCTCCTATTTTCGATCCTGACGCGCGGCGGTTTACGCGGGTCGACGCGCTGTGGCTGACGATCTGGCTGGCGTTTCTGGTCGTGCTGGCGGCGCTGCCTCCGGAACTCGAGTGGCACAAGCAAGTCATCCTGCTGGCGATCGGGATCGTGCAGTTGCTGGAGTCGCGGCTGGTGGCGCGTTTTCCGCGGCGGGGCGTATTGTATGTCATCCTGCTGAAGATTCTGCTGGCAACACTGCTGATCGATCACACGGGCAGCGAGGCCAGCATCAACAGCAGTTACTGGCCTATTTACTTCCTTCCGGTGGTTACGGCTGCTCTGTATTGCGGCACGGTGATGACGCTGCTATGGACGCTGCTGGCGTCGGCGGCGTATTGCTCGTACCTGTATCCCGCGATGCAGGAGTATGAGATCACGGGCGAGGCGATCGGGTACCTGGCGCTGCGCGTGATGTTCTTCTTTCTGGCGGCGATGGTGGTGAACCGATTTTCGCAGCAGAGCCAGCATCAAACGCAGCTCTATCGGGAACTGGCGGAACGGCTGGCGGAGACGAACCGGCGACTGGAGCAGGCACAAGCGGAAGCGAGGCGGTCGGAAAGGCTGGCTGCGCTGGGACAATTGTCGGCTGGGCTGGCGCATGAAATCCGCAATCCGCTGGGCGTGATCAAAGGTTCGGCGGAGATGCTGACGCAGAGGCTGCAAGGGTCGGACGAACTGGCGAGAGAACTGGCGGGCTATATTTCGACCGAGGTCAACCGGCTGAGCGCGCTGGTGACTGAATTTTTGGATTTTGCGCGGCCGCTGCATGCGCAACTGGAGCCAGCCAAACTGACGGCGCTCATGGATCGTGCGCTCGAAGTGGTAGCGTTCCGGTGGACGGGCAAGCCGGTGAACGTGGAACGGCATTATGAGAAAGACCTTCCGCTTGTGCCGCTCGATGAAAGTTTGTGCGAGCAGGCGTTTTTGAATCTTGTGCAGAATGCTTATGAGGCGATGGAGGAAACAGGCGGAAGATTACGCGTGTCAGCTCGACTGGCCGCGCTTCATGATGAGGACGGAGTGCAGCTAGTGCTGGCGGATACCGGACCGGGCGTTCCAGAAAAGCTGCGCGAAGAAATTTTCAATCCATTTGTGACGACGAAGAAAACGGGCGTGGGGCTGGGCCTGTCCATTGTCTCGAAAATTATGGATGGGCATAACGGGTCAATCCACGTGGAGAATGCGGCGGGGGGCGGGGCGGTGTTTACACTGTTCTTTCCGCTCAAAGAATCGGTAAAGCCGGCGGAAGGAACCGAGCTTCGCTCGGCATTGACGAGCGAGGGCGCACGTCACTCCACGAACCGATAAAACATGGCGACTATTCTAATCATCGAAGACGAAGCGAAGATGCGGCGGCTGCTGGAATTGAATCTGGGCGAGGACGGGTTCAAGACGCTTTCGGCGGGTGACGCGGAAACTGGATTGAAGCTGCTTGCTACGGAGCCTGTACATCTGGTGCTGACGGATCTGAAACTTCCGGGGATGAGCGGGCTGGAATTTCTGCAGACAGCCAAGCAGCACAGTGCGGACTTGCCGATCGTCGTGATGACCGCGTTCGGGTCGGTGGAAACAGCGGTGGAGGCGATGAAGGCGGGGGCAAGCGATTACGTGCTCAAGCCGTTTTCGCTGGCCGAAATGCGAATGGTTGTGCACAAGGAACTCGACCATTCACGGCTGCAGGAAGAAAACCGGTCGTTGCGCGAGGCGCTGGGGCAGAAATATAGCCATCCGAACATCGTGGCGCGCAGCCCGAAGATGCAGGAAGTGCTGGCGACGGTGGAACGGGTGGCACCGACGAATTCGACGGTGCTGCTGGGGGGCGAGAGCGGGGTGGGCAAAGACCTGATCGGGCGCGTGATTCATGAGAAATCGCGGCGCGCGGCGGGGCCATTCGTCAAAATCAACAGCACGGCAATCCCTGAAAACCTGCTGGAAAGCGAACTCTTCGGATATGAGAAGGGAGCGTTCACGGGAGCGGTGACGAGCAAGCCGGGCAAGTTCGAAATGGCGGACAAGGGGACTCTGTTTCTGGACGAGATCGGAGATGTGCCGGCGGCGACGCAGGTGAAATTGCTGCGCGTGCTGCAGGAGCGGGAGTTTGAGCGGCTGGGCGGGACGCGCACGGTGAAAGTCGACGTGCGATTGATCGCGGCCACGAATCGCGATCTGCGAGCGGCGCTGGAGGATGGAACGTTCCGCGAAGACCTTTATTACCGGCTGAACGTGGTGCCGATCGATATTGCGCCTCTGCGGGAGCGCAAGGAGGATGTTCCGGAGCTGGCGAATCTTTTCCTGGCGCGGTTCGCAAAAGATTCGGGACGCGAGTTGCGGGGGATTTCGGCGGCGGCGATGCAGGTGCTGGTCAGTCATTATTGGCCGGGAAATGTGCGCGAACTGCAGAACGTGATCGAACGGGCGTGTGCGCTGGCGGCAGGGCCAGAACTCAATGTGAACGACGTGCAACTGGATTTGCCGCGCAACCGCGCGGGCGCAGCCACGGATCGCTTTTTGCCTGAAGGCCTGACGCTCGATCAGTGGGAAGACGAGATGATTCGGGAGGCTTTGAAGCGCGCGAGCGGGAATAAATCGCAGGCGGCGCGATTGTTGGGGCTTTCGCGGAATGCGCTGCGGTATCGATTGTCGAAGATTGGGATTGAGGATA
>Ga0116121_1000047_pt1 | contig 60848 bp, 61 predicted proteins | sample June2015DPH_13_1_FD_89725 | JGI IMG/M metagenome (GOLD analysis project Ga0116121, IMG submission 89725) | Peatland microbial communities from SPRUCE experiment site at the Marcell Experimental Forest, Minnesota, USA - June2015DPH_13_10 | ecosystem: Environmental > Terrestrial > Soil > Wetlands...
GCGCGCGCGCGGCCTCGATGTAACCACAGAGGCGTATCCCTACATTGCAGGCATGACCGCGGTGAACTCGGCGTTATTCAACCCGGGATGGCGGGAGAAGCTCGGAATCGATTATGGCGACCTCGTACTCCCCGATAGTGGTGAGCACCTCACCAAGCAACGCTTTGACGAACTGCATAACTCCAACTCGACGCAGTGGGTGCTGGTCTTTGGCAACACGCAGGAAATTGTGGACAAGGTGATTCCTCATCCTCTGGTGATGATCGCGAGCGACGGCGCGGAAGGTCATCCGCGCAATGCTGGGACTTACTCCCGGGTGCTAGCGCAGTACGTTCGCGAGAAGGGAACGATCACCCTGATGGATGCGATCCGCAAGATGAGTTTAATGCCGGCGGAGATGTTGGAGCGGTCGACGCCCGCGGCGCGACAAAAGGGCAGACTGCAAGAGGGCGTCGATGCCGACATTGTGGTGTTTGATGCGGGCACTATCTGCGACCGCTCTACCTTCGAGAAGCCGATGGAGCCGAGTGTGGGCGTGCGCTATTCGGTGGTGGGAGGGACGGTGGTGGTCGACGAAGGCAAGATCGTGCCGGATGTGTTTCCCGGACGAGCACTGCTGGGGCTGGGCAAGGCAGAAAGACAACGCAATTGAGATTAGAGAGTTGGCAATTCTAATTTACGGTTAAGGGTGCGGTTACGCTGCCGATTTTGCCGGTGACGTTATCGCGGATGCCCATGCGGACGGTGGCCCGGGCCAAGTTCTATTACATTTTTCATGCCGATTCCGTTGGCCCGAGGGTTGCCAATTGGGCCTCGGCCACAGGCGCGTAGCTGGTCTTCCCGGAGGGCAGAGAGGGTTGGCCTTTTTTGTTGCTGTTGACGAAAGCCGCCAGAGCGAAGTCGAAGTTAAGGTGATTTTGCCCTTCCACGCCCTCGATGGAGACTGCGTTCGGAGGCAGATGGAGTGTGTCCGCTACCCCCGCCATGAGTTTGACCCCAGGCGGAAACGAAAAATAGAAGTGGGCAGGAAAGCGGGTGGGACACGCGGCGAGCAAACATAACCATCCCCGGCTCCGACTCTGAGGGGCATCGTAATCGTTACGCAACCGGAGTTTACGGCAAATTGTTTGTCTTATAACGAGCTGGTGTTTCAGACTCTGATAAGAAGCTCGCCTTCTCGCCGTCGCAGTTTGTCTTTTACCCCCTTCCGGGCGTATATTAGAAAACTGAGAACTGTTGTGTAGTACCGGCATTTGGCGAAGCACACCAGTGGGCGCAAGCCCACTTTTTCGTTGCGGTGAAGTCGGCCGCGCGAGGTGAGTTGCAAGTTATTGGATGCATGGCACTTGAGCTTGATAGCGTGCGGGAGATTGCGGAGCGGGTAGCCGCCTCCAACGGGCTCGAAGTGGTCGAAGTGGAGTTTCGCGGGAGTGGCAAAGCCCGCATGCTGCGCGTGTTTCTGGACAAGCACGGGGTTGCCGGAGGTGATCCGTTGGCCGGAGTGACGCACGGAGACTGCGCCAACTTCAGCCGCGAGTTTGGCACCCTTCTCGATGTTGAGGATGCGGTGCCGGGTAGCTATACGCTGGAAGTTTCGTCGCCGGGGTTGGATCGCAAGCTCACGAAAGCATCCGACTTCGAGCGCTTTGTCGGGAGCCGGGTGAAGCTGACAACCAGGCAACCGCTCGACAATAACCGGTACTTTGAAGGACGGCTGGAAAGCTTTCGGGAAGGCCGGCTGACACTAGACCTGAGTGTGGCGAGCAAGAAGTCGCGCAAGAAGATGGGCGCGACCGCAGAGCCAGGACAGAAAATCGGAATTGAATTCGCCAATGTGGAGAAGGCGAATTTGGTGCCGGAGATTTGAAGTGCAGTGAGTGGTTGAGTAATAGGGAATTGCGCAATTTGAGACTCGATTGGGTTTGGTTTTCAGTTGCTCAATTGCCCAATTATTAAATGGTCTAATTTTTATGGCGAGTGAGCTTTACAACACGATCGACGCGTTGAGCCGCGAAAAAGGGATTGATCCACAGATTGTGGTGACTGCGGTGGAAGACGCCATTGTGATGGCGACGCGCAAGTATTATAAGTCTCAGGAAAATCTGCACGCCGAATTGGATAAAGAAAGCGGCAAGATTAATGCCTACGCCGTGAAAACGGTAGTTGAGACCGCGGAGCAAGTGGAAGATCCGCAGCTACAGATCACGCTGGAAGAGGCGCGCAAGGCCGATCCCAATCTGGAAGTTGGCGGAGAGCTGCGGATTCCGAAGGTCACGGAAGGAATCCTCGGTCGCATTGCGGCACAACTGGCGAAGCAAGTGATTTTCCAGAAGGTGCGGGAAGCGGAGCGCGATACCGTTTACAACGAATACATCGGACGCGTGGGCGAAGTGGTGAACGCTACGGTGAAGCGAGTGGAAGGTCCCGATGTCATCTTTGATATCGGCAAGGCCGAGGCGCGCATGCCGCGCAAGGAGCAGTCGCGCTTGGAGTCATTCGCCATCGGCGAGCGGGTGCGGGTGGTGATTGCGCGCGTGGAAAAAGCTTCGAAAGGTCCGGGCGTGGTTGTGTCTCGCGCCCTGCCGGACTTGGTGCAGCATCTGTTTCAGACCGAAGTGCCGGAAATTTATGACGGGACGGTGGTGATCCGCGCAATCGCGCGTGAAGCGGGTGAGCGCACGAAGATCGCCGTCATGTCGAAGGACAAAGACGTGGATGCCGTAGGCGCCTGCGTGGGCATGAAGGGTATGCGGGTGCAGTCGATCATTCGCGAGCTGCACGGAGAGAAAATCGATATCATCGAGTATCACGAAGATGCGGTGACTTTTGCCGAAAAGGCTTTGCAGCCAGCGAAGGTGAGCAAAGTCACGGTGGTGGATTCAGGCGGGAAGCATCTGGAAGTGGTGGTGGATGATAGCCAGCTTTCGCTTGCGATCGGCAAGAAGGGTCAGAACGTTCGACTGGCGGCAAAGTTACTGGGCTGGAAGATCGACATTAAGAGCGAGGAAGAAAAGCGCCAGGAAGTTGAACAGCAGATGTCGGCGATGGTGCCACAGACGGCCACACCCTTGGAGAGCGTGCCCGGCTTGGGCGACGGGTTAGTGGAGAAGCTGAGCGCTGCGGGTGTTACCACTGTGGAAGCTCTGGCCGACATGACGCCGGAGCAGCTTGAGGCGATTGAGGGCATCGGACCCAAGACGGTGGAAAAAATCAGTCTGGCGGTGAATAATTACTTTGCCAGCCTGGATGCGGCGGTCGCGGACGAAGCGCCGGCGGAAGGCGAGAGTGCGGCGGAGGCTGTCGAGAGGGACGGGGAAGTTCCCGCAGAAGCCGTGGCGAGCGAGGAATTAGCGTCCAGCGAAACTGCGATTGAAGAAGCCTCGGGTGAAGCGCAGACAGCAACCAAAGACGAGCACGAAGGGCAGGCGCAAACTTCCGATGAGCAGCCTGCACCGCCGGAAGCGGAATCCGCTTCCGAAACCAGAGAATAGTGATGACACGCTGGAATAGGTTCGAAGACGTGGGACCGAAGAAACTGACTCCGTGAGGTCGCAATGAAGACCTAACTACAACGCGGAGAAACGAAAGGCCGGATGAGTAAGGTTCGAATTAACGATCTAGCCCGAGAGCTGGAAGTAAAGAGCAGAGCTATCCTGGATACGCTACCGCTGGTTGGGGTGACCGAGAAGAAGACGCACTCCAGCTCTCTGGAAGAGCATGAAGCGGAGAAGGTACGTGTGTACATCCGTTCCGCCGCAGAAGGTTCCTCGTCGGCGGGCAAATCCGGTTCTCGCGCGTCTCGGGGCGAAGAAGAAATCAAGACAAAGATCGATCTGTCGCACATCTCACGTCCGGGAGATGTGCTGAAGGCGATTACGCAGCGGAAGGAAGCGGTGGTTCCGCCGGTTGCAGCCCGTCCAGTGCCGCCGGCCGCGACAATGTCGCCAAGCGCGCAACCTCCGGTGGAAAAAGCACCGGCGGCGCCGCCGGCTGCAGTGAGCCGACCCACCACAGTTGCACCTGCGGTGGTGAAGCCAGCGGTAGAACCTCCTGCAGCTTCCGCAAGCGCGGCTCCGCCGGTTCCAATTGTTACGCCGCGACCCGCAGTCGCTCCTCCAGCAGCATCAGCGCCTACATCTTCGCCAGTGGCTGTGCCTCCTGCGCGGCCATCGATATCGCCTACAGCGCCCCTTTCTGCGCCAGCGCCTTCGATGATTTTGGCAAGCGCTCCGCCAGTTTCTCCTGTTGCGGCAAAGCCAGTCGCTCCGCCACCACCAGCGCCGCGGATGATTGTTCCGCAAACGGGTCCGCGACCGGTGTACAAAGCACCAGTGCGCCCGGCTCCGCCGCCGGTACAGCCGGGAGTTCCGATTGGTGGCGCGATGCGTGCGGCTCCAGGACGTCCGGTTCCTGGGCAACCAATTTTCCAACGGCGTCCGCCGGTTCCGGGCGGAGGTCCGCCGCGTCCGCCATTGCGTCCTGGCGAACGTCGTCCGATGCATCCCACGCGACAAGCGCCGGCGGGCGCGCGTCCGCTGGGTGTAGGTCCGGCTCTTCCACCTCCGGGAACGACGAGACCTGGTAGCCGTCCGGGTGGACCGGCGCGCCGTCCGGGTCAACGCTATGTTCCGCGCGGCGTGAAGGAAGGCCCGATGAAGGGCTATACGCCGCCACCGCGCATGGTGGTGTCGAATGAGCCCCAGCCCATCACGCGCAGCATCACGATCACGGAAGGCATCAGCGTAAAGGATCTCGCGGAGAAGTTGGATATCCGCGCCAAAGACTTGATTTCGCGTCTGTTGTCGAAAGGCGTATTCGCCACAATCAACCAGACGCTCGATGCGGAACTGGCCAGCGAAATGGCACGCTTCTTCGGCGCGGACACGAATGTGATTACCTTCGAAGAGCAGACGGCGAAGGAAATTGATGCGGCTGCCGCCGGCGAAGAGTCTGCTCCTGAAACCGGAATTCGTCCACCCGTGGTTACGATCATGGGGCACGTCGATCACGGCAAGACCACGCTGCTCGACTCGATTCGCTTGACCAACGTGGCGGAAGGCGAGGCGGGAGGAATCACGCAACACATTGGCGCCTACAAGGTGCAGATCACCGACACGGAATCGCCGGCCTACGGACGCGAAATTGTATTCCTCGACACGCCGGGCCACGAAGCTTTCACGCGCATGCGTTCCCGTGGTGCAAAAGCCACCGATATCGTCGTGCTGGTTGTGGCTGCGGACGATGGCGTCATGCCGCAGACGCTCGAGGCCATTGATCACGCGCACGCCGCAGAAGTGCCCATCATTGTGGCAGTAAACAAGATCGACAAGCCAGATGCTTTACCCGATCGCGTGAAGAAGCAGCTGGCCGACCGCGGATTGGTGCCGGAAGAGTGGGGCGGTAAGACGGTGTTCGTTGACGTCTCGGCGAAGAAGAAAACAAATCTGAATCTGCTGATGGAAATGATTTGTCTGGTAGCCGATCTGGGCGAGCTGAAAGCGACTCCCGAACGCGCGGCGACGGGCGTCGTGCTGGAAGCGAAGCTCGATCGCGGCCGGGGCCCGGTCGCAACTGTACTGGTGCAAAACGGAACCCTAAACGCCGGCGACAATTTTGTGGTTGGCAACGTGTACGGCAAAGTGAGGGCGATGTTTGACGATCGTGGAGCGCAGTTGAAAACAGCTCCGCCTTCTACTCCCGTGGAAATTATCGGTATGGAAGCGTTGCCGCAGGCCGGCGATCAGTTTGTGGTGGTGGCCGATCGCGACAAGGCTCGTGGTATCTCTGAATACCGCGAACAGAAATCGCGCGAAGCTGCACTCGCCAAGAGCTCTCGCGTGTCGCTGGAAGGGTTGGCGGAACAAATCAAAGCGGCTGGAACCAAGGAACTGAACGTCATCCTGAAAGGCGACGTGCAGGGCTCAGTGGAAGTGATCACCGACTTGCTCACGAAGCTTTCGAATGACAAGGTTCGTTTGAAGTTGCTGCGCTCGGGTGTGGGCGCGATTACCGAGACCGACGTTCTGCTGGCCTCCGCTTCGAACGCAATCATTATCGGGTTCAATGTGCGGCCAGAGCGCAAGGCGCAAGAAATCGCGGAGCAGGAGAAAGTCGATATCCGGCTGCACTCGATCATTTACGAACTGCAGGACGAGATCAAACGTGCGATGAGCGGATTACTCGAGCCTACCTTCAAGGAGCACTATCAGGGGCGAGCCGACGTGCTCAATGTCTTCCGTATTCCGAAGGTTGGAACCGTGGCCGGTTGCAGGGTGAGCGACGGCTTGCTCAAGCGCGACTCCGAAGTCCGCTTGCTGCGCGACAATGTGCAGGTGTTCAAGGGCAAGGTAGGATCGCTGCGCCGATTCAAGGACGACGCCAGCCAGGTTACGAACGGGATGGAGTGCGGCATATCGATCTCCAACTACGGAGATATAAAAGTTGGCGACGTGATCGAGGCCTTCGCCACGGAACGCATTGCCGCGGAAGTGATTGCCTAGAATGAGTGTCCAGTTTCCGGGTTTGCATGTGGGCGCGAGAACTGGAAACTGGACACTGGAAACTGCCTTTGATTGCTTTTCTTACCCTCGAACTTCACATCGAAGCGGCACAATCGCTTAAGGACAAACGGCAGGTGGTGCGCAGCCTGAAAGACCGTCTGCGCGCGGGCTTCAACGTTTCGGTCGCGGAACTCGACGCCAGCGGCTTGTGGAATCGCGCCACCATTGGCGTGGTGAGCGTCTCCGATTCACGCGACTATCTGGATGGGCTGATGAAGAACGTCGAACGACAGGCCACGCGCATCGCCAACAATCATGGGGCGGAAGTTGCCGACTCATTTGTGGAATATCTTTAGCGAAGATCGACGTTGGACGTTCGTCGTCTTGTCGCTCGACTCTCCTTTTGTGCAGCCAGTAGAGTTTGCCGCGACTTACGGCCACCGCCTAACGACGACTGTGCCGCTATCGCATTGTTACCTCTGTACTTATCTGCCGGCCACCAAAGTGCGAGACAATAAGCTCTGAAAGCCAACACATGCCATCGATTTTCTGATATTCTCATGCGTTTTACTTCGGGGTGAATGTTGGAAAAGCGTGGGCTCAAATACCATCGCGGGCGTTTGGGCGAGGCCTTGCGCGAGGAAATTGAAACGCTCGTGGAAGGAGAATTAGCGGATCCGCGCATTGGCCTGGTGGGCGTGACTGCAGTCCATGTGGCCGACGACGGTCGTTCGGCGCAGGTTCTGGTGGATGTGGATGGCGACGACCAGGAAGCGGAGCGAAGTCTTGAGGGATTGCTCGCGGCCAAAGAATATATAAGACACGAATTGGGGGAGCGCCTGCGGCTGCGGCGCGCGCCCGAGTTGTATTTCCGGTTAGACCGTTCGGAGCGGGAAAAGGCGCGGGTGGAAGAACTGTTGGCGCGAGCGAAAAAGAGAATGAAATCGCAATCGAAGCCAGGTGCAGAAAAGGTATAGGAAATGTTGCGGGATGTGCTCCATCATATCGAACAGCTAGACAGGTTCGTGCTTACATCGCACGCCCGGCCCGACGGAGATGCCATCGGATCGGCGCTTGCTTGCTGCCAGATTCTGCGGGCTATGGGGAAGCAGGCCGACGTCGTGCTGCACGACGGCGTCCCGCGAATTTATCGTGCTCTGCCGTTTGCGGATCAGGTGCTGCAGGCCGATCGCGTCAGCGGGAATTACGAAGCGGCAATTATTCTGGAGTGTGATAGCGTCCACCGCACACGCTTGGAGGGCTTGGAGGACCGCTTCCTGATCAGTATCGACCACCACGTCAGCGGACGGCCATTCGCTCACGTGAACTGGATCGATCCCCATGCGGTAGCCACGGGAGAGATGGTGTTTCGCCTGGCTCGCGAAGCGGGAACGCCATTCTCTCCGGAGATGGCAACCTGCCTTTATACGGCGCTGATGACCGATACCGGGTCGTTCATGTTTCAGGGAACGAACGAGCACACCTTCGCGCTCGCGCGCGAACTGGTGTTAGCCGGAGCCGATCCCTCCCATTGTGCGCGCAACATTTACTTTGCCCACTCCGTGGCCAAGATGAGGTTGCTGGGAGAAGCACTGCGCAACCTTAACTCCGAACTCCCCATCGGCTGGACCTGGGTGACGCAGGAACAAATGGACCGTTGGGGAGCGAAAGAAGAAGATTGCGAAGGCCTGGTCAATTACGTTCTTTCCATCGGAGAAGTCGAGGTTGCCGCATTCTTCCGCGAGCTTCCCGACGGACGTTTTCGCGTAAGCCTGCGCAGCAAGGGCAAGGTGGATGTGGCGCGCGTGGCGGAAGGCTTTGGCGGTGGCGGTCACGAATGCGCCAGCGGGTGTTCGGTCGATGGTCCGCTGGTCCATGCGCTCGATCAGGTTCTGCAGAATCTGCGCGGCGGTACTTCCGTACAATAAAGAATTCAACGTGTCTCGTCCGGGAATTGTTGATTTCCGATTCTTGATTGTTGATTGACTGGCTCCCGGCAGCGCAGCACCGATGCCCGCAGATCCCGGAATCTCATCCGCATGACGAATCGTACCCGTACCGACTTGCTTTTGCTCGCGGGTTTCTGCGCATTTTTGTTCTTCTACGGCCTGGGGCAATTTGGGCTGATCGGAGCAGACGAACCACGATATGCGCAGGTGGCGCGCGAAATGCTGCTGCGCCGCGATTGGATCACACCCGTGCTGGGCGGCCAGCCCTGGCTGGAAAAGCCACCCCTGTATTACTGGCAGACCATGCTGGCTTACCGGATCTTCGGGGTAAGCGACTGGGCCGCGCGGTTGCCATCGGCGATCGACGCTACTTTCCTGGTGCTGGCAATCTACTTCTTTCTGCGCCGCTTCCGGCATGGGTTCGAGCTTGACGGAGCCCTGATCGCGGCTTCGACTACAGGAGTCATGGGCTATGCGCATGCTGCGTCAACGGACATGGCGCTGGCGGCGTTCTTTACCATTGGCATGCTTGGCTGGTGGGGCTGGCGCGAAGTTGGAAGCAGAATTTACCTTGCCGGGTTTTATGGATTCTTGGCTTTAGGGGCCTTGGCAAAAGGTCCGGTAGCGCCGTTTCTCGGGTTGGTGGTGATCCTCCTCTACGCAGCGGCAGTTTGCGAGTTGCGGCTGGTTCTGAAAACTCTGTGGATGCCCGGGATTGTGCTATTTTGCGTGATTGCGCTGCCCTGGTATTTTGGGGTGCAGGCGCGCAACCCGGGATTCTTCCATGAGTTCATTGTTGAACATAATTTGGGACGATTCTCGGAAAATCTCTACCACCACACCGAGCCGTTCTGGTATTACCTGCCCGTAACGGCGTTAGCGCTGCTTCCGTGGACGATTTTTGCAATTGCAGCTTTGGTTCAGTCGGTACGGAAATGGTGGACCGACCGACACTCGATTGCGAGATGGCGAGATGGTATGGGAAACCAGCTTGGGATTTTTGCCTGCTGTTGGCTCGTGGTGCCTCTCGTATTTTTTTCCGCGTCACAGTCGAAACTTCCGGGCTATATTCTGCCCGCGATTCCGGCAGGGGCGCTACTGTTGGCGGATTACCTGGAAAATCGTCTGAGCCGGAATCAAGCGGAACGACTGCCGACGTGGCTTGTAATTCTGCACGCGTTGTTCGCTGCCGCTCCGATTGTTCCAGCGTTGCTGATTGCATATTTGGTTACGCAGCATCGTCTTCCCGGAGGGCAGCCGATGCTCGTCGCTCTTGCCATCGCATTTGTACTGTGTGCCGGAATCGCGCTCACTCTGGCGCGCAAGAACGGTCTGCGCATGCTGCGCTTCGTTACGCTGATTCCGGTCGTGCTCACGGTGGGAGCTGTGTTGAAACTTGGTTCCGCGGCGATCGACCAGACATTCTCATCTCGGCCGCTGGCCCGGGAAATCGCCGCTGTGGAAACGCGTCCGCTGCCGCTCGCTGTCTACCATGTCCCTCGTGAACTCGAGTACGGCCTCACGTTTTATCGGAACCAACTGACTTTCAACTACGACTGGGGAAGCGTTCCCCGGGAAGAGCATTTGTTGGTGGCTCCGGAGAATTCGCAGGTGGAAATCGCAAGGCGTATAGCGGGCCGCCGCATCTCTTATCTTGGGCATTACGCTTCGCGGCACGTGGACTATTACTGGGTTGCGGCGGCAGTGGCGAATTCCCCGCATTAGAGCGCTCCGCAAAGCCGTAAATGTTGCCGCCCTGTGTTCCGTCTGTTTGCCTCTCGTCCGAGAACGAACTAAACTCGGAGTTCTGCCGCCGCGAACCAGGCCGGAATACTGAGCCGAGTTTGCAGGAGCCCCGTGGAGATTCTCGACCTCAGACATTTTTCTTCGGTAGATATACGTCCGCTGCTCGACGACGAGGGCCGAGTCTGGGCGAATCTGCTCTCGTGGGACTACAGCGGATCGGCGGAAATGATTCTGCGCTATGTGGACGCGAAAATTCTTCCCGGCTATGCCGCCATCGAGCGCGGCCGGATCTTCGGGTACACATTCTTTGTGTATGAAGGCAGTAAAGGTGTGGTCGGCGATCTGTTCGTGACGAATGGCCACCGTCTTCCAAACTCGCGCGAAGTGGAACTTAAGCTGCTAACGCACGTGATTGAAACGCTACAGCAGTCGCCGGGAATTCACCGCGTGGAAGCACAGTTGTTGGCGCACGAAGCGGGAAGCGTGGCGCGGCCGTTTCTAGATCAGGGATTTCAGCGCCATCCACGGCTGTTCATGGTTCTCGCGCTGGGCAGCGGCTCTCCGGCGATGCCGCCAACTCATCCCGAAGTCGAAATCCGGCGTTGGACCGAAGCCGACTACCAGCCCGCCGCTGCGGTAATAACCGCCGCATATCGCGGGCATGTCGATGCCCAGATCAACGACCAGTACCATACCTTGGGCGGATCACTGCGTTTCCTGAATAATATTGTGCGTTTTCCAGGATGCGGGTTGTTCGATGCCGAGTCGTCATATGCCGCTTTCGATCGCAAGGCAAAAAACCTGATCGGATTAATTCTTTGCTCGCGGGTGCGGGGCGATGTGGGGCATGTGACGCAAGTGTGCGTGCTCCCTGAATATCGCTCGCGCGGCATTGGCGAGTCTCTTCTGGCCGCGACGGTTGGCAGCCTGCGTAAGCGGGGATTTTCCATGCTTTCGCTGACCGTAACGGAAGCCAATTCGCGGGCGGTAGCGCTTTACCGCCGACTGAATTTTGAGTCGAAGCGAATATTTGATGCCTTCGTATGGGAGGGATGAAAAGAAGTTCTTAGCCGTTAGTTCTTGGCCCTTAGCCTTTCCCAGGTGCTGTACACTTTATCGGCGCGAGGAGAAAATAGGCGTAAGGGAAACTACTATGCAGGCGAAAGAGGTCCGAAAAGAGACAGAAACTAGAAGCCTCGGCTAAGAAATTATTTTCGCACTAACCACATGGCCCAACCTGCCACCAGAATGCCACCCAAGAACATTACGAAACAGTAGAGGCCATAGCGGATCATGTCGCGAGTGGTCTCGCGATGCGTGATGCCGAAGACAACGGACGCGAAAAGCGCGAACACCAAGGCGGCTGTGAAGTGAGTGAGTTGAACGGTCATTGTTCCCCCCCACAAGAGTTCTTAGCTGACCGTTGACGGCCCATAGCTGAAAGCTGGCTCATTGCTTCTTTCCGATGGCGATGTGGTAGGCATCCGCCACCGCAATGAAGTTCAACAAACCGGCAACGATCATGAACTTGGTACCGTAATCCGCAATCGCAAAGGCAATCGCTCCCTGGCCTCCGTTCAAGGCGAGGGTCGCAATATACAGTCCGCCAGCGCCCAGGTCTCCAACGAATCCAAGAATGTCGAGGATGTCGCCGCCGTTGGCTTTGTAGATGTGGCCCTGCATCAAAAGTCCGAGCACAAAGAGAGTTCCAATTGAGAAGAACAGCAGCAGGCCCCGAATCCACCGCCGTTGAACGAGATGGCCTGCCCCGGGAACAAGCCAGCCCACGGCGGGGGCGATGATCGACATCATGCTGGCGGACTGTGCCGGCTCGACTTTTGTTTTTGCTGGGGTGGAATTTGCCATCAGATAGTTACGATCTCGCGTTGAATCTTGCCGGTGACAGCCGCCGACTTCGGCCGAATCAGCATGTTCACTTCGCTGCGCACCCCGAACTCCGGCAGATAGATACCCGGCTCGATCGAGAAGCAAGAGTTAGGAAGAAGCTGGCGCTCGTCATGGATTTCCAGATCGTCCATGTTGGCTCCATTGGAATGGACGTCGGTGCCGATGGAATGTCCCGTCCGGTGAATGAAATATTCGCCGTAGCCTTTCTGCTTGATGTGGTTGCGGGTGGCACGATCCACTTCCCATCCTGCGATCCGGCGTCCGGCGCCTATCGCGTCGGTCACGGCATTTACTCCGGCATCACGCGCGTCACGCACAATCTCGAAAACTTCGCAAATGCGGGCGGACGGAGCCTGGCCGACAAAGCCCATCCAGGTGATGTCGTAGTAGACCGCGTCCGGAATGTTCTTCTTGCCCCAGACATCGAGCAAAACCAGATCGCCCTCACGAATGGCAACGGGATGATCGGCGCGTGGCTCATAGTGCGGATTGCCGGCATTGGCATTGATGGCCACGATCGGCGGATCATCGGTAATCAGATTCTCGCGGCGGAACGCTTCCATAAACCATTGCTGGATTTCGTGTTCGGTGGTTCCGCCGTTCCGCGCCCGCCGGCCAATCTCTTTGAAGGCCGAGGTTACGATTGCATCGACACTATCGCGCGCCGCGAAATGGGTCTTGATCTGTTCCTCGCTCCACGTGGCTTCGAACTGCGCGACCAGATCGGCGGAACTGACTACGTTCTTACCTAAGCCGCGCAGCAGTTCGACGGTTCCCGCATCAACCAAGGAAATGGTGAAGACAATATTGTTTGGAGAATATTGCATGGCGATGTCGCGATAAGGAGCGAGCACCGACTTCAGGGTGTCAAACAATTCCTGCCATCCGGAATACTGGCGCTTACTGCCAGGCAGGGAGTCGAGGTGTCCGGCCTCGATTTTGTGCACCAGTTTCACGGGTTCGCCTTGCGCCGGTATTAGATAAAACCACCGCCGCGTGACCATTAAACCCACAGACAAACCGAGCACGCGATAGGCAATGGGATCGCGATGGTGGTGATCGTAAAACAACCACGCGTCAATGTTGCGTTCGCGTAGCGCAGATTGGATGGCGGACAGGTCCATGGGCAAACCTCTATTGTAAACAATGGAATTGATTTGGGCGAATCGCGGCGCCGATTCGCGATCATCTGCGAGGTTTTATTGTGTGCGCTCCTGGGGATGAGAGAATCCGCCTCTTGACGTCCTGTGGCAGCGTTTCGCAGGCGGTACGCTGAACCAGACGGGGAGCGCTTTCCCGAATTTGCATCAAGTATGGAACGGCTTTCCCGGAATCGACCTTTGCGGTTTCTCGCAGCAGCCAGCCTAGTCCTTTCTGCACCATGTCATCTTTATCCGAGAGAAGCGAGTCCGAAAGCTGGGTGATTTCTGGGAAGAACATTTTGGCGCGGGCTCCGCGAATCAGGGCTACACAGGCCGCTCTCCGGTGCCAGCGGTTGGGGGACTTTGCCCAGCGGAAAACGACCTTTGCACGTTGCGGTTTGGCCGCGATCATCGGAGAAATCAGAGAATGCACCAGCGCATCGTGATCTGCCCAACTGCTGATGCGATCGAGCCAGGATCCGAATAGCTTGAATTCGCGATCGCTAAACTCGCCATCAAGTTTCTCCAGTAAGAAGACAGCGGCAACTTTCTTTTCCAGGACCGATCCGGAAAAAAGCTGATCGGCAACGTCGATCAGAAAACGGAGCCCTCGGGCTTTCCGAATTTCCCGCCGAAAACGAACGGCCTCGCGCCGCAACGCCGCGGTGCGCCATCCGTGGGACTTGATTTCGTCTTTGAAAAACCACTGCACGCCGGCGGCGTGTTGGGCGGAGCCGCCATCTTTCAGTGCCTTACGAACTTGCGCTGCAACGACTGCGGCAGTGCCGGTGAAATGGTCTAAACGCGCGTCCCTCAATCTACTCTCCCGTCCCTACCCGCACGAAACGGTCGTAGATCCACAGCAGCAGGGTTGTGGCCAGGCCAACCGCGACGACCGACCACCAGACGAGCTTCGGCCGGTGCATCTCTTCCCCAAAATGATGCATAAGCCATCCGCTAAACCTGCCCGCGATGAACGAACCGATGCCGAGTGGTAGAAACGCAAACCCCATGTAGGTCCCCTGCTGCCCCGCGGGTGCGAGGCGCGAGATGTAGTCGTAGTAGCGCGGCTGTTGTGTGATCTCGCCGATCGCGACTACGACTAGTGTGGCAACAGCCAGCCAAACTGAGGGATGCACGATTAGGAGAATCCAGGCCAGACTCGTGATCAGTGTCCCCACTACGATGGCGTGAAAGGCGTGCATGCCCTTGGTGAGAAGGCCGATCAGCATCGTGAAGCAGATGACCACGATGGGATCGGTCGCCAGAATTCGCGCCGTGTCGGCCTTGGGATCGATGTATGCGGAAATGTACAGAGGAAGCGCGATGAATTCCTGCCAGAAGACTATCCAGTATCCCGTGAAAATCAGCAAAAACAACATGAAGCGCGGATTCGAGAGCACGGTCAGGAAGTTCTTACCCACCTGAGTCAGACTTGCTCTCTTGCCTTCTTCAGCCGGGCGCGGCTCTTTGAACAAGAAGAGCACGACAAAGAACATAAGAAACACGCTTAACGCCGCGATCCGGAATACATTCTCGACCACGCCGTGCGCTTGCGCCCAAGATGCCAGCAACGGGCCTGCCGTGCTTCCGACGTTCACCAGCGTGTAGTAAATGGAGTATCCCACGGAGCGGACGTTCTCCTTGGAAGCGCGAGCCGTGGTTCCGACAACACAAGGCTTCACCAGAGCAACACCCAGGGCTGGCAATATCAGGATGAACGCTACAAACGTCACCAGCGGAACGTGATCGCGAAGCGGAGCGAGCCAGGCGGAGCCGATCGACCCTAGCGTGAAGTAGGCGATGGTGAGAATAAGGTAAGCGAGGGAGAGTGCGCGCCGGAAACCGAGCCGGTCCGCTAGTGCGCCGCCACCAACGGCGAGGAACCAGACCCAGCCGCCAAACATTCCGGTCAGGCTGCTGGCCCGCTCGACATCGAAGTGCAGGCCCTCGTGCAGATAGCGAGCGAGCACGGCAAAGACCGCGTAGTAAGAAAGGCGCTCAAAAAGCTCGCTGATGTTGGCGACCCAGAAGGGACGTTCGAAGCCGGTGCGGATTTCTGTCAAGCGTTCGGAAAAGCTCAAATGTGGCTCCCCATCTGACTCGATGACATTTTGCCGGCGGCGCTACAAAGCAATCCGTCTGCCTACCGTTTCGGCCGAGAGTCCTAAGACACGAATCACCTTGTTCCGGCTGGTCTGGCCGGAGGCAATGGTAACGGAAGATCGGGGCACCTTCAAAAGTTTTGCGAAGAATTCGATGCAAGCGTCGTTAGCTTTGCCCTCGATGGGCGGGGCGGTCAGGGAGAGCTTCAACGCGCCGTCAAGTTCGCCGGTGATGGCGTTCTTCTTGGCGCGGGGATGGACTTTTATTGCAAACGTGGCGCCGCTTGCCGACTCTCGAATGGGGATCAAGCGTTCTTCTCCAGCGAGAAGGCGGTTTCGATCAGCAGTAAAGTCGCTAACACAGATATTTGCGGGTTGTGCAGCGTACGCGATTTTCCGATGCTTGCCATCAGCGCGATCGCGAACGCGAGCAAGCTTATATTTGCAGTGATGCAAGACAGCCGCAGACCTTGTATTCCGCGGGCATTGCGAATGCGCAGCACATTTAACATCGCGGTGAACAGCAAGGCCAAGCCGGTTCCAAAGATCCAGATTCTACCCGTGTACGTTCTGGGTACCAACAGGCAATCCATGATCGCCAGAAGAAATAGAGTTCCGGCGCAAATGCCATCAAAGAATCTCACGCTGATCCTCCGCGCTTAAATGGAGCGCTCGCCGAAAATTGCTGTCCCCACGCGTACGCAGGTCGATCCTTCTTCGATCGCTACTTCAAAATCGTGTGACATGCCCATGGAAAGCTCATCCATCGCGACCGCTGGCAGTTTGCGGGCGGCGATCGTGTCGCGCAATTTGTGCAGCATGCGAAAGTAGGGACGCGCGCCCTCGGGATCTTCGGTAAAGGGGGGTACGGTCATCAATCCGCGGAAGGCCAGCGCTTCCAGCCGAGGCGCGGCCATCAGCAATTCTTCGAGCGCAGGCGAGTTGGGCGCCAATCCGCTCTTTGTGGCTTCTCCACCGACGTTGATTTCGATCAGCACATCCAATTTCCTGCTGAGCATTTGGGCCGCCGCGTCCAGCTTCTGCGCCAGCTTCAGCGAGTCGATCGAATCCACGGCGCGGAACAGCTCGACGGTGCGGGCGGCCTTATTGGTCTGCAAGTGGCCGATCATGTGCCACTCGGCGGCGTGCAAGTCGCGAAGGGCGTCGATCTTGCGATCCAGTTCCTGGACGCGATTCTCTCCGAACAGACGCTGCCCATCCTCGTAAGCTTCGCGAATGCGCGTTGCTGGCTGAGTTTTGCTGACGGCCAGCAGCAAGATTTCGTCGGCCGAACGCGCAGATCGTCTCGCCGCCGCGGCGATGCGCTCCTTGGTCGATGCAATGTTTGCGGCGATGGACATCAGATAAAGGATGGCGTTCCCGGGCCACTCACATGATCGCCGTAGGAGGCGCCGGTTCGTCCGGACTTCCAGCATTGGCCAGCGGCACCCGTATCATTACCAATATCAAGACGGCCAGAGCGGCTAGGGCCACCCAGAACGAAGGCGTCCAGTGGACCAGAGTCACATCTTTGCCCGAGCCAACCAGTCCGGCGATCACCAAGCCGCAGAGAGCTTCGCCTGCGATCAGTCCAGAGGCGGTCAGCACGCCGGAGTTCTCGACTCGAGCTTTTTGCGCCTCGTTATAACCGCGACGGTCGCGGAGTTTGTCGGTGATCCAGCGGATCACGCCGCCTACGAAAATCGCAAACGTCGTGCCTAGCGGCAAATACATCCCGACCGCGAAAAGCATGACGCTCTTCACTTCGATCATGATCATGGCAATGCCGAGCAGGATTCCGACTATCACCAGTGGCCACGCCATGTCACCGCCGACAATGCCTTTGGATAACATGGCCATCAGGCCCGCCTGCGGAGCGGGAAGCGCCGCGCTGCCGAAGTGGTATGCCTTGTCGAGCACAGCCAGTGGGAAGAACAAAACGAGCGATGCCACTACCACGCCGAACAGATCCCCAATCTGCATTTTGGACGGTGTTCCGCCCAGAATGTGTCCGACCTTCAAATCCTGAAGCATCTCGCCGGCAACGGCAGACGACACGCAAACCACCGCCGCGACTCCCAACACGGCCGCGACGCCGCCGGTTCCCGATACTCCCAGGGCCACCATCAACAGTGCGGCAATGACCAGCGTACACAGCGTGAGTCCCGACACTGGATTATTTGACGAGCCAATCAGGCCCACAAGATTTCCGGACACTGCGGCGAAAAAAAATCCTAGAACAATCATCACCAAAGCGGCCACCACGGAGGCCGTAATGACTTGCGAGGGCGACAGATTTCCCGCGCTGCCGATGAAGTAGTAATAGAGCGCAATCATGGCCAGGAAGACGACGCCTACTCCGGCAAAAATCGCTTTCGACGGGAGATCGCGATCGGTGCGATTCGTGGCCTCATGCGCGGCGGCGGACTTCTTCAGGTCCGAGACTGCACGCGCCATGCCCGCTCCCAACTGCTTGCGCATTTTGAACAAGGTATAGGAGGCTCCCACCAACATGCCTCCGACGGCGATGGGCCGAACGATCGAGTAGTAGATCGCGCCTGCCAGCAGCGGCCATGCCAGAGTTTGTCCCGCAGGCTGCGCCGTTTGTATGTAAGGGCCAAGAGTGAAGGTTAGAAGTGGAACCAGCAGGCCCCAGGCCAGCACGCCTCCGGCAAAATTGAGCGCAGCCAGCCGGGGACCAATGATGTAGCCCACGCCAAGATACGCCGGGCTGATGTCAGGTGCAGTGAGTAATGTTGCTCCTCCGGTAATCGTGGTGGCTACGTTGGGATTGGTACCGGTGCGCAGGAGCAACCTCTTGCCCAGCGCACTGATGGTGACCGGAAAAGTGTTGTTTGCCGAGAAAATATTCACCGCGCCCAGAAGGTACATGAATCCGCCAAAGCCCATATTGGCGAATAAAATCTTGGCGGCCTTGGCGCCTTGCTGCCCCGCCTTGTGAATCTCGGAAGCAGCCACCGATTCCGGGTAGGGAAGGTCGGGGTCCTCCACCATAACGCGTCGCAGAAGCGTCACAAAAAGGATGCCGAGCGTTCCGCCAATCACCATCAGCGCGACCGAGTTCCAATATTTCTCTCGGGTCAGGCCCGGCCACAAACCGGCCATAACGAATGCGGGAATCGTGAATACTGCGCCGGCCGCAACCGACTCGCCGATCGAACCCACGGTTCGTGCGATGTTTTCTTCCAGCAAGGAGCCTTTCATCAACCGCAACAGCGCCATCCCAATCACCGCCGCCGGATAGGTTGCCGCTATGGTCATTCCCGCTTTCAGTCCGAGATAGGCATTGGCGGAGCCCAGAATTGCCGTCATCACCAAGCCGATCAGCAGCGCGCGGAAGGTGAACTCTTTCATTTCCATGTTTTCGGGAACGTAAGGGACGTGCTTCTTCCGGATGGGTGCTGGGGCGACCGTACTCATGGGCAAAATCCTCGCGATGGGATGAGTTCTTGCTTCTATGCAAAACACTGGAACGGCGCACGTTAGCACGCGGGCAGGTTGCTTTACAAGTAGGATGCGGGTTCCAGGAAGGATAGTAAACCAGGAACACTGCCTCTTGCTTGTTCGTTGCCTTAGGGTACAATAGCGTTAATCGTTCGGAGCCCTTCTTAGTTTCATGTTTCATCATTCCGAGGTGCAGCGTGACCAAGAACTCCCCTGACCAGCAGTGGTTGCAACGATATTTTGAGTTTCACTGCGGCGATTGTGGCAGCGACACGGCCTTCCGTTCGCGCCGCCGCACGTTCACCGAACGTTACTTTCTTCCGATCTTTCTACTTCAGCCGGTGCGTTGCGCAGAATGCTTTCGCAGGGACTACCGGTTGATCTTTATGCCGGCGCGAGAGAGGCTGTCGGAAGTGACCGGGAAGCAACCGGTCCCGGTGGGTGCGCCCCGTGACACGCGCAACGTTGCCTAGCGGCCAAACGCCATTTATACTGGCGGATAAGCAGGCGAAGTCCCATTTTTCGTGGGCATCACGGAGGCCGTCTTCAGCAGTAGTGGAGACCGAATTCGGGCTATCCAGGCCAAAGCCGCAGTGGCAGGGGCTTCTATTGCTTGCGGGAGCGGGCGATCCTGGGCTAGCCCAGTTTCCAACCAAGTTGCGCAGAGCCTGTTTGCCGTCCTGTTTCCTTCCGGTGGTCGAATCTGTGGAGCGCCTTCCGTAGAGATTTCTCGTCTACCTGTTTACCACGAGTGCCTCGAAGCCACGCAGCCAATCGGAGCGGGAGTGTGCTCGGTTTGCCGCGACCTGGTGTTCTCTGCCTACGCTCTTTCTTCGCATGACGGCGAGCCGCGCTGCGGATTATGCCGCCGGGTTGAGCCTGTCTTTGCGCGCGCCGTGGCCTACGGTAGCAACGAGGGTGGGTTGCGCGAACTCATTCATCTGTTGAAGTACGCGGGTGTGCGTCCGGCTGCGAACGTCCTCGGGCGCATGCTGGCTGAGGCGGTCGCGGAGCTAGAAGCTGAATTGCCGGCCGATCCCATTGCGCTAGTCCCCGTGCCAATGCACCGCAGCAAGCTTCGCCAGCGTGAGTTCAACCATGCGGAACTGATTGCCAAGGCGGCAATGAAACTCAGCCCGGTGGCGGGACCCCTACAGTTGTTCCCAACAGCGCTCGAAAGAAAGCGCAAGACACCGTCCCCGACGGCTCTGACGAGCCACCAGCGCCGCGAGAACGTGCGCGGCGCGTTTGGAGTGACCGATCCAGAAGCCGTGAAAGGACGGGAAGTGCTGTTGGTGGACGATGTTTACACCACGGGAGCGACGGTATCGGAGTGTGCCCGGGTTCTGCGGCGCGCCGGAGCGACGAAGGTTTGGGTTGCGACGGTCGCCCGGACGCTGAAGGCGTCCGATCAGCAGGTAGAGTTTCAGTTGCCAAATGAAGCGAAAGCGGGTGAGTGGGCTACGTCCGACACGCCGGATATTCGCCTGGCGCGTGCGGCCGGCATCTAAGTGAACAATATGCGCCGGGCGATCCGGCATCTTATGTAAGGAAGGGATTGATCAGATCGGGACGCGGTTGGAGGGAACGAAGCAGAGCACCATGTCAGCCAGAATCGAAGCCGATGCGGGATTCACGGGCAGGCACGCCGGTAGCCTGTTCGCAGGGCAAGTTACGCATCGCGATGGCAATGGGCACGCGCTGCATGCGCCCGTACTCGTCCTGAACGCCTCCTATGAGCCCATCAATGTGTGCGCCGCGCGCCGCGCACTGGTCCTGGTGCTCAAGGGCGTGGCCATGACGGAAGAGGAGAATGGACACTTTCTGCACGCCGCTCGTATCGCCATGCGCGTGCCCTCAGTGATTCGCCTTCTGGAGTATCGCCGCATCCCGCACCAGAGCCGCGCTTTGTCGCGAAAAAACATTCTGCTGCGCGACCGCAACACATGCCAGTACTGCGCCACCGTGCTGCCTTCCGGCGAACTGACGCTGGATCACGTGATCCCTCGCTCTCGCGGAGGGTCGTCGACTTGGGAAAATCTTGTGGCCTGCTGTCACCACTGCAATCGCCGTAAAGGAAACCAGTTTCCCATCGAAGCCGGAATGAAGCTGATGCGCGAACCCCGCGCCTTTAACTTGCACACCAGCCGCCACATCATGCGATTGATGGGCCGGTCGGATGATAAGTGGCGCAAGTATTTGTTCTACTGAGCTGTCAGCGATCAGCCATCAGCTTTCAGCCAGCGCGCCCCCCACAGCGAGCATACCGCCAAATTCAGGGCACACACCTTGTCATCCCGATCGAAGCGAGGGACCTCGGTTTCGTCTGACTGCTACTTCTGTGGCGCTTGCGCGTCCGGCTTCTTCTGGTCCGGACTGGGAGTCTGGTCGGGCGGCGATTTCTGATCTTTCTGGTCCGATTTGGGGACTTCCTGCCCCTGATACAGAATTCTCACGCTCGATCCGAACCGTTTGTAGTCTTCATACTTCACGATTTCCCGGATGTGAATATCGTTCAGGTTGAAGTGCAGCGTGTCATCGGCGCGCGTGTAGGTAGGAAACCAGTACTTGCCGTCGATTTGCTGCCGCCAAGTGGTGAACTTGGGGTAGAGATGTTCTTCCTTATTGCCTTTCTTTTTCGTGTCGCGGATCTCCGGGACGGCTTGGCCATAGGTTTTGACGATCTGAAAATCGTGATCGTCCACCCAGATGCGTCCTTGGAAATAGCGCTTCTTGCCCACAATCTGTTTGGGAGCGACGTCGAAGACATAGCAGTGCAACTCGTCCTCGGTCTGTTGCCCAACGTAAAGGATGTTGTATTCCGGAATCTCGTCGCTGGTGAGCACGAAGGGCAAGCGGTTGCGGAAGTCCTGAACGTCGCCTTCATCCAGTGAAAGGCCGCCTTGCTCCAGGCTGGACTGCGGCGCAAACACTACGTTTTCGATGCGGTGACCCTTGTCGTCAAAAAGCACATCGAAAACTTCCTGGTACATTCCGGTGACGGTGTCACCGTCCAGGGTCACGACCTTGATGTCTTGGCGGTAAGTGTAGTGATCGCGGGCCTCTTTGAATTCCTTCTCCTTGGCCGCGAAGCGCTGAATCATCTCCTCAGCCGAGATGCCTTTGGGCGGATCGCTTTCGAGGGGCCCTTCCTGTGCGGCCAACGGTGAAGGAAGCGAAATGCATAAAGCAAGAAACAGGAAAATACGGTGCGCCCAGTGCATAGGACTATCTTATCGAAAAAAATGATGGCGAGGATGGCAGATCGGCAGGGCGCTCGACTGGGAGAGTACCGCAGCTACCGTCCCCACCGCGGCGACCCTCCCCCGACCCCTCTCCGCTCAGTGAGGCCGGGGGTAGGGCGCTGCAGTTCTGCCGTTACCTTGGATGCCATATCGATTCAGGGGTTGCCGTCCAGAAAAGCAGGCAGATCAGGCTTCGGCGGCGGCGCTCAAATGCTGCTACACTCATCGGTTTGCCGTTTGTCGGGAGGCACCTTACATGCGTCGTTTTATTCCCGTTCTTCTCGCTCTAGTCGCGGTCACATTTTCTGCCCTTGCGCAGGCCCAGCATCCCGTCACCTTTGAAGACATGATGAAGCTCAAACGCCTGGGCGAACCGGAGGTCTCGCCTGACGGCAAGTGGGTGATCTTTAGCGTGGTCGATGTGGATCTCGACGCCAATACGAACACGCCGCATGTGTGGATCGTGCCCACGGCGGGAGGGCAGGAGCGGGAGATCATTGGCGATCAGGATGCCGATCGCCCACGCTGGGCGCCGGATGGCAAGCGGTTTGCATTTCTCTCGACGAAAGAAGGCGGGTCACAGGTGTGGATTGCGGATTTCGACGGTGCGGCTGGTGCGGTTGCGGGAGTCTACAAGCTGACCTCGATGCCGACTGAAGCAGGCGGCGAACTCTGGTCGCCGGATGGGAAGAATATTCTCTTCACATCGGATGTGTATCCCGAGTGCGACGGCCAACTCGATGAGCCGGCCTGCAACGCGAAGAAGGTCAAAGACGTGAACAACTCCAAGGTCAAGGCGCTGATTTTCGACCGGCTGCTTTATCGCCACTGGAATGCCTATCGAGAAGGCAAGAGCACCCATCTGTTCGTGATCCCAGTTCTTACGCAGGTTCACGTGTACCGCGATCTCACCCCTGGCGACTTCGACGCGCCCGTGTTCTCGCTGGGCGGGCAGGACGACTATGCCTTCTCTCCCGATGGCCAGGAGATTTGCTACACCTCGAATCACGACAAGAACCCGGCGGCTTCCACCAACAACGATCTCTGGATCGTCCCGGTCAATGGAGGGCCGGCCAAGAACATCACTGCCGAGAATCCCGCCAGCGACTCGACGCCGCTCTATTCCCCCGATGGCCGCTCCATCGCCTACCGCGCCCAGCAGCGTCCGGGATACGAGAGCGACCGGTTCCGGTTAATGCTGTACGACCGCAAGACGGGGGAGAAGAAGAATCTGACGGAGGACTTTGATCATTGGGTGGGAAGTTTCACCTGGGCTCCAGATTCGAAGCGGATTTTTTTCGTTGCCGAGGACAAGGGAAGCTCGGTCTTGTATTGGACCGGAACCGACGGCAAGCGCGCCGCTCTTCTCGGAGGTTACAACGACGACCCAACTGTCACCCCAGATGCAAGATGGATCGTGCTGACGCGCATGTCGCTGGAGCACCCTAGCCTGATCTTCAAATACAACATGAAATTCGACCCGGAGAAGGCAAAGCCTGGCCTGCAGAAAATAACTGAGGAAAATCACTTCGGCGACGTGCTGGCTGATCCCAACGAAGCCGTCCTCGCTCACGTCGCTGTGTCCCCCCTGGAATCGTTCTGGTTCCCCGGTGCCAGCGGCGACACGGTCGAAGGCTTCCTGGTCAAGCCGCCGAACTTCGATGCCAGCAAGAAATATCCCGTGAAGTTCCTCATCCATGGCGGACCGGAAGGCGCCTGGGGAGACGACTGGAGCTATCGCTGGAATCCTGAACTCTTCGCTGCTAACGGATACTTGGTCATCATGATCAACTTCCACGGCTCGACCGGCTACGGGCAGAAGTTCATTGACGCCATCAACGGCGACTGGGGCGGCGCTCCCTATGAGGACCTGATGAAGGGACTCGATTACGCCGAAAAGACTTACCCGTTCATCGATAAAGACCGGGAGTGTGCGCTGGGCGCCAGCTACGGCGGATACGCCATCAACTGGATTCTCGGCCACACCGACCGCTTCAAATGCCTGGTGTCGCACGATGGCATGTTCAACGCGGAATCCGCATGGGGCACGACTGAAGAGCTGTGGTTCAACGACTGGGAGTTCAAAGGCACTCCTTACGACAACCGCGCCATGTATCAGAAGTGGTCGCCGCACCAGTACGCGAAGAATTTCAAGACGCCGACGCTGGTCGTGCATGGGCAGCGGGACTACCGGCTCGACGTGAGCGAGGGCTTCCAGCTGTTCACGACGCTGCAGATGCAAGGCGTGCCGTCGAAGATGCTGTATTTCCCGGACGAAGGCCACTGGGTGCTGAAGCCGCAGAATTCGCAGCTTTGGTACAAGACGGTGAACGATTGGGTGGATCAGTGGACGAAGAAGTGACCGGCGGGCTTGGGGTTTCCGGGCTTTGCCCGTGAAATGGTGGTGGGGGATCTGTAGCGACGGCTCCTGAGGGGCTCTACACTCGATGGTGCCTCCGGGACCGATGCATCAGGAGCCGGAGTATGCCTACTCGGAAATCGACGAACCGCAAACCGAAGGACTCCCCGGCTGGCGCAGCGCAGGCCGATGCTGAGCAGCAACTCGATTCCTTCCTCGCGAAATACGACCCCGAGATTGCCGCTTTTGCCCGACGTGCGCTCGCGAAGATGCGGAAGCTCGTGCCTGGCGCTGTCGAGATAGTTTACGACAATTACAACTGGCTGGTCATTGGCTTTGGCCCCACCGAGCGGCCATTGGAGGCGATCTTCTCCATCGTGCTTCCGCCGCGCCGCGTGAGCCTGTGCTTCCTGCAAGGAGCAGGATTGCCCGATCCCGCAAAGCGACTGGAGGGAAAGGGCAACGTCGTGCGAAATATTCGGTTGTACGATATTGGCGAGCCTGATGCCAAAGTGCTCGACGATCCCGAAGTCCGTGACCTCATCAACGTGGCTCTCAACCGCGCTAAGGTCTCAATGCCGGACAAAAGGCGGCGCAAGCTCGTCGTCAAGTCAATCTCAGTGAAGCAGCGTCCGCGTCGAGTCTGATTCCTCTTTTAGCTGTTTTCGCTCAATCGTCATCAGCGATCGTCGGGTTGCGTGTCCGCATGGACGTCATCCGGCATGGGGCTATTTGCCTCGCCGGTCAGATTGGGAAGCATTCCGTACCATTTCGCACCGGCGGCCGTGGAGTTGTTCGCGCTGGAGGTTTGGGGGAAAGTTTCGAACACTGAGCCGGGCGTTCGCCATCGCAATTTATCGTTAGAAGAAGGCGCAGCCGGGCCCGGCCAGGTCCCCGACTTTGTGCTCTGCCTGCTAGGAATTGCTCGGGCCCAGACGCAGTTCGACGGCGCGGCGGCGACACGTAGCTACCAACAACTGCTCGACATCTGGAAGAATGCTGATCCTGACTTCATTCCCGCACAGGAAGCACGCCGGGAACTGGCGACGCTGTCGAAGAATAAACAATAGAAAACAAAAACTGAGTTGCGGCAAATCCGGAACGGTTCGGCGGTTCGCTTAGCGTCAAAGCCGCCGCTGATGCTCTTCAGCGCTGAGATTTGCCCCCGCCAGCAACAGCAAGCCTGACAGGAACGCCCAGAACATCATGCTGACGGAGAGTGCGAAAGGGCCATAGACTTCGGCGAAATTCAGCCAGGGCAGAGCCAGAATGTAGCCATACTTCAGAGCTTCCGACAATAATCCCATGATGAGTGCCGTCGGCAATACGGCGCGCGCTGGAACTTTGCCATTGGGAAGCACCCAATAGATCAAAAAAAAGATTGTTATGCTGGCGGCGATAGCGAACAGCTTCATCACTAGAAATCCCACGAGACGAATAAACCCCGTTCCGTGGCCGCGCAGCAGGAATTCCAGCAAAGCCACGTTGCCCGCGGTCATGGCAATGGATAGCAGTGCCAGCACCCCGCAACCAAAGGCCAGGCCAAGAGAGATCAGCTGATTACCGACGTAGGATCGGTTATTGGCAAAGCGCCAGATGCGGTTCAGGGCGACCTCCAGCGGCATGAACACGCCGGAAGAGGTCACCAACAAAATGATGAGCGAAACCACTTGAACGCTGTGGCGGCTATTCACCATCGCATTCAGGTTGCGGATGACGAATTCCTGTCCGGCGGGCAGGTAATCCCGCAGCAGTTCCACAACCACGTCATACATCACGCGCGAATGAAAGACGCGCCGGATGAGCGTCATCAAGAGCACTACAAAAGGGAAGAACGCGAGAATCGAATTGGCAGCGACAGAAAATGCAAATGTGTGCACATCGGTTCGCAGCAGGTATTTGAGAGTCGAAACCATGACCCCGGATGAACGCGATCGGCGAGGGCGTTGAGGAGGGGGAGCAGCGATCTCAGTGGGTCTACTAACCGTTGTAGTAATTTGATCCGGCACAGGGCCTCTGCCCTAATCCTACCAAGGGTTTGCCTGCTTGTCGGCGGTTCCGACGACACGAAAGTTCGACCTCCTGCCAGCCTCGTTTCTTATACCCCGTTAAAGTTTTAAGTATGACCGGGGGTTATTTTTTGGGTTAGTCTTCTAATTCTTCTTGTCAAACGATTTAGTAGTGCTTATTATCGCGTGTGCTCATCGGCGGAGAATGCCGCGTGATGAGTCTGTCAGGCAGGTTGACGTCTTGAGTAGGGTCGTAGATATCAGCGTCGATGGTCCAAGGCTCCGGAAGTTCTCGCCGCAGTTTGCGCGGCACTGAACCGAGGGGGCTTTTGCTTTGGGCGATTTCTGCGGCACTAAAGGGCTCAGCCAAGTTCCACCGCCTTTCTTGAGGGGGCGTTCCGGTTCACCGGGACAACATACTGGAAATCCGGGGAACAATTCTTAACGATGCTGAAAGGAGTTTTTCCGTGAGAGAGAAGGGAACAGTGAAGTGGTTCAACGGGGCGAAAGGATATGGATTCATCCAGCGCTCCACGGGGGAGGACGTTTTCGTACATTTCTCCGCGATACAGGAGAACGGCTACCGCTCACTCAATGAGGGTGAGACCGTGGAGTTTGATTTGCTGAAAGGCCCGAAGGGGTTTCAAGCGGGCAATGTTGTCCGCGCTTAGTAAGTTCCTACAAATCGCCGCCCCTCCCGTTTCAAACGGGAGGGTTTTTCATTTGCAGGTCGCGCAACGGATACGCGTGTGGTCATTCGGAAGTCGCCGATCGAAGTCAACCTCACCGCAGTTCGACCGACACCAAGTCTCCATCCGACAAGCCGCCAGGCTTGTAGTTTATCGATACCGAGCGATCATTCCACGCGCACGAGAAGGTCTCGGCTCCGATGAGCAGCAACGATTTGTAATCGGGAGTGCGCAGCTTCAGAACGGTTTTTCCCGAGGCTACGGTGAGAACGGCCGCCGGAGAGTGAGAGCAATCCACTCCCAACAGACGGCCCTGGAGAAATTTGGCCGCTCGCTGATCTCCAGCGGCCGCGTTTTTGGCCGTCGCCGCCTCGGACGCGCGCTTTGCGGCGTCCTGGTCCAGCACATCAAAAGGGGAACTTTGGGGAGAAAGTCTCGGAGCGGTGGAGGCAATGGAGAGTCCATATTTCTGCTGGTTCGCCAGGCGAGCCAACTGCTCACGCGCCTCCGCGGCGACTTGTGCATTGCTGCTGGTCTTCAAGTGTTCCAACAGCGCACGCGCGGCTTCCCACTGCTTGCCCTCGATGTAGATTTCCGCCATGTGATAGACGTACTCCTGGTTACGGGGGCTAAGTTGCATGGCGGCGTGTTCTGCCTGGGTGGCCGCGACTGGACCGCCACCCACCATGCGCGCCATCGCCATCAGGTCATTGGCGTCGGCAAACTCGGGATACCACTCCAGCACAGCGCGAAGATCCTGCATCATGTTGGGCAATCCCTGGATGTCGGCATGCTTGGCTTGCGCTACGCGGTACTTCAACACCGCGAGATAGTAACGGATCCACAAGTCCCGGGGATCGAGGGCGACAGCATCGCTTAATTCTTCCTCGGCGGCATCCAACTCACCGCGCTGCAGATGATCCCACGCCAGTGCACGATGGGCGATTTCATTTCCCGTGGCCGCCACCAATCGGGCATCTTCGTCGCGCACTTTACTGGCTTTCCTGTCGTTGGCTTTACCGGGAGCAGTCGGGTCCGGCGTAGTGGCCAGCGCTTGCAGTTCCTGCAGACCAACATTGCGACGTTCCGGAATTCTTGTCTGTATTTCAGCCGTTAGCGCCTTGGCATCACTTTCGCGCATCGGTTTGGTGGTAATCGCGCTATCGTTCGGACCCACCGGCGCGGGAAACTGATAGACCTGCCTTTGATCGGGCTGGGAATTTGGCTGTTTCGATGCATCGAGCGCTGTGAAGAGTGGCGTCAGCGAATGAAAGTAGTCTTTTACTGCCTGATCGAATTGTGCTGACGAGATTCCATACGCCTTCTGAATAGCGTCTTCCACCGGCACGCGCTGGTTCTCGACCAGATCAAAGTATGCTCCTGTCTCGGGAAGCTTCTTCTCGTGTAGCAGGTAATGCACCGTAATCCATGACTGTGCGTAAAACAGGGTGTGGTGCGTGGCTTCAGCATAGGTGGAAGTGTCGTGCTTCATGGTGAGCAAGTCGGGAAGCGCGAGCCAGACTTGGCCCCCGAGCAGTTCGGTGAGCGACTTCGGAGGATTGTGAACCTCGTGCTGATTCTGCAGCAGATCCTGGGTGAAGGCACCGGTCATTTCCGGGTCGCCCCCGATTTCGACTTGTTTGTTGTCTACTCGGATGGAGCTGAAATATTCCGCCATGCCTTCGTCGAACCATCCCTCCACCGGCGGATAGTTGTAGTTCATAAGGAGGTGAGCGAAGTCGTGCGCTACGGCGCGCCACGATTCCTCTTCGAACAGGTTGAGCACGATAAAGTTCTGATCTGTGCCGGGGACGAAGAATCCCGGGGCGCTGATTGGCTGCCCTTGATGCAAGGGCGCACTTTGGTAATAATTCTTATCGTTCTTAAGAGCGAGGATGGTCAGTGGCGCAGACTCGTTGAGTCGGTCTTTCATCAACAGGATGGCGAACACCGCTCGCATCTGCTCAAAGCGCAGCGCGACTTCCGTTCCTTTTTTCTCCCCGGCATCGGTGATTACGGTGAAGTGCGTAGAATGGACTTCCAGCCAGGGTGATTGGTCGGCTGCCGGAGCGGAGGAATCTAAAAGAACGCCCAGCAGCATCACAGCAAGTAATAAAACCGGGATGGGACAAGTGCGGAGCATGCGTACCAGCGGGCGCGGGCGATACCGAAATGCTAACACGGGTTCCGACCGGCGGGGCCGTCGCGACCGCCTCTGTTTGACGGCTGCAAGCGAAAGAAGTTAAATGCTTAACTGCACGACCGATTGATCGCGATTAATCAATACACGCCCGCGGCCCCAGGGATTGATAAGCAAGCAGGAGTAAATTTCCTTGCGAACTGATGTTCCAACGGCGCGAGTTGAAGTTCAGTCGGCCCCCATCTATACGAGGCTTCAATCCTTTACGTTTGTCCTGATTGTATTTCTGGGATGTGCCTGCACCCATCCGATACGAGCATCTTGCCAAATCCAACCCGACAACCCACCCAGCGTAGTCCGTGGCACCGTGGTCAACGCCGTGACCCACGAACCCATTGGCCGCGCTCTGGTCTTTTCTCCCGACAACCGCTATGCCACCCTCACCGACGGTGAGGGTCACTTTGAATTTACTCTGCCCAAAGTTGAGACCGACGCAGGAAGCAGTTCCTCTTATTTGGGCCAACCCCGCCAAATGTGGCCGACCGGGGCCGCTGGCGGTCTCACCTGGCTCCTGGCGCGCAAGCCGGGATTTGTGGATGATTCGAATCAGAGATTGCGGGCCGAGCTAACTCCTGGCAATGAGCTCACGATCTCTCTAACGCCCGAGGCGCTGATTAAAGGTCGCGTAACTCTGTCCGCAGCCGAACCCGCCCATGGCGTCGATGTGCAACTTTTCTTCCGACAAGTGCAGGACGGCAGTTTTCGCTGGATGCAGAAAAACTCAGTGCGCACCAATTCAAACGGCGAGTTCCGCTTTGCTGAACTGGAGCCCGGTACTTATAAGGTCCTAACCCGCGAGTGGATGGATAACGATCCCATCACTGCAGTTCCCGGCGGTCAACTCTACGGATTCCCTCCGGTCTATTACCCAAGTGCCACCGACTTTGTCGGTGCCGCCACGATTCAGCTGACGCCCGGTCAAACCTTTCAGGCGGATCTTTCGCTTGTCCGGCAGCCCTACTATCCCGTAAAAATCACAGTCAGCAATGCGGAACAGAACGGCGGGATGACTATCACTGTGTCGCCGCAAGGGCAACGCGGCCCCGGCTATTCCCTCGGCTACAACCACGCAACCCAAACGATCGAGGGTCAGCTGCCGAATGGGAAATATCTTGTGGAGGCAAGCGTGTATGGACCCAACTCCGCTAGCGGTTCCGTGAACATAGCTGTGGCGGGAGCGCCAGCGGAGGGTCCCGGCATGGTCGTTACTCGAAGCAATTCGATCCCGGTAAACGTTAAAGAAGAATTCACATCCGACAATGGGTTCCATTCCGGATCGTGGAGTGACGGCAAACAGACTTTTGCATTGCATGGGCCGCGGCTGGACCTAGACATCAGGGCAGATCCCGCGGACGATTTTGAGATGGGAGGAGGCGGATCACTTCGTCAGCCCACCGGAGCGAACGACGATTCTCTGGTGCTGGAAAATCTGAGGTCAGGGCGATATTGGTTACGAGCACATGCGCATCGCGGTTATATCGCTTCCGCCACCATGGCCGGCAGGGACCTGCTGCGAGAGCCATTGGTCGTCGTCCCGGGCGCGAGTACGGTCATCGACATCCTTATGCGTGACGATAACGCAGAACTGGAAGGCACGTTGCTCGGCATTCCTACAACACCTGCCGGCGCAAACCGCTTAGCATCGCCTGGCTATGTATATTGTCTGCCCTTACCCGATAGCCCCGGACAGTTGTTTGAATTCTCCGCGTCTGCAGACGGCAAGTTCGACTATCGGGTCGCGCCCGGTTTTTACCGTGTCTTTGCTTTTAGCAGTCAACAACGGGATATTCCCTATCGTGACGCGGAAGCGATGAAGATTTATGAAACGAAAGGCCAGATTGTCCATTTTGCCCCTGGCCAGAAAGTGAACCTGCAATTGCAGGTCGCGTCCGGCGAGTAGACACGGCGAGAAAACATGGTGGCGTGCTCAATCTCGGTTCGGTCGTTCCGGTTGATCTTCTGGACGACCGTGCTCTGTTTGTTCGCAGCGCGAGGCTGGGCCGGGCCGCAGATCGCGAACAACATGACAGCCCCCATCCCAGCCGGCGGCTACAGAATCGCCGGGACCGTGGTAAGCAAAGCGGACAACGGTCCTCTCGCCCGCGCCCGAGTAACGATTCGGGACGCGAAGGATTCCCAGAAGTTTCAGTTTGTGATCACTTCTGAGGATGGCAAGTATGAGTTCAGCGGGCTACCGGCGGGAAAGTATTCGCTGTCAGGCGCAAAACGCGGATTCATCTCGGGCAGCTACGATCAGCACGATCAGTTTTCCACCGCGATTGTGACCGGCGCAAGCCTCGACACCGAAGCCCTGCCGCTCCGGCTCGCGCCCGATGCAGTGATCGCTGGCAAAGTCCTGGACGAAGTTGGAGATCCAGTTCGTCACGCGACAGTGACGTTGTATTACGACGACCACAGTAGCGGCGTGCATCAGATTCGCCAGTTCCGCTCCGCCCAGACGGATGACCTGGGAGAATACGAACTCACGCCGCTCAAACCCGGCACTTATTTTCTGTCGGCGAGCGGCAAACCCTGGTATGCCATGCATCCGCCTTCAGAGCCAGGTCATTCAGAATCCGATGGACAAGCCCAAGCCGCACGCGCGGTTGATCGATCTCTCGATGTTGCCTATCCCGTGACCTACTACCCGGACGTCACCGACCCAGACAGCGCTTTCCCTATCCCGATCCGCGGCGGCGAACGCGTGGAGGCGGATTTCCACTTGAATCCCGTTCCGTCTCTCCGCTTGCTTTTTCGTATGCCCGAGGCTGGAAACCACGGATTTTTCCCACCGCAACTTCAACAACCCGCCTTTGACGGTTACACCTCCGTCCAGACCACAATGATTCGCAGCCTTTCTCCGGGGCTGATGGAAATCACTGGCATTCCCGCCGGCCGCTACAACGTCCGTCTGTTCGGACCCGGCCAAGGCGTTCAAATGAACGGAGTCGATCTCACGAAAGATGGAGAGCAAGTCGACATCTCTAAAAGCGATGCCTTGAGTAGCGTCAAAGTGTCTTTGCAAATTCCCGACGAAGCTGTGATTCCGCGGTACCTTACTGTCGGATTACGCTCTGGAAGTAGAGAAATGGTTGCTTCTCGAGCCGTCGACGCCAAGGGGGCGGTGGAACTCCAGAGAGTCCCTACCGGCCGCTATGAAGTCGTGGTGTGGAGTCCCGGGAAAACCTATTCGATCGCGCACCTCGCGGCCGACGGCGCCGAAGTCTCGGGTCACACCCTTATGGTAGCCCCCGGCTCCTCACCGGCGGTATCGCTTACAGTAGCGAGCGGCAGTATGGACATACAAGGAATAGTGACACGGGCGGGGAAGGGGTTCGCAGGTGCGATGGTGGTTCTGGTGCCGAACAATCCTGAGATCGACCGCGATCTTTTTCTCCGGGACCAAAGCGATCTGGACGGCACTTTCCTGTTGCGTGGCGTGGTTCCCGGTGCGTATACGCTTCTAGCTATCGAGAACGGGTGGGACTTGGACTGGGCACAGCCCGGCGTTATTGCCGCGTACTTGAAGCACGGGCGGAGGATCACTGTTGGGAAGCAAGACGGTCGGCTCACGAACCTGGCGGACCCAGTCGAGGTTCAATCGAAGTAAGTGAAGAGTGAACGTCCGGTGCAATTGCTCTGCGTAGTCATGCCAAGCAGCCGCAATACCTATTTCAACCCCAGTCCGCCGTTGAAGTGCTGAATTACGCCGTAGCATTCGCAAGCCGCGGCTTCCAGGTTCTTGCGGTTCTGTATCTTTGCCGTTCCGCGCTGGTTTTCGATCAGTCCGGCATTCTGCAGGACCGCCTCGGCCAAACTCACACTGGGTCGTCCGGTGCCCAGCATTTGCGCCAGAAAGTCATGAGTGAGTGGGAGCAATTTGGAATCGACGCGGTCCTGACACATCAGCAGCCAGCGCACCAGACGTAGCTCGGTTTCGTGCAACCGATTGCAGGCGGCAAGTTGTGCCCCTTGCGTTCGTTGCATCAGGGCGAAGCGGCTGAGTTCCGATCGCAGAACCGGAGTGTCGAGCAAAACGCTTTGGAACACTTGCGACTTTACGCGCACGCCGCTGCCTGACATCTGCATGATGGCCCGGAAGATATCCCGGTGCAGCCCAGCGGTCAGCGCCATTCCCACCATACCTTCCTTGCCGACGATACCGATTTCAACACTTCTGCCATCGCCGCTAAGAGCGACGATAGAGGTCATGCTCTCGTTCAGAAAATACGTGAATTCGATCTTGTCCTCGGGCTCATGCAAAATGTGATGCTGCGGCAAAGCCATGGGCTCGAGATGGGAACCCAGGAGGTGGCGGAGCGTTCACCCGCTGGCGGCGTAATTAGCTGGCTCCGTCTTGTAGGCTTTTTAATGATATGTCTTCCTGCACCAGGCAGCTCCGTCAATCCCTTTGGATGCGGCCACGGACCTCGGTCCGCTGCGGGGAGTCTGTAATTAGGCCCATGATCCGATGTATTTTCCGGGAGAAATGGGAGGCGAATATACGGAGAAGATATTCTTCAGGTCCAGTGGAACGTGGCATTATACCGCCTGCCTTCTTACAACCGAATCTAACGAATGTGAGTCGGTACCAGCATGCGAATCACTCGCCATCCTGATCGCGCGGCTTGTTGCTCTGGAGACGTTCCTCCTTGGCGCTGAGGATCCGATTCAGTTCCTTGACCAGTTCAAAAAACTTCCGACGGTCCTGTTCTGACGCAATCAGTGAGCAAAGCTCGTGAATGCGCTCATTGTCGGCCTTGTTCATTGAGATGCCGGAGTATTACGAACTTCGGCCATTTGTGTATGTTCGATGTCGAACAATGCTGAGTTGCGGATCTTGGAGAAGTTGTCCCACACCGAGATTGGTGTCGTAAAACGCGGTAAGCTGGGAGTGACCCTGAATGATTACGGAGGGGCAGAGCGGAAGCTGCGATTCGATAGAAGCAGCGAAGGACTCAGGAACGAATTCGAGGTGAGCGGTGGGCCTAGTCGCCGCTGGCGTGATTTTGGGTAGGAACGAGAACCAGTCGCGCTCTCCCCTCCGCGGGTGGTTGTTGCGATGCGCGGCCGCAAGCCTGCAAGATGCCGATGACTGCGGCGTAGGCTGCGATGACACCAATTCCAACCGAGGCTACTACGGTAACACAGAGAATCAGAGGCATGAAAAGCGAAATCACGACACCACCCTGTCCAGATAAACTTAGGAAATTGCAGTATTCAGATGCCACCGAATCAACTTTCGTCTATGCGGCATCTTCAATCTACCTTCGTTGACGGGCGCCGCTATTGACGACTAAGATACGGAGTAGAGCTGTGCACTCCTACTGTCAGACATATCTGTAGACCTGTCGACATTACGGAAGGGCTATCCGGCCCAAACGAATGGCCATCACTAAGATTTCGGTGCGCGGGGCGCGCCAGCATAACCTCAGAAATATCGACGTGGAGATTCCGCGTAACGCCTTGACGGTTGTGACCGGGCTGAGCGGTTCGGGCAAGTCCTCACTGGCTTTCGACACGATTTATGCGGAAGGGCAACGCCGCTATGTAGAAACTCTGTCCACTTACGCGCGGCAGTTCCTCGATCAAATGGAGCGTCCTGATGTAGATGCGATCGATGGGCTTAGCCCCTCGATCTCCATCGAGCAGAAGACCACCAGCCGCAGCCCCCGTTCGACCGTCGGCACCATCACCGAGATTTACGACTACCTTCGTCTTTTGTTCTCCTCCATCGGAGTTCCGCATTGCCCCAAGTGCGGCCGCCCTATTAGTCGGCAGTCGGCCGAGCAGATCGTCCAGCGCGTGATGGCTCTCACTCCTGAAGATCGCGTCATGATCCTGGCGCCGATCGTCCGCGGCCGCAAAGGCGAATTCAAGAAAGAGATGGAGACCTTGCTGAAGCACGGCTACACCCGCGCCCGCGTTGATGGCGAACTCGTCAACCTGGAGGATGACCTCAATCTCGACAAGCGCAAGAACCACACTATCGAAGTGATGATCGATCGTCTCCTGGTGAAGCCCGGAATCGAGCATCGCCTGGAAATGTCCGTCGGCCTGGCGATGAAATTGGCTGGCGGACTGGTGCAGGTGGCCGTGGTCGGCGGCGATGAGGAACTCTATTCCGAAAAGCTCGCGTGCCCGGATTGTGGCATCAGCATGCCGCAACTAGAGCCGCGCTCGTTTTCCTTCAACAGCACGTATGGAGCTTGCCCCGAATGCCACGGCCTCGGCAGCCGCTACGATTTCGATCCTGCGAAGGTAATCACCGACTGGTCGAAGCCGCTGCTCGATGGTGGGCTTGGTCCCGGTTCGGCGTCGCAGGGACTGATCCATAGTTTGCAAGTGACGGCCTCAGCCCACGGCATCGATCTCAACACGCCCTTCGAAAAGTTTCCGGAGAAAATTCAAGACCTGCTGTTGAATGGTGAGTCCGGTCGCGGCAAGACCGGCTTCCGCGGAATCTTCGGATACCTGAAACAGAATCTTGAGGAATCAACTTCCGAAAGCTACCGCGAGTGGCTGATGGATCACATGTCGGCAAGCGAATGCCCCGCTTGCCAGGGCAAACGCCTGCGTCCGGAAAGTCTTGCCGTGAAGGTGAAGGGCATGTCGATCGCCGATTTCACTGCGCTGCCGATTTCGAGGGCCCTCGAAGTGGCGCAGAGCATCAAACTCGCGGGGCGCGAAGAAAAGATTGCTGGGCGCGTCATGCATGAAGTAGTGGAGCGTTTGCAATTTCTAAACGCGGTGGGGCTAAACTACATTTCGCTCGGCCGGTCGGCTGCCACGTTATCGGGCGGTGAAGGCCAGCGCATCCGTCTCGCCACGCAGATTGGGTCGAAACTGCGGGGCGTACTCTACGTTCTGGACGAACCCTCCATCGGCCTCCACCATCGCGACAACAGCCGCCTGCTCACCGCGCTCGAAAATCTGCGCGACCTCGGCAACACGGTGCTCGTGGTCGAGCACGACGAAGAAACCATCCGCCGCGCCGATTATGTCATCGATTTGGGCCCGGGCGCCGGACGCCATGGTGGGAACCTGGTAGCCCACGGAACTCCCGAAGAAATTATGCGCGAGCCCAACTCGCTCACCGGGGCCTACATTTCAGGCAAGGTGCAGATTGAGATGCGGCCCGAGCGCCGTCAGAAGAATGGGGCAGCACTCACGGTTCTTGGGGCGAAGGAAAATAATCTCAAAAACCTTGACGTGACTTTCCCCCTCGGCGTAATGACTGTCGTCACCGGCGTCTCCGGTTCCGGCAAGTCAACGCTGGTCAATGACATTCTCTACCGCGCTCTCGCCCGGCAGCTTTACCGCTCACGCGAAAAAGCGGGCGAGCACAAAGCGATCGTCGGCGCGGAGAATATCGACAAGGTAATCCGCATCGACCAGTCGCCGATCGGGCGGACGCCGCGCTCCAATCCCGCAACTTACACCGGGGTATTCACAGCGATTCGCGACCTTTACGCCATGCTGCCGGAGTCGCGCGAGCGCGGGTACAAAGCTGGACGGTTTTCCTTTAATGTTTCGGGCGGTCGTTGTGAGGCTTGCCAGGGCGAGGGCCAGCGCCGCATCGAAATGAATTTTTTGCCGGACGTTTATGTTTTGTGCGAGGTCTGCGGCGGGCGGCGCTACAACCACGAAACCCTGGCGGTGAAATATAACGGCAACTCCATCGCCGACCTGCTGGAGATGCCGGTTTCCGACGCGCTGCCGATTCTCGAAAACATTCCGCAGGTCAAACAGAAGCTACAAACGCTGGTGGATGTCGGTCTCGGTTACATTCATCTCGGTCAATCTGCGGTCACGCTCTCCGGCGGCGAAGCGCAGCGCATCAAACTGGCCCGCGAGCTGAGCAAGCGCCAAACCGGCAAAACTCTTTACCTTCTTGACGAGCCCACCACCGGCCTGCACTTCGACGATGTAAAAAAATTGCTCGATGTCCTCCACCGGTTGACCGACCTGGGCAATTCGATCATCATCATCGAACACAATCTGGACGTGATCCGCAACGCCGATTGGATCATCGACCTGGGCCCCGAAGGCGGCGAAGAAGGCGGGCGGATCGTGGCGCAGGGCACGCCCGAGCAGGTGGCGAGAGTGAAGAAGTCGTATACGGGGCAGGCGCTGGCGGGATATTTTGCGGGGAACGGGAAGAGAAGCGCGTAAGGTGTGGACCTCTAAATAAAAACGCCGCCAGCTTTTCGGGCTGGCGGCCTTTAAATCTGAAACTGGCGTTAGCTCGCATCCACCGTAAGGACGATGGTAGCGGTATGTGTCAGGGTGCCGCTGGTTCCCGTGACAGTTAAGGTAAAGTTTCCAACTGGTGTCGTCGTCGAAGTGGTTATGGTTAACGTCGAAGAGCCCGCGCCGCTGATGGAAGCTGGCACAAACCCACCTGACGTTGCAGCAGGCAGTCCCTCTAAGCTCAGAGCCACCACGCCGGTAAAGGCACCCAACGCCGTGGTTGAAACTGTCTAAACGGCATTGCTACCTGCAGCTACGCTTTGGGATTCAGGTGACCGCCAAGGAAAAATCCGCGCCGCTAACGACAAGTTTGACTGTGGTCGTGTGAGTCAGACTGCCGCTCGTTTCTGTGATGGTAACCGTATACGTCCCAGCCTTGATTGAGGCAGTTGTATCGATAGTCAAGGTAGAAGACCCAGCCCTAGTCACGGAAGTCGGGCTAAAGTCCGCTGAACCACCCGCAGGCAAACCGCTTGCTTCCAGGGAGATGACTCCAGTGAATCCGTTCAAAGCTTTTGTGGATACGATCTAAGTTGTATTCCCACCCGCTGAAAAGGTGTGCGAGGTTGGTGAAGCCGAAACTGAGAAGTTCGGCAAATTTGCGACCAATGTGACTGTCGCAGTCTCGGTCAGGCTGCCGCTTGTTCCAGTGATGGTCAGGTGGTAGGTTCCCGCCGCCATTGACGTTGTGGTTGTAATCGTCAATGTGGCGCACAGCGCTACGCCGGGCACACCACAGGCTTGGCTAGAAATGGTAGGTAATTGCGTCCGCATGGAAGCAGCCAAATTTAGGAGGAAGGAGCCGATGAGAACTGCCAGTTTCTGTCGGTCCGAGCCCCCTGGTTGGACAGCCTCAGCTAGCTTTCGACAGACGATATAGTCGTCTTCACATTACTGTCAAGACGCCGCCTGAATTTTCCTGTGGATTTTGTATGAACAGCTCCGATCCCATGGGCACCGCCAACTGTCGTAGAATCCTGATTGCATTCAACAGCTCAGAACTACGGTGCGATACGCCATGGCGATCGCCCCACAGTTCTTAACTCGAAAAGGTCTTTTTTGTCCTCATCCGAAAACCCGCAGACCGATCCACTCTCGCTACCCAGCGAGCCGCAGATGTCTGCCCCGCCGCTCACCTACCCATTTCCTCCGCCCACAGCCACGCCGCCGCGCCCGTCCAAGGCTGGCGAGAGCCCCGTCTGGACTGGCTGGGACGTTCTCGTCATCGCGATCCTCACCCTCGCCATTCTTTTTGCCGTCCAAGTCGTTATCGTCGTGGTCGCGCTCCGCTTCGCTTATCCCCACCGCAGTTGGATCGAAGTGGCGCAGAAGCCTGCGCTGGCGCTGCTCTCCGAGTTCCTGGCTTACATTCCCGTGGCGCTCTACATGTTTCTGCTGCTTGAGGGGAAATATCACACGCGATTTTGGTCAGCCGTTCGCTGGAACTGGCCCGGGTTCGGCGGCTTCGGCTTCGTGGGCGTGGGCGTGCTTATGCTCGGCTTCGACGCTTTAGGGCGATTTCTTCCCATGCCCAAGAGCACACCGTTCGATCAATTTTTCGACCGGCCGTTGGATGCCTATCTGACCGCTGCCTTTGCCATCACCCTCGGACCTCTGATGGAAGAGCTTTTCTTCCGTGGATTTCTTTATCCGGTCCTGGCGCGCAAGATGGGCGCGCCTCTGGGGATTTTTCTGACGGCTTTGCCGTTTGGCCTGATGCACTACCTGCAATACCGGTCTTGGTCGGCCGTGCTGATCATCGTTCTGGTCGGCGTGGTGCTCACTACCGTACGCGCGATCACGAAATCCGTGGCCGCAAGCTTTCTGGCCCACGTAGGCTACAACGCGACTCTGATGGTCCTGGCCGCTTGGGCGACGGATGGTTTCAGACACATGGACAAGGCTGGGGTGCTTTTGTTCTGAGCCAACTGTGGGCACCCGGTGTGATGACGTTCCTTGCCGGTATGTCTTCCTTTCTGCCATACTCTGATCGCCATGAAAGGTAATCCCAAAGTTATCGCCGAACTAAACAAGGCTCTTCGCGAGGAGCTGACCGCCATCAACCAGTATTTCCTGCATGCCGAGATGTGCGAAAACTGGGGATACCACAAGCTCTCAGATTCCATCAAGAAACAATCTATCGGCGAAATGAAGCATGCCGAAGTGCTGATTGAACGACTCCTGTTTCTCGACGGCAGCCCGTCTATGATGCCGCTGGAGTTGAAGGTCGGCGGGACGGTGAAGGGAATGCTGGAAAGCGATTTGGCCCTGGAGGTTGGCGCGGTGAAGCAGTATAACGACGCCGTCGCCATCGCGACCAAAGAAGGCGACAACGGCTCGCGCGACCTATTTGTGACACTGCTCAAGGACGAAGAAGAGCACGTCGACTTCCTCGAAGCGCAGATGCACCAAATCAGAGAACTCGGATACGAACGCTACCTTACGCAGCAGATGGGCGAGAACGAAGAATAGCAATGTGTGACGCGGCGCTTTTGCTCGCGAAGTGCTGTAAATCGGAACGGGTAAAGCATGTTTCGATATCACCGTAGGCGTAGGGAAGGCGCTAAGATCGTTCCCCTCCATTCGCGAAAAACCGCTGTCGACGAACGACCCTTTTACCGCTACAATAGCTCTAGCATCCACGAAGATGCGCGACAGGCTCTATCCGGCTGAGCTGGAGGGGCACTGGAGGACAAAGTGAGTCTTACACCGATTGGCGAGCCTCGCCATAAGATCACGACCGCTTCTCTGCGGGACCTGAAACTCCATCACCAACCCATCAGCTGCCTAACCGCTTACGACTACGCGACCGCACGACTCGTCGACGACGCGGGAATCGAGATGATTCTGGTGGGCGACTCACTTGCCCAAACCATGCTGGGCTACGAGAACACGCTCTCGGTTACGGTTGACGAGATGCTGCACCACGTGAAGGCTGTGAGGCGCGGCACGAAGAATGCGTTGCTGCTGGCGGATATGCCTTACGGTTCTTATCAAGTCGACCCGAAAACCGCTCTTGATAACGCCACGCGCTTCGTGAAAGAAGGTGGAGCGGAAGTGGTAAAGATAGAAGGCGGCGAAAAACGAGCGGAGCTGATTCGCCGCATCATTGACGCTGAGATTCCCGTGGCCGGCCATATCGGGCTGACACCGCAGTCGGTGAACGTGATGGGCGGCTACAAGGTGCAAGGCAAGAATCTTAGCGGCATCGAGCAACTCATGCGGGATGCCGTGGCGCTGGATCGTGCGGGCGTAGCGTGCGTATTTTTGGAGGGCATTCCACGCGAAGTGGCGGCGATGATTACGGCGGAGATTAGCGCGCCAACGATTGGGATTGGAGCCGGGCCGGAGTGCGATGGGCAGGTGCTGGTGTTCCACGACATCGTGAATCTGACCTTTGGGCCGCCGGCAAAATTTGTGCGCCGCTACGGCGATGCCGGGTCGCTGATAACCAATGCGGTGCAGGCGTTTCGCGCGGATGTGAAGTCGCTGCAATATCCGTCGGATGAGGAGTCTTATCATCTGCCCAAAGAAACGAAGGCCGGATTGGATACGGTGCTGGCGCGGAAGCGGTCGATGGTGCGGTGAATTTCCGGCCACGGATTTTCGCGGATCGAGGCGGATGGGGCGGGACTGGGTTTAACAAAGCGCTTGCGATGGTGCTAGGCTAGTGGGGACGGTGTTTATGCTTCTGCCAGCGTTTTTCCTTCCATTCTTCGGCTTTGGCTTCGTGATGTATTTTCTGCCATCGATCATTGCTCTTGCCCGGAGCAAACGGGATATTACAGCGATTGTGCTGCTGAACTTTTTTCTCGGCTGGACCATGATCGGGTGGGTGGTTGCTCTGGTTTGGGCGGTGAAGACTGATGTTTCCATGGTGGTGCGGTGAGTTCTTGGGCAGTTGACGGACTGGGTCCGCGAGCCGGTTGGGCATCCGTTCTCTTGATTGTTTTCGGTCTGACCACGAGCTGTTGTCTAACGGCTTGCGGGGGAGAGAAAACGCCGTCCGCACCGGACCCCGAGAGTGTGCTGCAGGCCATCTCGCCCGCGGATCCGGCAAAGTTCCCGTCACTACAGGAGACCAAGCACTGGCGCAACCCCTATCTCGTGATCCGCCCTCAGTCGGTCGGGCTGCTCACTGGAGTTGCGGCGAACGAAGAACAGATTGTGAAGCCGGAAGAAGTTCTGAAGACGCTGGCGCAATTGCCGGCATCGGCTTGGCCCTATGGGCGCGCAGTCGCGGTGCTCGTGGACGCAAAGCCAACCAGTTCTGAGCAAGATAAGATCGCGCTCCGGCGAAATCGCGGGTTGGTTGCCGGGGAATTGCAGAGCGCACACGTTGCGATCAACTGGATCCCTTCCTCCTGAAAGATCGATCCTACCGAATGAGAGTCTACGATACCATCCGGGACATGCGTGCGGCTTGCCGTGATACGCAGCGCGAGGGCACGCGATTGGGATTTGTTGCCACCATGGGAGCGCTGCATGAAGGTCATTTGTCGCTGGTGCGGGCGGCCAAAGCTACCTGCGATGTTGTTGCGGCGTCGATTTTTGTTAATCCTGCGCAGTTTGGACCCTCGGAAGATCTGACCAAATATCCGCGAACATTCGACCGCGACCGGCAGTTGTTGGAAAGAGAGGGAGTGGAATTGCTCATTGCTCCTTCAGTGGAGGAGATGTATCCAACCGGAACGGTGACGTGGGTTGACGTGGAGGGGCTCAGCGACAAACTGGATGGGCGCTCGCGACCCGGGCATTTTCGTGGCGTTGCTACGGTGGTCGCGAAATTGTTTCACGCGGTTGAACCGGACGCGGCGTTTTTTGGACAGAAGGACGCGGCCCAGCTTGCGATCATCCGCCGCATGGTTCGGGATCTGAACTTTCCCGTGGAGATCGTAGCCTGCCCGATTGTGCGTGAGGCCGACGGTTTGGCGATGAGTTCACGGAATGCTTATCTCGATCCGCAACAGCGAAGGCAGGCGTTGGTCCTGTATCGTTCGCTGTTGCGGGTTAGAAAATTGTGGGAGGGCGGCGAATCTAGCGCGGCAAAACTGGTGGCTGCCGGTTGCGAGGAAGTTGCGGGGGAAAAATCGGTGCGTCTCGATTACTTTGAAATCGTGGATGCCGACAGCCTGGATCCAGTCGAAACAGTCAGGCAGGGCGCGCTGGTACCAGTTGCCGCAGTCGTGGGTACGACGCGGCTTATCGATAACATCCAGCTTTAGCTTAACGGGTTGACCGCGGAGGATTCGTTGGGGCGATGGCGACGGAGGTGGCTTGCGGAGAGAGGCGCTCCGTGACCAGGGTTTCGATCTGCCACCAAAGGTTAGGATCGCACTCGCTCTGCATGTGGCCCGGGGTGAAGACTCGGTCCCACCAGGAGGCTTGCGGGCACTCTACGGGAGTTTTTTTGTAATCAATCCTGTAATTCCCCAAGATTTCCGTCTTTGTGGCATTCGCTGCCGTGATCTGGCGACGGCCATGGACAATGCCTTGTGTCTGATAAAAGTTCATCGCTTCGGCGACGTTGTCCGGAATAACGGAATCGTTCTGCCAGAGTTTGGCGACACTGTCCACTTGCACGGTCAACAAAACTGGAACACCTTCGCGCCTTAAATCACGAGCCAGCATCACGGCTGCGGCTGCTCCCCAACTGTGGCCGAACAGGATGATGCGGGCCTGAACTTTCTCTTCGGCGGAGAGTATTCCGTCGCGATTCGTGTCGAGCAAATTGACGATGACGTCATGAGCAAGCTTTCTGCGGCGGTTCTCGAAAACGCGAACGTAGGTTTCCTTGGGAAGGGTTTGGCGAATGCGCTGCGCCAGTTGAACCGGGCCGTGATGAGGATTGTCGTGGTTGACGAACCCACCCACGAAGCCGATCACAATATTCGAGGCAGCGGGTGGATCAGAGGGGTGAACTACGGCCCCGTTCACACCGTGCGAAAAGGCGGGTCGAGTTGCCGCCAGAATTATCAAAGCGACGATCAAAGAACGAAATGGAGCGAACCGGCGCAAGAAAGAATTCCTAAGCAATAAGATGATCAGGCCTGTTAGGCGGATGTCGAAAAAATCGCATCGTCCTCTCTAGTCTCTTTTGAAAAAAATCGGGAGAGGGGCCGGCCAAATACCCTGGCCCTTGCGGGTTTCGCACGTTTAACCCGGGAAACAGTTTACACCCGTTGTCAAATTCGGGCGGTGGCTGAGTTTTGAGCTGGCGGTTTTCTGGAAACAAAAGGGTTGGCGGCCAGGATGTAACGCAGCGGATGGTCGGCAGCCTTGCGAATGCCGATGCGCGGAGTTATTTGAATACCCTTGGCGCGAAAGCCGTCTTCTCCGATCCACAATCCGGAACTGGGTGAGGTGAGATCGCATCCGTTATCTCCAGCCCGTGTGATGCCGAACGCTTCGGCGAGGCGCCCGGGGCCGCTTGTGAGGCGGTAGAGATCGCGGGGACTCTCCAGCGTGATGTTTCGAGCTCGCGCCATTTCTTCAATACCGAGCAGAGGTTCGAGCGCGCGGAAGAGTACAGACCCCGCTCGGCCTTCGCGCTCACACGAGACGTTCAAACAGTAATGATTGCCGTAGATGAAATAAACGTAGGCGTAGCCGGGAGGTCCGAACAGGACTGAGGTGCGGGGAGTGTTGCCGGCAGCGGCATGGGCTGCCGGATCGCTCTCGCCGAGGTAGGCTTCGACTTCGACGATACGGGCGGCGAGGCGAAGCTTGCCGAGGTCACGGACCAGCAGTTTGCCCAGGAGGTCGCGAGCCACGCGCCGCGGACCGCGACCGAAGAATACGCGGTCGAGCGGGCGGATCGGCGAAAGTAATGGAGAATTGGACAAAGCAAGAAGCCAGAATGGGGTACGCGAAACGAGATCAATTTCTGCGGTTTGATGTCGCTGGGGGCGTCCCCTACGCCGCTCCCTTGGCCGATTCTTTCAAGTGCGCCAGCACTTCGACCGCGTGGCCTTCCGGCTTTACCTTGGGAAAGATGTGCCGGACTTTGCCGTCCGGGCCGATTATGAAAGTGGTGCGGACGATACCCATCACCTTCTTGCCGTACATATTTTTTTCCTGCACGACCCCGTAAGCGTTGGCGACTTTCTTGTCGGCATCGGCGAGCAGGGAAAAGGGCAGCTTGAATTTGTCTTGAAATTTTTTCTGCGCCTTAGGTGTGTCGGGAGAGATCCCGAGCAGGACGGCGCCGGTTTTCTGAATCTGCTTGTAGGTATCGCGGAAGGCGCAAGCTTCGACGGTGCATCCGGGAGTATCGGCACGGGGATAGAAATACAAAACTACTGTTTTGCCTCGCAAGTCCTTGAGCGAGAGTTCCATTCCGTTCTGGTCCTGCAAAGTAAACTCGGGAGCCTTATCATTGATATTCATGAGGGTCTCATTTCCAGGGAAATCAGGGTTGAAGACGGCGTCCGAAGCCTTAGCGTTGAAAAAGCCAAGACCGGGACGGATTGTCTCCAGAAAATCCTTATACCGCAGATTGGGGCATTTCGTCATCGCCCTGGTGTTTTTTCTAGCTCCAGCGGCCGTTGTTCGAAGTCTGGCGCAAGAGCGCAGAGCGCCGCGGATCAGCCCCGAGACAACTCCCTCCCGGGAAAGCAAGAAGACAAAAAAAGGCAAAGGGCCGCGAGCTGTGGGGGTTTTGCAGTTCGACGGCAACGGCAAGACTACGTTGGTTCCTGTGGCGATTCTGATCGACGGCAAGTTTTACGATGCGAGTGCCTACAAGGCGGATCCTATCCCGATGGCACTAGAATCGGGTACCGTGTACGAGGCGGAGCAATCCGGGGATTCGCAGGGGTTGTTCACCATCAACGGGGCGCTACATAGCAAAACCCCGGTCATTGCCCATCCCTGGGTGGGCAGTGGGACGTATTTGCCGCATGGAGCTGAGGCTCCGAAGACCACGCATAAAGCGGAAGACGTCCCGGTGGGGGTGGATAACCGCGGGGATGAGCCTCCGCGCCTGACGAGGAAGGACACGTCCAAGCCGGCGGCGACGACTGATTCAAGCGCATCGTCCGCTCCGGGCGGATCGGGATCGCAGGACAAGGCTGGCGCGCCGGTTCCTGCGCCAAAACCTGGAAGTGGCTCGTCGACAGGTTCGCCCTCGGGGCAAGAAGCACCGAAGCCTGCGAATCCGCCGGCTCCGGACAAGCCAGCTGACCCGAACGCAAAACAACCGACGCAGGCGGGACAGGCAGGTTCAGGGCAGCCAACGGCCAGCCAGACTCCAGCGGCGGAAGCGCCGGCAGCGCAGACGTCGGGTATCGCATCGGCCGGTAAACCATCGGAAGACTACTACCGGCCTACGTTGCGGCGGGGCAAGCCAACGGCCCCGGCGCCATCGGGCCAAGATGACACGACAGCGAAGATGGGGAGAAAGAATGAGTCCTTGCCTACGGCGGCGCCGGGCAATAATGCTCCGCTTCGAATGATGGCGGCAATTTCCGATGCCGGAGGGCCGGATCCGCAGTCTTATAAATTCTTCTGGAAAACGGGAGAAGAGGAAGAACGGCGCAATCAGATGCTGGCCGCGGCTGGAGAGGAAGTAAAAGCCTATGCGATGGCGCTGGCCAAGAATCAGATACTGGCGCATCCGGTTACGCCTAAGGCGGGTGCAAGTGGCCGCAGGGCACCGGCAAAGCAGGCGGCGCCGGTGTTTGCAAACGTTCAATTTAGCGGCTTCGACTTGTGGCTCACCAACCAGCCAGTGTTGATTTTGAGCGCGGAAGCCCGCATTCCGGGCTCGACGGGCGCGCCGGCTGCGGCGGAGCCGTATAGCGTAATGCTCGTGGCGAGAACGGACATTTACGGCAATGTGCGGAAACTGTATTCCGGCGTGACAGACAAATTCCACTTGGACGTAACTCCCCGCATGGAACTGGTTGACGTTGTGGACGCGGACGGAGATGGTCGTGGAGAACTGCTGCTTCGCGAGACGTCCGACGCCGGCAGCGGATACCTGATTTATCGCGCCACTGCCGACAAGCTGTGGAAAATGTTTGACAGCTTAAATGCGGAGTAGATCGGCGGATCTAATTCCCTTACGTTTCGATCCCGACGTGACAGACACGGCCGACCAGGTAGTCAGAGGGAGACTTGCCCTCTTCCATGGTCATCACATCGATAGGATAAGCCTGGTTGTGCGGCCGCAGGATGAGATGATTGCCCGCCGTCTCCACATATTTCACCGTGCACGTACCGTCTTTTAAAACCGCGTACATATTGAACTCACCCTTGCGATAGGGCTTGAGCGAGTTGTAATGACGGTCGATAAGGAGAGTGGCACCGGGGAGGAGCCGCGGGTACATACTCATACCTTCTCGGCCGTCCACTTTAATGACTACGAAGCGTTCCCAGTGTTGGCGCTCGCCGCTTTCAGTTTCCGGCTTCAGTTTCTTGAGAAATGTTTTCTTGAACTTCACAATTTCCTTCACGTGCATGCTGGTGATGAGGGGCTGAATGGCGGCGATGGTGCCTTCGGTGAGAAGGACATTCTGGAACTCGTCATTGCTGGGGGGCAGGATGGAGGCGCGCTGGTTGATCTCGGAAGGGTCCAGAAGATCCAGTACCGAAAGATGCTGCACGGCCAGCACCCGATCCATGCCCTCAAGACTGAGGCCGCGCTTGCGATTCAGGAAATTGGAAATGTGGGCTTGCTTGAATCCCGTCTGCTGTGCCAGACGGAGGCCGGTGAGGTCGCCTTCCTCAATTCGCTGCCAAATTGTCTTGCGCAGGTTGTCCTGGAGCACTCGGAATTTCATGAGGGAGTATAGCATGAGCATTATAGCCCTGCGCTAAGTTACTTAAGTCTTCTACAGCTCGTCGGGTATAATGACCGCAAAGATGATTATGCGCTTGACACAGAAAGCCATTTACGCTATATTTGATGCATGAAACTGATAGAAGTCACCAAGGCTTTCGCGACCGAAGAGCAATGCTTGGCATATCTGGAAGCTAAGCGCTGGCCGGATGGCGTGCGCTGCTTGACTTGCGGCTCCAAGGAAATCTCCCGCATCACGCGCAAGGTGACGAAGAAAACGGACAACAAACGCACCCAGCTTTATCAGTGCCTAGAGCCGACCTGCAAAGCTCAGTTCTCCGCCACGACTGGAACGATCTTTAACGGTTCCCATCTCTCGCTAGATAAGTGGTACATGGCAATCGCCTTGATGGTAGATGCGAAAAAGGGCATGAGCGCTTTGCAGCTACAGCGGCATTTGAAGGTTAACTACCGCACGGCATGGTATCTGGCGCACCGCATCCGCGAAGCCATGAACGACCCTGACGGACTCAAGTTGACTGGGACGGTTGAAATCGATGAAACGTACATCGGCGGGAAGCAAAAAGGCCACAAGCGCAAATTGAAGAACAAAGACGTAGTGTTAGGAATCCGGCAGCGCGGCGGTCCTCTTCGGCTCGTACAGGTCAAGGACAACAAGCAAGGCACGCTCTACGAAGTCATCGCGCAGCACATGGACAAGGGCGTCGAGAAGATCATGACGGACGATTCCGGAGCCTACGATTTCAGGATTACTAAATTCCACAATGCGAAGCACTCGAAGATCCGTCATAGTCACGGCGAATACGTTAAGGGCGAAGTCCACACGAACACGGTTGAAAATTCGTTCTCGCTGCTCAAGCGGGCCGTAATAGGAACGTACCACCAGCTTTCGATAAAGCATCTGCAACGCTATCTGAACGAATTCTCCTATCGTTTCAATCGGCGAGAAGAGGCGGAATTATTCGAGCAGACCGTGAGCCGGATGGTCGGCGCGAAGCCGATGCCGTACAGTAAACTGGTCGAGCAGAATGCGTTCACGCCATTCGTGCGACCCGCAAAGGTATAAGGAACTAATTATTTTAGCCAGACTATAGCTAATAGAATCAACTGGTTGGGGAGTACGAAGCACATTCGTGCCTTCCCCTGTAGCGTTCTTGCCGATAGAATCACTATCGTAACTGGGTGCATGACTGGTTCCTCTCAGAGTACCGTTCTAGACCCCCTCCCCAACGTTGGCCTTTACTTCGGACTGTGGTTCATGAGACAAAGGTGGTCAACTTTGGTGATATTGACAAACAGCGATGAGCTGTGAACCCTTTGCCTTGCTCACGCATCTCAAGACGGTATAGACATGATTAACAAGATCAAATCCGATTTTCTGGTAGCGTCGCCTTCGTTCGCCTCCGGCGCTGGTCGTCTGCTTGATTGGTACGGACTGTACGATAGCTACAACGTCAGTCGCAGCGGGCAAGAAGCCGATGCCAAAGCCATGTTCGCAGACTGGCGCATGGTTGGGGAAGACCTCAATAACGCCCTGGTGGAATTTGAGGTCGAACAACCTGTAAAATAACGGCTCAACCTTCGTGAGCCAACGCAATCGAAATCGAAATATTATCCCCCCGCCAAATGCGGAGATGCGCATTCAGGCAATGATGCGTTCTTTTTCCGGGCCATTGCCTTCGCCTGAGGCCCTAGAGCGATATAACCAAATTTTGCCCGGTGCGGCTGAGAGAATTATCACAATGGCAGAGAGTCAACATCACCACCGTCAAGGCTTAGAAGCTCATGTCATTCACTCGAACGTATCAGCGCAGAAGCTCGGCACGGTCTTGGGTTTTATCGTAGCTATGACCGTGGTGATTGGTGGAATGTATCTGGTCCACGAGGGAAAAAGCGGAGAAGGACTTGCAGCAATCCTTACCGCTCTGGCATCTCTGGTTGGTGTTTTTCTCTACTCGAAGCACGAGCAACAGAAGGAACTAGCAAAGAAAACGGAAGCCCTCGCGAACGCAGCCCAGCGTTGATTCATCCCTCTCTCTTCACGGGTTTCGACTGAATCATTTTTTCTAAAACTCCGTCGAATACGTCCTTATCGACTCTGAGCCGCTTCTTTGGCGACCTCGCACCTCTCGCTTTTTTCGGCCTTTTCGCTCTACTCACGCTGAACTCCGCTCCGTAATTCACAGATAAATAGAGTTTTCCGAGACTATTCACAAGGAATCCACAGTCATGATCCCGGAATCAGTGCATTTTCGCTTTTCTTTTTTATTTAATCCCCTAGCATTTCAGGTGGCGGGAGGCTGACTGGTCGGTTTACCAGGAGCGGTCTTATAAACCGCAGTTCCCCGCGAGGAACGGTGTTCGACTCACCCAGCCTCCGCCACCTTCGCAGTCCGTTATACCACCAAATACATTCGATGGCACAAGCGGTTTCTGCATTCCCGCGAGGGAAATTGTTACAGAATCCGAAACCGTGTTTTCGCTCACATTCCTGCTGATCCGCCCTGTGCTATAAAGTTGGCCTTCCCTCATAGCTACATCGGACCGAACCTTGGGTGTTCCTAAATCTTCCACAGGAGACCGAGACCAATGGCAAGAAAAGTGAGTGCATATTATTCCGTCAACGAAGCCAAAAAACCAGCGACCAAACAAGTTCACCACACCGATGCAGATTGCAAAGCAGGTCGCGACATACCGCAAAATGAGCGTCGCGCCGGCACCGGTGGTTATCGCCACTGCGATGATTGCGAGGCCTAGCATTTTCTTGCTCGCGCCCTCCTGTGCGATTCCTTCGGTGAGCGGAAGGTCATCTCCCACCAAGGGCCGTGGAGCACGTTATCTTGAATGCCCCATACCCGACGAAGCCTTCGCACAGGAAGGCCATTTTCCAGCGCAACGGACACCGCCCTCAATCCTTCCGAATCCGTTCCTTCAAACCGAACTGTCGGCTCTGGGAATGCATGGCCTTCCCCACCTTCGCACGATTCGAAAGTTTCCACGCCATTAGCTACCAGCGAAATGACGATCTCTCGGATTCCCTCATCAAGGGGTGGATCGAAGTAGAGTTCTCTGGCGCGCTGAATGCTTTCAGGATCGGGCCTGAACGGAGTTTTGCCGGGGCAGTTGGCGCAGCGGACTGGCGGAGCCTTCACGCATAGTCCATCGGCAGCGCGAGGCTTCGCCTTTATCCCTGTCACGGCCTAGCAATCTTGGCGCAATTATTTCTCTGTGTCAAATGCATAATCATCGATGGAATCGCAATGCCTAATCCGGAAAGCTGCGACGAAGCGAAAAACTTCGTTGAATTTCGCCGGAAAGTCGGGGGCGAACAACAAGCGCTGCGACAAAACCGGGGAAAGCAGGATGCCGTAAAATGAACCAGAGTTGCGAAGAGCGTCCGGCTGGACTATCGATTTCGCCGCAGGCGGAATCGCGCAGGAAGAAGCTAAGGAAAGTGGCTTCTGGGCATGCAAAAAGCTGCGGATTGTTGTCTGGGACAATCCTCAGTGGGACATTCCAACCGAAAGAAAGGTCGGCGTCAAAAGACGCAGCATGGGAATGGACATTACCTGGGTGACCGATCGGATTGCCTTGGGGGGCGGAATCTGGACGGCGGATAATATGGCGGTGCTATCGCGAACAGGCATCACGCACATCATTGACATGCAAATCGAGTTTGACGATACGCCGTTGGCGAAGCCGCACGGAATTTCGGTTTGCTGGAATCCGATTGATGACGATTTTGAGCCCAAGCCGCCTGAGGTGTTCGCTCGGGGCGTGGAATTCGCGCTGGGGGCGCTGGAAGAGGACGGAGCAAAGTTGTATGTGCACTGCGCGGCGGGAGTGCATCGGGCACCGATGATGACGCTGGCGCTACTGGGGGTGATGGGTTGGACGGTCGAGGATGGCATGGATCTGATTGAGGGGCGGCGGCCGGTTGCGGACTTTGCCGAGGTCTATGTGCGGAGCGTGGAAGACTTCTTGCACGGACGATTTTGAGAAAAATCCTTCGACGAATTTGAGGAGGAAGTATGTTTCATGCCGTCCGGAGGAGCGGCTTTTTTATTGGGTGCTGGCAGTCGCGGTGGTGACAACCGGCGTCCGGTCGGCAGCGCGTGAAGTTTCCGCGAGACAACCGGCGAAGCCGATGATCTATCCCGAGGCGAAGTCGCGAGTGGCAGGGCCCCCGCCGCGTGCGAGATTCGCCACAACCCCGAGTAGTCCGACGATGAGCAATGTGATCGGCACCGTTTACCGGGCGGATGGAACGTTGGCCCTGAATTTTCTGGCGAAGTATAACGGGGCCAGTGCGGCGTGCGCGCTGAAGGCGGGCACATCCGATACGGATGGTGTGATTGGAGCGGCGAGTGGAGGACCAGACAACACCGAGCCTTCCGCTCAATAACCGTTACCCGATCTCCTCGGTCCAATTCTCAAGCGTCTTCTTCACCAAGGCCATGAACTCGTCGGCCACGGCGCCGTCGATGAGGCGGTGGTCGTAGCCAAGCGTGAGATGGACGACCGAACGGATGGCGATCGAATCGTTGCCTTCTTTGTCGGTGACAACCAAAGGTTGCTTGGTGATGCCACCCACGCCCATGATGGCGGAGTTCGGTTGATTGATGATGGGCAAACCGAAGACAGCACCGAACTGGCCGGGATTCGTGACCGTGAAAGTGGAACCTTCTACATCCTCGGGCTTGAGCTTCTTGCTCCGGGCGCGCTCTCCTAGATCGGTGATACCGCGCTGCAGGCCGAGGAAGTTGAGGTCTCCGGCATTCTTGAGGACCGGCACGATCAGCCCCCAATCAAGAGCGACGGCGATCCCTACGTTGATATTGCGGTGGTAGCGGACGCTGTCACCTTCAATCGTCGCATTGATAATCGGCCACTGCTGGACCGCGATGATGGCGGCGCGCACGAAAAACGGCATGAACGTGAGGCGGACGCAGTGACGCTCCTCGAACGCATTCTTATGCTTCGCCCGCAAGTGGACGATGCGCGTGAAGTCTACTTCATACATGCAGTGAACATGCGCACTGGTGCGGCGAGACTCGATCATGCGCTGGGCGATGATTTTGCGCATGTTCGTCATGGGAACCAGATCGCCGGGATAGGCAGCAGGGGCTGGCGGAGCTGCGGACCGCGAAACCGGAACCGACGGTGCCGATTCGCGCGGAGCGGCGGCTGGCGCGGACGATTGTCCTTCGATGAACGAGAGAATGTCCTGCTTGGTGATACGACCGCCGAGGCCGGTACCAGAAATCTGAGAGAGGTTTACTCCATGCTCGCGGGCAATCTTGCGGACCAGCGGCGAGGAGCGGGCCTCTTCTTCCTCGCGTGACTCCGCTGGTGGACCACTGGCGGCGGGCGTAGGGGTGGGGGTCGCAGTAGGCTGTTTCTCTTCTTTCTTCTGTGAGACCTTTTCTGGAACTGCAGCTGAGGACTTGGCGGGCGCCGCTGCGGCTTCGCCCTCGGCCGAGATCGTTCCCACGATCGTATTCACTCCAACCGTTGTTCCTTCAGATACTTTGATCTCCTGCAAAACTCCCGAGGCGGGGGCGGGAATCTCCGCGTCTACCTTATCAGTAGAGATTTCGAAAAGCGGTTCATCGCGCTGAACCTTGTCACCGGGTTTCTTCAGCCACTTGGTAATGGTGCCCTCGACAATGGATTCGCCCATCTGGGGCATAATGATGTCAGTCGGCATGATTTCCTTCCGCGAGGCCCACAGTTCTCATAAAGGCCCGCCCGCAACCGAATATTATAACGTCTGGAGAACGAAGGCGGCGCACGAAGGCGCTCCTGTGCCGCCACCTTGAAGCGCCGAATCCTAGTCTTTCACTTTTTTCCCTCTTCGCCCGTCGGCGCGGCCACACCGAAGGTCGTTTTCCAATACTCCTGAACCGCAGGTGGTAGTTTTTCCATGTGCGAAAGGAGACTGGTGATCTTCCAGATGTCCTGCTCGCTGAGAGTCTTATCCCATGCGGGCATGCCGGTGTAGCGAACGCCGGTCCGAATGGTATAGAAGACGTGCCATTCGGGATCGTCTGGTGGATCGGAGACGAGATTCGGAGCAGGCGGATAGAAGGAGTTACCAAGAGACGCCGGTTTATGATCGAGTCCGCCGTGACACACCGCGCAGTTCATGGTGTAGAGCTTCATCGCGTCTTCAAAGTTTTGCTCGGTCGGAGGTAAGGGATTGGTGACGTGGGGAGCGTGGCGCTCCATGGAAGCGTCAACCGCTCCGTTCGCGATGCGACGCTCGAGGTGCGGTGGCGCGACATCGGCGTTGGTAGGAATGAAGCCCAGCATGGCGAGGCCAAGCCCGCCGAGAACCAGCACAAGAACGGTGACAATAACACCCAGAATGAATTTTCCCATCGATCCTCCGGACCACTATTGTGTCAGATGAAGTGGGTGGGGCGCTAGTTTGGCCCGCTAGCGAGACGGGAATAGTCAGCGAGCCTTCAGGCGGCGGGCTTCGCGCACCACGTCTCTCACCTGCGGCAAGTAATGCTCTTCTTGCGGCGGGGAGAACGGGATCGCGGAGTCAAGGCCTGCGATACGGACAATCGGACCGTCCAGATCGTCGAACGCTTCTTCGTTAATGATGGCGGCGATTTCGCCTGCCAAGCCTCCGGTGCGCGAATGCTCATGCAGGACGATCACTTTGTTCGTCTTTTTCACGGTCTGCGCGATCGCTTCGCTATCTAGCGGTGAGACCGTGCGCAGGTCGAGAATTTCGAGATCGATTCCTTCTTTTTCTAGAACCGCGGCAGCTTCCAAGGCCGTGTGAACCATGGCAGCGTAGGTAATAATGCTCAGGTCGCGCCCCTCGCGAGCAAGTCGCGCTTTGCCGATTGGGACTACATAATCTTCCGCCGGGACTTCACCCTTGATGCGGCGGTAAAGATATTTGTGCTCAAAGAAGATGCACGGGTTGTTGTCGCGAACGGCGGCTTTAATCAGGCCCTTGGCGTCGTAGGGTGTCGCCGGGCAAATGACTTTGAGGCCGGGATTGTGGACAAACCACATCTCGGGATTCTGCGAATGAAAAGGGCCGCCGTGAACGTATCCGCCGCTAGGTCCACGCAGGACGAGGGGAGCGGGTGCCCCCCAGAGATAGTGTGTCTTCGCGACCATATTAGAAATCTGATTGAAGGCGCAGCCAATGAAGTCCATAAATTGAAATTCGGCAACCGGACGCATGCCGGTCAATGACGCGCCGAAGGCCGCGCCGACAATCGCCGACTCGGCGATCGGCGTGTCGATGACCCGCTCGGGGCCGAAGCGGTCGATGAAACCGTCGGTGACCTTGAACGCACCGCCGTAAATGCCGATGTCTTCGCCGAGGCAGAAGACGGTTGGGTCGCGGTCCATCTCTTCCCAGATTCCCTGGCGGATGGCTTCGAGGTAGGTGAGCTGCATAAGTTAAGGTTCCAGTGTTTCAAGGTCTCAAAATTGCGCCATGGATCTCCACGGATTTCCACTGATCGTGCTACTTCAAATGCACTGTGGCTTCGGTCTGTTTGAAGCCGACGGTTCCCTTTTTTACCTTTGGCATGGCGTATTTCGGCCTGATTACGTGACAGCCGTCTTCGCAGAAGACCCCGCCTTCGGCAGATTCCGGCGTTGGCATCGGCGAGTTCACCGCGATTTCACGTTCGGCCTCGATCACCCGCTCAACCTCCGAAATCAAGTCGGCATTCTCTTTCGCCGACAACCATTTCTTCTCTTTCACCAGGTAATTCTCAAACCGCGCAATCGGATCGCGCTTCTTCCAGAAGTCGAACATCGCCTTGGGCACATACGCGGCGGCGTCATGGATGGCGTGGCCTTTCATGCGCATCATCTTCGCTTCGATCAGGGTGGGGCCTTCGCCTCGGTGGGCACGCTCGACAGCATCGCGGGCGGCGTCGTAGACCTGGCACGCGTCAGTGCCGTCGATGATCACTCCCGGGATACCGTAACCGATGGCGCGCTCCGCCAAATCTTTTATGCGGTATTGCATTTCCGACGGCGTGGAGTAGGCCCAGAGATTGCTTTCAACAAAGAGCACGAGGCCCAACCTCTGCACGGCGGCGAAGTTAAGGCCTTCGTAGGTAACCCCCGTGGATTGGCCACCGTCGCCGATCCAGGTCAGCGCGGCGATGTTGCGTCCCTGCAGGCGCGCCCCGAGTGCCACGCCGCTCAGCACCGGAATAAGATCTCCAAGCATGGAAATGGGCGAAACCATGTTGCGCTTTTCGATGTCACCGAAGTGCGACGTCCCGTCGCGACCCTTGGTCGGCGAATCCGCTTTCGCCATGTACTGCATCATCGTGTCAGAGGCGCGGAAGCCACGAACCAGCAGCGCCCCTTGATTGCGAATCATGGGCGCGAACCAGTCATCTTTATCGAGCGCGTAAGCCGACGCGCAAGAACACGCCTCCTGCCCGAGGCCGAAATAAACTCCGCCCACTACCTTCCCTTGCTTATAGAGATTTTCCAGCCCAATCTCCATTTTGCGGTTCAGCAGCATGTAGCGATAGATCTCGATGCACTGCTTCTGGTCCAGATACTCGGAGTCGCGAATCGGTGGGAGCGGCCGGCCGAGGTCGCCAGTCACTTCGTAGCGGACGTGCTCCGCGCCGTCCTTGCCCTTTTCTATCGTCTGGCGGACAGAGAGGTCGGGATGCTCCAGGCGATAATCGGGGATTGAATAGCTGCGGACATCCGAGTCAGCCGCCGGTTTGAAGGTCCGGGCCGATCCATTCCGCGGACGATGGCCGTTAGAGCCTTGTTTGGACTTAGGTTTCCTGGTCCCCATGTGAAAGAGGCGCGAGAGCGCAATGCATTTATGGTATCGCGAGAGAGGCGGATTGGGCTAGCGAGACCGGGAACGCGGCGTCTCACCACCAGCGGGGGAAAGATCGCGTGACAACGGCCGGCTGGATGCCACCACTATGCCCAAGTCGTGCCGTCGTCTTTATGAAGCTGGCGGAGTTCGGTCGGATGTTGTAGCGGAACCCCCACCGCGCGGCCGAGTAAAGCGTCGAGAGTATCAACCCAGAGTATTTGACTTGAAAATACGGTGCCGAAGTTGCGCGAGAGGGATTCGGTGACTGAGTTCAGCTCGAGCGGATGCCCGAGTTCTTGCTGCATCGAAGTGACCGGCTTCGCCGTGATGCCGCAAGGGATAATCAGGTTGAAGAAGCTGAGATCGGTATTCACGTTGAGGGCGAAGCCGTGCGAAGTGACGAAGCGGGAGATGTGCACGCCGATAGCGGCAATCTTCGCTTCAGTAGCTTCTTGATCGGTCCAAACCCCAGTCAAGCCCGGATGCCGTTTGCTCGGGATGGCGAAGTCGGCGCAGGCACGGATCAGAACTTCCTCCAGGCGACGCACAAATTCAACGGCACCCAGAGTCTTCCGTTTTCCGTCAGGCGTAGCAAAGCCGCGGAGATCGAAGATGGGATAGCCGACGATCTGACCGGGTCCATGAAAAGTGACATCGCCGCCGCGGTCGCAGTCGAAAAGCTCGACCCCGCGCTGCGCAAGGAGTTCGGTCGAGGCGATCACATTCGCAGCTTTCGCATTGCGGCCCAGGGTGATGACTGGCGAGTGTTCGAGCAGCAGTAGGACGTCGCCGATCTTTTCTTCTTTACGCAGATCGACAAGCTGTTGCTGCAGCCCCAGGCCGGTGGCATAGTCAAGCGTGCCGAGTTGGACGACGGAGATCATAGAATTAAATCGGGCGCTCAATCGCTCAATTCTTCATGCGTTGATTGCCATCCCGTATACACTATTGGATGCGTCCAGCATAGCCTCCGCCAGCGTGGGATGAGCGTGGATAGTCCACAGCAGATCTTCCACCGTCGCTTCGAGTTCCATGGCGGCGACGGCTTCCGCAATCAGTTCCGTCGCCTGCGGGCCAATAATGTGGACCCCGAGAATCTCTCCGTAGTCGGCGTCGGAAACAATCTTGATGAAACCTTCGTGCTGCCCCAGGATCGATGCCCGCGAGTTGGCGGTGAAGGGAAACTTGCCAACCTTCACGTTGTACCCAGCTTCGCGAGCCTTGACCTCGGTTAGGCCTACGCTGCCAATTTCAGGATGGCAATATGTCGCTCCTGGAATGTGTTCCGGATTAATCGGCTTGCAAGGCTTCCCGGCAATCTTAGCCAGGGCCACCAGCGCTTCCATCGCTCCCACGTGAGCCAGTTGCGGACTACCCAACACAATGTCGCCAACCGCATAAACACCGGGCTCGGCCGTGTGCATCCACGAATCCACCTGAATAAAACCACGCTCCGGCTTAATTTTCGTTTTTTCCAGGCCGATATTTTCCGTGCGGGGTTTCCGACCTACGGCGATCAAAATTTTCTCCGCCTCGATCTTCTGCTGCTTCCCCTCGGTGCTGATCGTCACTGCAATGCCAGCTTTTGTTTTATCGATCTTTTCAACCCTCGCGCTCGTGTGAAAGTTGATCCCGCGCTTGCGGTAGACGCGGGCCAATTCCTTGGAGACTTCCTCGTCTTCGACAGGCACAAGCCGTGGTAGCATCTCCACAATAGTGACTGCGCATCCGAAAGAGCGATAAATCGAGGCGAACTCCACGCCCACCGCTCCGGCGCCAACGATGACCAGTGACTTCGGCATTTCTTTCAAGCGGAGAATCTCAATGTTCGTCAGAACCCGGTCATCGGCCTCGAGGCCTGGCAACATGCGAGCTTCGGAGCCTGTGGCAAGAAGAACGTTCTTCGCCTTTAGCGGGCTGGTCTTGCCTTCGTTCGCAACTTCCACCGTGAGGACTCCATTCTGCGCCGGACCTGTCAGCTTGCCGTATCCTTTCACGGTCTCAACCTTATTCTTTTTCATCAAGAACTCAAGTCCCTTGGCATGTTTGGCGACAATCTTCGACTTCCTTTCCTGAATGGAGGCCCAATTCAGCTTGCGCGCATCTACGCCCTCAATGCCGAATTCCTTCGCGTCCTTGAGCTGGTCCCATAGCTCAGCGTTGAAGAGCAGCGCTTTGGTGGGAATACAACCCACATGCAAGCAGGTTCCACCGAGGAACCCATCTTTCTCTACGAGAGCAGTTTTCAGTCCGTACTGCCCTGCACGGATGGCGGCAGTGTAACCAGCAGGTCCACTGCCGATAATGACGACGTCAAAAATAGTTTCAGGCAAAGTGATGGTCCTCAATAAGAAGAGATGACAAAGGGCAGACCAATGATTCTAGAACAGGGCAGAACAAGGACCAAGAGTCGGTTCGTAATAACCTTAAAAAGCGAAAAGCCGCTCAGCAAAAGCGGCTTTCGGTACGATTGACGGCATTTCTTGGCTTTCACTAGCCACTGACAACTGCTCTTATTTTTAGTTGCCCTCGTTGCTGGCGCGCTTCCACGAGATGAGCTCGCCAATGGTCGAGCTCGTGCTGGAAACCGGTTGCTTGTAAGCTTCCACCTCGGACCGCGAAGCCTCTTCGCCCACTGCTCGAATGCTGAGTCCCACCTTCTTATCTTCCGGACTCATTTTGATGATCTTGAAATCATGCTCCACGCCGGGCTCAAGATGCAGCGGCTGGCCGTTCCCATCCACGGCTTCCGACTTGTGGCACAGACCTTCCACGCCCTCCGCGATCTCCACGAATGCGCCGAACGCCGCCACCCGCAGCACTTTGCCGTGAACCACATCGCCGACGTGATGGGTCTCAAAGAAAGTCTCCCAGACATCGGGCTGCAGCTGCTTCACGCCGAGCGACAATCGCCGCTTGTCGGGTTCAATGGCCAGAACGATCGCCTTTACGCGATCACCTTTCTTCAGCACCTCGGAAGGATGCTTCACTCGCTTGGTCCAACTCAGGTTGCTGACATGGACCAACCCATCGATTCCATCTTCGATTTCTATGAACGCGCCGAAATCCGTGAGGTTGCGTACGCGGCCTTCCACTGTCATGCCCACAGGATATTTGTCATGCAGCGCATCCCAGGGATTTGCCGCCAGTTGCCGCATGCCCAGCGAAATTCGCCGCTCCGTGGGATTCACGTTGAGCACCACGCACTCCACCTGATCGCCGACATTCACCAGCTTGGAGGGATGCTTCATGCGCTTCGACCACGTCATTTCGCTGACGTGAACCAAGCCTTCGATCCCCTGTTCAAGTTCGACGAATGCGCCGTAATCAGTCACGCTGATCACGCGCCCTGACACATGCGCGCCAACGGGATAACGATGCTCCGCATCCAGCCACGGATCCGGCGTCAACTGCTTAAAACCAAGCGAAACGCGCTGCTTCTCTTTGTCGTACTTCAGAACTTTCACTTGAATCTGATCGCCCACGTTAACCAGATCGCGCGGGTGCGTGAGTCGTCCCCACGACATGTCGGTGATGTGCAGCAGACCATCCAGTCCGCCGAGATCGACAAAGGCTCCATACTCGGTCAGATTCTTCACCACTCCCGTGAGCACTGAACCTTCTTCCAGATGTTCGAGGGTCTTATTGCGTTTCTCGTTCTGCTCGCCTTCGAGTAACTCTTTGCGCGAAACCACGATGTTGCCGCGCTTCTTATTGAGCTTGATCACCGTCACTTCAAGGGTTTGGCCCTTCATGCCCTCTAGATTCCGGATCGGCCGCAGATCCACCTGCGAGCCTGGCAGAAACGCTCTCGCTCCCAGGATGTCGACCGTCAGACCGCCCTTGGTTCGTTCAATCACCGTTGCTTTAATCGGCCGCTTTTCGTTGTGAGCTTTTTCCACTTCGTCCCATGCATGAATCCGCGCCGCCTTCTGGTGCGAGAGGTTGATGTAGCCTTCCTCGGTGTGCCCCTTCTCCCGCATCACATCAATTTCGTCGCCCGGCTTCACCTTCGGCTTGCCCTCGTGGTCCAGCACCTCCGCGAGCGGCAACATGCCTTCCGATTTCGCACCCACGTCCACTACCACGTGCGTCGAAGTTAGCTTCAGCACCGTGCCCTTGATGACGCGGTCCTCACCCACCGACTCTTCGGTCTCCGTTGTGAAGTTCTCCAGCGCTGAGGCGAAATCTTCGCCAGCGGGTTTCTCGTCGGCTGGAGTCGCCGCCTGCGGCGCTTCTTGCGCGGAGGTCACGGGAATTGCAGCCTGATTCACCTCAGCCCGCTGCTCCTTTGCTTTCGACCCGGTTGCTCGGTGTTCACTCATTCGTGGTTCGGTTGAGGTTGGCTCGGATGCCGTCGGTTCTGCTTCGGTTGCGACGGCGCTGGTGGATTCGGAGTTGTGGGCGGTGGTGTCGTCGAACAAGGTTATGCCTCTCTGCTGAAACCTCGCACTCAGTGCGGGGAGGTTGCGGGGTCTGCTTGGCGGACTGCTGGAGTGAGTCGTTTAGGTTGTGGTGGGCTCACCCTGGCGAGTGAGCTTGGACAATCCCAGCTGCCGGACGTTTTACAGAAACCCGCGTCCAAAGGGAACTCCTCGACTATAGCAACGCCTCTCAAACAGTGTCAAACC
>Ga0116121_1000048_pt1 | contig 60570 bp, 47 predicted proteins | sample June2015DPH_13_1_FD_89725 | JGI IMG/M metagenome (GOLD analysis project Ga0116121, IMG submission 89725) | Peatland microbial communities from SPRUCE experiment site at the Marcell Experimental Forest, Minnesota, USA - June2015DPH_13_10 | ecosystem: Environmental > Terrestrial > Soil > Wetlands...
AATGACGGGTTCATCAGTGAGCAGGGCAGCGGCCATGCAAGGAAGTGCCGCGTTCTTGGCGCCGCCGATGCGAACGGTCCCGAGAAGGGGATTGCCGCCGCGAATTACGAGTTTGTCCATAAAGTAATCGAGCGCTGGTCCGAGATGCTGGCTTCATTCTAGCGGGGAAAGTGGATTGAAAACGATCCAGTTATCGGGGATGAGTTCCGTTTGTAACTGCCGAGGGAAGCTTGAACCACGGATGCACGGAGGCGCACGGCGGACCCGGAACTGGGTCAACCGCGGGCGAGCAATCTGCTATTAGCGGACCGCGCCCGTGAGATTGCATTGCGAACGTGGCCGGCGGCTTTCTTTAAAGCCGCACTTGCCTGGGCATGATTCACCGCAGCTTTCGCCATCACCAGGGCCACCGGAACGCTGTGCTGGGCGCTTTTCAAAAGTTTGCGCGCCTCGGCGCGATTGAGGTCTGCGGCCTGTTCCAGGATGCCGATGCCGCGCTCCGCCAGCTTTTCATTCTTCAGGTGGAGGTTGACCATCAGATTTCCGTACACATAGCCAAGCCGCGTCATGGCCCCGGTAGTCAGCATGTTCAGAATCATTTTCTGAGCAGTCCCGGCTTTCATGCGCGTCGACCCGGCAACCACCTCGGGACCGACCTCGGCCATGATCGTGATCTCGGCGGCTTTTTCCAGCGGAGAGTTGCGATTGCAAACGACCGCGACCGTCATTGCTCCACGAGCACGGGCATATTGGACGGCGGCAATTGTGAAGGGAGTGCGTCCGCTGGCAGCGACACCTACGACAACGTCGTTCTTGCCGGGCTTCTTCTTTGCGATCGCTATCCGGCCGAGCTTGCGCGAATCCTCGCTGGCTTCGGTTGCTTCAGCAAGAGCCTTAGAGCCGCCGGCAATGATGAACTGCACCAGTTTCGGGGAAGTATTGAAAGTCGGCGGGCACTCCGCGGCGTCGAGGGCCGCGATGCGGCCACTGGTGCCGGTGCCGACGTAGATGAGGCGTCCGCCCTTGGCGAGCGCCGCGGCGATGCAATCGATGGTCTGTGCAATTTGCGGCAGCGAGTGGGCAACGGCGGTGGCGACCTTGGCGTCTTCGGCGTTGATAATGCGCGCAATTTCCAGCGACGATTTGCGGTCGAGGTCGATCGATGCGGCATTCGCTTTTTCGGTCGACAAGCGCCGAAGATCGACGCGCTGTGGTTTTCCTTTCAAGAAGTCTTCTCCGGATGCTGCGGGGAATTACTCGTCTGCAAGACTTCGTTCTGCAAAGCTTCAACGACAGCATCATGAAATGCAGGCCGCACCTTCTTGATAGCCGTGCTCTGGCAGTCGGGCCAAGTGCGGTTGGTGAGCAACGCGATTGAAAGCTGGCGGTCAGGATCGATCCAGAGCGACGTTCCGGTGTAGCCGAGATGGCCAAACGAGCGCGGACCGAAATACTTGCCGGATTGAGATGGGGATGACGGCGTATCCCAGCCGAGCGCGCGAGATGTGCCGGTGGGCACGGACTCCCGCCGAGTGAAAAGCTGGACAGTATCCGGACGCAAGATTGGATAACCGCCGTTGAGCATGGCGTGAGCGAACAGGGCGAGATCTCCGGTGGTTGAGAACAATCCCGCGTGGCCGGCCACTCCACCGAGCACGCTGGCGTTTTCGTCCTGCACTTCGCCCTGCATGATTCTTCCGCGGAATGTGCTCCCTGTTGGAGCGGTAATGAGACTGACCGTCTCGCGGCCCGCGCCACACTTTCCTGCGGCAGATTCGTCGGCGGTGGGCGGGATGCTTTCCCGCAACGTCTTCGCCGGATTGAAAGTTGTGTGCGACATGGCGAGTGGGCCAAAGATCTCGCGCTGGCAGAAGGAGTCGAGCGATTCATCGGCGAGGCGCTCGAGCGCAAGGCCCAGGATGATGAATCCGATGTCGCTGTATTCGGCGTGCGTGCAGGGATCGGCGGTGAGTTCCGTGATGACGGCGGCGCGCTGCAGTTCTTCGCGAGTCTTAGCGCGCAAAAAGAGTTTCTCGTACGCCGGCAGGCCGGAACTGTGCGCCAGCAGCATGCGAAGCGTAACTTGGGAGCGACGGGGATCGTCGGAAGCGAACTCGGGTACCACCGCTGTGACAGGCATCTCCAGGTCGAGGATGCCTCGCTCATACAGGAGCATGGCCATCGCGGTGGTGGCGACAACTTTCGTTAGCGAGGCCAGGTCGAAGACGCTGGCGCTCGACGCCGCCGGTGAGGTTGGGTCGTATGTGAAGCCGCCCAGCGCCTTGTGGGCAACGAATTCTCCTCGATACGTTACGGCTACCGAACTGGCAGGAAACGCCCGGTCTGCGATGGCGTGGGTCAGAATGTCGAAGGCGCGGCGGAAGCGGTCATCCTGGACGGCAGTGTTGCGCACCAGGAAGGTAAAGCCGGGCTGTGAGTTCGAGGTAGTAGACACGAGTCAACCCCAGTGTAGCGCGGGCAGTCTGCCGAAAGAGGAGTCCGTTTGCCGGCATGTTGTGTTTCCAGGTGCCATTCGCAAGCCATGGGCGAGTTACTAAGAGGTGCCTGGATGGCGATGCTGCTTGAGAGCCGTCTCGCACGTCGTGTAGAGTCACAGCAATCGTGAAATTCATCGCCACACTGCTCGTTGTTTTTCTTCTTTCGGCTGCGACCTTCGCGCAGGCGCCGCTCGACGCCCGCCTCGCCGTCCTTGATCCCGTCATCAACAACGCCATCGAGCAGCAGCAGATCCCGGGCGCTGTTTTGATCGTGGGGCATAAGGGTCAGATCGTGTATCGCAAGGCTTATGGCAGCCGCAGCATTGTTCCTCGTCGAGAACCAATGACGCTCGACACCATCTTTGACTGCGCGTCGCTCACGAAGGTCGTCGCGGCCACGACGGCCCTGATGCAACTTTGGGAGCAGGGGAAGTTTCGCATGGCCGACCCTTTGGCGAAGTATTTGCCGGAGTTCGCGCAGAACGGCAAGCAGGACATCACGATTCGCCAATTGATGGTGCATTACTCGGGATTGCCCGAAGATCTCGACCTGACCAGGAAGTGGGAGGGCAAAGAGACCGGATATCGCATGGCATTCGAAGTGACACCCGATCGGCCCGCGGGTTCTGCGTTTATGTATAGCGACATAAATTTTGTCGTGCTGGGGGCGCTGGTAGAGCGGCTTTCGGGCGAGACGCTCGATGAGTATACGGCGAAGCATGTTTTTGCGCCCCTGGGGATGAAGAACACGCGTTTTCTTCCTCCCGCCGTGTGGTTGCCTCGAATCGCTCCCACCGAGGAAGACGAAAATCATCACCTGCTGCATGGGGTGGTGCATGATCCGACGGCGCGGCGCATGGGTGGAGTGGCAGGGGACGCAGGAATGTTCTCGACGGCGGACGACCTGGCTACTTTTGCGCAGGCCTTGCTCGATGGCGGGCGCGGAGTTCTGACTTCCGCCACAATTGCGAAAATGACAGCCCCGCAACAGCCGGTGAACGGAACCGTGTTGCGGGGATTCGGCTGGGACATTGACTCTCCTTTCTCTACCAACCGCGGAGAGTTGTTGCCAGTGGGCAGTTTCGGGCACACGGGATTTACGGGGACTTCGTTATGGATCGATCCGACAACCCAAACCTACATTGTGCTGCTGACAAATGCAGTGCACATAAATGCGATTCCCGGGCACGAGAAGGGAAGCGCGATCGCACTGCGGACCAAAGTCGCTACGGCGGTAGCAGCCACGCTAGCTCTTGATCCGACAGACGCGGAGAAAATGCGGGCATCGACGCTGACGGGCTACAACGAAATGCAGAGTGCCTCGCGCAAACTCGCCGTCCGCAACGGAATGGTGAAGACCGGTATTGATGTACTTGAGGGAACGCATTTCGCGGCGCTGCGGCCCACAAAGGGCGGAGGGCCGCGGAGCATTGGATTGCTGACGAATCAGACGGGAGTCGATGCGGAAGGGCGGCGTACGATCGATGTGCTGGCGGGCGTGCCGGGAATATCGCTCGATGCGATCTTCAGTCCGGAGCATGGGGTGACTGGCGCGCTGGATACGACCGACGTCAAGAACACCAAGGATCAGGCGACCGGCATTGACGTTTATAGCGTCTACGGAGGAAAAGAATCGGCGCGGCGTCCGCCGCTGGATGTGCTGAAGCGGCTGGACGCGGTTGTGATCGATCTGGCCGATGCAGGAGTGCGCTTTTATACCTACGAAACGACCGTAGGGTATTTTCTGGAAGCGGCAGCCAAGGCGAGCATTGAGGTGATCGTGCTGGACCGGCCGGATCCGATAACGGGTTCGTTGGTTGAGGGACCTGTTTCCGACGAAGGCCGGGAAAGTTTCACCAATTATTTCCCGGAGCCGGTGCGGCAGGGAATGACGATGGGCGAACTCGCGAAAATGTTTAATGGCGAGCGCCACATCGGAGCGCGACTGGATGTTGTCTCCATGCAGGGATGGCAGCGCGGCGATTGGTTCGATTCTACGGGCGTGGAGTGGATCAATCCGTCACCGAATTTGCGCGATCTGGTTGAGGCGACACTGTATCCCGGAGTTGGGCTCATCGAAGGCGCCTACATTTCTGTTGGGCGCGGCACCGATACGCCATTTGAAGTCGTTGGGGCGCCCTGGATCCACGGACGCGAGCTCGCCAGTTACCTGAATGCGCGCGGCATTCAGAGCGTGCGTTTCGTTCCGGTGAGCTTTACCCCAACAGCGAGTAACTTCGCCGGGCAACCTTGCGAGGGCGTTAATCTTGTCATCCTGGATCGAAATCTGCTTGACGCTACCGAGCTCGGGCTCGAATTGGCAGCGGCGTTGCACAAGCTTTATCCCAGCGACTTCAAGATTGAAAGGATGCAGGATCTACTGGTCAATCAGGCGGCCTTTGACGGCCTGATGGCTGGAGAAGATCCCCGCCGCATTGTGGAAGATTGGGAACCGCGCCTGCGGGAATTCCTGGAAGTTCGCAAGAAATATCTACTGTACTGAGCGCAACGCGGTAAGGCAGTTGCTGCATAAACCCGAGTTACTTAAGTCGGGACTCCTATTGTGATCTGCTCTGGGTCGCGAGGCTTTGCGTAAGCTGTCGTGGGCTCCTCTTTTTTTCCCCGTAAGGCACGCGCACGCCATAAGGGAGATTGTTTGCAATGCTGATTCCGATTCGCCACGAGAACATGCAAGCCCGCCGCTGGCCCGTAATCACGATAGGGCTGATCGCGCTCAACACCCTGATCTTCTTAATTACAAATTCGACCATGAGCCAGGAAGCCCCGGAATTGGGCAGCACGAAGGCTCATATCCTTCTGCTGGCGGCTGCGCACCCCGAGCTCGCCATGACCGACCAGGAGCAGCAACTGGTGGATGATTTCAAGAAGAATAGTCCCGACGAATGGGCGCATGTTCAGAGCCCGATGCACAACCTGGTTGATGCGTGGGATGCAAAGATGCGGCTGATGGAAAAAGTGAGCGAACTGCAAGCCGAAATGGATTCACTGGGCGTGAAGTATGCCGAGTTGCATTCGACTTCCATCCAGGAACGCTACGCTTTTACACCTGCGCATCCGAGGGCCATTACATATCTGACGGCGAATTTTCTTCATGGTGGCTGGCTGCACTTGATTGGGAACATGTGGTTCCTATGGTTGGCGGGATTTGTGCTTGAGGACGTTTGGGGTCGCCCCCTGTATTTGGCGTTCTATCTTATCGGCGGAGCTGCGGCCCTGCAGTTTCACGCCTGGACCAACCCGGGCAGCATCATTCCGTGTGTGGGCGCGTCGGGTGCGGTGGCGGCCCTGATGGGCGCATTTCTTACCCGCTTTCCGAAAATGAAAATCGAGATGGCCTGGCTGTTCTTCTTCCGCATCTATCGCTTTAAAGCCTGTGCATACTGGCTGCTGCCCATGTGGGTTCTGTCGGAAGTATTCTATGGGTCATTAGTTGGGAGAGCCGGCGGTGTTGCGCACTGGGCGCACGTTGGCGGGTTCTTGTTTGGTGCACTGGGAGCATTTGCGCTGCGCTCTACGGGGTTTGAGAACCGGGTACACGAGAAAGTCGAGAAAGAACTGACCTGGACCTGCGATCCGGAGATTGAGCGCGCTAACCAGCTGGTAGAGGCGGGGCAACTGGATGAGGCGGTGGCGGTGACACAGCAGCATTTGTCGGCAAACTCTAATTCCATCGATGGTTGGAACCTTTTGCGGCAGGTTTACTGGCGGCGGAATGAGCTATCCGCTTACCACGTGGCTACAGCTAAGTCCTGCGAGTTGCAGTTGCGCGCAAAGAATCCGGAAGGCGCATGGCAGGATTTCGAGGATTTCAAGAATTCAGGCGGAGAGAAAATGCCCATTGCGCCGTGGCTGGGGATCTGCCGCCTGCTTGAGGAGCAGGGAAATTACGACCGGGCCATGAGCGAACTGCAGAACCTGATTCAGGCTTATCCTGCGGAGCGGCAAGCATTGATGGCGCAGATGGCCGCTGCACGTATCTGCCTCAAGCGTTTGAATCGCCCAGAGGATGCGCTTAAATTTTACAAAGCAGCTGCGGAGTCGAAGGTTCCTCATCTTGATCTTGAGCCCGCGATCCTGGCGGGGCGCAAAGAAGCCACAGCTGCAGTCCAAGCTGTCGGGCAGGCAGCCGCAACTGCGGGCGGCGCTTAGATACCGCAGGCCCAAACTACTCGTGACCGCGGGCGGTTGCTCGGCTACAATTCTGAACAGAATGGTTGAGCCGATCACTTTTACTCCTACACCTTTCTTCCGATGCGCGGGTCCGAATTGCGGAGTCTTGAAGGGCGTGAGCGACCGCTGGTGGGTCATGTGGAGCTCCTTTGGGGATTATGAAACTCCAACGCTGCATCTTGCGCCTTGGGACGAGAAGCTGGCCGTTCAGGAAGGCGCGCTCCACGTGTGTGGAGAAGGGTGCGCGCAGAAGCTACAGTCGCAATTCATGGGCAATGTGCTGGCAAACCGTTCGCGCCGCAGCAATGTATGACGGCCTCATGGTGCAGTTCTTGCTCCAAGGTGGAAGCCTGGTAACGTCTGGAAGCCCGGTAGCAGGTGTGTGAATCAAACAGGTTCAGCTAACTTGGAGCCAAGGTGAACGCATCTCAAATCCTAGTTATGTTTCTCGGCCATCCCGAGAAGGCAGGTTCTGCATGAGGACTCTCTGCTTATTGTTCCTGACTGGAATCGCTCTGGCACAAACGGCAACGATGCTTGCGCCGGACGCGACCGACGCTCCGAAGGCGGTTTTGACGATTCCCGCCGGAACCCGGGTTCCGTTATCGCTGAAGCAGGCGATATCGACCAAGACGGCCCGGGAAGGCGATCCGGTCTATGCGGAGACGGCCTTTCCGTTTGTCGTCAACGACCGCGTCGTGATTCCTGCCGGCACCTACATTCAGGGCAAGATCACGCGTTCGCAACGGGGCGGGCATGTGAAAGGGCGCGCGGAATTGCTCGTGCACTTTACATCAATGATCTATCCGAACGGCTACACGGTGATACTGGGCGGATCGATTGAAAACACACCGGGCGCCGAAAAAACGTCAATGAAGGACTCCGAGGGAACGATTCAGCAGGATAGTGACGCCGGGCGGAAAGCGAAAGAAGCAGCAGGCGGAGCAACGACTGGGGCGGTGATCGGTGCGATTACGGCTGGCGGCAAGGGAGCCGGCATCGGCGCCGGGATTGGAGGCGTTGGAGGGCTGGCGGTTGCGATGCTTTCCCGAGGTGCGGATGTCAGGCTCGAGCCAGGGACGTCAATCGAAATGGAAGTCCAACGGGAAGTGACAGTGGACGCCAGTCGAATCGCCTCACGGCAAGAAGTGATTGTTCGCAAAGACTAGGGTTTTAGTTTCCTTGCCATTCTTCGCGGACAGGAGTGTCCGCGCCACACGACCTACTTCAAGACAAACATAGCGTTTACGTGTGCCGTGATGGTCACGTTTTGCGGACTGAATTCTTCAGTCGGGGCCGGTTGCGCGGCGACTCCCATTGCCATGGGCGCTCGATGCATCATGGGCGCAAACATACGGATGTTTTCCTGGGTATCAACGGACGCGTACGAAAGTTCACCGAGCGTGCGCCCGCTGGCGGTTGCGAGCGACTGTGCTGAGGTTCGAGCCCGGCGATAAGCGTCGGCGACCGCTTTACTCTTGGCCTCTTCAGTGGAATCGAGCGTGTAGCTGAGCGCCTGGCTCTCTCCCACGCTGGCATCGGCCAGTTGCTGGGTGATGGGGCCAATCTTGGAAAAGTCTTTGAGTTTCAGGCTGACGCTGGTCGTGACCTGGTAGCCAACCACCCGATGCTTCGGATTTTTCCAGTCATATTGGGGATTTACGGAGAAGAAGCCGATCTGGGCGGCCTTGGGATCGACTCCGTTCGCGCGCAGGACCTGCCGGGTTTGCTCCGCCTGCTTGGCGGCTTGGTCGTAGGCGTCTTTTGCGTTATCGGCCTGGGCCGTGATGTTGAACTGGATGAGCGCGGTATCCGGCGCCGTCTCGAATTTTCCGTCGGCTCCCACGTAGATCGTGTTGGGAAGGGCCGTCACCGAAGGCGTCTGAGCCCGCAAAATACTGGTCGTGGCGAGTATTGCACAGAGAGCAAGAAGCGCAGTTTTCATCGGTCTCTCCCAAACCTGAGTACTAATACTGGATGTCGAGTATTTCTTATACACCTATTGCTAGAACGCATGGAGAGAAGAGAGTTGCGTGGGAAAGTGCCGAGATCTGGAACCTGGTTAGCGCTCTAATTTGCGCGAAAATGCGGATCAGGTAGCGCTCGGGATGAAAACTGGATACCGGTCAATAGAACGAATCACACCTTCGCTGCGAACGGCGGGTTGGGGCCGCTGATGTCGCTGCGGAGACCCTCCCAGATGTTGTCGGGCATCTCCAGGTAGACCCCGACAATGGCCGGATCAAACTGCCGTCCCGCCCATTTCTGAATTTCAACACGGGCTGCTTCGAACGATTGGGCAGGCCGGTACGGGCGGTGCATGGTCATCGCGTCCAGAGTGTCGGCGATGGAGAAAATTCGCGCTCCCAGCGGAATCTGGTCCCCTTTGAGGCCACGCGGGTAGCCCGTGCCGTCGAATTTCTCCTGGTGCGCATAGACGATTTCTGCCGCCTCCGCGAGAAATGGAATTTTGCTGACAATCTTGTAGCCGAGATAGGCGTGTTCCTTCATGATCTCGGTTTCCTCGGGTGTGAGTTTGCCGGGCTTTATCAGAATCTTGTCCGGGATGGCCATCTTCCCGATGTCGTGCAGGAAAGCGCCGCGGGCGATGACGCGAATTTCCTCGTTCTGCAATCCCATTTTCTTGGCGATCGCGATCGTATATGCGGTCACGCGCCGCGAATGGCCCTCAGTTTCAGCATCTTTGAGGTCGAGCGCATCGCCCAGAGCCTCGAGCGTCACGTCGTAGGATTTCTCGAGATTCGCCAGGGCCGTTTTCCACTGCTGCGTCCGGGCCGTGACCAGCGATTCAAGATTGGTGCGATAGGCATCGTTTTCACGTTTGAGGCGACGGTGTTCGAGGGCACGGCGCACGGTGGCTAACAGTTGCTCCCTTTCAAATGGTTTCAGAAGGTAGTCGTAGGCTCCATTGCGCAAGGCCTGGAGCGCCACCGAGATGTCGTTCATGGCGGTGACCATGACGAAGGGCATATCGGGGAAAAGTTCTTTCGAGCGCTCCAAAAGGGCGATGCCATCCATCTCCGCCATCATAAGGTCAGAGAGTACGAGATCGAATTCTTCCCCTGATTCGAGAATCGCGAGCGCTTCGATGCCGCTGGCAGCCGGGCGAGAGTGAAAACTCGCCCCCTTCAACATGGAGGAAACTATCTCGCGGATTGTCTCTTCGTCATCTACGACAAGAATGCGATCGTTGGGCATGGGCTTGAATCAGTGTATCGGACATTCTAGGCCCAGCTGCCACATTCCGAAAGTAACCAGCTAAGAACAGAAATCGGATAAGCCGATAACGGCAAGCATGGATACTTAAAGAGCTTGGTATTCGTGTCTCGATTCATGAATGCTGCCGCGCTGCTCGAAAAATCGCTAGGCTCTCTGACTGTCCCTTCAATGACGGAGCGGGAAACCGCTGCCCTGATGATTGCGGTGGCCAGTCTGCTTATTTTCAGGGTCCTCCGCGCGCATTATCTGGTGGCATGGGCATGCGGATGGCTGGCCTACGGGGCCTGTCTTTTCTTGGCGAATACGAGCGGATGGCCGCAGTCCCCGGCGAAAGCGGCCTTTACGCATGCGGATTTCGTACTGGCGATGGGACTTTTTGCCGTCACGGCATTGCTCTGCGCACAGAACCGGCGAGCGCTCGCGGCTCTGATTGGAGCATTCTGCGCGCTGCTGGTGTGCGCCGCCGTGGCGCCGCTCTACCTTCCGAACATTGCCTATCTGCAACTCGGCTTGGAAGCAGCATGCCGGATTATTGCCGCCGGCGCGGCTGTCGAACTGCTGCTATCTTCTCCGTCACCGGTGATTTGGTCGATCCTCTTTGGAGTGGGGATCGTGACCCTCAATCTTCACTGGGCCCCGCTCACGGATCGCATTTCGGCGGATGTCTACCTCATGGCGGAGGTTCTTCTTGGTGCGAGCCTGCCGCTGCTGGCGCTCCACGAGTCCAGGGTTTGGACGCGCCGGCTCGACGCGTTGCACGACCTGGCGCTCACGATTGAGCGCGGTCAGAGCCAGACCTCGATGATGCAGTCGGCGTTAGGAAAATTGAAAACTGCGACCCGGGCAAAGGCAGCCTGGTTTGATCTGATGGAAGGCGAGAACCTGGTCCCTTCGCAGCATGTCGGCTTGTCGCCAGAAATTCTCCGGGGCCTGAAACAAGCCGGAATGGACGAAACACGCGCGCGAGCGATTCGTGAGGGTCGTGCGGCTGTAGTGAACCTTGCGCAGGTGTCCTCTCTGATCGAGCAGCAACTGAAGCCCTGCGGCATTCGGAACGTGGTCGTAGTGCCCGTGCGCGGTAAGCGCTCGATGATTGGCCTGCTGTCTCTGGGCTACGCGGGCCGCCGGCCGCAGAATCAGGCGGCCTTGGACTTCCTGGAAACGGCCGTGCAGGGGCTCGGGATCGCGGCAGAAAATCTGAAGTTCTCCGAATATGCTTCGAAATCGGAACAGCAATGGATGAACACCGTCGATTCGATCCAGGACCTGATCCTGGCTCACGATGATGAGTTCCGAATCCTGAAGACCAACCATGCATTCCTGCAGCGGCTGGAAAAGCTGCCGGCGGACGTATTGGACCAGACCTGTGAAGCGGTGATGCCGCGGAATCACTCCTGGGCTGGATGTCCGTATTGCGCGCGCGGCTCAGGAGTAACCGAAGGGTTTGATCCCTGCTTTGGCGGTCAGTCGGTTGTTTCCACCTGTTCGTACACCGAGCAATGGGAACAACGGACTGGAATGATGCACGTTGTGCACGATACCAGCGACCGCAGCCAGGCCGAAGAAAAGTACCGCATGTTGTTCGAGCAGGCGCAGGAAGGCGTGTTTGTGGCGACCCCGGAAGGCGATCTGCTCGACTGCAACGATGCGTTTGTGACCATGCTCGGGTACAGCAGCCGGGACGAGCTAATGGCTCTGGACATGGCGAGCGTGCTGGCGACAGTGGGCGAGGAACGGGAGCTTTTCCTGCGGGAGATCGAGGCGCAGAACTACGTCCGCAATTTTGAAGTGACGGCGCGCCGCAAGGACGGAGCGCTGCTCGCGGTGGCAGAAAGCTGTTTTGCGACTCGCGACCCGGCCGGACGCATCCAGCGCTATCAGGGCTTTGTGCTCGACATTACGGAAAAGAAGCGCTCTGAAGATGAAATGCGGCGGCGCAACCGCGAGTTGAACGCCTTGAATGCCATGGCGGTGATCGCGACGCAGTCATTCGATCTCGACGAAATTCTGAACCTGACCCTACGCCAGGTGATCTCCTTGTTTGGAGCGGAGACTGGATCGGTTTATCTGGCCGTCGAGCCGGACGGAACTTACCGGCGGCGGGCGGGCTGGGGGCCCAGAAGCGAAGCGCGCGTGCGCATGTCCGAAGTGACTTTCCCGGATGGCTTGGGGGATCTGGTGATGCGCTCGCGAGCGGAAGTAGTCACGCAAGATTTTCTGCCGCACTTGCCGCCCGCCGTGGTCGAATTTGTTTGTGCGGACCGCTTGCCTTACTGGATCTGGGTTCTGCTCTGGAGCAAGGACAAGCCGATCGGGCTGATGGGGATCGTCAGCAAGGAAGACCGGCACTACTCCAGCAACGACGAAAATCTACTGGTGGCCATCAGCCGGCAATTGGCAACCGCGGTCGAGAAAGTTCAACTCTACGAAGAAACCTGCCAGGCTTATGACGATTTGCGCCGTGCGCAGGAGAAACTCGCGCAGAGCGAAAAGAAGATTGCAGAGCGCACCGAAGAGGGCAAAGCGGCAACCGTCGAGGCCTGGGTTCCGGCAAGCGCGAAACCACTTTCCTCGGAGACAGCCGGTGCTGCGCCGCGAGAATCGGTGCTCCTGGGCCGCGTTTTGCTCGTCGAAGATGAACCCACTGTCCTGGACCTTGGGCGAGATGTTCTGGTGGGCGCAGGCGCCATTGTCACGACTTCGACCAGCATTGAGGATGCGAAAGAGCGGATGCGCAAGGAGCCTTTCAATGTAATCATCATGAATGGCCGAATGTCCGCCGGGGGCGCGCAGGAAATGTATGACTGGACTGCGGCCACTTGTTCCGGTCTGGAGAAGGGATTCTTGTTCACGTTCGCCGGGAATGTAGAAGAACAGACTCGCGCCTTCTTACAGGAACATGGTGTGCCGGTGCTGGTGAAGCCTTTCGAAGTTGCCGATCTCATCTCGCAGGTGCGCGCGGTTGCGCACACGAAGGACCAGTCGGCCTTGAAGAGTAAGGAAGACAAAGCGTCCGCGACCAACGCGGGTGCCTAGTCCCTATACCACAACTTAGAGTTGCACTTTCAATCCCCTCAGCATTTCCGCAATCAACTTCTCGTTGCGCCAATAGCGGCGCCAGTGGCCCTCGCGCCTGGCTTCGATCAACCCGGCCTTTTCAAGGACGCGCATGTGATGAGAGACGGTGGGCTGCGCTAATTTGACGCGGTGTTCGATGTCGCCGGCGCAAAGGCCGGTTTCTTTCCCGATGGAACTCCCGCCCTTTTCCTTTAGCGCCCGCAGAATGCGGCGGCGCGTGGGATCGGCGATGGCGTGAAGGAAGCGATCCAGATTTGGCGCGGTGTCAGCCATGACGAAAAGAGTACCAGACCGCTTACTCAGGGGAACGGAAGATTACTTCTTCACAATCGGGTTATAACCGTCGGAGATGAGGCGGGCACGCATCGCCTCTGCCTCTTTTGCTTCCGCATAGGGCCCGACCTGCACATGAAAGAACTTGTCGGTGGAAGGACTGTTGACCGCGAAAGCAGGGTATTGCTTCTTCTTCAGGGCTTCGACCAGAGCGTCCGCGTCTTCCTGGCGGCTGACTGCGGCGACCTGCACGAAGTAGCCACCGGCTTGCGGCGCGGTTGCAGGCGCAGTGCTAGCGACAGGAGTGGGAGCGTTGGGAGCCTCTGCGGTTTCGGCTGGCGCTTGCAATTGAGCGTCTTGCGGCGTGAGATGAGTGTCGGTCGTCTTTGCGCCGACCGACTTGTAGAAGCTGAAATCCGTCGGTTGCGGCGCGGGAGGGGCAGCGTTCTCCTTCACGGCAGAAGGTCGGACGACGGTTGCGGGAGTTCCGGCAGACGCGCTCGTGAGTGTGCTTGCGCCGACGATGCTGGTTTTTCTGCCGAGCGAAAATCCAATGGCAAAAAAGACGGCACAGACGAGCACAAACGTGAAGAAAAGCGCCAGCATCCGGCCTGTGCCGAGGGTGATTTCCGTGTCTTGTTGAGCAGTGGGCATGTTAATAGTTTTGGACTTCTACGGTTTCGCCGGGGCAGCGGGCGCCTTTCCGCTCGCGAGCAGATTTTGGAGCCCGGAGTAAAAGTCGATCGGCACAGGGAACACGACGGTGGTGTTCTTCTCCACACCGATTTCCGTGAGCGTCTGCAGATAACGCAACTGGATGCTGGCCGGCTCGGACGACAACAAATGCGCGGCGTCCACCAGCCGCTGCGCGGCGGAAAATTCGCCTTCCGCATGGATGATCTTTGAGCGCTTTTCGCGCTCCGCCTCGGCTTGTTTCGCCATGGCGCGCAGCATGGACTCTGGCATATCGACCTGCTTGACCTCGACGTTTGCGACCTTCACGCCCCAGGGAGCAGTGTGCGTGTCGAGGATGCTTTGCAGGCGCAGGTTGATCTTGTCCCGATGCGCGAGCAATTCGTCGAGTTCCTGCTCGCCCAGCACGGATCGCAGCGTTGTCTGGGCGAACTGAGAGGTCTGGTAGACGTAATTGGAAACTTCCACGACTGCTTTGTTGGGATCGATCACGCGCAGAAATATAACCGCGTTCACTTTCAGCGTGACGTTGTCGCGGGTGATGATGTCCTGCGGAGGAACTTCAAGCGCTTCCTGCCGGAGCGAAACCCGCACCATGCGATCGATCGGCACGAAGACGAGAATGACGCCCGGCCCTTTGGCCGTTCCCAGCAGGCGGCCCAGCCGAAAAATGACGCCCCGCTCATACTCTGCAAGGATCTTGATGGAACTCAACAAGTAGATGATGAAAATGATGACTACTATCGCAAGAACAGGAAATCCGAAATCCGGCATAAGCACCTCCGACGAACATAAACAGGGTATGAGCGGATTGTAGCGCAAGTGTTGCTGCACGTATCGTTGTACGCGATCACGCGGGTTGGCAAAGGTGATGCATGCTCGTAGGAAAGGTCGTTCGCTCCATGGCTGGGGCGCGAACGCGCGGCGTATGGTTCGGGTTATGCCATGACTGGCTTTGACGAAGCGACCGGATCGACCCTAAGCGTCAATCCATCCACCTGGCGCACGACGACGCGTTCTCCGGCCGGAATATTCAGAGTCGAGACGGCATCCCAGAGTTCGCCGTGAATGAAAACTTTTCCAACCGGCGACAAAGCTGTTTCGGCGATGCCAATCTCGCCGATCAGTCCTTGTTCTCCAGTCACAATCTTGTTGCGCCGCGCACGCAGCGCAATGCTCATCAGGAAGGCTGTAATGATTCCCAGAGGAATGCTGACGGCGAGCGCGGTCACCAGGCGGACGCGCATTTCGGGAATGGGGCCGTCGACCAGTAGCAGACCGCCGATCACCAGCAACGCAATGCCTCCAATCGTCAGTACGCCATGAGTTGCGAATTTGGCCTCGAGCGCGAAAAGCACAAACGATCCCACAATCAGCACCAACGCGGCAAAACGCACAGGGAGAAGATTCAGCGCGAAAACAGCCAGCAGAATGAATACCACGCCGACTGTGCCAGGGATGACCGCTCCGGGATGGTTGAACTCGGCGTAGAGCGCCATCGCCCCGATCGCCAGAAGAATGAACGCCACATTCGGGTCCATGATGTAGGTGAGGATGCGTTGCTTCAGCGTCATGCGATAGTCGCGCACCGGCTCGTTGGCAAGATTGAGCGTGACGGTCGTGCCATTGAAACGTTTAAAGCTCTTCCCGCCGATTTGGCGGAACAGATCCTGCTCGGTTGGGGCGACGTATTCGATCAGTTTCTTGTCGAGCGCTTCCTGGTCGGTGAATGACTTCGACTCGCGCACGGCGCTCTCCGCGAGTTCGACATTGCGCCCGCGCTTGGCGACGACGGAACGCATCAGCGCGGCCGCATCGTTCTCCATTTTCATTTTCATGACGTCATCCATTTTTTCGCCGCCGAGGATGACAGGATGCGCGGCGCCCGTATTCGTGCCGGGAGCCATGGCAGCAACATCGGCCGACTCGAGGATGAAAAATCCAGCCGATGCGGCCCGGCTTCCACTGGGAGTCACGTAGATGATCACAGGGACCGGTGACGCAACGATGCTTTCAATAATTTTGCGAGTGGAATCGACGAGTCCCCCGGGCGTGTTGATCTCGATCAGCACAGCCTGATCATGATCGGTGGCCGCTGTTTCGAGTCCGCGTGCAATGTATTCCGCAGTCACCGGCTGAATCGCATCGTCGACCACAATCTTCAATACCTGACCAGAGCAGGAAGCTACGAGGATGCTCAAGAAAAGCAGTAGGAGTGACCAACGCGAGCCGTGTGTCCTGAAGCAGCGTCGGACGCTCGACGCAAAACTGCGAGAGTTGGTGCTTCTGTTGAAGGCTGAGAGCTGCGAGTTGCGAACTGATTTCATGGCTGCGGCAGTGGCTGCGCTTTCTCCGCGAGCTTGGCTGCAAGCGTACGTTTCAAGTCCTGAGCGGCGCGATTCGCCGGCTCCAATTGCAAAACGCGATTCAGGCTCTGGGCGGCCTCATCCGTTCGATCTTCCCGCAAATCGAGCTGCGCCAGAACCAGATAAGCTTCCGCCGATTCGCGAAGTCGGAGCGAGGCTTCCGCCTCACTGCGCGCCTGGGTAGCATCCCCGCGCGCATCATACATTTCGGCAAGCGCGGCAAGCGGAGCCGGGGAAGAGGGATCGACCGCGGCAGCGTGATGGAACTCGGCCTCGGCTTCGGTTGCGAATCCATGGGTCAGCAACTCTCTGCCGAGTTCGACGTGATAGCGCGCATGGGAGCGAGGATCGGAACGCGAGAACTGCTGTTCGGCCCACCCTTGCATCTGCGTGGTCATCTCGCGGAAGGCATTCTCCTCGTAGTTACGATTGAGGCGCTCGATGGGTGGCTTGAGCGGCGGTGCGCTCGCCGCTCCCGGCGCGGGAGGCATCAGGGAATCGAGCAGCGCCCTGGCTTCGGTGTCGTTCGGACGACGGTCGAGCGCGATGCGGAGTTCGCGGGCAGCTCTGGCCCGGTCGCCGCCGCGACTCAGGGCGACCGCCAGGTTGAAGTGATAGTCCGGATCGCTCGGATCGTTCTGGATGGCGCGTTCGAAGTCATCGGCAGCTCTTTTCTGACCGCGCCGAGCAGCGACCACCCCGAGGTTGTTATAGACCTCCGCCAGCGGCAGGCGCGCCGCCACGAAGTCAAATGCGGATTCCGCTTTTTCGAAATCGCCATGTGCATAGCAGCTCAGGCCGAGATAGAAATTGGCTTCGCGCGCCACTTTCGACGACGCCGGAACTTTCTCGAATGCGGCAATCGCAGCCTCATAACCTCGTTGGCCGAGGTACGTTTTACCCAGCTCAAGCCAAGCCTCCGCGAATCCTGGATTCACGCGCACCGCTTCGCGATAGTGCTGAATCCTCTCTTCGGCATCCGCGGCCAGAATTCCGCGGATGTAATTCTCCTGCGCGTCCAGACGTACGACTGGCTCGCCAGCAATATAGCGATCTTTGGGGATGCCAAAATCAACCCGGATCAGGCGAAGCGTATCCCAGGCGAGCGCAGACTGCAGGGAGCCAAGGTTGCCCAGCGGTCCAGATTCCGTTGCGGGCGGCAGCAGTTTTTGTGCCCGCATGTCGAGCAACTGCGAAGTCGCGGTCAGGCTCGCGCCGTCATAGCTGTACGAGCCGAGCACCGCATAGTCCACGTCCATTTGTTCGGCGATGCGATAAATGGTAGCCCGCGACGGATGCAGCCCGGACGGGATGCCCTGACGATCATACGCACGCACGCGTTCTTCACGGGCGACCACGTATAAGAGCGGAGAATCGAGTTGCGAACGGAGCGTCGTGGAAAAAGCTTCTCCCAGCCATTCAAGGCCGGGAGTCGGCGAAGTATTTTCGAACGGGATCACAACCAGCGTGTGGCCTGCCGGAGAACTTTCCTGCGCTAGAAGTGCAGCACAGCAGAAAAGCGAAATGAGTAAGAGAAAAACAGCGCGTTTCACGACAGTTTGATTATATCGGCAGGAAAGACGGCGTACCGCACATCGATCAGGCGCGGCGCCGTTCGACTGAGACTGGTGCTCCAGAACTCTTATCATTACTTTGCGCCGGGTTCCACCCCGGTAGATCGTTGCTTCCAGTAATCAGCCGGGCCCCACGCTCATAAGTGAGGTACGCCCATGCCCAGTTGATCATCACGATAATGCGGTTGCGAAAGCCAATCAGAAAAAAGACGTGTACAAACAGCCATGCGAGCCACGCAAAATAACCGGACAACTGAACCTTGCCGAATTGCGCGATGGCGGCGGCGCGGCCGATCGTTGCCAGGCTTCCTTTATCGCGGTAGTGAAAGCTGCGGCGCGGCTGGCTTCTCAGGTCGCGCTCGATCGCATCGGCTACCCACTTGCCTTGCTGCATTGCCACGGGGGCGACTCCGGGAAGCATTTTGCCGTTTTCATCCGAGAGCCCTGCCAAATCGCCGATCACAAAAACTTCCGGATGTCCCGGGATACTCAAGTCAGGCTGTACCAAGACGCGCCCGGCCCGGTCCACGGGCACGCGCAGCTTCCTGCCCAGCGCTGACGCCGCAACTCCGGCGGCCCATAGAACGACGGAGGCAGGAATTCTGTCCTGGCCGACCCAAACTGAGCCCGCTTCGATGCGCGTGACGGTGCACGAGGAACGAACTTCAACTCCCAGACGATTCAGTTGTTGCTCTGCTTTGCGCGACAGTTCTTCGGAATAAGCGGGCAGCACGCGCGGGCCGCCTTCGATGAGCAGAATGCGACTCTGCTCCGGCTTGATGCTGCGGAATTCGTGCGTCATGGCGTGACGGGCGATTTCGGCGAGCGTTCCGGCGAGCTCGACCCCGGTTGGACCGCCTCCCACGACGACAAATTGTGGCGAGGTTGCGGGCGAGCCTTCCAGGGCTTGGCGCTCTGCCAGCTCGAAAGCCAGCAGCACACGTCGCCGAATCTCGAGCGCGTCTTCGATTGTCTTTAGCCCGGGAGCGAAGTGCTCCCATTCTTCGTGGCCAAAGTAGGCATGGGTCGCGCCGGAAGCGATGACCAGGTAGTCGTACTGGAGTTCCTGATGCTTGGTGATGAGGTACTTATCTTTCAGATTAAAATCCACTACTTCTTCAAGTACAACTTCAACATTGGAAGAACCTCTTAGAATCCAACGGATCGGGGCGGCGATTTCTCCTGGTGAGAGCCCTGCCGTAGCAACCTGGTAAAGCAGTGGCTGGAAGGTGTGGTGATTCTTGCGGTCAATAACGGTCAGCTGAACCGGCAGGCGTGCGATCCGGCCTGCGGCGGTCAGGCCACCAAAGCCGGCGCCAACGATAATCACACGGGGGCGCGGTTTGCCGTCCATTCACTCATATAGATGCAGCACTGTGAGGTTTCGACGGAAAGGTCTAGAGGTTTGGCGGCGAGCGGGTGCGTGCGACTTCTTATTCTGCTGGCTTCGTTCAGCTCCCCCGCATACACTTCATCTTCACACCTTGACGACCTTGGACCAGCCTGAATCCCAGTTCCCGACAAAGTCCCAGCCGGATTTCCGCACTGCGGTCCTCTCTCGCATGGCGCCCTCGGTCAGGGACATCATTTTCATTTTTCTGTTCTGGTCGATTCTTGCAGGCGCACTGTCCAATCGGCCACTTGCCGATCCAGATATCGGATGGCACATCCGGACAGGTGAGCGGATTCTGGCGACGCACACGCTTCCACACGCCGATCCTTTTTCATCCACGATGTATGGCCAGCCCTGGTTTGCCTGGGAGTGGCTCTACGATCTCGCGCTCGGAATCCTGCACCGCGCTTGCGGCTTGAACGGAGTGGCGTGGTTGTGCGCGGTGATAGTAGCTGCGACGTTCACAATCTTGCTCTCGCAACTGCTCAAGCGGGGAACCGGGCTGCTGCTGGCAATTGCCCTCATGCTGCTCGCGGAGGCGGCGGCGACCGTTCACTTGTACGCGCGTCCGCATATTGTGAGCTGGCTTCTCACGCTCCTTTGGTTCGTCGCCCTTGAGCGCTGGGAACAGGGGAACGCCCCTCGATGGTTGCAGTGGTTCTTCCCGGCCTCCATGTTGTTTTGGGTAAATCTCCACGGAGGATGGTTATTCGGCCTCGCTCTTCTCGCGATCTATATACTGGCATCTTTCATCGAGAGCCTTCGCACGAAGGATGACTTTGCAGCGATCCGGGCGGCGCAGCGCGCTCGCGCCATGATGTGGACAGGCATTGCCTCTGCGGCGGCAACGCTTGCGAATCCTTTCGGCTGGCGCTTGCACGCCCATATTTACCATTATCTCGGCGATCGTTACCTGATGAGCCGGATCGCAGAATTCCGCTCACCCAATTTTCATGGCTGGTCCCAGCGCTGTTTTGGCGTCATCCTGCTGCTGACGTTGCTCGCCTTTGCAGGTCACGTCCGAAAAGTTCGTCTCAGTCATCTGCTGGTTGCGTTGCTGGCTATCTATGCGGGTCTGTTGTCGACCCGCAATCTTCCTGTTTCCTCAATGCTTCTGGTGTTGATTATCGGGCCCATATTGTGGAGTAGCTTTGTGGCGCTGTCTGCGAATCCCGGCGCATGGCGATGGTTGCGGAAGCGCGCCAGCGGAGCTGTCGAATTCTGTGATCGGATGGGCGCGCTGGAACTGGAACTGCGGGGACACTTGTGGCCGATGATCGCAGCGGCGCTGGCCCTTGCGATCTGCCTGCATGGAGGCCGTCTCGGGTCACGGCAATTGATTAACACGCAATTCGACCCGAAGAAAGTGCCGGCAGCAGCCGCCGACTTCCTGCAGACACAGCCCGGAGACGAGCCTATTTTTTCGACCGATTCATGGGGAGGGTATCTCATCTATCGCTTTTACTCTCGCCGCCAGGTGGTGGTTGACGACCGTCACGACTTGTACGGTCCCAGCCGGGTTCGTGAAATTCTGGTACTTATGCAGGCGGAGCCGGGATGGCGGGGCGTGCTTGAGAAATGGAACATCCATACAATTGTGCTGCCGGAGGATGCGACCCTGGCGAACTTGCTACGCCAAATTCCGCAGGACTGGCGTCTTGTCTACGAAGACAAGGTTGCCGTGGTTTTTGAGAAGAACTGAACACGAGCAATTGTTGAGTTGACTGATGGTTTCACGACTCTTTGCAACCTGAGCGCTGTGCCGTCATCAGATGTAGTTGGATTCGGAAGTATGCGAGCGATTGACTGCCAATATCGGGAGTGTTGCCGGTGAGCGCACATTGTGTGCCGTTCCGCCAGATTCCCCACAGTACGCGGCTTTTTCTGGATTATCTCTCCTACACTCCATCGGTTCGAGGGGTCTACCCTCGCTCACCCAATTTTTCCGAATGGATGAAAGAAGAATCCCAGCGCGTGCAATACGACGATCGCCGCCGCCAAAAGGTAAGCGAAGTTCTTGAGCGGCAGAATCGAGCATGGGGCGCTTCGTCCAAGACTCTGGACAACATTGACCGGCTGAAACGAGGAGCTCTTGCGGCCGTGACTGGCCAGCAAGTTGGGCTATTTGGCGGCCCGCTGTTTTCGATCTTTAAGGCCCTGACCGCCGTGAAACTCGCGGAGCAGGCTTCGGCTGCCGGCGTGGATTGCGTTCCAATCTTTTGGCTGGCTACCGAAGATCACGATCTGGCGGAAGTCAATCACACATCGCTCATCTCGCCGCGGGGCGCTCCCGAATTAATCGCCGTGCAAAGCCACGGCGTTACAGACGCGCCGGTGGGCACGATCAAGTTCGGTCCGGAAATTGAAACTGCCGTCGAACAAGCCGCGCGCGTGCTCGGCGAGTCCGACGTCACAGCCTGGCTGCGTGAGTCGTATCGTCCGGGCGAGACGCTGGCCAGCGGATTTGCGCGTTTATTTATGCGTCTGTTTGGGGCGTGGGGCATTGTCTTGCTCGATCCCTCAGACAAGGAATTTCATGAGCTCGCCAAGCCCTTGCTCAAATTGGCGATCGAGCGCGCTCCGGAGATCGATGAGGCGCTGCTTACGCGTGGAAAGTCCATCGAGTCCGCCGGTTATCACCAGCAAGTGAAGGTGACCGCAGCGACGGCATTGCTCTTCGAGGTCAAGAATGGCGCGCGCACGGTGATACGGCGCAAGGCGAACGGGACTACCAGCGCTGAGTTTCTGGCAGGAACCGAAAAGCTCTCCACGCATCAACTGCTGAATCGAATCGAGACGGCGCCGCAGGATTTCAATCCCAATGTGCTTTTTCGTCCTGTCGTGCAGGACTACCTGCTGCCAACCCTTGTTTACACAGGAGGCGCCGCCGAGGTGGCCTACTTCGCGCAGGCGGCTGTGGTCTACGAGAAGTTGCTGGGACGCGTCACGCCAGTCTTTCCCCGGTTTTCCGCGACCCTGCTCGAACCTAAATCGGAACGACTCCTGACTCGATATCAGATCGAGCTGCCCGATTTGTTTCAGGGCCCCGAGAAAGTGCGTGAGACGATTGCGATACGATCTCTTCCCTCGGATCTGCAAAGCCGCTTTTCAGCGGCGTATGCGAGCGTAGAAGAGTCGATGACGGCTCTCCGCGAGACGATCGGGAAACTCGACTCCACGCTCATTCGAGCATCGGACCGGGCTCGAATGAGCATGTGGTATCAGGTCAACCGGCTGCAGCGTCGAGGGGCACGTGCGGAATTGCTTCGCAACGACGTGATTACGCGGCATGCCGACGCGCTGAGCCATGCCTTATTTCCGAACAAAATACTCCAGGAACGCGAGATCGCCGCCGTGAGCTTTGTGGCACGTTATGGCCCCAGCCTGCTATCGGACGTTTACGCAGCAATCCGCACCGATTGCCACGACCACCAGTTGATCGCGGTTCAGTAGCAAGTCGTCTAGCTGCCATTATTCTCGGCTTTTTCGAGAAAATTCCCCAATTCCGGAAGCGACTCGACGCGTGCGACACCTCTGTTGACATAAGCGCCGGGCACATCCATCAGGACGGCCTGCATGCCTGCACCGGTCGCGCCCAGGTAGTCCACCGAGTAGACGTCGCCCACGTAGAGACTCTCTTCGGGTGTGGCGTCTAGACTCGTCAGCGCCTGCCGGAAAATCTCCGGGTTCGGTTTCTCGCATCCGACAAGGCCTGAATCGGTGATGGTGAGAAAGCAGTCGTCGATTTCACACCTTCGCAGGACGTCCTCAATTCTTCCGTCGGCATTGGAGATCACACCAATCCGGTAACGACTCGCAATCTGCTCCAATTCGCCGCGCGTGCCCGAACGAATCTGATCCCAATTCCCGGAGTCGCGAATGCTCGTCACCAGTTGGTCGCGCACGGCGTTGTCGTTCAATCCAATTTCCTCCAATAGTTGCGTGTAGTACATCAGCCAGAAGCTATGGTCGTGGCTGCCATCCTGCTGCATCAGAGAGTCAAACCGGTTCTTGATCCGGCATTCGATATCGCGCAGGTGGTTGGAATCGGGCGTGACGCCACGCTTTTTGAGCGGCTCGTGAATGCGCTCACGATTCGGAAAAAGCAGGGTATTGCCAACGTCGAAGAAGATTGTTTTGATCGGGACATTCATAAAGGATTCGGAATCTAGTCGCTTCGAAGCGTCATCGGGGACGCTTCATGGAATGTTTATTGTAATGCCCGCGGAATAATAGGAAAGGCGCGACCCGCTGACGATGGCGGCCAAAAACTGTAAGATCAGATTTCGGCATGAATTTGCGACGGCTATTTCATACCGCACCTCGGGGTTTTTCTTCGATCCTGCTGGCCATGGGGCAAGCCCATGAGTGGGCCGGTGGTGGGCGCGTGCTGCACCCGCTCGCCGCAGGAATCCTGCCCGCGGCATTCCTGCTCGTCACCACCCGCGAAGAGATCTACAACATTCTCTGGGTGCTGGTGTTCGCATTTGCCACGATCAACATCCTCAGCCTCGGCGCACGCCGTTTTGAAGCCAACAAGAGCGGGCTGAATTTTGGCGAGGTATTAGCCATCATGATCGTCTTCGTGTCGATCGTCTTATTGACCTGGGAGATGCTCTACGTATTTCATGTTTTGCCCATTCGCCTGACGCCGCGCTGAAGCAAATTGCGGTATCATGCGCCTGTGACGAAACGACCTTCTAATTTCGAAGTGACCTGCCCCTGTTGCGGGGCGGTCATGAAAATCGACACTGCGACGCAAGCCGTGATCGCGCATACCGCGCCGGTGAAACCTCGCACTTTCCAGGACATGGAAGAGGCCGCCCGGGCGATGAAAGAACAGGACGGACGCCGCGATTCCATTTTTCGTCAGTCCGTAGAAGCGCAGAAGCATGCCTCTGAACTGCTGGAGAAGAAGTTCCAGGAAGCGGTGAAAAGGGCCAAGGAAACCCCCGACACTGGCAAACCGATCCGCGATTTCGATCTGGACTAAGTGGTTCTCAGTTTCCAGTTCGCAGTTCTCAGAAATAAGACTGCACTGAGAACTGGGAACTGAGAACTGAAGCATGCGACCTCTTCTTCTTGGACATCGCGGCGCACGCGCTTCGAAGCACATTCCCGAAAACACGCTGGCCTCTTTCGAGTTGTGCCTGCAACATGGCTGCGATGGCTTCGAATTCGATGTGCGCCTCGCGGCGGACGGCATCGCGGTGGTTTGCCATGACCCCATGTTTGCGGGGCAGGAAATCGCGACCACTTCGGCGAAAAGTTTGCGGCTGCCAACGCTCGATGAAGTATTACGGCAATTTTCAGAGCGCGCATTCCTCGACATCGAACTGAAAGTCACGGACGGAGGGTCGCACGTGGTAGCAGCTTTGCGTGCGCACCCGCCGCAAAAGGGATACGTGGTTTCGTCATTCCTGCCCCATGCCTTGTGTGCTGTTCACAACTTCAACGAAAGCATTCCCCTTGGCTTTCTGCGGGAAGGGAAGTACGAGCCTTGCCCGGCCGAGCCCCACGACAAGCCGACACTGCCTGCCGCCTGGGTGATTCCGCACCGCAGCCTGGTGGATCAGGAATCGATTCGGCAGGCCCACTCTGCCGGAAGCAAGGTAATGGTCTGGACCGTGGATCGCGGCGACGAGATGCAGCAGCTGTCCGATTGGGGCGCTGATGCGATCATTTCTGACGACACGGCATTGCTGGCAGCGACGTTTCAGTGAATAATCCTTTGCCTTCCGCCCATTGCTCAGGAAATACAGCTCATTTACATTGAACAGTCATGCCCACAACAGGCGAACGTTTCGAGCGGGCGGTCCAGATCATGGAGCGGCTCCGCGCTCCCGGCGGATGCCCGTGGGATCGTGAACAGACTTTTGATTCCATCAAGCCTTACACGCTGGAAGAAACTTACGAAGTTCTGGAAGCCATTGACAACCGGGACTGGCCCGAATTAACCGGCGAACTCGGGGACCTTCTGCTCCAGGTGCTTTTCTATTCCGAGATGGCTCGCGAAGCCGGACATTTTTCAGTCGATGATGTGCTCGACCGGCTTTCCAATAAGCTTGTTGACCGCCATCCCCACGTGTTTGGCGAGGTAAAGGCCGATACGCCGGCGGAAGTATTGCGCAACTGGGAGGCGTTGAAAGCCGAAGAAAAGAAAAAGCGGTTGCAGGCTGGAGGCGCCACCGCTGCTGAAAAAGCCGACAGCGCGCAATCCGTGCTCTCGGGTGTTTCCTCCCGCATGCCGGCCTTGATGGAAGGTTACAAGCTCAGCTCGCGCGCAGCCCGCGTCGGGTTTGACTGGCCTGAGCTCGAAGGATTGTTCGATAAGCTTGCAGAAGAAACCGCGGAGTTGAGGGAAGCGCTGAAGGCTGCGCCCATCCAGGGCCCTCCCGGAACCGGTGTTGCCGGATCGGGCAAGCTGAAGGTTGCGTCCGAAGTGACGGAACGGCTGGAGGATGAGGTTGGCGATCTTTTTTTTGTGCTGGTCAACATCGCCCGCTACTTATCGCTTGATCCCGAGTCGGCGCTGCGCAAAACTAACCGCAAGTTCAGACGGCGCTTTCAATGGATGGAAGAGCGGCTGCATGACAGCGGACGCGGTCCGCAGCAGGCTTCCATGGAGGAACTCGAAGAATTGTGGCAAGAAGCGAAGCGGCAGGAAGAAACCGCGTGACGGAAATGAAAGTTCATTTCGACAGACCTCCTGCTTCTCTCCGGGCGGCGACTGGCGCGCTGAACATTCGAAAGTGCGAAGGTCTCGCCGAGATGCAGGCCGCGTTCGCGCTCCAGAAAGAGGTTTGGAAGTTTTCGGACGCCGACCTGGTTCCCGTCCGCATGTTTGTCGTTGCCTCGAAAATCGGTGGTCAGGTCATTGGGGCCTTTGACCGGGGAGAGTTGGTCGGCTTTGCCTTCGCGATCCCCGGCAGACGAAACGGGCATTGCTACTTGCACTCGCAGATGCTGGCGGTCCGGGAGGAATACCGCAATACCGGCCTTGGCCGGCGCCTGAAACTGTTTCAACGCGATGAGGCTCTGGCGCGCGGAATTGAGCTGATGGAGTGGACGTTCGATCCGCTTGAAATAAAGAACGCCTATCTGAACATCGAAAAGCTGGGTGCGATTGCGCGGCGCTACAACGTGAATCAGTACGGCATTACCTCATCGCCGCTGCAAGGCGGACTGCCCACGGATCGTCTGATCGCGGAGTGGTGGATGAAATCCCGGCGTGTGGGAGCGGCGCTGGCTGGCGCTCAAAAGCCGCATGATGAAGTTCGAGCACGCATTGATGTGCCGGCCGAGATCTATCAATGGAAGGATGCAGCGGCCACCCGCGCGCAAGCGCTTGCCGTGCAAAACAAGAATCGCGAGCGGTTTACGGAAGCGTTCGCGGAGGGTTTGTCGGTCCTCGGCTACGAGCGAAACGGACGCGGAGACGGAGCTTTCTTGCTCGGAGTATGGGACGAAACGTTGATTTATTGATGGTAAAACTCAAATGAAAATTGAATCGGTAACTCTGCGCGAAATTCATATGCCGCTCGTGCATTTCTTTGAAACGAGCTTCGGGCGCGTCTATAGTCGGCGCATTCTGCTCGTCAGCATTGATGCGGACGGGGTCCGCGGGTGGGGCGAATGTGTCGCCGGAGAAGACCCGTTCTATAGTTCGGAGTGGACGGAGTCCGCGTGGCCGACCATTAAGAACTACCTTGCGCCGGCGCTCCTGCGAGGCGAGGTACGGTCAGGACGTGACTGCCCCGCGCTCTTCGCTCGGGTGCGCGGCCATCGCATGTCGAAGGCGGGACTCGAAAATGCGGTCTGGGACATGGAAGCTCGGCAAAAACAGCAACCCCTCTGGAAACTTCTCGGAGGGTCGCGGCGGGAAATTGCTTGCGGCGTTTCCATCGGAATTCAGGATTCCCCTGAGCAGCTCATGCAGAACATTGAGACTGAACTGGCTGCCGGCTATCGGCGCATCAAGATCAAGGTCAAGCCGGGATGGGATCTGAATGTTTTGGAAAAAATTCGTTCGCGCTGGGCCGACATTCTGCTCAGCGTGGACGCGAACTCGGCCTACACGCTCGATCAGGTCGAACACCTGCGTGAGTTTGATGCTTTCAAGCTGCTCATGATTGAGCAGCCTCTGTGGCATGACGAGATCTATTTGCATGCGCGGCTGCAGAAGGCAATCCAGACCGCGATCTGTCTCGACGAATCCATTCACCACGCGCGTGATGCCGATTTCGCGCTGGAAACAGGTGCGTGCCGGATCATCAACATCAAGGTCGGTCGCGTCGGCGGGTTCACGGAAGCCAAAAAGGTCCATGATGTCGCCCAGGCTCACGGCGTGCCCGTGTGGTGCGGCGGCATGCTGGAATCCGGAGTGGGAAGAACTCACAACATCGCGCTCTCGACCCTCGAAAGCTTCCGCTTGCCGGGAGACGTTTCGGCGTCAAAGCGATATTGGAAGGAGGACATCATCGAACCCGAAGTGGAAGTCCGCGAGGATGGCATGATCGCCATCCGTGATGATCCGGGAACCGGCTACCAGGTTCGTGAAGATCTGGTAAAGAAGTTTACCGTGCGCGAAGAAACGTTTCGCGCCGGCAAGACTTAGCGTCGCGACTTATCGCTTTTGCGCAAGAGCGGCAGATGCATGGTTTCCCGCCAATGCCGATTCCTCCTTTTTCAGCAGGTCGATGGCCTGCGCAAAAGACAGGTCGGACGAAACTCGCTTGAAGCCGGTGAAGACCTCCGTCGACTCGATGAACAGGTTCTTAAAAAGCAGGATCTTTCCAGTGAAATTCACCGTCATGCTGGAAATCTCCCAGCAATTGTCCTCGACTTCCTGCTGATGAACAATAAAGTGGCCGCCCCGATCCAGGTGACCAAGAATTCCCCATCCGAAGCCAACTGGCTTGAAGAGCGTGCCATCAATGCTCGCAATGCGAAAGCGATGCGCGTCGACCAGGATGTGTCCTTGCATCCCCGTTAGCACTTCTTCGACATGCGAAGGCGGGTGATAATCGGGATTGGGCCGGAACTTCAGTTTCACCAGAGGTTCGCCCGGTTTCCCGATGCCGGTAGATCCTGGTTCTTCGCCGGCGTACTCAAACAGAAACGCATCCGGGAGGGCGCGTACGATGCGCGTGGTTCGGTCCGCGTCATCATGTTCCTGCGCCCGCTTCTTGCGCAGTTCTTCAGGATTCTTGACGAAACGTTCCAGGCGATCTTGCTCGCCTTGGCGTTGATCCTGCGTCAGGGGCTTGCCATCGTAGGCAATGACCAGGCCGGCGGTTGCCTCCTTGGTCTCAACATAGAGTTTGGTCGTCGATCCCTTGGATGTCGTCTTAACGCCGCGAAACATAAAGTAATCATCGGCGGTGGCTTTAACTTCGTTTTGGACCGCTTTGCGCACCAAATCCACCGGATCGCGGTACGAGGAGACCGATGGCGATTGCGCGAAACTAGCCGCGCTCAAGAATGCTAGCCACAAAATGTTGCGCCCGGCGGCGCGAGCGGTTGACGAGATTCCCCTGGGCAATTTCACTCCGATTAGACGATGGTAACAAATCAGACGTTGCTTGCAATCCGCCTTCACGCCCGCTCTATGTTTCTGAATGAGAATCTCTTGCAGGCTTCGAACACGCTTCCAAGCAGTGAATGATTTACAATCAGTTGATTCGCAGCACAATTCCGTGCGCGAGGAAACGAGGGCCAATTGATGGATGCTCCACAGACCAACGAACTCGCTACCATCGGCAAGACAGTGGTTGTCAAAGGAGAAATCTCGGGGTCTGAGGACCTTTACGTCGACGGCGAAGTGGAGGGCAGCATCGATCTCCGCAACAACAGTCTGACGGTCGGGCCCAATGGCAAGGTGAAAGCCAGCATCAACGCCAAGTCAGTTGTGATCCAGGGCAAAGTGGAGGGAAGTTTGACCGCCTCCGATCGGTTGGATCTGCGCAAGTCGGCCATCGTGACCGGCGACGTGACCACACAGCGCATTGCAATTGAAGAGGGCGCCTTTTTGAAGGGCAAAGTCGATATTCAGAAGGAAGTCGGAAAAGGAACCGCATCGTCGTAGAAGTGACGACGGGTTCTCACGAACGCAGTAATCGATGGCATCGGTTGCCTACAACTTGATGAAATTTTTTCGAAGCTCTTCAAATCAGACTGCGGAAGCTGCACCTCCGCAAAAGCTAAGCCGCCGGTCGAGCGGCGTCGGGGAAATTGCGCGAGTTTTGAATTCGCAAGAAGGCCTCTGCGTTCTGGACGTGGGCGCAACCTCCGCCAATAACATCCGCTTCTTCACCGATAAAGGCCACAAGAATTACAGCGAAGACTTGCTGCGCTCCTCGCTCGATCCGGCATTGCGCGTTCAAGACGGCTCGGGCAACTTGGTAATCGACAGCAAGAAGTTTCTCGACGACAACCTGGTCTACAAGAACGGGCAGTTCGATATCGTGCTCTGCTGGAACCTTCCTGACTACATGGAAGAAAATCTGGTCAAGCCGACCATCGACCGGTTGTGGTCGGTGATGAAGCCCGGAGGGTTGTTGCTGGCCTTCTTTCACACGCGCGATGCCGGTCCTGATTCCACGTGTTATCGCTATCATGTAACCGGAACCGACATGCTCGACATGCAGGAGGTGAGGTTTGCGTTGCCCGGCCGTCCTGCCTCGGAGAAAACTTCCCCGCGCCTGCAACGCGTATTCAACAACCGCCACATCGAAAACCTCTTCCGCGATTTTGCCTCAATCAAGTTCTTTCTGGCCCGCGACAACATTCGCGAGGTCCTGGTCGTGCGGTGAGCGTATATGGATCTCGCCTATCTTCGTGAACTCTACGGTTACAACCGCTGGGCGAATGCCAAGACTTTAGCGGCGGTCTCGCATCTCGATGCCGCGCAATTTCAACGGCCGTTGGAGAACAGTTTTTCGTCGGTTCACGATACGCTGGTGCACATTCTTGGCGCGGAGTGGATCTGGTTGGAGCGTTGGAACGGCCGCTCTCCAAGGGGATTGCTGAGCGGTGCAGAACTGCCAGATTTGGATGCGATCCGCACACGCTGGAAGCAGGTAGAAGAAGATCAGCGCCGGTTCCTGCAGCAACTGAGTCAGCCTGAGTTGGAGAAGCCCATTTCGTATGTGAATTCTAAAGGCGAAACGTGGACGTATCCGTTATGGCAACAGATGGCGCACGTGGCGAATCATTCAACCTACCATCGCGGGCAGGTGACTACTTTATTGCGGCAACTTGGAGCGAAAGCGCCCATGACCGACTTTCTTTTCTACTACGACGAACAGGGCGCCCTGTAATTCTCGACGCAGGTCGCCCGCGCGTGCGCGCTCTTTTCCTTTGGTACTATAGAGAGTCAGGCATCGGTTCCGCGCGACGTTTTCCCGCCAACCCCGCCAGGTCCGGAAGGAAGCAACGGTAACGGGCTCTTTCGTGTGCAGTGGTCGCCGGTGCCTGGCTTTTTTACATTGGCGTTCCTACTTCATTCTTCCCGGCGCATATGCCAGGCTAACGAATGGCGCCGCTTCGCGGCCTTGTTCAACATGACCAGACGCCTTTACTACGATCAACCGGACCTTCTTGAGTTCGATGCTGAGGTCGAGGAAGTCATCGCGCCTTCGCCCGATTCGCCACGCGTGGGCGTGATCCTCCGCGAAAGCTCGTTCTACCCGACCAGTGGAGGCCAGGTTCACGATACGGGTTGGCTCGCGGTCAGCGGGTCGGATCGACTCCGCGTTGCCGAGGTCGCCGACGCAGAAGACGGTCGCGTCGTCCACTATTTGGAAGCGCCTCTCCAGGTCCCGAGTCCCGGCGCCGTCGTGCATGGCAGCATCGACGCTGAGCGTCGGCGCGACCACATGCAGCAACATACGGGACAGCATGTCCTCTCGGCGGCATTTATCGAGTTCTATCAGTTTCCCACCGTTTCGTTTCATATGGGCGAGGACTACTGCTCGATCGATCTGGGGACGGCTGCGATTACACCTGCGCAGATTGCGGGCGCAGAAAAACGCGCGAACGATATTATCTTTGAGAACCGGCCTGTCAGCATCCGCTATGTTTCGCGCGCCGAGGCGGAGAAACTTGGACTGCGCAAGCTGCCGCCGGCAGAACGCGACGAGTTGCGGCTGATTGAGATTGCCAATTTCGATTTGTCGGCTTGCGGTGGGACGCACGTGGGCGCGACAGGACAGATTGGCTCGATCCTGTTGCGCAAGACAGAGAAGACCCGGCAGGGAACTAGAGTGGAATTCGTCTGTGGCGCCCGCGCTGTACGTACGGCGCGACGCGATTACGGCCTGCTTACCGAGGCCGCAGCCTTGTTTTCCGCCGCGCTTACGGATGTGCCGGTCCAGATTCGCAAGACCTTCGACGAGTTGAAAGCCGCGCGCAAACTGAGGGAAGACGCTTTGCAAGACCTGGCTGGCGCGATGGCAGCGGCTGCTTTGAAAGATCAGCCCGAGGTGGGCGGCCGGCGAGTCGTCGTGCGCTGTTTCTCCGATCACGATACGACCTTTGCGAAGCTGTTTGCACAGAAAGTAACTCGCGCAGGTATGCCGGCCATTGCGCTGGTCGGCAGCACCATCGACCCCGCTGGACTCGTCTTTGCCCAGACGCAGGGAGGCAGCGCCGATGTGGGTGCCCTGCTGAAGCAGGCGCTTGCGTCCGTGGGAGGCCGCGGAGGCGGCAGCCGCGATTTTGCGCAGGGTGGCGTCCCAGCGGGCTGCGATGTGCAGCACCTTTTACGACAGGCCGCGGGTACAATCGGAACTTGACCCAGGAGCATCAGGGACTCTAGTGCTGGAACCGCGGCTCATACTCATCCATCTGTTGATCAAGCTGGGCGTCGCTGCCACGGTGTCGACCGTGCTTGGACGGTCGAAAGAATTCAAGAAACTCCTCTTCCAGGAACACCGCGAAACCCGGCAGAAAATCTATCTCGCACTGTGGATGGCGCTTCCGATCGCCCTCGGCGTCTGGATCCGGTGTAGCGTCAAGAGTTTCGTCTCGGGCGATCTCTCGCTCGAGACCGCGCTGTTGTTGGGCGTGATCGGCGGGCGCCTGTCGGGCGGCGTTGGCGGTGCGATCCTCGCGCTTCCCGCAGTGCTGCATGGCGAGTGGGCCAGTCTGCCGCTGAATGTTTTCGCCGGCATCATCGCGGGACAGCTCCGGCGCTTTGCGCCCGAACAGGAAGACATCTGGTCCTTCTCACCGTTTGTCGATCTGACGATTCTCCGCTGGATCCGCCGTAACCTGCCCCGTCCGCGCATCTTCGACTGGCAGGTGACGTTCTTTGTAACGATCGTCGGACTGCGATTTGTGCAGACTGAGCTCTGGCGCTATTTCCCCAACTCTATTTTCAGCCTCGAAAGCGAAAACCTGTGGGTCGAGAGTGCGATCTACCTCACCGTAATGATGGTAGTGGGCACGGAATTGAAAATCTTCAACAACGTGCGCATCGAGCTGAAGCTCGAGGAGCAGGAACGGTTGCTGCTTCAGGCGCGTATGGCGGCTTTGCAGAACCAGATCAATCCGCACTTTTTGTTCAATACCCTCAATTCAATCTCGTCGCTCGTGCGGTTCGATCCGGACACGGCCCGCGAGATGATTTTGAAGCTGGCGACCATTCTCCGGCGCTTGTTGAACAGCACAGATTCGTTTGTCGCGCTGCGTGAAGAAGTAGAGTTCATCGACAACTATCTCGACATCGAGGTCGTGCGCTTTGGACGGGACAAATTGCGGGTGATCAAAGACCTCGATCCGGCGTCGCTCGAAATCATGGTGCCGAGCATGATCCTGCAGCCGCTGGTCGAAAATTCGATCAAGCACGGGCTCTCGCCAAAGATTGAAGGCGGCAGCATCACGCTGCGCAGCCGCCTGATTAAATCGAGGCTGGTGATTGAAGTCGAAGACGACGGCGTGGGCATGGGCGCGGCGCAAGTGGTGGCGTCCGACGGCATTGCCGGAGCCGGAATTGGGATGGCTAACATCCAGGAGCGGCTCAAGGTGCTTTATGGCGAGGCGGCCAAGATGATGATTGACGGCCGCGAGGGCGGCGGAACGCTGATTCGGCTCCGCCTGCCTATCTTGCCGCATCCAGAAGAACTGATGACGACTGGGGCCCTTTCTCCAACACCCTCCGGTAAAACTCTTCGTAAAGTGGAATAATCCGCGACGTACAGAACTTCTCGCGGCACATCGCGCGGGCGCGCTTCCCCATGGCTCGCAGGGCAGACTCGTCGCTGAGCAAGTCGATGGCATAGCGCGCCATCGTCTCCACGTCGCCCACGTCGGCCATGTAGCCGGTCACACCGTGCTCGATGACCTCAGGGACGCCGCCCGACCGGGTAGCGATCGGAACCACTTCACACGCCATTCCTTCCAGTGCGGCCAGGCCGAAGGATTCCAGTTCGCTCGGCATGAGCATCACATCGGCAATCGCCAGCTTTTCCCGAATCTGGTCCTGCTTTCCAAGAAACGACACGTGCTCGTGTATTCCTTTTTGCACCGCCAGCCACTCCGCCTGGGAACGGTCGGGTCCGTCGCCGATCAATAGCAGTTTGGCTGGAATCCTCTTACGCACACGGTCAAAGATCTCGATCACATCGAGCACGCGCTTCACCGGGCGGAAGTTCGAAAGATGCACCAGGATGCGCTCGTCCGGCGCAGCATATTGGTTTCGCTGCGCCAGCCATTCAGGCTTGCGCACGTATTCGTCGCAGTTTACGAAGTTCGGGATGACTTCGATGTGATTCTTGATGTCGAAGACGTTGATCGTCCTGTTACGCAGATATTGCGAAACAGCTGTGACGCCGTCGCTCTGTTCGATCGAAAAACGGGTGATTGGCAGATACGAGCGGTCGATGCCAACGAGCGTGATGTCGGTTCCATGCAAGGTGGTAACAAATGGCAAATGACGCCGCGGCGGAGTCGCAGCCAGCATCTGCTTGGCTAGCATCGCGCTCACCGAGTGCGGAATCGCGTAGTGCACGTGCAGGATGTCGAGCTCGTAGAGCTGCGAGACCTCCGCCATGCGAGTCGCCAGAGCAAGATCGTAGGGCGGGTATTCGAACAGCGGATAACGCGTGACCTCAACTTCGTGATAGTGAATGTTAGGCTCGGGCCCGGTCAGGCGGATCGGCTGCGAGTAAGAGATGAAATGGATCTCGTGACCGCGGCGGGCAAGTTCGAGGCCGAGTTCGGTGGCCACGACTCCGCTGCCGCCGTAGGTGGGGTAACAGGTGATGCCAACCTTCATGCAGACTCCCCGGACATGGTCATTGGATTCGCGAGAATGGTCAGGGATGCACCGGGATTAAGTCAAATACGCGGTCGGGCGCCAGTTCCTCCCGTCAGCTGTGACGCCGGGACATATTGTTGATCACGCCTTCGATCTGGTGAAAGGCCCAGTCGATCTCTGCACGCGTGATCACCAGCGGTGGCGCTATGCGAATCACCCGGTCGTGCGTTTCTTTACAGAGAACGCCTGCTTCCTTGAGCGCCTCGCAGTACGGTCGCGCCAGCGTATTGAGCTCGATGGCGATCCAAAGCCCGCGCCCGCGAACTTCTTTCAGGTCTGGCCACGTAAGAGTCTGGAGCAGGCCGAGGAAATATGCTCCAAGTTCGGCCGAGCGCTCCACAAGTTTATCCTCGATCAGAACTCGAAGTGCCGTGCGCGCCAGGGCGCAGCCAAGCGGGTTGCCGCCGAAGGTGCTGCCGTGGTCGCCGGGCTGGTAGACGCCCAGAATTTCGTCGGAAGCCAGCACCGCCGAGACTGGATAGAAGCCGCCAGCCAGGGCCTTTCCAATGATGAGCACATCGGGCTTGATGTCCTCGTGCATGTACGCGAAAAGCTTCCCGGTGCGTCCGAGACCTGACTGGATTTCATCCACCATCAACAGGACATGATTTTGCTTGCAGATTTCGGCGGCCTCTTTCAGATAGCCCGCAGGAGGGATCACCACTCCAGCCTCGCCCTGGATCGGCTCAACCAGGAAGGCGCAAGTGTGAGGCGTGATCGCTTCACGCAGCGCCTGCGCATCGCCGAACGGGATCGTCTTGAAGCCGGGTGTGAACGGGCCGAACCCGTCGCGATATTGCTCGTCGCTGGAGAAGCTCACGATCGAGATGGTGCGGCCGTGAAAATTGTTCGCGCAGACGATGATCTCAGCCTGTCCCTCGGGAATGCCTTTGACCTTGTATCCCCACTTGCGCGCAGTCTTCAGCGCCGTCTCCACGGCCTCGGCTCCGGAATTCATCGGCAACGCACGGTCAAATCCAGTCAGGTTATGGAGGTCCTGATAGAGCAGCGGCAGCTGGTCATTGCGGAATGCGCGCGAAGTGAGAGTCACCTTCTGCGCCTGCTCCATGAGCGTTTGCAGGATCTTGGGATGGCAATGTCCCTGATTGACGGCGGAATACGCAGCCAGACAATCGAGATAGCGGTGACCTTCGACGTCGTAAACCCAGACGCCGTTGGCGCGTTCGATAACAACGTCTAACGGGCGATAATTGTTGGCGCCGTATTGATTCTCAAGTTCCACCAAATCATGAGTGCGGAGAGTGTGATCGGTCACGGTCATAAAATCCTTTCAGACACCTGTGCAATTTTCCCTCTAATTTCCTTCCAGAAGCATAGTCAGTAGTGCCATGCGCACGTAGAGGCCGTTTTTCGCCTGGCGGAAATAGAGCGCTCTCGGATCGTCATCCACCGATTTGTCGAGCTCGGCGGTGCGGGGCAGCGGGTGCATGATCAGCGCGTCCGGCTTCATGCTCTGCACGAGGGAAGAGTCAATTACAAAACGACGCAGATCGCCCCGCTCGTGATCGTGGACGCGCTCAGGATGAATGCGCGTCTGGTAAACAACGTCTACTTCGCCGATGACGCGCTGCAGATCCGATTCCAGTTCATAGTGTACGTTGTGCTCTTCGAGATAGTCGAGGATGTCGGACCTCATCTGCAGCTCAGGAGGACTCACGAAGAAAATCTTCACCCGCTCGAACTTTGCTAGTAAATACGCCAGGGATCGTGCCGTGCGGCCCCGATCCAGTTCGCCAATGATGGCGACACTTAATCCATTGATAGGACGCTCCCGGTAGATCGTATAAAGGTCGAGCAGGGCCTGGGTTGGGTGTTGGCCGCCGTTGCCGTCGCCCGCATTGATGACCGGCACGGTCGCGACCTGCGCGGCGCGTTTCGCGCCATCGGCGGCGTGGTGGCGAATCACGATGACGTCGCTGTATCCGGAGAGGATACGAATCGAATCCTCGACCTGCTCTTCTTTTATCTCCGAAGAAAAAGCGCTGGCCTGTTCGGTTGACAAGACGCGGCCGCCCAGCCGGAACATGGCCGCCTCAAAAGAAAACCGCGTCCGCGTCGAAGGCGCATAAAACAGCGTGGCCATGATGCGGTTCTGATAGTCGAGCGTGCCGCCGCGCGCCACTACGCGTTCCATGAGGCGCGTGCGGTCGAAAAGTTCCATCAGCAGGGGAACCGTGAATTGCTGCGACTCAATGACGTGTCTCGGCTTGGGGCCGCTCCGCGCACCTGCTGCCTGCGTTCCTGACCGCTCAAGCGGATGAGTCATAATGGTTTCTGTCATTGGTCAGCGGCCTCCAGCGGGAAGTGAAATGTCAGTGGGCATCTCGATTTCGAGTTCCGTCCGGTCGGGAAAGATATGCGTGCCCGTCTCACCCGCTACCGCCCGCCGCAGGTTTTCGGCTGAGGTGATAATGGCCTGCTTGCCTCCCTCGCGCAGAAAGCGCAATACCGACTCGATTTTTGGGCCCATGCTGCCAGACGGAAAATGTCCGACCGCGAGGTAGCGTTCCAGGGCATCGGCCCGAACTTCGTGCAGCGGACGTTGCGATGGCTTCTTGTAGTCCAGGTACACGAAGTCGGTATCGGTCGAGATCACGAACAAGTCTACGCCAAGGCGCGAGGCCAGAAGCGCCGATGCGCGGTCTTTGTCGATCACCGCTTCCACGCCGACTGGCAGCCCGTTTTGGCGGGCGATCGGAATGCCGCCGCCTCCACAGGCAATCACCATGACTCCGTGATCCACTAGTTTGCGAATCACTTCGAGTTCGACAATCTCGATCGGCTCAGGGGAGGGAACGACTCTGCGATAGCCACGAGCCGCATCCTCGACGATCTCCCATCCCAGTTGACGCTTGCGCTCCTGCGCTTCCTCGCGCGAATAGAACGGGCCGACCGGCTTGTTGGGATGCGTCATCGCCGGATCGTCCAGCGAAATCACGCTTTGGGTTAGAACGCTGATGACCGGAACCTGGATGCCGGCGGCTTGCATCTCGACTTCCAGGGACTGCTCGAGAATGTACCCGATCTCGCCCTGCGTGGAAGCGTCGCATACATCGAGCGGCAAGCCCGGAACCTGGGACGCTCCAGCTTCGGATCGAAGCAGGGCGGCGCCGACTTGCGGTCCGTTACCGTGCGTGAGCACGATGCGATAGCCGGCGCCGATCAGTCCCACGATCTCTCGCGCCGTGCGGCGAGCATTCGACAGCTGCTCCGCCATGGTGCCTTTTTCTCCTGCCCGAATCAGGGAGTTGCCGCCGACGGCTAAGAGGATAGTTTTCATAAGTAAGCGCAGCCAATCTACTCCCACATCACAGCGCCAGCTGCGCTAAGGGCGTCTCGCCCTTAATGCGTTGGCCGCTCGATAGCCGCGAGACGGCGCTACACGTCACATGTGTGCCAGTTCCCGCAATTCAACCAGGCTGGGCAGTTTTACGAACTCGCCCTTCATCAACTCGAGCATGATGGCTTTTTGCGCATGCAGCCGGTTTTCCGCCTGCTGGAACACCAGCGACTGCGGCGAGTCGATCACCTCGGACGTTACCTCATCGCCGCGATGCGCGGGAAGGCAATGCAGAAAAATGGCGTTGCTCTGAGCGTGACCGAACAAGGTTTCATTGACCTGATACGGCAGGAAGATCCTTTTCCGCTTTTCTGTTTCCGATTCCTGGCCCATGCTGGCCCAGACGTCGGTATAAACAACATCGGCGGCCAATACTGCTTCCCGCGGATCGTTCGTAACCATACATGTCCCGCCCGTTTCGCGGCCGCGCTCGCTGGCCCAGCGGATTGCATCGGCCTTCGGTTCATATCCCGGAGGCGTCGCAATCCACACATGAGCTCCCAATTGCGCGCCCGCGAACATCAGCGAGTGCGCAACGTTGTTGCCGTCTCCCACGAAGGCGATCTTCAATCCTTCCAGGTTGCCTTTTGCCTCCCACATCGTCAGGTAGTCAGCCAGGGCCTGGCAGGGATGGCTGTAGTCGGTCAGGCCATTAATCACGGGAATGCTGGCGTGCTCCGCCATTTCCTCGACGATTTCGTGGGCAAACGTCCGGATCATGATCCCTTGCACCATCCGCTCCAGATTCTTGGCTACGTCATGGATCGATTCCCGTTTACCGAGATTGATCTCCGCTGGCGATAGATAGAGCGAAAAACCTCCAAGTTGCTGAATGCCGACGTCGAAGGTGACGCGCGTCCGCAGCGACGGCTTTTCAAAGATCATCGCCAGCGTCTTGCCTTTCAGTGCGCCGCAATAGGTGGTTGCATGGGACTTCACCTGGTGAGCGAGAATCAGTAGATATTGAATCTCCGAAGGCGAAAAATCTCGAATCGAGAGGAAATCTTTCCCGTTCATTGTGACCTCATTGTGGCCTCGGTGGGCCGCTGGTTGCCGTCCCGGGCGGAAGCCTGGTTTGGCTCCGCTCGGGACTGGGCGGGAAACGCCCGTCCTCCACGATCAGACGAGTGCGTGTTCTTCCTTGTGCTTGAGACTGGCCAGCTTTTCGGCCAATCCCGGCTTAGTGAGTTCTTCCACTTCGTACGTAACCCGCAGAGCAGGCTTGTCGATCTTGATCACCCGCGCCAGATCAATCGGGGTAGCGATCAAAACCAGATCGCATGGAGTTTGCCGGATCGTTTCTTCCAGTTCATGCCGCTGGATCGCGTTATAGCCCATCGCCGGCAGCAGGCTGGTCAGATGACCATAACGCTCGTAGGTGCCGCGTATGGAGCCCACAGCGAACGGCCGGGGATCAACCAGTTTGCCGGCGTCACCTTGTCTCGCCGCCACTACACCGGCGCCGTAAGGCATTTCGCCGTGCGTGAGCGTGGGCCCGTCTTCGACCACCAGCACACGTTTGCCTTTGATCAGTTCCGGGGAAGGAACGGATACCCGGCAGGCCATTTCGATTACGCTCGCTTTCGGGTTGGCGAACTTAATGTTCTGGCGCACGGTTTCTACGTCGTGCATGGCGGCCGTGTCGACTTTGTTGATCACGACCACATCAGCCCGGCGTAAATTTACCTCACCGGGAAAATAAGCGAGCTCATGGCCGGGACGATGCGGGTCAACCACCACGATCTCCAGATCGGACGCGTAGAACGGAGTGTCGTTGTTGCCTCCATCCCACAGGATGACGTCCGCCTCTTTTTCCGCCTGGCGCAGGATTCTCTCGTAGTCGACTCCGGCATAAACCACCGTGCCGAGTTGAATATGTGGCTCGTACTCCTCGCACTCCTCGATTGTGCATTGCTGCAGGTCGAGGTCCTGGAGCGTGGCGAAGCGCTGCACAGCCTGCTCGGCCAGATTTCCGTAAGGCATCGGATGGCGAATAACCACGGGCTTGCGACCCTGTTTGCGCAGGGTGGCGGCAACCATGCGCGAAACTGGGCTCTTGCCGCATCCCGTTCGCGCCGCGCACACCGATACCACCGGGACCGTCGACTTGATTTGGGTGTGTTCCGTCCCCAGCAGCCAGAAGTCCACCCCCACCGCGACCACGCGCGAGGCCAGGTGCATCAGCGTCGGATAGGAAACGTCGCTGTAGGAAAACACGACTGTGTCGACGTGCTCATCGGCAATGATCCGCTCTAGGTCTTTTTCTTCGAAAATAGGGATGCCTTCGGGATAGAGCCGCCCGGCCAGTTCGCGCGGATACAGCCGGCCCGCGATGTCGGGGATCTGGGTGGCTGTGAAGGCCACCACCTGATAATCCAGGTTGTCACGGAAGACGACGTTGAAATTATGGAAGTCGCGGCCTGCGGCTCCGAGGATGAGAACTTTTTTCATCAGAGACCCCCGAACTTGCGATTACTGCTTATCTTGCGCTTTGGGAAACCCCATAAGCAGTGCCGCAAGTCACAGGGTGGTGTGAGAGAAAACGTCTCGACAATGGCCTGCAAATCATTGATAAATAAATGGAAACGGGGAGGCGAAGTGCCTCCCCGCTCCCAACGGTCTCTACTTCCCGGTCAGTCTTTGCTCGGTTTTTTCGGCTTCAGATCGCATGCCTCCCGCACGCGGCCGAAGTCCAGTCCTGCGGGAGAAAACTCGGCTATTTCACGGCTTCTGAACGTGGGCAGTTCGATATTGAATACCTGCCCGCTCATGAGTCCGCGAGTCGTATCTTTGTCCATCGACAGGTATCGCCCGCGCAGCCATCTCCAGTGCTTGAAGCCATTGTAGTCATCGATCCGGACCCGAACCTCCAGTTCTGGCTGTCCAAAGATAATCCGGTTCGGTGGAGGCAGCTTCATGCCTGGATTAAACTCCGCCAGCCGGAGTTTGCCACCACTGCAGATTAAATTCACTCTCGGCTTGTAATTCGGGTCTTCCCGGAAATAATTGTTCGACTGCAGCTCGAAACGAACATTCTTTGCGCCGGTCATCTTATCGGCGGAGCTGAACTCCAGCCACTTGCCGCCAACGCTGACGCCGTCAGATTCACCCTGATTCGGAGACATCGCTCCGCTCTGCGCCAGAGCCGCGGCTGACCAAGTAATGAACAGCAGAAACATTAGGGCAGTCTTCCCGGCAAAACCGGAAGAAGCTGCTGGAAAGGAAAAACGCGATTCGTGCAAGATGTCCTCCCGACGATCAAGCTCTAAGTATATGGAACCCCAAAACCCCCGAAAAGTTGCACGCGAGGCACCCCGCTGATAGAGTTTTACAGCCTCTCGCCATACGTGCGCGCTTTGATTCATTTATATTGACTCCACCAGCGCCCGGATGGCGAAACTAGCAGACGCAGCGGACTTAAAAACCACCGATCTCCTTTTTCGCAAGTGGCAGCGCGAGCTTTTCAAAACCATCCTCGACGAACAGAATCTTCGCTTTGACCGCGAAGGCCGACCCCGTACCGCCTACAGTCTGCGGCATACTTACATCTGCCTGCGCCTGATGGAGGGTGCCGACATCTACCAAATCGCCAAAAACTGACGCACTAGCGTCGAGATGATCGAGAAATACTACGCGGCGCACATCAAGACCTCGCTCGACACCGCTGCGATCAACGTCATGCGGCCCAAGAAAAACAAGAAAGGCAAGAAAGCCATCCAACACACTCAAGCGCTACCGAAACCTGCGGAGCAGGAAACGGATGTGTAAATTCGGGCAACGTGCCCTATCATAAGATTGCTGAAGTAAGACAGCCGCGCGCGGGCGTGGCGGAATGGCATACGCAGCGGACTTAAGGAAAACTTGAGTGCTCGCCTGGGAAACCGGCGACGTAGAACTGCTCAAATTCGGGGAAACCTCAAATGGCAATCCCGAGCCAAGCCCGGAGGGACACCAGCCGGGAAGGTGTAGAGACTAGACGGGCAGCACCTAAGCCCCCGGCTCTTCCGGGAGAGGGTGAAGGGATAGTCCAGACCGCAAACCTGACGTGAGGCCTTCAAAAGCGTCATGTCTGGGCGGCGAAAGCCGTAGACGGTATGAAAATCCGCAGGGCTTAAACGGCCCATGAGGGTTCAAGTCCCTCCGCCCGCACCACATTTTGCTCGGGCAGTCAGCTGCCCTGCACTTACATGAGTCGGCGTAGTAACCGGGCCGTTGGCATATTCGACCAGTTGCGCAGCAGACCAGGCATCGTCGAAACCACCGTACACAGTGACGTAAGGCTCAACATCCAACAGTATCCAATAGTTCCCGGTAAGGTGGGGCAAGCGGGCACAGGGCAGTTGAACATTCCTCGAAGGCCTGCCCGCCTAAAGAGGTCATCCCAAGACCAGGCAAGCCATGCGGGTTCTCGGGAACTCAACGTGCAATGATTCCTCTGTAGTCCTGATCTTGATGCCGAGGTCAGTGGGGTACAGAATTTTCGCGTCTCCGGATGCCCACGGTATCTGCACCGTCTCGGGTCCGTCGATTCTCCAGACTGCGAGCAAGTTCTGTTGCGGAGAGCGCATTCCTAAAGCAATTGGCGACTTGAAATCGGTGACGTCGGACGTACCAAGCGGATAAAAGGGGACCGCCGCAGGAATGTGTTTACGGAGAACATCCTTGTAAACCCGGATACCTTCCGTCACCTGCTTCCAAGCTTGGGGGGAAAGTGAGTCGAGTTTGCCGCTCTGGTGGATGCGGCACATCATCCCCGTGACCATGTTGAAGCTGGCTTGATCGGCATCAGCACTTGCCAGCGGGTAACACCAGATCGCCAGTTGTTCAGGCAAAACTGCCGCGGACGCGCCGACCAGGATTGCCGGGAGCTTCAGGTAATCTTCCTGGTCGGTCATGGACTGTAACTGGAGACGGCTGAGCATTGCGTAGTCCATGCGTCCGCCCCCGCTGCCGCAGTTTTCAATAGTGAGGTCGGGGTATCGGCTCAGGATTCCGTCCAACCAGGCTAGGTGGGCACGGTTATGCTCGAGCAAGCCCTGTCCGAAACTGTCCGCGTTGATCTCGGTTCCTTGCAGCGAATCGACGTTGTAGTCCATCTTGATGTAGCCGGCGCCGTAATCGTTCACCACTCTTTCGATGACCTGATCGAGGTACGCCCGCACCTCTGGGTTCCTGAAGTCCAGCAGGAAGCGCGAATTCTTCAATACCCTTTTTCCGTGGCGTACGAAGAACCAGTTATCCGGTTTTTTCGCGAGCGGGGATTTGGGTCCCACGACCTCTGGCTCGAGCCATAGTCCTGGAACCATTCCGGCCTGCCGAATCTGGTCGAGCAGGAACTTCAGCCCGTGCGGGAATCGTGTGGCGGATGCCTGCCATGTACCGAGGGTCTGACTCCAGTCTTCACGTAGTTCTGCATACCATCCGGCATCGATTACGTAGTATTCACATCCCGCCCTTGCCGCGGCGGCGATCATCGGCAACTCGGTCGCTTCGGTGGGATCGCCCCACAGGCAATTCATGTAGTCGTTGAAAATCACGGAGCATCGCGAATTGTCTTTGTGCGGTCTTGCGCAAGCCGCGCGCCGGTAGCGTGTCAATGCTTCTACTGCTTCGCTGAACCCGCCGTGCACGCATCCAACGGCGACCGGGACAGTCTGGTAGGTTTCGCCGGGCTTCAATTGCTTCCAGGCGGCGGAGTGCAGGTCGTCGGGACCACCGAGGTATGCGTAGACGTCGTCGGCATTGTTATCGCGAGCCGAAACATTGGAGATTTCCCAATACCAAGAGCCGTTGTGTTCAATCTGCCAGAACCAGGTCAGGCCCTGCTTTATGTTCTCGGCCATGGCCAGCGGCAAATACCGCTCTGAAGACCAACTGCCGATGCTTCCTGCCTGTGCTTCCGACCAACTGGTGCGCTCGTTTTCGACAAAGCCCATTTCCGACGGCCGGAGCGTATGCCATTGGCCTTCCGCCATCCAACTATTCACGGCGACATGGATGCGAAGCTCACGGTCGTATTCTTGCGGCGCCGCAAGCCCGTGGAGCATAGCGGAACTTAAGAACTCAATACCGACAGGGGAGTCCCCCTTATTGGTGACCCGGGAATAACGGCGGACTACGGGAACACTGTCAAAGGCCTCATAAACGGATTCCACGCTTAAGTTCAAGACCGGGTCTGTATGCATGCAGACCAAACGCTTACCGCCATGCGTGGCCTCCTCCCGCCTGCCTGCAAAGAGCAAGCGGAAGCCGGGCTGCCCCATGCCGGATTTCATGCCTTGATCGGGAGAATTTTCGCCGCTGCATTGCAGCGCAACTTCGACTCCGGAGGAATTGTCGGCTGCAGCGGCCACAACGCCTGCCGGAACAAGACGCTTTTGGCGCAATTTCCCCGCGATTACATCGAAGGAAAAAATGAGGTCGTTGGTTTTCCACGCAAACGGCTCGGGAGTATTTCGAGCGGGAAAGAAACGAGAGAGTCCCGGCAGGAGAGCGCCGAATGCCGCGGTCCCACTGGACGTCAAGAAAGTTCTACGATCCATGCAGATGATCCCGGCTTTCGATTCACGAGGGTCGGTCTACCCCTCACAACCTGCCTTTAACCTTTCAGTTAACATTCCGGCAACACGACAATATCGTTAACTGTACCGACTTCGCAATCAGGATAGCAGATGCCGCTAATAATTTTCCCGGCGCGAAAAAACAATTCCCGACCGCGCGGCTGTCTCAAGGAAATAGGACTGTCGAAGAGGGTAAGGCGCCGGATTTTAGCTTGAGTATTGCTTGGATGGCAAAGCCCGGGCCCGTGGCTTCGAAGACGCAGGGTTGGCGGCACGGCGCTGAGTCGACCGGCGCACAACAAGTTCTGGCTGGAGCACGACAGTTTCAGGCTTGAGTGGTATTTTCGAGCTGAGAATCCCGAGAGTAACACGCGCAGATTCTTCCCCAATTCGCCGGCTGTGCTGGTCGATGCTTGAAAGTGGAACGCGTAGTGAATCGTCGTAGTGAAGATTTCCGCAACCAATCACCGCGATGTCTTCCGGAATGCGTAATCCGTGATCCAGAGCGTAATTCATGGTGCCCATCGCGAGCGGATCGTTGAAACAGAACACCCCGTCGGGTCTTGGCTTAAGACTTAAGAGTTGGTTCATCGCCTCGGCCCCGCGTTGTTTCGTTCCCACATCTCCCTTCCGTTCGGAAATGATGTAATCGTCCGCTACTTTCAGTCCGGCCTGCGCCAGTGCTCTCTTGTATCCTTCCATGCGGCGGATGCCGGGACTGGTTTCCGGCCCCCGAATGTGCGCGATTCTTTTGCAGCCGATATCGATCAAGTGTCGAGTGGCCAGCATTCCGACGGCCTCATCGTCCACTCCGACGAAGTTCGCGGAAAGACCAGGTAAACTTCGGTCGATTAAGACATACGGCGTTTTCTGATTTTCGATCCGGAAGAAGAGATCCACGGTCGGCCGACAGGTGGCAATGATCAAGGCATCGAGCCGCCGCGCAAGAAGTTGGTTGATCTCCTGTTCCTCAAGATCCGGATCTTCCTCAGAGGACGAAACAATCAGATAGTAGCCGCTTTCTCGCAGCACCTCGGAGATAGACTTGGCAATCTCGGCGAAGAAGGGATGCAGCAAGTCTGGGACAACCAACCCCACTAGATAGGTGCGTCCCGTGACGAGACTGCGAGCCGCCAGGTTCGGGCGGTAATCAAGCTCTTTGACGCGCGCAAGAACTCGTTCGCGGGTCTCTTCTCCTACGTCGGGATGGTTGCGCAGGACTTTAGAGATCGTAACGACCGACACGCCAAGGTCCCTGGCGATGTCCTTCATCCGTGTGCTCATAAGAAATCAGTATATCGAAGGCCCCGGCTTGGCTCCAGCAATACGATTGACATCGATTACTTTACCGATTATTGTATCTCAGACGGCAGCGCTATGGTCCACTCGGAGAAGTTGGCCTCCGCATGGAAACTACTCACAGGTCGCCTGGAATTGAGGCGGTCGATTACCACCGTCAAAAAATAAGAGTACGAGTGACATCCACAACTATACATAAGAGTGGGAGCGTTTCGTCGAAAGGACTTTAAATGAACGAGCATGATCCGATTGTCATCACGGGTGCTGGCGGTTTCATTGCCGGCAACCTTGTTCTCCACTTTAAGAAGAAGGGTCTCGCCAATATTCGTGCCGTGGACAAGAAGCCCTTGTACGACTGGTACTTGCGTGTTCCCGGAGTCGAGAATCTCAGTCTCGATGTGAGTATCGCAGGCAACTGTGAACGCGTCTGCGAGGGAGCAAGGGAGGTTTACAACCTTGCCGCCGATATGGGCGGCATGGGCTTCATCGAACGCTTCCGGGTTGAGTGCCTGCGCTCCGTGCTGATCAACACGCACATGGCCGAGGCGGCATATAAGGCGGGCGCGGACCGGTATTTCTTCTCGAGTTCAGCCTGTGCCTACAACACGCTGCTCCAGACGGATCCCAACGTTCGCGCCTTAAAGGAGTCGGATGCTTATCCAGCGATGGCGGAACGGGGTTACGGGTGGGAGAAGTTGTTTTCCGAAATGGTCTGTCAAGAATACTGGCATGAGCGCGGCATGAAAACGTTTATGGCCCGCTTCCATAATGTCTATGGACCGCATGGCACGTGGGACGGCGGCCGCGAAAAAGCGCCCGCCGCGATATCCCGCAAGATGATCGAAGCGATCGACAAGAACGACTTCCAAATCACGATCTGGGGTGACGGCAAGCAGACGCGCAGCTTTATGTATGTTGACGACTGCGTGCAGGGCATTGACAAAATCATGCATTGCGACGAGTTGATCGCGACACCGATCAACCTGGGTTCCAGCGAACTCGTTTCCATCGATACATTGGTCAGCAAGGTGGAGAAAATCGCGGACAAGAAATTGAAGCGCAGCTATGATCTCAATGCTCCACGAGGCGTCGCGGGCCGCAATTCAGACAATACCTTCATCAAGAAAGTCCTTGGCTGGGAACCTGACACGCTACTGGATAATGGGCTGGCAATAACTTACGGATGGATCAAAGACCAATACGAACGTCGCAAGGCCGGCGAGCACGTAGGCATCGGCTGACAGACATGAGGGGGCCTTCGTCGCTCAACACGGCGTTTGGTTCCATTCCCATCCGGCTCCAACTTGCGGGTGGTTGGATTGACCAGCCCTTTGTCTCGCAACTGAATCCCTGCCCACCCGGCGCCATGGTCGTTGTCCAGATCGAGCCCAATTTTCGACCGATGGACCGCTCAGGACTCGCCAGCGGCACAAGAGCGGTGGCGAGTCGTTTGTGGAACGGAAAGCCATCAAATCGTCCGCTGGACGAACTCGTGCGCGAGCTGTACGAAGCGGAAAACAACGGCCAGGCAGAGCCGAGCGGTTCGCAGGATATGATCGGCCTGATTTATCCCGGTGTGAACCGACTGGACTACGATTATGCGGCGAACGGCGGTGTCTTTCCGACACACATTGAATCCCTCACGTCTGACAGGCGCGCTCGCTGGCTGGAGAAGGTGCTCTACCTGCTGCCCATCGGGCCGCGGCCACCGGGCTACAGCCCGCTCGGTGTAAAGCAATTGGATCCCGAGTGGGTGGCGCGTCTCGGGCGGACCGGAATGGACTGCTTCGATGCAATCAAGAACATGAACGCGGATGCCCTCGGTGCGTCGCTCAACGAGACCATGTGCTGTTGGGAAAAGCTGCTGCCACACGTCACCGTCCATCCTTTAATCAAGATTGATCTGAAGGCAATTCTGCGGATCTACCAACGCCACTTTCCTGGCGCAATGTTCTCTGGATGCGGCGGAGGATATCTGATTGTTGTTTCCGAGGATCCTGTTCCCGGCGCCTTTAAGGTCAACGTTCGCACCAAGGACACAAACCACGCTTGATCCCGTCGCGTTCACAAGTCGTGGCCAGTGGAGGGTTTGACGATATTACATCGCGCGATATTTGCTTCTTCGAAAAGGCCGCGGAGCTTGGTGAACTCACCGTGTTGCTGTGGCCGGATGCTGTTATTCAGGAAGTCACGGGAAGGCCGCCGAGGTGTTCGCTCGCGGAAAGAAGTTATTTCCTCAGCGCCGTGCGTTACATCAGCAAGGTGGTGACGACAGATGCATCCGCCGATTGCGATTCGCTGCCAAGAGATTTATGCGTCGATGTTTGGGCAGATTATCGGCCAACGGCCAATCGTGCGCGTGAGAAATATGCCCAAGAGAACAACATTCTCTACCACACGTTTTCATGTGACAGCCTGAATGGTTTTTCGGAAGCGGCACCGATATCGTTTGCCGCAGGGGAACGAAGGGTGGTGGTCACGGGCTCTTATGACTGGCTCCACTCCGGCCATGTGCGTTTCTTCGAAGAGGTAAGCCGTTATGGCGAACTTTACGTTATCGTGGGTCACGATGCGAACATCCGGCTGCTCAAGGGCGAAGGGCATCCGCTTTTGCCGCAAAAAGAACGCCGTTATATGGTGGGCTCGGTCAAGTACGTGAAGGATGCGTTGATTTCAAGCGGCGATGGCTGGCTGGACGCCGACCCGGAGATTCGCAAGTTGAAGCCTGACTTCTATGCCGTAAACGAAGATGGTGATGTTGGAGGTAAACGTGAGTACTGCACGGCGCTGGGGATCGAATATCTCGTCCTCCAACGAAAACCTGCGCCGGGCTTGCCCAAACGAACCAGCACCGATTTGCGTGGCTTTTAGATTCAACTCAAGGCTCTGTCATGACCAAGCATGGAATATTGAACCCTCAGATCAACTCTCTTCTCAGCCGCGTGCGCCACACGAACACGCTCGTCATTGCCGATCGCGGCTTTCCGTTCTGGCCCCAAATCGAGATCGTGGATATTTCGCTCGTAGACGATGTGCCGACCGTGCTCGAGGTTTTGCGAGCCATCCGGGCCAACTTCGTGGTTGGCAGAGCATGGATGGCACGAGAATTCATCAAGGCCAACGACGCGAAAACCCGCTAAGGATTTGCGGGGGCTTTGCACGGCATTTCGGTAAAGTATGAGCCTCATACGCAGTTCAAGTTGCGGGTGCCGAAGGCGGTCGGCTTGATTCGCACCGGCGACACGATCCAATATGCAAACATCATTTTAGAGAGCGCGTAGAGAGCCCACCGGCTACGGCATTGTAAGGATTTGCAGATCGGAAACACGGCATCGAATCCCAAGGTGAGCTGCATTCTCAGAATGGACAGACAATCAGGATGAACACTTCCACGAGCGCGTCAAGAAGCACGGTCGGTGGGACTAGCGAAGGCGGTCTGTTTCGCACAGCCGACGGCAAGAACCTCGCCGCCACCTTTGTACTGATCACGTCGCTTTTCCTGCTGTGGGGTTTCTGCAATGGAATGATCGACATTCTCAACAAGCACTTTCAGGACACGCTTAGGATCAACAAGGAGCAGTCCGGACTGGTGCAGGCGGCCAACTATCTCGCGTATTTTCTGATGGCGATCCCTGCCGGCTTGATTGCGAAACGATTCGGCTACAAAGGCGGCATTCTCGTGGGCCTGTCACTGATTGCCGCGGGAGCCTTCTGGTTCATTCCGGCGGTCAACATCGGGACGTACTGGGCCTTCCTGCTGGGTTTGTTTGTCATTGCGGCCGGTATGACCTGTCTGGAAACCATTGCGAATCCGTACGCGACGGTTCTGGGAGCGCCCGAAAGTGGGCCGACGCGCATCAACATCGCCCAGACCACCAACGGTCTCGGTTGGATGCTGGGACCAACGGTCGGCGGATACTTCGTTTTTTCCGGCGGTAACGGAGCGAATGCCAATGCCGGCCTGACCACACCGTATGTAGGTATCGGCGTATTCGTAGCGCTGCTCTTTATCGTATTCGCGATTTTGCCAGTTCCGGATATGCACGCCCAAGATGAAAGCCTTAGATCAGCTGGGGAGAAGAACCGGCTTAGAAACACCGGCGGTCAACTCGCGGCAATCGCGGTCGTTCTAGCAAGCGTTTGTGCAGTGCTGTATTTTTTTATCGCCCCAATTTTGGGGATCATGTGGACACTGCTCCATATGAACCAGGCATGGTTGCAACCGGCAAAATACGGCCTGCTGGTGGTCGCCTATGGGGCTGCGTTCCTTTTGGTGTCAAAGAACTGGGACATGTTTCGTCGCAAGCATTTCACCCTGGGACTCGCCGCTCAATTCCTCTATGTCGCCGCGCAAACCGGTATTTTCAGTTTTTGCGTGAATTACATTTTGGAAAATGATCCCGGCGTGTCCAGGTTGCAGGCCTCGAAATGGCTGGGCGCCATCGGTTTTGGTTTGTTCATGGTGGGGCGTTTGTGTGGCAGCGCGGTGATCAGCCAGTTCAAGCCGGACCGCGTGCTAGCGGTCTATATGGCCATCAACGTGGTGCTGGTCGCGGTGACCATGGGGGGAGGCAAAACCGGGCTGTATGCGATGTTCGCCACGTTTTTCTTCATGTCCGTGGGATTCCCGACGATTTTTGCACTGAGCATACGTGGTATGGGCGATTACACGAAGCTCGGCTCATCGCTCATCGTGATGTCCATTGTCGGGGGTGCCATTGCCGCACCCTTCATGGGCCACGTCGCAGACTTGCATTCGATGCGCATCGGATTTGTCGTACCACTGGTCTGCTTTGTTTTTGTCGCTCTTTACGGTTACATGTGGCCTAGACTCTGCAGAGTTGACTGACAGCTTCGGTTGAGTGCAATCGCGGTAGCAACGGGCGGTTGAGTGAGTGGTTCGACTCAATGACGCGATCTACGAAAGGGAGACCATGCTCTTGCACGACATGTTCCTGTCATACACGATGCGCGGGCTTTTCGGTTTTGTGTTCGCGCTGAGTGCGCTTTCGATTGCGCATGCCCAGGATGCCACGGCTCCGACCTCTGCGCAGGAACCGGCGACGATTGATCAACTTTGGCAGAAGGCGAGCAGCAAGTACGATGGTCAACGTACGGCTCTTCTGAGTGACGTGGACAGCATGGACCATCAGGGCCCGTTTCGTGCCGACTGGGAATCCCTGCAGAAATATGATGTTCCCGAATGGTATAAGGACGCCAAGTTCGGCATTTTCATACATTGGGGAGTCTATTCTGTTCCGGCTTTTGGCAACGAATGGTATCCACGAAACATGTATCAGGCCGGGTCTCCGGAGTACAAGCACCACCAGGCTGCCTATGGTCCGCAAGACAAGTTTGGGTACAAGGATTTCATCCCGATGTTTAAGGCGGAACACTTCGATCCCGCCGCCTGGGCTGAGTTGTTCAAGAAGGCGGGCGCGAAGTACGTGGTGCCCGTGGCCGAGCACCACGATGGTTTTGCCATGTACGACAGCGGCCTGAGCGACTGGACCGTAGCCAAGATGGGTCCGCATCGCGACACCACCGGAGAATTAGCGAAGGCAGTGCGGGCAGAAGGCCTGCATTTCGGTGTGTCGTCGCATCGCGTGGAGCACAATTTTTTCCTGGGAGTTGGCCGCACCATCCCATCGGATATTAACGACCCGCAATACGCCGCCTTCTACGGCCCCGCACATAACTGGCTGTCCAATAAGTGGGGGACGCCTCTGGATGGCGACTTCACCTACGTTTCTTCAGCGTGGGCTGACGATTGGCTGGCGCGAGGCGCGGAACTGGTCGAAAAATACCATCCCGATATTGTGTACTTCGATTGGTGGATCGGGCAGGCGGCAATCCGCCCAAATCTGGCGCGCTTTGCCGCCTTCTACTACAACAATTCCCTGAAATACGGCGATCACGTCGGAGTGATTAATTACAAGGACTACGCCATGAACGAGCACTCCGCTGTGCTTGACGTAGAGCGGGGCCAACTCGGCGACCTCCGCCCTCTTTACTGGCAGACCGATACTTCGGTGAGCAATAAGTCTTGGGGATACATCAAAGACGACACGTTCAAATCACCGGAATTCGTGGTCCATCAGCTTATCGACATCGTTAGCAAGAACGGAAACTTGCTGATGAATATCGGGCCTCGTTCGGACGGCACCATCCCCGATGAAGTGCAGCGTGTATTGCTTGACGTGGGCGGATGGCTCAAGGTCAACGGAGATGCTATTTACGGAAGTCGCGCATGGAGAATTTATGGCGAGGGCCCCACGAAAGTGGCAGCCGGCTCTTTTCATGACACTGACACAGAGAACTACACGCCCGAGGATTTTCGTTTTACGAGCAAAAGTGACGTTCTATACGCGATTGGACTCGCCTGGCCGACGAACGGAGAAGCTGTGATTCACTCGCTAGCGCGTACCGTGGGCAGTGAACCGGTACAGAGTGTCGCCCTGTTGGGCAGTGACACCAAGCTGCAGTTCGAACAACGTCCCGATGGTCTGCACGTGCAACTGCCCGGTCAAGCTCCGGCCAAATATGCTTACGCGCTTCGCGTGATGTTCGACCGTGCCTCGCACTAGGATGCTGAGGTTCGAGCTTCTTGGCTGTCCAAGACTCTACGACTGTTGCGCGGTCGTTCATCTGCGATTAAGTTAACGCAAACATAAACTTGCAGTGCCGTAAGAAAGTTCTTGACAAGGTATACCCCTTTAATACTAGAATTCGCAGCCGTCGGTAAAGTTACCGCTAACCGAGCTGTTGGCGAACTGAGGAGGCCGTGTTCGATGCCTAAATTTCGAAGTCTTTCCGCTTGTCTATTCCTGGCAGTAGCTAGCATCTGCCTTGTCATTGCTCTCCCCGTTGTTCACGGCCAGACGCTGGCTTCCACCGCTTCGTTCGCAGGCTCGGTCTCGGACGCTTCCGGGGCGCGCGTCGCGAACGCCAATGTCACACTAACCTCCCCCGAGAAGGGCACTACTCGCGACTTCAAGACGGATGCCGAAGGAAATTTCTCATTCTCGCTACTGTCGGCGGGTACCTATACCATGACCGTACAGGCCACCGGCTTCAAGACCTTCAAGCAGGAAGGGATCACGCTTGAAGTCGGGCAGTCCGCCAGCCAAAGCGTCGCGTTGAAGATCGGGACGACCACGGAAATCGAGGTTGCGGGGACAGCCCCTCTGCTGCAAACGGAAGATGCCAACATCAGCGCCGAAGTTTCTCCCAAGTTTGTGAGCGACTTGCCCCTCAATCTTCGCAACGTGTTCAATTTTGTCGAGTTGAACTCGTCCGTCAATAATCTCTCGCAATCGCAGGTCCTCAATGGCGGGGGCGAACAAGGTTCCGCCGACCAGGACGTGTCGTTCTTTAACTTTGGCGGCGGTTTCTTTGGAACGACCGCTTTCTTTCTCGACGGCGCTTGGGACACGAGCCAGGGCTGGGGCGGGACTATCTACGTCCCATCCCCTGACAACACGCAGGAGTTCAAAGTCCAGCAAAACTCGTTCAGCTCGCAATACGGCTGGAGCACGGGCAATGTCATCACCGTCGTGACGAAGTCCGGAACCAACACTCTGCACGGAGATGCGTATGAATATATGCGCAATGGCGACCTCGACGCGAACAACTTCTTCAGCAATCTGAAAGGGAACGCGCGCCCGAATGAGCATCGCAATCAGTTCGGTTTTACCATCGGTGGCCCGGTGTACATTCCCGGCGCCTACAAACAGCGTAACAAGACATTCTTTTTCTTCGGCTACGAGGGCCACCGCGAGAATGACCCTGCCGACACAAGCGGCACTGTGCCCACCACGGCTATGCGTACCGGTGACTTTTCGGCATTGCTGGGCGCGCAGATTGGAACCGATGCGCTGTGCAGGACAATTCTCGCCGGGCAAATCTATGATCCGTTTACCACTCGTCAGGTTACCGCGACTTGCGCAACGCCTCAAAACACCATTGGTCAAACCGTGTACATTCGCGATCCCATCACCGGCAACAATCTCGTCAACTCCACCAATGGCATCAACAGCATCGGCCAGACCCTGGTGAACTACTACCCGCAACCGACAAACAGTGCACTGACAGCTAACTGGGGTGCGTCGGACACTGTTCCGGACACCTCGAACGAATTCAGCATCCGCATCGACCACAATTTTACCGATAACACCCAGATTTACGGACGGTTCTCGGACAAGCATGAATCCAAAGGAGAGGCCCCCAACTTCTTCGGGGCGAACGATCCGGCCGGTCCGGGACAGAACAACCCCAATAACCGTTGGAACCTCGCGGTTGGCGCGAGCCATGTCTTTAATCCCACGTTTACCGTGAGCACGAACGTGGGCGTCATGTGGTGGAATGAAAAGAACGTCATGGCGAGCTATGGTTTTAAGCCCTCTTCCCTTGGGTTCCCGACTTGGATCGATCCATATTCGACTCAGTTCCCCGTGATCAACGTGGGAAACGGAAGCTACGAGAGTGAGGGGCCATTGCAGGGGGCTGGGGAAGCCTCATTTCCCCGAGATTCCGGCACCGCATCGGTGGACTTTGCCAAGGTGCGGGGCCGTCACAAGCTGTCCTTCGGATACATGGCGGTCGCGGTGGATGAAAACGGCGGGCGCATAACACCCACCACGTTTAATTTTGATACTGGGTTCACCGCCGGGCCGAATCCGCAAGATATCACGGCGGGTACCGGACATGAGGTGGCGTCCTTGATGTTGGGGACGGCTCAGAGTGGAAGCACCGGTATATTCCTGTCGCAGGACACCCGTAGCTGGTTCCACGGACTGTATTTGCAGGACGACTGGAAAGCAACGCCCAAGCTTACTCTGAATCTCGGTATCCGTTGGGAGGTCCAGGTTCCCCTGCGGGAACGCCATAACCGGCAGGCGTATTTCGATTACAACGCGGTCAATCCGATCACCGCCGAAGTTAACAATGGAACGAATTATCTGGGTGAACTCGTGTACAGCACTTCGTCCCACCGCGGATTGTACAATACCGACTTCAAAAACTTTGCTCCGCGGCTCGGATTCGCTTATCAAGTACTCCCCAAACTTGTGATGCGGGGGGGCTTTGGCATCTTTTTCCCCCCTGCCCTTCGTGGAAACGGTCCCGAACCGGGCTATACTTCCACTACACCCTATATTGCATCCACCAACGGCTTCCTGAATCCGTCACAAACCCTGAGCAGCGCTTTTGCGCAAGGCATGGTGCCCATCGTTGGCAATTCCCAAGGCGGTCTGACCAATGTTGGCTACTCCACCGCCGCCATCGACCCGAACCGTAAGACTTACTATCAGCAACAATGGATGTTTGGATTCCAATTTGCGCCCACGCCGAACGACGTTATTGACTTGACGTATGTGGGCAATCACGGCGTCCACGTGATTACGAGTAGCCTTAACTACAATGAGTTGAATCCAACTAACTTCTCGGCGGGGAATGCACTGCTCAACCCAGTTGCAAACCCGTTCTTCGGCCACATCACCTCGAGCGGTTGTAACGGTTACGACTTGTCGGCAGCAACCGTACCGCAAGCCGCACTGCTTCGCCCCTACCCGGAATTCTGCGACATTAACGAAACGGATGCTCCGCTGGGCGGTTCGAATTACAACGCTCTGGAAGTAAACTACACGCATCGTGTGTCGCGAGGCCTCACCTTGCTCGCCTCCTATACGTTCTCGAAGTTTATCGACGACGTTACGGGGCCCACAGGCTGGGCCTTAACCTCCCCTTCTACCACTCGCAATGTCTACGACTTGGGTCTCGACAGATCGGTGGATGCAACCGACACGCCGCATAGCGTCGTTCTGAGCTATGTGTACGAGTTGCCGGTGGGCAGGGGTAAGCAGTTTGGTGCTGGGATGAACGGAGTCGTGAACGCCATTGTCGGAGGCTGGCAGACCACCGGCATAGCTACCATCAAGCAGGGCTTTCCTCTGGGGATTAGCAGCCCGGCCGGGGATAACCCTGCCTATTCCTACTTCGGCGTGGGACAGACTGTGGACGTCACGGGTGACGTCCACGTCTCACATCCGACCTATAACCAATGGTTTAATACGTCGGCCTTTGCTTTTGCCCCGCAATGGACCCAGGGGAACGCTCCGCGATACTTCTCCACCCTGCGCGCCCCCCACTACAACAACTGGGATATGGGTATTCAGAAGTTCTTCCCGCTTAAAGAAAACCTCCGGTTCCAATTCCGCGTGGATTTCTTCAACGCGTTCAACCACACCAACTTCTACGCCCCGAACATGAACTTTAACAGCGGCGCAGCATTTGGGACAATTTCAAACGCATTTACACCAAGGCTTACGCAGGCAGTGCTAAAGTTTTACTGGTGATGCGTGCGAAGAATCGGAATCGTTGTTGCTGTCTGTTGTTCGATGTTCTGCGGGTTGGCGGGCTCGGCAATCTCGCAAGAGCGCGACCAATTTGAATCGCTCCTGGCCTCGGCGCAACAAGCCCAGGCCAGGAGTGATTTTCAGGCCGCCGCCGAGTTCTACCGAAAGGCGGTCGCGATCCATCCTGAAATCCCCGAACTCAGAGCTAATCTCGGCTTGATGTACTACCAGACTGGGCAAGACGATCAGGCCATCGACGCTTTTCGCCAGGCGCTTCGGCTAAAGCCGGCCCTGCTGGTTCCAAACCTGTTTCTGGGCCTTGATTATGTGAGATTGAAGCGGTTCAACGACGCGATTCCGCACCTCAAACGAGCTGCTCTTCTTAACGCTACAGATACTCAAGCACAATTAGGTCTTGGGCAAGCCTACGCAGGAATCGGCAAAACACGCCTGGCCACAGACTCCTATTTGCGCGTGGTTCAACTCGATCCAAAAAATGCAGACGGCTGGTTTCACCTTGGAGTGAGTTATCTGGAACAGGTCGAGGACGATTCCCGCAGTCTCGTGGCGCGGCATAAGGATTCAGCATTTGTCCAGACGCTGGTGGCGGACAGTTTCGCTGAGCAGCGGGTGCTTATTCAGGCCGCCGACGCTTATAAGAAAGCGCTGACGTTGCCAACATTTCCTGCGGGCACACACGCAAGTTACGGCTTCGTCCTGCTCAACCAGCACGATGTCCCGGGGGCGGAACGCGAACTGAATGCCGAACTCGCCTCAAACCCCGGTTCCCTCGTGGCGAAATTGGGTCTGGCTCGATCGCACCTTGAGTCAGGCGCAGCCACAGAGAGTGCGCGGGGCATTGAAGACATCTGGAAAACGGACGCTGGCTTTCTTCGAGCGAACGTTCCGCTCTTCAACGGCGGACTCGCCGAGGCGAAACGTTCAGAACTACAGCGCGTTTTGGAAGAACGGGAAGCATCGGAGGAGATTTCGCAAGAGCTTGTTTCCCTTTTTCGCGGTGGCGCAACCGGTGAAAGAGCTCCTGAGATGCCCCGCGGCTCGGGTGCAGATGCTGGCAACCCGGGTCAACGCAGCAGAGCCGCGGCTGGCAACGCCACCGAGTTGTACCTCAGTGGAAGGTACGGGGAATGTGGCGACCTGCTTGCTCCGCGCCTTCAATTGCTCCCGGCAAAAGACCTCCGGCTGTTGGCGTCCTGCGCGTACTCAACCGGAAGTTTCCGAAACGCGTTTGATGCGGCGCAGAAGCTGGCTCGGAATGCCCCCACAGAAGCCGAGGGATTGTACTGGGAGATACGATCGGCGCAAAAGCTCGCTACCAACGCCCTGGCGCGTGCCAGCGAAATCGATTCCGCTTCGCCCTACTTGCATGTGCTGTTGGGAGACGTTTATCGCCAACGAAAGCTTTACCCGGATGCCGAACAAGAGTATCGCAAAGCCTTGGCCCTTCAGCCAGAAGATCCAGGTGCGTTATTCGGTTTGTCTTTGGCGCTGCTTGCCGATTCGGACATAGATGGGGCGCTTCGTCTAGCCCAGGCTGCGTTGCATAAGAATCCCGATGATCCAGAGCTCAATGCTGTCATGGGCGAAATCCTCTCCGCACGGCATGACTTTTACGGAGCGGAGCCATACCTGAAGAAGGGTCTGAATACCAAGCCGGAGCTGGTCACCCATGTGCACGCTTTGCTCGGCAGGGTGTACGCCGAGACAAACCGTACGCAGCAGGCGATCGCAGAGTTCAAACTCGGCCTTGCAGATGACAAGGATGGCCGTATCCATTACCAGATCGGGCGCCTTTATTTGAAGGTTGGTGACAGCGATTCAGCGAAGCAAGCCTTTGAAGTGTCAGATCGGATGCGACGGGAACAGTTGACGAAGGCAGCCGTCGCAATGCAGCAGGGTGAAAACGACAGCGAATCTCAATAACAAATTCGCATCCGCGTGTCGCGGATGCGACAACGTAACCGATATTATCGCACCGCAGACAAAAGGACGCCAGGACGCCTAACCAAATGACCAACAAGTACGGAATCGTTCTGCTCTTCGTGATTACCAGCTCAGCGGCATGGGCTGCCGACAAACCCCAATTTGCCATTCAGGAGTCGCATAGAGAGTCGAATGGGGTCACCTTCCGAACGGCGGCCGGAACCATGCGGATTGAGGCCTGTGGCGATCGTGTCATACACGTGGTTGCCAGTCCCACCTCGGAGATTCCAAGCCCCAAGGTCCCTATCGTCACGCAACCGTGTCGGGCTAATAACGTTCAGGTCAAAGTTGGGAAAAAGGAGACCAAGCTCTCCACTGGGGCAATCACAATATCGGTCGACGCTATGACGGGCGCAGTGAGTTTCTTCTCCGGAGACGGAAAGACCATGCTGGCCGAACCAAAACAGGGAGGCAAAACCTTTGATGTGCCGTCCGCAGCGGAAATGAAGACCTGGCAAGTGCAGCAGAGTTTTCTTTCACCCTCCGACGAGGCCCTGTACGGTTTGGGACAGCATCAGGAAGGCATCTTCAATGTGCGTGGAGTCCCAATTCGCCTTCATCAGGCGAACACAAACATCTCCATTCCGTTTCTGCTGTCCAGTAAAGGATACGGTATCCTCTGGAACAACCCATCCCTGACCGACTTCAATCCAGCCGACCAAACCATAGCTATCGACCCTTCTACTGGGAAGGGCAAATTCACCACCGGCGCAAAGGGCGTTTACGGCTTCCTCCTGAGCAGCGATAACAGAGACCACCTCGTGGTCGAAGTCAACGGAAAACACGTCATCGATTTGAACAACATGTGGCTTGCAACGTCTGCTTCGGGTTCCGCGGAATTGGAAGCGAACAAGGAATATGAGGTCTTCGCGAAAGGCGGCCCTGGAGGCCTCCAACTGGCAGTCAGGCCTCCTCAGGACACCACGACATTCCGTTCCGAAGTCGGGCAGGCGGTCGATTACTACTTTTTCTACGGACCTGAGTTGAATCGCGTCATTGCCGATTACCGTCAGCTCACCGGCGAAGCGCCGCTGTTTCCAAAGTGGGCCTACGGCTACTTGCAGTGTCGAGAGCGATATCACAGCCAGCAGGAAATTCTCGATACCGCCGCCGAATTCCGGAAGCGAAAAATTCCCGTCGACGCCCTGATTCAGGACTGGCAGTACTGGGGCAAATACGGCTGGAGTGCAATGAAGTTCGACGAGCAGTATTATCCGCAACCCAAAGCAATGATGGATCAGCTGCATTCCGAAGACCTGCACATGTTGATCTCGATCTGGTCAAAATTTGGGGAGGACACGGACGTCTTTAAGCGGATGAAGGCCCAGGGTTTCATCATTCCGGGAGACGTGTGGACGGACTTCTTCAATCCCGCGGCTCAGAAAGCCTTCTGGTCGGAACTCGACAAGGGAATCTTCCAGGTGGGAATGGACGGCTGGTGGATGGACGCGTCTGAGCCGGAGTTTGACATTCTCAAGGGTAAACAGACGTTCCTGGGCAGCGGAGAGTCGGTTCGCAATGCCTACCCGCTATTCGTCACCAAGGCCATCTACGAAGGTCAACGCGCAACTACAGATCGTAAGCGCGTCGTGATTCTGACACGTTCGGCTTTTGCCGGACAACAGAGGAATGCGGCCAGTTCATGGTCGGGCGACATCACCGGCGACTGGATTACACTTCAGCGCCAGATTCCTGCGGGCCTGAGTTTCAGCATGTCCGGATTGCCCTATTGGACGACCGATATCGGAGGTTTCTTTCGGCCAAAAGATCAATACACATCGGACGCATACCACGAGGTGCTGATTCGTTGGTTTCAATATGGCGCGTTCTGCCCGCTTTTCCGCGTTCACGGATATGTCTCGAACGCTGAGCTTTGGAACTACGGCTCCAAGGTCGAAGACATCCTTACGCAATATGATGAGCTGCGATATCGCCTGATGCCGTACATCTACTCCACCGCTTGGGGCGTCACTGACAAAGGCGAAACGCTCATGCGGGCATTGCCGCTCGAATTTTCGTCGGATCCAGGCGCGCGAGCAGTGTCCGACCAGTTCATGTTTGGCCCCTCGCTGCTGATCAATCCCGTAACGACCGAAGGTGCGACACGGCGATCCCTTTATCTACCAGCCGGCACCGACTGGGTGGACTTCTGGACGGGCAAACGCGTGAAGGGCGGACAGAGCATCACCGCTGATGCTCCGCTCGACAAGATGCCTATTTATGCTAAGTCTGGCTCAATTGTCGCTTTTGGCCCGCGAGTGGAATCGGCCTCAGCAAAAGCAGATCCAATCGATCTCCGCATTTATGCGGGGACGGATGGAGATTTCACACTCTACGAAGACGAAGGCGACAACTACGACTAC
>Ga0116121_1000050_pt1 | contig 60127 bp, 42 predicted proteins | sample June2015DPH_13_1_FD_89725 | JGI IMG/M metagenome (GOLD analysis project Ga0116121, IMG submission 89725) | Peatland microbial communities from SPRUCE experiment site at the Marcell Experimental Forest, Minnesota, USA - June2015DPH_13_10 | ecosystem: Environmental > Terrestrial > Soil > Wetlands...
CCGAGAGGTGCATAGTAGGTGCATATTTGAGAGACCGATCAAATAGCTGCATCGCCGCGGCAACGTCGGAATCCACCGTCTTGATGTAGCACTTCTGAGTGACTGCCACGTTCGCGTGCCGCAAGATCCTCTGAATGATCTTGTCGGGAACGCGAAGTCGATAAAGATTCGTCGCAAGCCCGCGACGAAAAGCATGCCAGCCGTGCCACTGGAATCCTGCCTTTGTCGCGAGCGGTACAATGACATCTCTAGCCAAGGCATCCATGTTGAATGGCTTTCCCACCGGACTAGGAAACATGAAGCCGTTTGCGGGGTTGCCGGACCGGGATCGATGCAGTCCCAGTTGCTGCGCAAGTCGCGTGATCACTGGAACCGGGTCCTTGCTCTTTCGAGTCTTCGGCTCAAGCGCGTGGCCCTCCAGAAGGACTGGGAGATGCGGATCTGCTCCCCGTCGTAATTCTCCCAGCGAAAGCCTCGCACCTCACCCTTTCTTGCACCTGTGAATGCAGCCGCAGCTACAATCGTCGCGGCCGGCTCCGGCAACACATTTAGCATTTGCGCGATCTCCTCGCAAACGAATTCTCAACGCGACGGATGTTGACGCTGTGTGGCCTATCTAGGCAGCCTGGGCATCGGTACTTTGTAACGACCGCGCCAGCCAACTTCACACGAAGCAACTGGAATTTCACTATTTCACTGCGCACTCCGTACCCATGCCCAGATGTAGAGCTCGCCGCCCCCCAATCCAGTCTGGAAGATCGAACGTTTGGGAGGGATATGGTTGGATTGTTCCGGCTTCAGCTTGCTTCAACAGATCACTTCTAGAAGAGCCCCGAAAGTGGTATATAAGCCATTCAGTCCTATCTGAGACCCCGCAGCGTCTTTTTCCGCAGGCAAAGGGCAAGCAAGACTCGGATGGCCGGGCGTATGCCTTGGCGTCGTCTGCAATGAAGAATGGAAAGTGATGCTAAAGCCTTTGAAATGTGGTGGCCATGGACGGAGTTGAACCGCCGGCGCCAGCCTTTTCAGACTGGCGGTAATAAGTGTTTACAACGACTTAACAGGTCTTAGGTGGCTGCGTAAGTACTTCAAAGGTCGTCAAAGACACACTTATCTTGGGCTGGAATCTTGGGCTGGGAGTCGACGCGCTCCAAAGCAAATCGACGAATGGAAAACTGCGACCCGAATCAGTGCCGCTATGCCTGCTTGAAATCGAGAACTCTCGTGTTCCGCCGATCGACGGCAGGTGCATTTTGCCGCGATTGACGGCCGATCAATCCAAGAAGCCGGGTTCCTCTCGACACGACGAGATTCATTCAATGAGCGACTCGGGGTGTTTCCCGAGCACCGGTGTGAAGTCGCCAGCAAAACGCCAACTCAGTTTATGCGGTTTAGTTCTGACCCGTCTGGATTCCCTGGTGCCTGCCTGAGGCTCATCTGTAATACATCGTCCTTTCCAAAGAAACGAATATAACGCAAACCACGCTAAAGCAACATCGTTTGTAGTCGCTTCAGAGCGCCCCATCCCGGGTGCCGAGTCTACAACCTCGGTTAGCAGTTGCGGCGAACGCCAAACCGACAACTACCGTCAATTGCGGTTGGATCTGAAAATAGGCTGCTTATTGCATGTTCAACAGCGACTGAGTACAGCCAATTTTGGAGGAGACTCCCTCAAAGAGTCCCCCAAACTACTCTCGGCTTTGCCTGTGGTGCAACTCGCGGTAACGGGAGCTGCGTTCGTCCTCACAAACCCTTCGCCGGCGCCCACTTCCGGGTTGCTCTCGTTCGCGACAACGGCCTGAGGCTTCTCGCCCCCTGCGTTGTCTTTCAGGACCACTGCACGGCTGCCGGTGGAAACTGTAACTTATTGAAATTGAACGGCACAGACGGCATCCAATAACAGTTTTAGTGTTTTAGTGTCGGCAACTGGCGAGCTAGGCGTATCATGGCGCTGTCTTACGAGTTCAAAAAAGGTTCCGGCATAGTTCATTCAACCTCCGATTCCTGCAGACGAAAGGTATGCCAAAGTTCAAAACACTGATCAGTGGCCTGTCTTTTTCCGAGTGTCCGCGCTGGCACGATGGGAGGCTGTACTTCTCAGACTTTTACACCCACCGGGTCCTTGCCGTCACCCTGGATGGCACGATAGAGACAATTGCTGAAGTACCGGGCCAGCCCTCGGGACTTGGGTTTCTGCCCGACGGCCGAATGCTAATTGTGTCAATGCGCGACCGCAAGATCATGCGTCGCGAACTCGATACTTCTCTCGTCGAGCACGCCGATCTGTCGGGTCTTGCCCCTTGGCATTTGAACGAAATGCTGGTTGATCACCACGGGCGAGCCTGGGTGGGCAATTTCGGGTTCGATCTGATGGGGGACGCCAACGTCACCACTACGAACCTGATCTGCGTCGATCGGGACGGTCGCGCCGGAGTCGCCGCCGTTGGACTCGGTTTTCCCAACGGGATGGTGCTGACTCCGAACGGCAGCACGTTGATTGTTGCCGAAACAACGATGAATCGACTCAGTGCCTTTGACGTCGCCTCCGATGCACTGGGCAAGCGATGGACCTGGGCAGCCTTCGGCGATCCGCCAACATCAACCAAGATTGCTGAGCTCCTTAGTCAGGTGGACGTTGCGCCAGATGGAATCTGTCTCGATGCGGAAGAGGCCATTTGGGTGGCCGATGCAAAAAAAGGCCGGTTGATCCGGGTGGCCGAAGGCGGGGACATCCTTGAAGAAGTCAAGACCGATGGACTGGGTGCATTCGCGTGCATGCTGGGAGGAGAGGACGGGCGAACACTTTTCGTCTGTGTCGCGCCCACATTCAACGCGGCCGAGGCATCTGCGAACCACCACGCCGCGATTTGGATGATGGATGTCAATGTGCCCCATGCTGGCCTGCCTTAGCGTTTTGCAATGCCAAAATCACCTATAAGTTGTGGCGGCTGCGCCTGACTGGGGAGCGTGGCGATTTCGGGGCGGTTGAGGGGGCATTGTGGTGGTCTCGAAGGCCAGATTCCGGTGGCTGATGTTAAGCTGTTTTGTGCAGGCGACTTTTCAAAACGGCGCGTTTTCAGAATACCGCCAAATTATTTGCTCTTTATGCTCGTCTGGTAAATGCGCGTTGATAAACTCGTGCTCAGCGAAGGGCAGGAGAGACCAGACTGCGGTCGCAATGCTCAGTAAATCAGGGCCGGAGTAGACGAGTTGCGTGACCAACTGCGGGAAGCAAAGCCTGCGAAAACCAACCAGCGGTTATACGCAGACTATGCTCACCGTGCAAGGCGATACCTATAGCTCCGCTGCCCGCCATCGGCGAGCGAAGATATTGCGGGGCATGGTGGTTCCATTGTCCGATGAGGAGGATTAAAGGGTGGGGGTGATGTTAAATAGTCCGACCCCAAAACGTATTCGTCGCAGCAAAGCCGAGCAGCGCGCGGAAAGTTTGGAACAGATTCTCGATGCAGCCGAGTATCTATTCTCCAAGAATGGGTTCCATGGCGTAACTCTCCGCGATGTGGCCCAGCAAGTGGGGATTCACACAACGCTGCTTCATTATTATTTCAGGGATAAGCACAACCTGTTTGAAGCAGTGTTCAAACGGCGAGCCAGTGTTACCTGCGATCGACGTATGGCAGCGCTCCAACAGTACGAAGCACAAGCCGGAGACTTCCCCACCGTCGAAGGCGCGCTACACGCGTTCCTGGACACGGACTTCGACCTATACATCGAGGGCGGCGAGACATGGGTGAATTATGGCGCCTTCTGCGCCCGCGTCAGTTATAGCCAGGAGGGGGCGGCGATGATGGTCGCCCATTTCGATCCCGTAGTTCTTAAACTCGTCGGCATTTTGAGGCGCGCGCTGCCCGGTTATAGCGACGAGGATATTTTCTGGGGCTACCACTTCGTCACGGGCGCGTTGATGAATACACTCGCGCGCACGGGGCGGATCGATCGACTATCGGGTGGCGTCTGCCGGTCCGACGATTTCCCCGCGGTCAAGAAGCGCATCGCCAAATTCATGGCGGCAGGATTCCTGGCCCTTAAGGAATAGCGGAGCGGCCGCTCCACGTCCATCGCCGTACATTTTGCGGGCAGTTGCACCAAAGGCGAGGGTTCTTCACGCTTGGCCGAAATCTCAGAGAATCTCAAACAGTCCGGCTGCGCCCATACCTCCGCCCACGCACATAGTCACGACGACGTATCGGACTGCCCGCCGACGTCCTTCGATCAGCGCATGCACCGCCAGGCGGTTGCCGGACATGCCGTAAGGATGGCCAATGGAAATGGCGCCGCCGTCGACGTTGAACCGATCATTGGGAATTTCGAGACGATCCCGGCAGTAGACCGTTTGCACCGCGAAGGCTTCGTTTAACTCCCACAGGCCTATGTCATCCATCTTCAGACCGAAGCGTTGCAGGAGCTTGGGAACAGCGAGGACCGGGCCAATCCCCATCTCGTCAGGCTCGGTGCCCGCGACGACCATGCCGCAATAGCGGCCCAGCGGCTCAAGGCCCCGGGCGGCAGCCAGGCTTGCCTCCATCACCACGCAGGCGGAAGCGCCATCGGATAGCTGGCTCGCGTTACCGGCAGTGATGAAGCCGTTCTCGCGCACCGGCTTGAGCGAGGCGAGGCCTTCGATGGTCGTGTCGGACCGATTGCCTTCGTCGCGGGACAGCGTCACTTCCTGCATTGAGGTCTTGCCGGTGGCCTTGTCGGTTACCGACTTGGTCGTGCTTACAGGGATGATCTCCGCATCGAATCGGCCGGCTGCCTGGGCTGAGGCCGTGCGGCGCTGCGACTGGAGAGCGTACTCATCCTGCCGCTCGCGCGAAATGCCGTAGCGGCGGGCGACAACCTCGGCTGTGTCGATCATCGGCATGTAGATATGCGGATGAAGCGCGAGCAGTTCCGGGTCGGAACCCATACGGAGTTCAGCCGTCTGCACCATCGAGATAGAATCCGTGCCACCGGCCACGATGACGTCCATTCGGTCCATGACGACCTGTTTTGATGCCATGGAGATACTCATGAGGCCTGACGAGCACTGTCTGTCGATGGTCTGCCCGGCGACCGAGACCGGCAACCCCGCGGTCAAGGCCGCAGTCCGCCCGATGGTATGCTGCAAGCCTTGAGGGAGAGCGCACCCAACGATACAATCGTCGATTTCAACGGGGGCGACCTTTGCGCGAGCGACGGCGGCGCGAATGGCCTGGGCCGCAAGGGTCGAGGGAGAGGTGGCGTTGAATGCGCCCCTGTAAGCGCGACCGATCGGGGTCCGCGCCACGGAAACGATTACAGCATCGCGACTCATCTCTTACGCACCTTTGGTTTCCGGCGGGACATAGCCTGCCTTTTTCAGCTCGACTTCGCTTTGGGTAAAACCGTATTCGGGTGTCATTTCGCCCTGCCGGTCCTCAATCTCCGCCCACCTCGCCACAAGCTCCTCGGCTGAGGGCGGGTCGCCGGCGGCATAAATGCCCTTCGTCAAGGTGATGTTCGCGACCTCGAAACTGCCAGCACCGGCACAGAGAATCGAGCGCGTTGGCGCACTCTGGGCCACGAGCGAAAGAATGCCTGAGGCGACGAATTCGGGTTTGAGCAGGTTCAACTGCTGTTCCGGCAGAATGCCTCGCGTCATTTGCGTGGCGGCTGTCGGCGCAATGCAATTCACACGGATTCCGTACTTCGCCCCTTCCAGTGCGAGGGTTCGCATCAGTCCCACCAGCCCCATCTTGGCTGCGCTGTAATTCGATTGGCCGAAGTTGCCATAGAGGCCAGACGACGAGGTTGTCATGACGATGCGGCCATACTTCTGTTCGCGCATCGTCTCCCAGACCGCCTTTGTGCAGTTGACGGAGCCCATCAGGTGCACATCGATTACAAGACGGAAATCGTCAAGGCTCATCTTGGCGAATGACTTGTCGCGCAAGATTCCCGCGTTGTTGATGAGAATGTCTACGCGACCCCAGGCCTTCACTGTCTGCTGAACCATCTCCTCCACGGCCGCCGCATCGGTCACGGAGCACAGACCAGCCCGAGCTTCTCCACCTGCGTCCATGATCTCGCGCACAACGGATTCGGCGCCGCTGCCAACGTCGTTGACCACCACACGGGCGCCATGTCGGGCCAGAAGCAGGGCATACGCCCGTCCCAAACCGCCGCCGGCTCCCGTGATCAGAGCTACATGCCCTTTCAAGTCAATCACGCACGCCTCCTTAATTATTTCTTATGCGGGCGCTCGCAGCCGCTTTGCCGCCGAGGTCCATGTCCAGCGGTGACTCCAGAAGCCCACTGGAAGCGCTCATTTTGGGCGACACCGCAGGATAGTCGCCTTCCATGGCTTGTGTCAATCTTAACTATTACAATAATTAAGATTGACACAAGAGCATGTTTAATGCATCATGCCTGCGAGTTTCGAACGTGGCCATACGGACTACATCAGCGCCCGCCCAAAGAATTTCAGCTGCTGAGGCGGCAGCGAAAGTGAAATCAGGCTTTTGGCTTGACTACGGCGGCTGCCTTGCCCAACCCGATGTTTTTGACTTGGCCCTCGCTGCCCGCGTCCACGAACTATCAAATGTAGGAATCCGCTCCAGCCTTGCTGCCAAGCCTCGCGCGGTGCTTGAGTGCGATCCCGATGGAGCGCATTTCCAGTGGTATAGCTGGCACTTCAGCGCCTACGAGCGCGCGAAATTCGACGCCGGGATTTGCTACCACATCCCACCGAACTTGGGCGAAATGGACGACTATTATCGCCGTTTCATAGACCCGATCGACATGGTCGTGCTCAAGGTACGGCCGGCAAATGCCGAAGGGGTTTTCAGTTTCGGCCCGACTAGTGCATGGCTCCGAGCCCTCGTCGAACGAGCGAAGACGCTGATCGTCGAGACATCGACAGCCGTTCCCTATGTATACGGCGTTGGCAACAGCGTTCACATCGGCGAGGTTGATTACATCATCGAAGGCGATAATGCGCCTCTGCCAGAACTCAAGAGCCCGCCGATCACCGATGTCGATCGCGCCATCGCGCGCACGATAGCCGCTGAGGTGGACGATGGCGCCTGCCTGCAAATCGGGATCGGAGGAATGCCCAACGCTGTTTGTTCGCTGCTTCGGGACTCAGGTGCCCGAGACCTTGGCATTCATACCGAAATGCTGACCGACGGACTGGTAGAGCTCTACCAAGCAGGCGTCGTCACCGGAGCTCGCAAACAGCTCGATCCCGGAAAGGCCGTCTTTACCTTCGCGCACGGTTCGCAATCCACCTACGACGCCATGGACAGCAACGCCGACATGCTGTGCTGCAGCGTTGACTACACCAACTTGCCACATAACATCATGCAGAACGACAGAGTCTTCTCCATCAATAGCACAACGCAGATGGATCTACAGGGCCAGGCGGCGTCGGAAACCGACGGCCATCGCCATATTTCCGGGACGGGCGGTCAACTCCAGTTCGTGCGCGGCGCCTACGCGTCACGTGGAGGAAAGTCTTTCATGTGCCTCTCCTCGCTATTTGAGAAGAGAGGTGTCCGCAAGAGCCGCATCGTCCTCGACCTCACGCCGGGCAACATTGTCACGACGCCGCGCACTGACACCATGTATGTCGTTACCGAATACGGGATGGTCAATTTGAAAGGAAAGTCGGTGGCAGACCGCGCCCGAGTAATGATCTCACTTGCGCATCCCGATTTTCGCGAGGAACTTGAGCGCCAAGCCTACGAAAACCGGCTTATCCCGCGCGCCATATATTTGGCGCAGAAATCGGAACGCAAGAACTTGGTGACTGTGTCCCACGTCAGCGGAAATGGGAAAGTTTGAGACCAAAAGTTGCGCTGTAGATTTGAGATTCAGAGGCTGGTGGCGACGCGGCCCCGCACGGTGACTGAGACCAGGTCGACATGTTACGGGTCAGGCCATCAGCGTAGATGGAGATGTCGAGTATCTGTAGATCGTAACCGTCCCAACAACGTTAGGATTGCTTCAATGTTGAAAGCAAACCCGATCGATGATCTTAGGCAAGCGGTATCGGTATATGCCGTGAAAATGTCTGCTCAGGACCTGTCTCCTTTGCAGTTGTTTGCCTAGGATACGCGATTGTTTTCTGAAGTCCGATTGCCGAGGCTAAATTCGAAGACGAGGAAAACCGATGCGTTATTCCCAACAAATCCGACCGGCTCGCAAACAAATCGTGTCGCTCTGTCGCGGCGCATTCATGGCGTTCGTCTCATACGCGCTAGTTACAGCCTGCGGGCTGCTGTCCGCGCAAACAAGTGGAACAGGCGCGATCAGCGGTGCGATCACGGACCCCACTGCAGCAATGTTGGGGGGTGCTCAGGTCAAGGTCACGGATGTGGCCACGGGCTTCACGCGAACCTCGCAGTCCAACGACCACGGACTGTATCTCGTCTCCCTCCTTCCACCCGGGCACTACACGCTCGAAGTCACGAAACAAGGGTTTAAGGTCGCCTCGTCGTCGGACGTGCAAGTAATTGTGGCGGAGACAACAGTACTCAATATCCGCATGGAAACGGGCGCGGTGACCGAAACCATCACCGTGGCTGCTTCAACCGTTGACCTGGAGACCGAATCCAGTGAATTGGGCCGCGTGACGGATGCAGAGATGCTGGAGAACCTGCCCCTGGTGGCGCGTAACTTCACCCAGGTCATCGGCTTGAACCCTGGAGTATCCCAGGAACTCAACAATGCGAGCCAGATCGGAAGAGGCGGTGGCAGCCAGGACGCCAATCCCGGGGGCGGAAGCATCATGAGCCAGGGAGCAACTTCGACCGACAACAATTTTCAAATCAACGGCCTCACCATCAACGACGTGCAGGGGTCCTGGATTTACTCCTCGGGAATTCCCGCTCCCAATCCCGACACCATTCAGGAATTCAAAGTTCAGACGGGCTTGTTTGACGCCACGACGGGGCGCAATGCCGGGGCCAACGTCGATGTCATTACGAAAGCCGGCACGAACAATTTCCACGCGACTTTGTTCGAGTATTTTCGGAACGAGGATCTCAACGCCAATGACTGGTTTGCCAATCGTTCTGGCGTGCAGCGCGGAATTCTGCGGCAGAACCAATATGGTTTCACCGCGGGCGGCCCAGTGATCAAGAATAAGTTCCTGCTCTTTGGTTCCTGGCAGGGCACAAAGCAGTTCAACTCCACCGACCCGTCGAACCATAAGTTCGTCTATCTCCCTCCCCTTACCGACGACCGGTCGGCAGCGGGATTGGGAGCGGCTTTCGCCGGCGATTACGGCTACCTTGGTCCGCTCTTCGGCACGATTGCCCCCGATGGCTCAAATATCTCTTCTCAGGCTCTGGCGCTGTTCCAGGCTAAGCTGCCCAACGGTCGATATGTAATACCGACGCCGCAAACGATCAACCCGTCCCTCCCCCTTGAGGTACAGGGCAGCGCATATCTGAACTCGCCCGGCTTTTTCAACGAAAACCAATGGATGGTGAACGGCGACTACCTCGTTTCCGACCGAAATAGAATCGCGGTTCGCTATTTCGGGGCGCTCAGCAACGTGGAGTGGACCACTTTATACCAGACGGAAGGATTTCCGCTCTTTCAACCGGAACGGTTCGATGTGGCCTCCATCGCAGACACCTACACGATTAGCCCCACCCTGGTGAACCAGTTTGTCGTCGGTTTCCATCGGTCGACCTCGAACCAGAGCTACGGCAATGCATTTACCTTCTCAAGCCTGGGCATGAACGTTCCGGTGGAGGATAATGCGTACCCGAATCTCTGGATCGTAGACGATGGCTTCCAGACGGGCACAACTTCGGCCCTAAGATTTTTGCAGAACGAGTACCAATTTGCCGACACATTGTCCTGGGTCAAGGGAAAGCATCAGCTTGCCTTCGGTGGTGGCTTCACGGCCGGCAGGGACAATATGTCGAAGTTTGACTTCGAGGCCTACGTGCTTCCGCTAACCTGGGCGGATTTTCTGCTAGGGCAGAGTTACTTGCCCTATGGAGTTCCATACAGCAATATCTATGAAACATACGAGGGGATCGGGGACTTCCAGCGCGACTGGCGGTACAAGGACGCCAACGCCTTCGTTCAAGATAACTACAAAATAGCGAAGCGTCTCACGCTCAACCTCGGTCTGCGCTACGAGCGCATAGGCGATCTCGGGTCCGCCAATGGCGGGGGCAACGTCGATGTGTCCAAGATCGACCCCAATCCACCTGCGGGTGGCAGTCTCAATGGCTATTTGGTCAACTCGAACTACCACGGCCCCGCGCTCCCCGCCGGAGTGATTCAGGGGAAGAACAAATTCGGATTCAATGGCGACGGCCAGAATACGTGGAATCCACGATTCGGGTTTGCCTGGGCCATACCCGGTACCGAGCGCTTCGTTCTCCGCGGAGGCATCGGCATCTATCACACGACGACCGAAGGCCAGATGAATCTGCTGCTGTGCGCGGAAGCTCCCACCGGTATATGGAGTGTGCTGACAGGAACGTATAACGCGGCTTCCACCGATGCCAATCCTTTCCCGGCTGCTCCGGACTTTCCCGTATTTACGCCTTACTCTCCCTCCACCGAATTCACCCTTGCTGCGCTGGCTATGAACTGGCGTCCTCCTACCATCTATCATTACAGTCTTGGCTTGCAGTCCAAACTTCCGGGCGGCGCCATCTTAGACGTCACGTATGCCGGAGCGCGCGACCTGCACGCCATTCTCGGCAGGACGATCAACCAGGCGGCCCTAGCCTCTCCCGAAGACCCAATTCGCGGCCAGACCACAAACACCGTTGCGAACATCCCGCTGCGCGCCCCCTATCTCGGCTGGACAGCGAACACGATGTATTACTTCGGAACTGATGGCCAGGCCTGGTATAACTCCTTGCAGGCATCGGTTACGCAGAAATTCAGGCACGGTTTCCAATACCAGGCTGCCTACACCTGGATGCGATTGCTGAGCCCAGTCCCGGGCTTTACCACCGGGTCCAACGAATTCGGGCCGATCGGCGAACAGACCAATCTCCGCACTCACAACCCGGGATATGGCCCCGATTACAATGTCCGGCCGCAGCGGTTCGTGTTGTCGGCGTATTACGCCATCCCGACGCCGTGGAAATCGAATCATCTCCTGGCCAACACGCTCGGCGGATGGAGTCTCGCCACCGCGACCGTCGTCCAGGACGGCCAGCAGAGCAGTATTCTCTACAACAACATTTACAATGCCTACGGTATTACCTCCGACCGGGCGAGTTACGCGTCGGGCTGCACGGCGGGTAACGTTTCGACGAAGGGGTCCGTCAGTCAAAGGGTCAACAACTACATCAACACAGCTTGCTTCGCGCCTCCCGCTGTAATCGGTGACGACGGCGTCGCCACGGCTTTTGGCAACACGCCCAACGGCATTCTGCGCGAGCCTTACCAGGCCGTTGTCGATCTCTCGCTCGCCAAGAGCCAGAAACTGCCTTGGCCGCAGGAAAGCGCCAGCATGCAGTTCCGGGCTGACTTCTTCAATGCTCTCAACCATCCGAATTTTGCTGGTCCGGACAACACATACACTTGCTCAAACCCGCCGACCTGCACTCAGACGGGTGCCTTTGGGGAGATTACCTCGATGAGCACGAATCCAAGAGTGATCCAACTGGCGTTGAGGTTTGCGTTCTGATGAACACAACAGCAACTGCTCATGGCCGGCGTGAGTGCCGGAAAAAGCAATGGCCGCCTGCCGACAAAAACACGAAAAAACAGGGGACGTTGTCTGTAACGTATGAGTGGCATCAAGAACTGGGACGCTGCGATCTTCAAGAACTTCTCTATTGGCGAAGAAGAGTTCGTCCAGTTTAGAACCGAGTTCTTCCACGTTTGGAACCGTACTCAGTTCGGTGATCCCAATGGCGCCGAGGGCAAAGCCAGCGATCCCTCGGCGGAACGTTAGCCCGAACTATGATTTCGAAAATGTGAGCGCCCCGCAATGACGGAGCTTGCTGTGAAGCCGTCCAAACCCGAGCCTGCAGCACCCGGCGAGGGCGCCTGGATTGCCCTGGGCATGCTGTGGTTTGTCTACGTCCTCAATTTCCTGTCCCGGCAGCTGCCGGCCATCCTTGCCAAGCCGATTCAGGATAGTCTGCACGTCTCAGACGGTAAGCTTGGCTTGGTCAGCGGCCTCTACTTCGCGCTTTTTTATTGCTTTATCTCTATTCCGGTCGGCTGGATGGCCGACAAGACGAACAGGTCGAAGGTCCTGGCAGCAGCGTGTGCAATTTGGAGCGTTGCAACGATGTGCTGCGGCCTTGCAGCGACTTATCCGCAGCTTGTCGTCGCATATATGGCTGTTGGCTTCGGCGAAGCCGGCGGCGTTCCGCCCTCCTACTCGATTATTTCCGATTATTTCCCACCCGGCCGCCGGGGAACAGCGCTGGGTCTCTTCAATCTCGGGCCAGCGTTTGGCGCGACACTAGGAATCGCTTTCGGCGCTTCCATCGCCGCTGCTTTCAGTTGGCGTTATGCATTTCTATTTCTTGGCAGCATCGGCCTGTTCGCGGCGATCGCAATCCTCCTGTTCGTGCGCGAACCCCGGCGCGGCGGTTTGGATCGCATCTCAGATCAAGCGGCAATAAACAAGACGGGTTTCTGGCAGACTCTCGCGATGTTTTTTGCGCGGCCTTCTCTCAGACTCGCCGCTTTCGCTTCTGGCGCCAACCAGTTCATCACCTACGGTCTGCTCAACTTCGTAGTTCTCTTTCTAATGCGTGAGAAAGGGATGGTGCTCAAACAAATCGCCGTCTACTACGCGTTGGTTGTTCTAATCGGAATAGGCGGGGCTATGTTCGTCTCAGGCCGGTTGATTGATCGGTTCGCGCGAACCTCGAAACAGGCTTATGCCCTGGTTCCCGCTGTCTCGCTCGCTCTGGCTGTTCCCTTCTACCTGGCTTTCGTCTGGGCACCCTCATGGCATCTCGCCCTGTTCTTCCTTGTTGGCACGCTGTTCCTGAACTATTTCTATCTCTCATCGATGGTGACGCTTGTTCAGGAGGAGGTACGTCCTGACCAGCGTGTCATGTCGGGCGCTTTGCTGTTGCTGGTGATGAATTTCATCGGTCTCGGCCTCGGACCTACTTACGTAGGCGCAGCCAGCGATTTTTTTCACGCAGCCCATCCTCATCGCTCGTTACAGATTGCCCTTTACACGCTCGTGCCGTTTTATCTCGTGACTATTTTGCTGTTTCTAAGACTCGCGCGCGTGCTTTCACGCGAGAACAATGCGCCGGGAGTTACCGTATGAGCCTACATCGTTCCTTGATCATGTGGAGCGCCGTGGTCGGCTGTCTTGCCGGCTTTCTTGGTACGTCACCTCTATATTGCGTACAGGAGAACACAACCACGGTATCCCCATCTGAAGCCAGACGCAGCTCAATTGTGAACTCTCCTGCAGGCAAGATAGAAGGTCTGATCGAAGGCAGACTGCATGTCTTCAAGGGCATCCCCTACGTGTTGCCTCCCGTCGGCCCGGCACGATGGAGGCCGCCCAGTCCTATGCCTCGCTGGAAAGGCGTGCGAAAGGCCACCGAGTTCGGCGCCGCATGCTTACAACCCAGACCACAACTGTCGAATATCTACACTCGCGATCCGATGCCGATGAGCGAAGATTGCCTGACACTGAATATCTGGACTCCCACCGACGCGCGCAACGCGCCAGTCTTCTTCTGGATATACGGCGGCGCGCTGGTTGGAGGGGCGAGCAGGGAGCCGTTCTATGACGGCACACGGCTCGCGAACCAAGACATCGTTGTCGTTTCCCTCAACTATCGATTGGGTGTCCTCGGCTGGCTCGCGCATCCCGAACTCAGTGCCGAGTCGCCCGCGGGGGTATCTGGCAATTATGGCCTGCTGGATCAGATCGAGGCGCTGCGATGGGTTCGGCGCAACATCGGCTCGTTCGGCGGAGATCCTTCCAACGTGACAATCGCCGGCGAATCCGCCGGGGCGCTGAGCGTGATGTACCTGATGGGGGCGCCTGCCGCACGAGGCTTGTTCTCGAAGGCGATCGCGGAAAGCGCCTACATGATCTCTATGCCCGAGCTGAAACAGCGTAGTTTCGGCTCACTGTCTGCAGAGGAAGGCGGAACGGAGCTTGCAGCCGCCCTTCACGCGCCGAACATCGCGGCTTTGAGGGCGATGGATGCAGGCACGCTGGTTGCAGCCGCGCCAGCAACTGGGTACGCCCCATGGCCCACGATTGACGGGCACGTACTCCTGCGCCAACTTGTCGATGTTTTCGACCGTGGCGAACAAGCGCCTGTGCCGCTCCTGGCTGGTTTCAACAGCGGCGAGATCCGCTCGTTAAGAATCCTTGCCCCGCCTCCTCCGGCGACTGCCTCCGAGTACGAATCCACGATTCGTGAACGGTATCTTGATCTGGCTGATGAATTCCTGCGGCTCTATCCCAGTACCAAAATGCAAGAGAGTATATGGGCCACGACCCGAGACGCGCTTTATGGCTGGACCGCGGAGCGACTCGTTAGAAAACAGGCTGCACTGGGGCAGCCGGCATTCCTCTATTTTTTTGATCATGGCTACCCAGCCGAAGAGGCCGCTGGCCTTCATGCCTTCCACGCAAGCGAATTGCCCTACGTGTTTGGCACCCTCGACTGCACTCCGCCGCTTTGGCCGAAAATTCCAGCAATACCTGAGGAGACGAAGCTTTCCGATGCGATGATCGGCTATTGGAGTGCATTTGCGCGCACGGGCCGGCCACGGGCCGCGAATGAACCTGACTGGCCGGCGTTCGGATCTAAGGGCGCTTACATGGCATTCGCGGATGCTCCGCACCCGGTGGAACATCTTATGCCCGGGATGTACGAACTTAATGAGGAGGTCGTTTGCAGGCGCCGAGCAAGTGGAGATATCCCCTGGGGCTGGAACGTGGGCATAGTCTCACCGAAAGTGCCTCCTCCGACGAAGCGTTGCAAACTCTAACGGAGCCCGCAGGGTGTTCCTCGGCAGTACTATATTCATCCGGAGAATGCCGCATTTCTTTGTCATAGAACCCTCCCAGCCCGCCTGTTGTCGTTGAATCGTCGTAACCTGCTTGTGAAGAATATTGTTAAGACTGTCACCTTCCGAGGACGACATGAACGTGCGCCATCTGTTCGAATTGAAGGGCCGAGTTGCCATCGTCACAGGAGGATCGATCGGCTTGGGACGCCAAATAGCTCAAGGGCTAGCAGAAATGGGAGCGGATGTTATTTTGTGCGCTCGCAAAGTTTCTCGTTGCAAGGATGCAGCGAAGGAGTTGGCGGAGCTCGGAGTTCGCACGTTGGCGGTGGAATGTGATGTGACGCAACCCGAATCTATCGACCGGGCAACAGCGGAAGTTGTCCGTCAGTTCGGCCAAATCGACATCCTATTTAACAACGCAGGGATTTCGTGGGGAGTTCCATTCGAGCAAATGAAGTTGGCAGATTGGGAACGTGTCCTCAGCACGAATCTGACCGGCACCTTTTTGATGACTCAGGCAGTCGGACGAGTCATGATCAGCCAACGCAGCGGCAGCGTTGTCAACGTAGCGTCTGTGGCGGGTATCGCGGGCGCACCGGCGGAGACTGTTCAGGCGACCGCGTACCATGCAAGCAAAGGTGCAGTCATCGCGTTTACCAAAGATCTAACCTGTAAATGGGCAGTTCACGTATAGGAAATACAAAAATCGATTTTATCGCGCCCGAGGGATCGATCCCGCTGGGGGCTATCGAGTCGAACAGGGAACTTGAAGTATCGGAGAAGACGCGGAACGAACGGCTAGGAACCTGTCGATTTACTCGTGCGGCGGGTCAAGGACCTAACAGCGTGCTGAATAAAAGATTTTTGAGGGTAGCCAGGAAGCGGGTTGGCATCAAACCGCTTTGGCCGGCGCTCGACGGCCAACCCAATGCATGGGTCGACCGAAACTATCCTTGAGAGGATCGGTACCGAAAGTCTTGAGGCTAAGCCATCTCCAGCTTGATCGACGAGGATGGGAACGCCGCCGCTGGTTCAGCAGCGCGAAGATAGCGGCCCATAATCTCGCTTTGGAGCGTGGGGAAAGCAGTCCAAAGTATCGCATCGCGTGCCGACCGCGATTGGGAACGTGTTGCATCAGAATATTGACGAATTCCTTGTTTGTATACCGCTTCAGAACAAACTGCTTGTTTTTCGTAAAGCGCCCACTCAGTCCCATAAACCCGACCAATGGCTTTTCAAGTGTAAATTGTCAACCCTGAACTCGCGACGGGCGTTGATCTCCGAACAGGATGCCAGAAGCGTTAATCAAGTACTGTTCATCGCTAAGCCTCTCAACCAAATCGTCGGGAAATGGAGAGATTTCGCTCTGCAAATATGTGGCCAGCTCGCGATAGATTTCCCGCCGCGCGTACGGCGCTAGTTCATTTCGGCGGCGCAGTGCATCTTGAATCAGAGTCGCGAGTTCCGGCGTCGCGGCTCGGCGAAGCTTGATCGCGATTGCAGGGTAATCCATGAAAGAGTTGTACTTTTGCCGCGTCCAGAATTCTTCCACGGGAGCAGCCAGTGGCGTTTGGCGTACGACGAGCGTCCCAGCCACGCGGTCGCCGAAGCGCTGCATCAGGGGACTGCTCAGTACGGAGAGTCCTCCGACCATATAGGCAAATGGCAGCACATCAAAAACGCGCATCAGATTCCGCACCCACGCCTGTTCGATCCGGAGCGGAAAACCATCCTGGTCAATCACACGCAAATGGAAGAGGCGTTTTCCAATTGTCTGGCCGTTCCAGAAGCCTTCCAACAATGCGCTATAGGCAAATCCGATCGCGAACTCCGCGAGCGTAATTACCATGACTCCAAAACCCGGAGCCATGGAGAACATCCAGTAAACTAGCAGCCCCACTCCGTTAACCGCGCCCAAGACGATAACGGTATCGAGCAGCATTGCATAGAGTCTGGATGGCGGTCCGGCCAACGGCAGGCGGAACAACACGCCTTCCGGTGTCGCAATGGTCAGTTCGGCGGTCGTCGACGCGTGGGCTAACGGAGTGGCGATCATCTGTTCTCCGAGGGAACAAAGGAGGCCGCTTCCGTGCTGATTTCTCGTCGTCCGATCGTCAGTAGATAGATCGTCAGCAGCACGAGTTCCGCTGCAGCAACCGCAACCTTGAACCCATAGGGCAGAACGGGCGCGTGATGCTGAGAGAAAAACGCTTCCATGAGTCCGGCCCACACCAGCATCATCGCCAGCCCGGCGACCAGTACGAGCCATTCCCGCATCGATTGTCGAAGGTTGCGGTCCTCTCGCCGTCGCAAAAGCAGGCGCGCCAGGTAAAACCCCGCCTGTCCGGCGATCAAGATTGAGGGAATCTCAAACACACCGTGTGGCAACAACCAAGCCGTCATGAACAGCCCGAAGCCCTGCCGCGTGTAATGAACCGCGACCGCCCCGAGCAAGACGCCGTTTTCGAACAGGAGGAGCGCTGTTCCGATGCCGAACGTCACGCCGAGCGCCGCTGCAAGCAACGCTACCTCAATGTTGTGCTTGATGAGTTGGGCCGAGAATGCGGCTTCGATCTGCGCGGAATCCAGATGGTGCCCCTGTCCTTGCTCCTCTTCATGCACGCGCTGGCCAGGATTACGTAGATAATCGGCCGGAAGCAACACATCGACAGAGGCAGGATCGTAGCGCACCGCCAGTCCGCCCAAGGCGCAGCCTAACAGCGTAATCAGCACGGCGAGCGCGAAATAGCGCGCTTGCCGCCGGAAGGTTTCCGGGAACGCGGTGAAAATCCTCAGCCAGCGGCGCGGCTGCCAGATTTCAGAACGCATCGGCGGAGCGTAATAGAGTTCCGCATAGGCTCGCGCCACCATCCGCTCGAGATATTGCCTGAGCTCGTGCGCCAACGCACCATGAGTGACGCGATTCAAATCCGCGGCAGTTTGGGCGTAAAGCTCTTGCAGTTGTTCGGCCTCCGCTGGATCGAGCCGGCGGTCCGGCCGACTTTCTAACGCGTCCAGCAGCGATTCGAGGTCGCGCCAGCGTGGCCGCGCTTGCGCCTGAAATCGTTCGAGATCCAGAATCACAGCCGTTGCTCCCCTTTGTTTTCCAGATATCCTTCGACGGCGGTTTGCAGGAACTTTTCCGCAGGAATGTAGCGGAGTTGCACATCCAAGTGACGCAACTGCCGCGCCAACGCACCGAGTCGTTGGTTTTCTCTATCACCCGCAAGCACCGCGTAGACATCTTGATCGTTGCTCAAGTCCTCTCCTGGGGAGAATGCTCGCCGCAAATGAGCCGGCAAGATGCTTGTCATCAAGAGGGCATGCGAGGAGCGGACCAGGCCAACTCCGCGACGCAACGAGTCCGAAATCGAACGCTCGGTCAGATCCGCCAGCAATACAAGATAGGCCCGTCGTCGCAGCCGGATTCGAATATCGCTGAACAATGTTTCGTAGTCCGCATTCGTTGGCAGAGGCTCGAGATTCAGCAGACCATCACGAAATCTGTGAAACTGAGATTGACTGCTTCCCGCGTGTAACCAGGACTTTGCTCCATCCGCGTAAGTGATCAATCCAAATTCATCGCCCAGTTCTAACGCGACGGTCGCACCGACCAGCGCCGTTTCCACCGCGAGATCCAGCATCCGTTGCTGGGCACGTGCGTGTATAGCGTCACTTTTGCAGTTCGTCGACGGATGGACAGCAAGCGCGGATGCCCGCGATTGATCCACGACAAAATACACTTCCTGCTTTTGCTCCCATTGAAAGAGCCGTGTGACCGGAACGCCCCGACGCGCAGTGGATTTCCAGGCGATCTCCGAGTAAGTATCACCGGGCTGATATTCCCGCAGGCGCTCGAACTCGCGTCCATGTCCGGTCCACGGCTTCTGCTGAGACGCAACCAACATGCGGTAAACCGGGCTACGCAGAATTTGCCGTCGTCCGGGCCGCAAGTTCGCGTCGATCCGCAAAGGTGTGGCCAGATCAAACCATCTCCGCAAACGCCAGATTCGGAAGCGCGATTGCCGCTCGATGCCAACCCGCAGTCCAGGCCACAATCCGCGCTTCAGCAAAGCGATTTCCGCCGTCCATGGCCAGAGTTGAATTTGCGCGGCGGTTTCTGGAGTTGATCCACCCGTGGCGGACTCCGGGTCCTCAAGCTTCAGCTGCTGAGATTCGCTCTTTACCCGGAACGCGGTTTCGCTATCCTGCGTTGCCGGCATGATCGCCACGCGGATGTCGTTGCGTGGCCGGCGGCGGGCGGAGCCAGCGAGCGCAAACGGAACCCGAATACTCTCCCCCTCGCGTCCTCGAAGGCCTTTCTCCGGCTGCAGGAGAACCGGTGCGCATTCTTCGCGGGTGAGCCACAGGGCGATCGCGTCATAACACGTGAGCAACGCCACAAGCGTGGCGGTCAGCCCAAACCATAACCATCCGCACACAAACCATGGAACAATGCACGCCGCCACGGCCAGCAGTCCTACGATCCACACAAGCGACACCTGCGGACTGAAGAGCGATCCCGCGGGACGAAGCGCGATTCGCTGCAAAGTCTTGCCTCCCAAAAGCGGGTAGGGGCGCGCTGGTTCCGCGGTGAGTTCGACTGTGGCCGTGACAACCACGTCTTGCCCAGTAACACCTGCGGAGCTTTCATTTCCAGCCATCATGATTTTACCTGCTTCGATGTTGTCGCCCGGCGTGTACTACGCATGCGGTCTAGCGCGGCACTTCGACCGCCTCCAGCACCGCGTTGATTACCTCGCGAATCTCGACGCCTTCCATCTCGAAGTCCGGACGCAGAAGCAAGCGGTGCGCCAGTACAGGGGCAGCCAGCGTCTTTACGTCCTCGGGTGCCACGAAGTCACGCTCCTCGAGAGCGGCGAGCGCCCGCGACGCCGACAACAACGCGAGTGTTGCTCTCGGCCCAGCGCCAATCCAGACTGCCGGGTGCTGACGGGTCTGTCGAGCCAAGCTGACGATGTAACCGCTGATGGCCTCACTGACGCGCACATGCGCTGTAGCGGCTCGCAGTTGTTCGAGTTCGCCGGGTTGCAAAACTGGAACGCCCAGATCCTCGGCCAACCTTCGCTCTGGTGAATCGCCGCGTGCCACGAGTCTCGCCAGTTCGTTTTCGTCTTCCGCCGCCGGATAGTCCATGCGAATTTTTACGAGAAAGCGATCCTTCTGGGCCTCTGGGAGCGGATACGTGCCCTGATGCTCGATTGGATTTTGCGTGGCAAAGACGACGAAGACCGGGGATAGCGCACAGGTCTCGCGATCGATCGTCACCTGGCGCTCTTGCATGGCCTCCAGCAGCGCCGATTGCGTTTTCGCGGGTGCGCGATTGATTTCGTCCGCGAGTAGAAAATTTGTGAAAATTGGCCCGCGCACGAGCCGGAATTCCTGTGTCCTCAGGTCGAAGACGCTTGTCCCGGTGACGTCTGCAGGCATCAGATCTGGCGTGAATTGAATGCGTTGGAAGTCGCCCGCGACCGCGCGCGCCAACGCTTTCACCAGCAGCGTTTTCCCCACTCCTGGCACTCCTTCGATGAGCGCGTGTCCGCCAGCCAGTAGCGTTACCAGCGCGAGATCGATCGCTTCGTTTTGGCCGACGATCACGCGGCTCAGGGCTTCTCGAACACGCCGCGCTCCACTCGTGATCATCGCGAACGCCTCTGACGATTGCATTGCCGTACTCCCAGACTGTGCCAGCCCGTCCGAACCAGTTACCGGTTTTTCGTTCATGCGATCTGTGCCTCCAGGGAAATCGTCATCGGTTAAGCGTGAAATTATCCGGCGCACCGCGGCCGACGTGAGCCAGACCCTTTGCGGTTGCGCGGCGTTCGGAGATTAGCTGGCCTAGTTCCTTATATCCCGCAAGAGGAGGCTGCGCCAGCGCGGTTCGCAGCCGCGCACCCCAAATAGGGTCGGCGGAAATGGCCTGCGCATCTTGCGGCCAACAGCGGCGGAACTGTTCCCAACACTCTGCAACTACGCGTTCTTTCGCGATGCTCCGTTGAAGCAGGCGTCGTGCTGCCACGCCGGCGACTTCGCCACGCCGTACGATCTGCGCACCAGGATCGTGCACCGGGCGTCGCACTAGATCGCCACTCATACTCCAAAGCAACGCCAGCAGAGTTGCCCAGAAGAGCAGGAGAGCAGCTTGCAGCCGGTATCGCTGCACGAGCCAGAGCACACCCTGATCCTGGTGCAGTCCATGCAACGTTTCATCGACCCAGATTACCGGCCGTCCGCCCGCAAGAAAATCTAACAGCACCGGGTTGGGATGCGTTTTGATCGCTTCGTTCAATAAGAACGATTCTTTACTCGCGGCGATGAGTTCGCCATTCCCGGCTTGCCGCATCGCCATGTAGACGCGCGCGGACGTGTCGGCCTTGGCATTGGCTTCCACGACCCCGCTGTACAGCACGGTCCACTGTGCATCTGTTTGGAGCCACGGGCTATCGCCGGCGAGATACATCATCTCGCTGTCTGCCGGCATTGCACGCAGGTTCGGCGAGCCCCAGGGTGGAGTGCGCTCGTGCGGCGTTGGGTCCCACTCGCTCCGGACTTCCCAGCCTTGAGACTGGGATTTAAGTTCCGAGCGGGGCTCGATCAGAACGACGCGGCCGCCGCGCGCCAGGAAATCTTCCAGTCGCCCGCGAAACTTTGCTCCGGCCTGAAGTCTTCCATCGTTCGTCTTCCAATCGTTAGGGGAGTAGCCCCCGATAAAGAACGCGGTCGTTCGCGACGCGTCCTGATCGGATAGGGAGTCCTCATCCTGGCCGCGCTTTACCTTGTATCCAGCGCGCTCATAGGAACCGAACAACAAGCTGGCGCCGTACGGATCCTCGCGCAAGCTGGATCCCATGTCGCTCGTTTTCGATTCATTCTGATGTGCCATGAGCAACAGAATCGCGAACACGGCTCCAAAAATACCCGCAGCCAGCAGCGGACCCCGCCAATTGAGCACACTCTTGCTGGTCTTATCATCAGACATGGTTGAGTAACTCCCGCTGATCTTGACGGTACGCGGCCACTGCCTCTGGCGTCAGCCCATAAAACCCGTACCAGACGCGGTCGAACTGCCGCAGGCTGCCGCGCAGTTTCTCTGGAATTTCTGCCCGCACCTCAACTGCCGCTTGCGGGCGCCTCCGCCAGCGGCGCGTAAATTCATCGAGATATTCGCGATTTGTGCGATCGCGGCGGATCGTCAGCCATTCGCGCTGAGCCAATCCTGCAAGCAGACCGAAATACGCCGCGCGCAGGGCGAAGCGCAAGTCGCCCTCTCCTTCTAGCCGTCCTGCCAGGGCGAACCATTCGTCCTCGGAACGCACGCTGGCTAACGCATCCTCGCTCAAATCGGGAAGCGGCGTGATTGCTTGCGGGATGGAAAGCGATGCCGTCTCCCTTCGTCGGCGCAACAAAAAAAGCACCCCTCCTGCCACAAGAGTCAGAATCGCGACGAGCCACAGCCACACTCGAAGGTCCTTCAACTGCCAGGGGCGACCGTTCAAGCTTCCGGGCGAGAGGTTCAGCCCGCGGGGCCACAATTTGCGGAGAAAATTCAAGAACGTATTCCAGGCGCGCTCTGTCCAGAGCCCAATCTTTGCCAGCAGTCTGTCAAACCAGTTGGGCGGACTCGGATGTTCGGCGTCGTGCCAGCGATAGATCGCGCGCCGCGACTCTACATCCAAGGCTTGGCGCAATTGTTGAACCCGTGCCTGGCGCGCGGAATCGGTGAGCGTCTCCACCCTCTTTGGCGTGGGTGGCGTCTGCTCTGCGCACGCGGCCTGGGAAACGCCGGCGAGAATCAAAGCCAGCACCACCAATGCGCCGACCGGCCTGCTCCGAGCGGTACTGGATGCAATCAGCTGGGCCTTCTTCTCTTGCTCGTGTGGCAGGCTCACCAGCAGGCCACGTAAGTCGTCGCCTTCGCGCCTCGATCGCAAATGCTGATAAACAACGACGAACGAACACTTGACAATGGGATCAAGTGCCAGCCATGCTCCCGCCAATAGCGAGAGCCAGAATGCGGAACTGCGGAGCAGTGCGAACATCCCTACGGACGTAGACAGGAGGGTATTGACGCCAAAAATCGAGTGCAGAAGCTGCGGAACCAGCATCGCAATGATTACACCGTTCAGCCACACAGCGATCCAGAAAGGAAAGAGCATCAAGAACAGGAGCACGCTGCCGCCGAACCATTGACTCGCAATTGCCAGGCAGCCGCGCAGAGAGTGTCTCTCGGCACCGTCCTCTCTCGCTTCGAGATTGGCATATTGGCATGCGCTATAAAACCACGGCGTCCCGGCGAAGGTTAGGAGCGCGGCTAACGCACCCGCGTTCAGGGTGATCTTCCACGCGAGCAGACGGCCCAGGGCTGCCGCTTGCGCGGTTGCGCCTACCGGTTTCGATAAGGGCGTGCCAAACGCTCGCTCGCGAACGCGCTGCATATAGGTGGTGACCATGTACACGCGCAGAAGATAGCCCGCGGCGAGTAACGCCGCCTCTAACAGCACAACCCCATCCGATAGCCGTATCTGGCCATTCACTACCCATATCGGAATAAAGCAAAAGACAAGAGGCGCACTGCCTGCGTAATAACGCCACGCCTCACGCACAAATGTTGATCGGAACAGTGCGAATCCGCGTTCCAGCGCTTCGAGCGAGTTCAGCCGGTGGCGGCGACCGCGCACGGCTAACGCGCGTGGCCGTAGCGAAGGGGTCGAAACCGGTCCGGTTTCACTCATTGTTTTTGCCCGGGCAGCCGGTCAGCGGCGACGCGGCCGAGATTCAGGTGCTCCTCCGGCGTATTCACCCGCCACCGCAGCATCGCGAAGAAGAGCGCCATGAGCGAGGCAAGCGCGGTGACTCCAGCGAGGACCTGCCGGAATCGGCGCATCAGCGACTGGGTTTGGGCTGGTGGACGCGCCATGCGGCGCAGACATGGCGGACAAGCGAGTTTGCCTTCTTCGTCCGTCACACATTCACGGCAGAATGTTCCTCCACAATGTGGACAGCGCGCCGCGGCTTCACGCAGCGGATGAAACAGACAGCGCGCATGGCGCAAGCCCATGGCAGACGGTTTCGCGAGGGGCGCAGTTGGCGTGTCAGGAGCCATTCGTCTGTGGGGATTCGGTTATAGTCGCGGTCGCTACTTCGGAGTTCTCTCGAGGGTATGGCTCCGACGATTGAGGTATGTTTGCGGAAACACTCGGTTGTTCATTAGCGCCGCGAATGGCGCGAACCGCCGCATCAATCTTGGCGAGCACCTTGCGTGCCCGGCGCGTCCGGCTCACTAACGGCAGATCGACGCTTACTCCGGTGGTGCGGATCCGCGACCCTGCCGTCGGTCCTAGCAACAGCTCGAGTCCCACCCACGCGAGACCCATGCCGACGAAAATCGCGCCAGAGGTGGAATTTACCCAGTGCCAGAACAAAGCACCTAGCAACAGTAGCAGGACCGAGGGAATGATTACCCGCCACCGCCACAAACGGCTCGGCCAGACGACAATCGATTCCAGGTCGTGCAGATAAAATCGCCGGTACTCAACTGCGTACATCATGCGCTTTGCGGCAAGTAAACAGTCGTTACTCAGATACCACTTCGTTCCGCCGGTCAGGCTGCCAACACGCGAAATCTTGCGAAATGCGCTGTTCAATCAGTGTCCCCTTGCCATCCAACGGACGAAGAACGCCCCGCCAAACAATAGGGGCACCCAGGCGAGTCCCACATACGCTGACCAAAACCGCCACCCGGACCGTGGGATTAAGTATGACCGAGGTGCTTTCCGATATTTCACGTGCAAGACAATCGCGGTCGGAAGCGCGGCTACAAACACGGGCCAAAAGAGAATCCAACCCCAGCCGACGGTCGCGGCAATGGAGTCATAGAGCACATCGCGATGCCGCCATTCCGCCTTCCCGGTCTCCGTCCCCGAATCGGCGCGGCCTCGCTCAAAGCACGCGGGACAAACATGTTCCGCTCCCAACTCCAAATCACACAGTGCACACACGAATCGGCCACATCGTTGGCAACAAGCCTGAAACGATTTGTCCGGATGAAAAAAGCACGTGGCTTGGTCGGAAAGTGCAGTTGCTGCACGATTGCTTTTTCGGCTAACCGGCCAAAGACAGATTTGCATCCGATTTGTGCAGGAGGGGCAGTACTGCCATTCTGTCTCCGACTCCACTGGGATTACGTCTGCTCCGCAACTCGGACAGGCGATTGCTGCAGCAGGCGGCGACGACGGGGCATCGCTTGCGGAAGCGCCGGTCGCGCCGACAGTGAAGGGATTGATGCTAAGGTTCACGCTACGCTCTGCTTATAGATCACCCTCGTATCACACACCCGGTCATGCAATGCCCGCTTCTCGCTATCAAACGCAACCATAATGTACCCAATGAGCAGGATGAGGCCGCTGACGATGTGCATGAGATACCGGCCGAAGGAGACGCCCCATCCGAGCGAGTCGCCATTGCTTCGAACCACCTTGAGTCCCAACGCCATTTTCCCTGGCGTCGCTCCTCGATAATGCAGGAAAGCCGCCTCGTACACCATAGCAATCGCATAGGCAAGGAATTGAAAGCCCAGCCGATGACCGATGGACATGGATCGCGTCACGCTCGGTAAGAATTGCGCTCCAAACCTGCCAAAGAACATCCACGCGATACACGATTGCACCGTGGCAAGAATAATCCCATCACTGAAACGCGCGCCAACGCGGATCCAGAATCCACCGTAATGCCAAGCGAGTGGCGACGCCCCGCCCGGCCCGCTCGCCATTACGCGGCTCAAGAACGCCGGTTTGCAGTCCGCGCAAACCCATTCGCCAGCGATATGCACCAAATCAGACTGTGCGAGCGCCCGCCCGCATTGCGAACATGTCAAGACTGTTTGGACCGAGGGTTCCTCACTCATTGAGCGTCTTCCTCGCATGCAAAACTCGCGTTAAGCCTAACCCAATCGTCAAGCCGGAGCCAAAAGGATTGATACTAAGGTTCACGCTACACTCGGTTTATATATCACCCTCGTGTCACACACCCGGTCATGCAAGGCTCGCTTCTCGTCGTCCACTCCCAGCATGATCGAACTAACCAGCATGAGAACGGAATTTATATAGGGAATGCCCTGGGTAACAACATTCCACATGAAGAAGCGCCCAAAGCATACGCCCCAACTCAAGCTGCGGCCGTCGGATCGAATGACTTTCAGACCGCAGGCCATCTTTCCGAGAGTTGCACTGCGATACTTCAGCATCAGAATCTCGTAGCAACCTACCGCGAGGAGAGAAACGACAAAGAAAGTAAGAAATCCGGAGACCAGAAACGCGGGGTTGGGTGCCAAGGGTGCCTGACCCCTCGACCGGATTAGATTTGGCATCAGCACAGTGAAGAAAACTATCAGGGTGGGAACCGTGAAAATAAGGCCATCAATGAAGCGCGCGCCGAAGCGGATCCAGAATCCGCCATAACGCCAGGCAAGTGGCGATGCCCCAGCGGCGCCGCTCGCCATCACCCGGCTCAGAAATGCCGGCTTGCAATCAGCACACACCCAGTTCCCGGCGATATGCACTAAGTCAGACTGCGCGAGAACCCGTCCGCATTGGGAACACGCCAAAACTGTTTGGACCGGGGCTTCTTGACTCATTGGGTACCCTCCCTCGTGTGCAAAGTCGCACTAAGCCTAACGCAAGCGGGTCCCCGCGCCAAGTACTACTATCTAGCCCGAAGTCCGTAAACTCATGATGCCGGTATGTAACGTTCCAACATAGCTCTCGAATGCCTCAGCGTTTTAAGCTGGAGACTGCACTCAAGTTTGTTATTCGGCGTATTCGAACAGCGCTGAGATATAAACCGAACGGGGCCGAACCTTATCCGACCCCGTGCGAATAACATCTGAATCAGATCGAATCGGGATGTTGCTACCGATTACGCACTTCCATTAGCACCGGCCGCGAAATCGAATTCACCTCTGGGTCGTCATATTCATACACTCGCGACTTGAAGGTCCGAGCACGAATTGGATGTTTGGCGCGCAGGCGATACTTGAAAGTAACTTTATCTCTCGGAGCAAGAGAGTCGAAATAGAGGAGCGCTTGCGTCGTGGTGAGACTGAACTTCGGAAGGTGGCCGCTCTTGCGACGTGTGCTTCCCGTCTGGTAATCCTGCAAATCCTCGCTGAGTAGATCAAAGCCGGATGGGATTCCGAGGTCAACCATGACCATGTTAGCGGCCTTTTCCAAGTAACGGGCTTCGAGGCGTCAGAGCGCCAGCAGCACTCCGTAGCTTCTCAATTCCCTAAAGCCGACTCCCTGCCCGCGTCGTTGAGAGTCCGCCGCGGTATAACTTGCTTTTGGCCCGCGACACACCGGTAGACGTGGCTTCCGGGGTGATTTTCAATTAAGGCGCCCCCGCCCTGGTCCGCGAGTATTCATCGAAGGCATCTTCGGGCGAGGTTTGCACTCTGCACTAAGACGTCCGTCAAGATGGGCATGCCGCTTCTTGATATTTCCCCCGTTTGCGCGTACAACGCTGCTAATGATGAGGCGCGTACTGTGGTGCATCATTTTCCTATTGGTAATCACGGCATCGCTGGTTGCCGACTCCAACTTGCGCATCACCGATGTCGGCCTGCACGGCTACTACGGTATACCCTCCGCCGTTCGGCTGATCGTACGGAATCCCTCATCGCAGCCGCAGGTCATTCATCTGCAGGTCGCTGCCGGCAACGAAAATGATGTCGCTAACACCGTCACAACCGACGTTACGTTGAGCGGCGACGAGCGGCGCGCAGTGGAGTTGCCGGTGCTAATGTTCGCCGGGAAAGTGTTCATCACAGCGGACGCAAGCAGCGCAGGCGCATTTGTTGGCCAAGATAAACACGAGGAAGTGTTACGCCAAACCAATTTGATCGTCATGCTGTGCGCCAGCGAGAACGTCTGCAAAACAGCGCAGGCGCAGATACAGTTCAGCGGGACCATTGAGGAACGAGCCGACAAAAACCGTCAGACTACGTTCGAAACGGTCGACGACCCGCGCGACCACTGGTGGGCTTATTCGGCGAGCAGCGCAGTCGTGCTAGCAATGCCCATGACAAAGCTAGCACCCGCGCAGCGAGATGCGTTGGAAGGATTCCTGCGAAGTGGCGGGCGCCTAGTTCTGCTCGAAGACGAAATCGCAGATCCCAGTTTCCTTTCTGCATATCGAACAGCGCCCGCGTCGCCCACCGGTGAACGCGTGGGTAAGGGCACGCTCTTCCGTGTTTCCGGGCTAGGCGCAAACGCACTCGGCGATGTCTTCGTCGGTCGCAATCTGGCCAGTGTTTTCGGGCAAAACTACACTTGGCGGAACTCGAACCAGTTGAGCTTTCTGCCCCGACGGTTCGCCACTTCTTTCGACTTTCCGGGGCTGCGCTGGGTTCTGATCTGGTTGGCGGCTTACACGGTCGTGATCGGCATCGTGAACTTTGCCGTACTTCGGCATTTCCGCCGGTTGGAATTAGGCTGGATCAGCATGTGCGTACTGGCACTGCTGTTTGCCGCTGGCTTCTATTTCTCCAGCGCGAGCCGGCGCCCGAGGAGTTTTCGTCTCGACAATCTCGCCACTTACTACCTCGACGCGCGAAGTCCGTTGGCAGCCGCCGACTACAACCTTCGTGTCTCCGCTCCTGATCGGAGAGAGGTGCTGGTTTCAATTGCCGATCCAGCCGTGTTCACCTATCCCAATCTCACAGGGGAAGAACCGAACAGCCAAATCTGGGCCGAAATGAATCGGCAGGGCGCGCAGGTTCGTCACCAATACGACATTCATCTTGGTCCGCCAAGCCAAGTGGACCTGTCATTGCTGAAATGGTCGTTCCACGATCTCGATTTGCAGGGCTTGCACGAATTCTCCGGGACCGTACACTTCGTGGCACCTACGCGCCTGCGAAATGATACCGGGCGGCGGTTTGGCGAAGCGATATACCTCGACTACACCTCCAATTCTCTTTACGCGCTGCCCGCATTACCCCCAGGCGAGGAGATTCAACTGGACGCGATCACGCCGAGGCCGATTCGCACTAAAGACCTGAATCAGGTTTGGACAAGCGCAGACCTCGATTACAGCAAGCAATCACTGCCGGAACTGGCCCTGAAAGGCGCATTGCCGTTCCTCAGCACGGGGCGGGTTTTTGCGGGGCTCAGCGACGGCCCGGCGCTGCCCGTCGAGTTGAACGTCCCGCATCAGCAAAGTGCCCACTCGCTCGTGATCGTCGTCCTGGAGCAGCAATGATCGACGTCGAACAAATCCGCAAGAGTTTCAACGGCAGGCGGGCGCTCGATGGTTTCACACTGCATGTTGGCGCCGGAGAACTGTTCGGCCTAGTCGGCCCGAACGGTGCTGGCAAGACCACGCTGATGAAGACCCTTTCCACGCTCCTGCCGATTGACAGCGGTACAGCTCAGATCGGTGGCCTCAGCGTCACCACCCACGCCCGCGAGGTAAAACGCCTGATTGGTTACCTTCCCGATCAGCCCGGAGTCTACCAGGACATGAGTGTTCGCGAGTTTCTGGAATTCTTCGCCGATGCGTTCCAACTCACAGGAGCCCGCAACCGAGCCGCTGTGGGCCGCGCTCTGGAGCGCTCCGGGCTCGTCGAGCGGAGCTGCGACGCCGTCGAACAGCTTTCGTTTGGCATGAAGCAGCGCCTCGTTCTGGCAAAAACGCTGCTCCATGATCCCAAGGTCCTGTTATTGGATGAACCAGCCACCGGGCTCGACCCCATCGCACGCATCGAACTTCGCGAACAACTCAAGCGATTACAGGCCGAAGGTATCACCATTTTGATCTCGTCACATATTCTTAGCGACCTCGAAGACATCTGCACGCAGATCGCCCTGATTGGTGAGGGGCGCAATGCCACGGATGCCGAGGGGCACTCGGTTATCCAAGTACGGGCGCCGCAAACTCGGGTGCGAATCTACGAGATTGAACTGTTGGGCGGCACCGTTTCCGCGGTGAATATTTTGAACTCTGTTGCCGGCACGCGTCTGCTTGAATCCGGCGCCGACCGCCTCGTAGTAGAGATCGCAGGCGTAGACGAGCAGGTTGCGGCGCTCTTGCGGGTGTTGGTAGCGGGCGGCGTGGATGTGCTCCGCTTCGATCACCGCGCTCTCGGTCTGGAGGAACGTTATCGTCTCGCCTTCCAGGGGAGGCGCCCATGAACCCGATGATCCGAAAGGAACTGCGGCAACGCATGCGGGAACGACGCGGCTGGCTGTTACCCTCGCTCTACCTGCTGGTTCTAGGCGCCGTTGTGACCTTCGCTTACTTCCTCGCAACTACGGACCGCGGCCAGTCCAATGTTCAGGGGGCAACCGTGGGCGTGGTTCTGTTTCTGACACTCGCGTACTCGCAACTCGCACTGTTGTTGCTGTTGGTGCCCATCTTCAGCGCCGGCTCCATCACCATTGAGAAGGAGCAACGCACGCTCGCCGGCCTACTGACCTCGTTGCTAACTTCCGCGCAAATTTGGTGGGGCAAGTTTGTTTCTTCGCTGCTGTTTGTCCTGCTCCTACTCGTTACAAGCCTGCCAGTGCTCAGCATGGCCTTTGCATTCGGCGGCATCGGCCCATGGGAAATCTTCAGCGCCACGATGACGACCGTTATTATTCTTGGCTGCATGAGTGCGATCGGTCTCTATTGCTCGTCAGCCTTCCAGCGCAGCGTCCATGCCACCGCCGTCAGCTACGCCACGGTCATCGCAATCAGCATAGTAACAGCCATCGCCTTTTTCGTGCGCCTGTCTATCTACGAATCTGCGCATCACCCAACAACACACGGTTGGTACGATATCCCGCTGAACATCCGCGCCCCAATGTATGTAAACCCGTTTTTCTTCCTGACTTCCTCGTTCGCCCCGCCCAAGCAGCTATATCCGGCATGGATCACTTGCGCCGGCGTGTTTATAGCCCTAGGTTCTCTTGCGGTAGTGCTGACTTTGCGCAACCTGCGCCGCCGGGGTGACTGGTAGAGGTTCGAGTGCTGCGGCGGCGATTGCGACGCCACTGCGGCCAGCCGCCCCCGTGTACGCGAGAATTCGGGCGACTGAAAAGGACCTCTGAAAACACTGTCATTTTCAGGAGCACGAAACTATCCAGAAACGGGCTGGGGAGAGATCAATAGCGACCTCCTCGAAGAAGACGTCTGGCCCGGAATAATATCTAGCTCGCCCGTGAGCCACCGATAATCCGCAGGAAACTGCAAATGAAGCCTCCACCCGCGATAGCTCTGCCGTAGGTGCCAAACTAAGCGGCTGGCAGATCACCGAGCACTCGTGTAGTCTCCTCTGTTCAAGACAAAACGCGATGGGCGACTTCGTCTCTATTGCCGTGATCGTAGTGCTTGTGCTGCTTGGTCCCTGGGCGCTGGTCTGGCGGGTTAGCTCCAGGCGCAAGCACGAACGTGAAGAAGATCAAGACCGATGGCGGGAATTGACCTCCCGTACTTACGCACTTGAACAGACGGTGCGGGCACTTCAAGCACAACGCTCCAGTCCAGCCGCGGAAGAAGCCAAGTCGAAGACATCCGAGAGCCCGGTCGCGACTACTTACGCGTCGCCATTTCCTTCGCCAAGTATTGTTTCACCGCCGCCTGCACCGCCAGTGGTTGAGCCCTGCCCCTCGGTACGAGTCGCCGAGAGATGGGTGACCCAAAAGACAATCGAACCTACGACCCCATATTCCTTAACCGCTGATCAATCGACTTCGCCTGCTTCGACGCCAGTCACACCACTGCGTCCGCCAAGTTTCGCCATAGCAGAGTCTGCGCCGTCGCTGGCCGACCGGTTCAAATCATCACTCGACGTCGAAGAGATGCTGGGCACGAACTGGCTGAACAAGCTGGGCATTGTCATCCTGGTGCTGGGCGTCGCGTTCTTTCTCGCCTACCAACTCAAGGCGCTCGGTCCCAAGGGCAAAGTTTTGGTGGGATTCGTAACCGCTGCCTTGATGCTGGGTGCGGGGATATGGTTTGACCGGCGGGAACGTTACCGGATACTGGCGCGTGCTGGCATCGGGGGCGGTTGGGCGCTGGCGTTTTTCACCACCTACGCGATGTACCACGTTCCGTCGGCGCAGGTGCTTTCGTCGCAAGCGACCGACCTGGTGCTCATGCTGGCAGTGACGGCGACGATGGTTGTGCACACTCTCCGCTATCGCTCGCAGGTTGTGACCGGACTCGCATTTCTGCTTGCCTTCTTGACGGTCGCGATCAGCCACTCTAACGTGTACAGCCTGTCAGCGGGCGCGGTCCTGGCAGCGGGGATGGTGGTGATTGTCGGGCGCATGCAGTGGTTCGAGCTGGAAGTATTCGGCATCCTGGCCAGCTACCTGAATCATTATCTGTGGCTGCGGCCGATCATCGAGCCGATGCAGGGCAAACGGCATCCGTTTCCGGAATTTGCGGCGAGTGCGGGAATCCTCGTGTTGTACTGGCTAATCTTCCGCATGTCGTATGTATTCCGGCGGCCGAGCACGGAGAATTCGCGGCAGGAGCATATTTCCACCGTGGCGGCGTTACTGAATACCGCTCTGCTGCTGGCGCTTTTCAAGTACCAATCGACGCACCCGGAGTGGGCGTTCTGGGCGTTGCTGGCAATGGGAGCAATCGAAACGCTGTTGGGACAGTTGCCGATTACTCGACGACGGCGCAGCGCGGTAATCGTGTTGTCTACGCTGGGCGTGATTCTGCTGATTGCGGCATTTCCCTTCCGCTACTCCGGTACGCGTTTGTCGGTGCTCTGGCTGCTTGAGGCGGAGGCGTTGCTACTGATCGGAGTGTGGACAAAGGAGGTTGTCTTCCGTCGCCTCGGGATGCTGGCAACGCTGCTGGTCTCAGGCCAGATGATCAGCGTTGAGGCGGCGCGCATTCTAGGCAGGCGTATGGACGGCGCGGATTTGCGCCCCGACTTCGGTCTGGCGATTGTTTTCGTCGTTGCGGCTGCGGTGTTTTATACCAATGCGCACTGGGTGCTGCGCCGGTGGGCCGATCTGTTTACCAAAGAGGTTGACCGGCGCGTGATGCAGCGCCTGTCGTACGCCGCATGCGTGATGATCTTGATAGCCGCGTGGGTCGCGTTCCCCGAAGCATGGACGGCAGTCGCATGGAGCGCGCTCGGACTGGGATTGGCACTGGCCACACGCCGTATTGCCTTCCCCGAGACTGGACTTCCAGAACTTCGATACCAAGCGAACCTCCTGGCGTTTGTCTCTGTGCTTCGCGTACTAGCCATCAACTTAGAAGCTACTGACAAGTATCACGGTCTAACATTGCGGCTGCTGACGATCACCTTTGTTTCCGTCTTGCTGTATGTCACATCGAGTTGGAGTGGCGATTCCGATCGCACGCGCGGAATTCTTATCCGGCGGCGTCTTTTTTCCCATGGACAACTGGCGCGTGCGGCTTACACCTGGACGGCGTCTTCTTTGCTCGCGTTAGTTGCCTGGTACGAGTTGCGCCCGGTCAGCGTGGCGGATACCTGGCTAGTGGGCGGGTTGGTCTTGTTTGAGCTCGGCCTGGAGCGGAAAAAACTGAGCCTGCGATTGCAGAGCTATGCTGCATTTGCGGCCAGCTTTCTGCGAATCTTCTTTGTGAATCTGAATGCCGCGGGGAATCCCGGCGAGATCAGCTCGCGCTTCTATACGGTGGTTCCGCTGGCGCTCGGCTTCTTCTACGCATATTGGAGGCTGCACGAGAGCAGCCATAATCTGAATGAGTCGGAGCGCAAGTTCAGAGCAGCCGACGTCTGCTGCTGGCTGGGTACGATCACCTTTGCTGCGCTCATGCGTTTCGAACTGGAAGCAGACTGGGTGGCGGGTGCGTGGGCGGCGCTTGCCTTTGCGTTGCTGGCCATCGCATGGCGCAGCCAGCGCAGAGTTTTCCTGTATCAGGGATTGATGCTTGCAGTCGGAATGCTTTCCCGCACTGTGCTACACAATTTCTACGAGCGCACCTACTTTCCGGCATCGGGGTGGGAAAGCCGCTGGGTCACGGTAGGAACAGCCGTCGCACTACTCTTGGTGGCCTTGCCTTTCGCGTTTCAACTTCGCAAAAAGAATGAGCCGAGTGAAGAAACAGGACTTGTCCGTCTGCTGCAGTCGGTAGTCCGGCGTCCCGAGCAGCTCTTGTTTTTCATCGCAGCTGGGCTGCTGACGGTGTTGCTGGCGCTTGAGATGCGGCACGGCATGGTCACGCTCTCCTGGGGCGTGGAGGGCGTTGCGGTTTTCGTGCTGGCTCTGTGGCTGGGCGAGCGCAGCTTCCGGCTTACCGGGTTAGGACTGCTGCTGCTGTGTGTGGGAAAGATTCTGCTGGTGGATGTATGGCGTCTGGACCCGCGCGACCGCTACCTAACCTTTATCGTGCTGGGCGCGGCGCTGCTGCTGGTGTCGTTCCTCTATACACGGAATCGAGAGGCGTTGCGCCAATACTTATGAAGCGCTGGATCACATTCGCGGGGATTGTGCTGTTGGGCGTTGCGTCCGTGGTGGTGAGCGAGCGGCGGAAAGTGGACGTGCCCGCCAGTCCCGCCGCATTGTTGTATCTGGTCGCCGATACCGAACAGGAACTGACACGAATGCCGGTAAGTTTCACACGCATGTCGGACGCGGAAGAGATTGGCATCGGAAACGAACTGGCGCGGTTTTACGCCAGCGGAGAAGAACGGGAAAACACGCCGGAAGCCGTGATCGTAGAGCACTACGTGTCGCGCGTGGGCGAGGAGGTCGCCCGCAACGCCCATCGCAAACTGCCCTACAAGTTTCACTACCTTTCCAGTCCTTATCTCATCAACGCCTTCGCTCTGCCGGGCGGACATGTTTACGTGGGTGGCGGGCTGCTGGAGCTGATGGACAGCGAAGATGAGCTGGCTGCGGTGATCGGGCATGAGATCGAGCACATTGACCACTACCATTGCGCCGACCGCGTGCAGAGGGAGCAGGCACTTCGCAAGATCCCGCTGGGAGGATTAGTGGCCTTACCCATCGAAGTGTTCGAGGCGGGATATAGCAAGGATCAAGAACTGGAGGCGGACCGCGAGGGCACGCGGCTGGCAGTGGAAGCGGGCTACTCGGCCAGTGGGGCCATTCGCATGTTCGAGACCTTCGGGCGGTTGTACGAGGAGTACCAAGCCAAGGCGAAAACCCCCCAGGAGGAACTATCGCAAGTGGCGCAGCAGACGCTGGAGGGATATTTCCGATCCCATCCGCTGCCCTCGGAACGCATTGCCCAAGTGCGGAAGCTCATCGCGAGTGAAGGCTGGACCCCACGGCCAGAGCGCGATCTCGCAGTAGCCTACATTTTCTGGACGGCCAGAGCACGCAGTTCGCTGGATGCGAGGAAGTATCCGCAGGCCGAGCAACTGGCGAATCAATCTCTGCGACTGCGGCCCGATCAGCCGAAAGCCTTCCAGGTGCTGGCACTGGCACGGTTCGCGCAAGCAAACTTTTCTGGAGCGGCGGAAGCCTACCGCCAGATTCTGGAGATCGATAAAACCTCGCATCCGGAAATTATCGCCGCCTATGCCCAGTCTCTGGCCGCGGCGGACAACAAGAACGCAGTGGCTGAATTCCGGCAGTGGGCCGGGAGCATCATCGGCGAGAGGCCCATCGAAATCGACGTGGCCGCGGCTGGGCTCGCGCTGCTAGCCGGAGACCCCGAGCCTGCCCGTAAGCTGGAGGTCGAACTTAGGCAAAGCGGCGATGGCCGGGCTCCGATGTGGATTGGCGAACTCGGCTGGTGGCACTATCGCGATGGGAATTATCAAACAGCGGTCGAACTATTGTCCGACGCATCGCAGCAGCGTCCCAGCGATACCGAGTTAGGGGTGAAACTGGCGTGGGCGCAGATAGAAATCCGGCGATACAGCGACGCTTTGCAAATGGTGCAGAACACCGGCTACGCAGCGGGGATGGAGCCCGACAAGGCGATGGTGCGAGCCGTGGCGCACTGGCAGGCGCAGGAACGGGACCAGGCACTCGTTGATTTCAACGTAGCGCTGGTCGGGGAGCCAGAGTGGGGAAATTCAAGTTGGGTCAAAGCGCTTTACTCGCCACTGGTCGCACAAAGCATCCAAGGGATGCAGGCCGAGCGCGAGCGGCGAAAACAGAAAACGAAAATCACCTCCGTTCGCTGAGGAACGCGAAGAGCTATGCGGCGAATCCGCTCCCGGCGACCGCGCACTTCGTCGACGCCGACAGAATCCTGAGTAACGGCGAACTGTCTACCCACGCGACCTGGAGGTTGGGCGAGTCGTTTGCCGCACGGATGCTATTTAGAAACGGGCTTCCGGGAAATCACACCCAACGGTCGACACCAAATGCAGCACAACGGTTTTGAGGTGCAGGGATAGGTGCGGACCTGCGTTGAGGTGTCGGCGTGCTGCACACGTGCTGTACAACTGTGCCTGAACAGGAGTACTTCAGGCCGAAAATCGCCTCTTGTCTCCGCTGTATGTTATTGAATCCGAACAACAGGCCCAGGACGGCTTCATTTTGCTAAACCGTTATACGGGCTAACACCTGTGTCGATGGAACGAATCCCTCCCTCTCCGCCAGTTATCCAGTTTTCCCACAAACATTGTCTAAATCACTACCAATCAAAGACCTCAGCATGGCCCTGATTTTCAGAATCGCGAAACCTGGGAGCAGGCCCCGCATTTCCTATCCCCGCATTTCCTGCAGTTCGTCCAGTTGAATAGGCCCCGATCGAATCAATTCGTCAGGATCGTATGCAGGTAAGATCGGCAAGTGCTTTTTCCCCGGATAATCCGTATTACTTTGCGCTGTTCGGATATTGTCGGGATGCCTTCCCAAAGGCCTGATGTAAATGGCAACGTGTGTCACTTTAGGGTAGTGGGGCGACTTTTTCTCAAAGTCGCGCACTAGCCACTTTAGTAACCTCACCTTCGAGTTATCTGTGGATAAGTGTCTGACATCACGAGTAAAGATGGATAGTTCACTGCAAATAGAAACTGGAGAGGTTTGCTCAAATGACATCGGCTGGCCGCTATATCACTGCGTCATTGGTAATCATATTGGTCTCGCTACTCGCAGCCTGTGGTGCTTCTTCCCCTGCGCCAATCGCCGTCACATTGTCGCCCAGCGGAACCAAGGCGATTGATCAGACCCAAACCGTCAGCATTACCGCGACAGTAAAGAATGACTCGAAGAACGCGGGCGTGACCTGGGCGGTTTCGGGCGGCGGATCGTTGAGCAATACGAGTGTGAGCGGCGCCACTTATGTCGCGCCCACCTCGGGCGCAAGTCCGATCACGGCGACCGTTACAGCGACCTCGGTCAGCGACGCGACGAAATCCGCGACTCTGCAGATTACGGTGAACCCGGTACCTGCGGTCACGACAGCATCTCTGCCGGTCGCGTACGCAGGCACGACCTATAACCAGACGCTGGCCGCATCCGGCGGAACAAGTCCTCTTACCTGGAGCGTGACCCCGGCTTTACCTGCGGGATTGAGTTTGAACACCAGCACGGGAGCAGTCAGCGGTATGCCGACCGGCGGAGGCAGCGGCTCCTATACCTTCAAGGTCACAGATGCCGCGGGCCTTTCATCGCCGCAGGCAGTACTGACCATCACGGTAAATCCGCCCCAGCAGGCACTCACCATTACAACCGCAACATTGGCCGCCGGTGTCATGGGAACGGCGTATAACCAGACCGTTGCCGTCACAGGGGGCGTCCCGACCTATCAGTGGTCCGTGGCTCCGAATAGCCTGCCAGCCGGCTTGAGCCTGAATACTTCTACGGGGGCGATCACGGGCACGCCAACGGGGACGTTCACGGGCACGACGAACTTCACAGTTACGGTCACCGACTCGCAGACTCCAAGCCATGCCACGAAAACCGCAAATCTCAGTATCAGTGTGACCGCCCCGCCGTTGAGCATAACCACACAATCGCTGCCGGGTGGGACTCTTGGCACGGCATACAGCACTACGCTGGCCGCCACAGGCGGAGCTGGCAGCTACACGTGGTCGACCAGTTCCGGAACGCTTCCCGCCGGTCTGACGTTGAACGCGAGCACGGGTGCGATTACAGGCACGCCGACGGGCACCGCAACGGGACCGATTTCGTTCACCATGAAAGTAACGGATTCGGAAACGCCCACGGCGCAAAGCGCAACCGCGAATCTGAGCATCACCATCACGGCTCCCACGCTCAAAGTTACGACCAGTTCCCTGCCCGTAGGAGTCGTGGGTAGCGCCTATTCGTCCACCTTGCAGGCCACCGGCGGAGCTGGGGCTTACAGCTGGTCGGTAACGACCGGGAGTTTGCCCCTCGGATTGTTCCTGAATGCTGCAACCGGCGCAATCACAGGTTCGCCAACGACTTCGGGGACGACGAGCTTCACCGTTACAGTGAAGGATTCGGAAACGCCGACTCCGCAAACCGCGACTCAGAACCTGAGCATTACAGTGAATCCGCAGCTTGCAGTCACTACGACGTCGCTGCCGGCCGCCGTTGTGGGCACGGCTTATAACCCCCCGGCGCTCGCAGCCGCGGGCGGAATCACTCCGTACTCTTGGGCGGTAACAACCGGCAACTTGCCTGCGGGTCTCACGTTGAATGCCGGAACGGGTGCGGTTACCGGCACACCGACCGGACCGCAAGTGGGAGTGATCAGTTTCACCGTCACGGTAACGGACTCGGAAAATCCGATCAAGACCGCGACCGCGAATCTCAGCATCACTGTGAGCGCACCTCCGCTGAGCGTAACTACGCAAACTCTGCCGGCCGGAACCCTGGGCACGGCTTACAGTACGACGGTAGCCGCCACCGGCGGAATCACGCCCTACTCATGGACGATCAGTGCCGGGTCACTGCCTTCGGGTTTGATTTTGAATGCAAACACGGGCGCGATCACAGGCACACCAACGGGCAGCACGACCGGCCCGATCAACTTTACAGTCAAGGTAACGGACTCGGAGCAGCCATCGTCGAGCGCGACCGCAGCCCTGAGCATCACAATCTCCGCGGCGCCGCTTAGCGTAGTCACCACTTCTCTGCCAGGCGGCGTTGACGGTTCTCCATATTCCACGACGTTGCAGGCCGCGGGCGGAGTATCGCCCTACAGCTGGGCGGTCACGACCGGAAGTTTGCCGACGGGACTGAACTTAAATAGCACCACCGGCGTGATCTCCGGAACACCCTCGGGCACGGGAACATCCTTCACGGTAACGGTGACTGACTCTGAATCGCCGACGCCGCAGAAAGCAACCGCCAACCTGAGTATTACGCTCAACCCGGCGCTCGCAATTACCACAACGAGCTTGCCGAATGGAGCGGTGAACCTGTCTTACACCCAGACGCTCGCAGCCACGGGCGGAATTACACCATACAGCTGGAGCTATACCGGCAACTTGCCTCCAGGACTGACCCTCGCCGCCGCTACCGGCATAATCTCCGGGACGCCGACGACCGCAGGCACCTTTAACTTTGTCGCGAAGGTGACGGACTCGGAATCGCCAGCAGTCAGCGTGACTGCCAACCTGAGCATCACCATTAACGCACAACTGCAGATCACGACCAGCGGTTCTCTGCCAACGGGCGTCATCAATGTCGCGTATCCGGGCAGCACGCTGCAGGCAACTGGCGGAGTTACGCCCTATACGTGGAGTTGGTCCGGCAGTACGCCTCCCGGCCTCAGCCTCAACAGCAGCACCGGTCAGGTCACAGGAACACCGACCCAGACAGGCACATTTAACTTCACCGCCAAGGTGGTGGATTCGGGCAACCCGCAACAAACAGCAACGGCAAGCCTGAACATCACGATCAACGGACCGCTCGCAATCACAACTACGTCATTGCCGGCGGGCGAGCTCACTCAGGCTTACAACCAGACCTTGCAGGAATCGGGCGGGATCTCTCCCTACACTTGGTCGATCACTGCTGGGAGCTTGCCCACTGGCTTGTCTCTGAACGCTTCGACCGGCGCCATTACGGGAACACCCTCGGCGGTTGGCCTGTCCAGCTTCACCGTGAAGGTCACGGACTCGGAATCGCCGAAGCAGAGCGTGACGGCCAATCTGAGTATTTTCGTCAACAACGACGTTCAACTACAGATCACGACCAGCGGTTTTCTGCCGCCGGGCGTAATCAATATGGCGTATGCAGGGACGACGCTGCAGGCAACGGGCGGAGTTACACCCTACACCTGGAGCATCAGCAGCGGCAACCTGCCGTCCGGTCTCACGCTTAACACCAGCACCGGCCAGATCACAGGCACCCCCACTCAGTCCGGCACATTCAACTTCACCGCCAAGGTGGTGGATTCGAGCAGTCCGCAGGAATCCGCAACCGCGAACTTGAGCGTCGTCATCAACGGACCGCTCACGATCACAACTACGTCGTTGCCGGTCGGTGCGCTCAGTCAGCCCTACACTGCAACTCTGGCGGCCACCGGCGGACTCACGCCCTATACGTGGAGCGTCTCGTCGGGCTCACTGCCAAGCTGGGCGTCGTTGAATGCAAACACGGGAGTGATCTCCGGTACGCCCAACGCGACCGGCACGACCAGCTTCACCGTGAAGGTCCAAGACTCCGAATCACCAACGCAGAGCACGACCGCGAACCTGAGTATCACCATCAACAATAGTCTGCCGCTGCAGATCACGACCACCGGTCTGCCGCAGGGGGTCGTCAATAGTTTGTATTCAGGCGCCACGCTGCAGGCTACCGGCGGAGTCACGCCTTACACATGGAGCTGGTCGGGCAGTACTCCTCCGGGACTGAGCGTCAATGGCAGCACCGGCCAGATCACGGGAACGCCAACCACGGCGGGCACATTCAGCTTCACCGCTAAGGTGGTCGATTCCAGCAGTCCGCAGGAATCGGCGACTGCGAACCTGAGCATTGTCATCAACGGCGCGCTCACGATCACGACACAATCTCTGCCAGATGGCGTGCTCACCACGCCATACAACCAATCGGTGAATGCGAGCGGTGGATTGACGCCTTACAACTGGAGCATCACCAGCGGCAGCTTGCCACTGGGGCTCAACTACAGCACGAACAGCAACAGCATGGTCATCACCGGGACGCCGACCACAGCGGGCACTTATCCGTTCCAGGTCACGGTCACCGATAGCGAAAGTCCGCAGGTCGTCGTCAACGCGAACTTCACCATCGTGGTCGTTAACTCGGCGCCCGCTTACACGGTCTCCGGCAATGTGACTTACAGCGGCTCGAATACCGGGCAGGTTTATCTGCAGCTCAGCAACACCAACTGCCAGGGTTGCAACGGCAACTCTCTCGGCACCAGCATCTCCGAAGCCACACTTAAGGCGGGAGGCGCTTTCACGATCCACGGCGTGCCGCCCGGCACCTACACCTTGCAGGCCTATATGGACAACGTGGGCTTTGGCGCTGAGAACGCTTCGAATCCCACGGGCAGCACCACCTCAAACATCACCGTCACCAATCAGGGCGTGAGCGGTGTCCCCATCACGATAGCCGATCCGGCGGCCGTGAATCTCAACGGCACAGCTCCCTCCTGGAGCAGCGGCAACGGCTCGGGCGCTTTCAGCGGCGGCGCCTTTGTCTCCTTCAAGACAATCCAGAACAACAATGGCATCGAGATGCCCGCGTCTTACACCGTTCAATGGGCGAACAACTCGTCGTTCAGCCCCGTCGCCGGCAGCACGAGTTTCAAAGCAACAGGCGGAAACAATCCGTGGATCGTCACGGGCCTTACCAACGGCACAACTTACTACTTCCGCGCCGAAGGCGTGGCGGGCAGCTCGACCAGTAGCTGGTCGTCAGCCTCTCCCGGCATCCTCATCAACGCTCCGTCCGGCGGCTACTCGGTATCCGGTACGGTCACTTTTAACGCTACGGCGACTGGGCCTTTGTATGTAGGCTTCTATAACCAGAGCACCGGCACCGTGTACGCGGATGTGGTGGGAAGCAAATCCAGCCCGCCGAAGAGTCCGGCATCGTACTCGGTCAATGTTCCTGCCGGCAACAATTACTTCTTCTTCGCCTTCCTCGACCAGAACAACAGCGGCATGTTCGCGGGCGCTGGCCAGATCTCCGATACCCGGAGCAAACAGGCTGCAACGGTGGTGATCACCGGAACCACCACCAACGAAGACCTGACCTTGTCGACTGCCAACAGTCTGGGCTACCTGACAACGCAGAGTTCACAGCAGAACGGCAGCACCAATTACAGCCTCGGCTTCCAGGTCTACGGTCAAGTCAAGCAGCCGGTGGCTGTCGAGATTGCCACTGGGCCTAACCCGGGAGTGATCATTCCCGCTGACATCGCCAATGGCGGCTTTGGCGGCAGCAACGACGAGTTCTACTTCTACCCCAGCACCAACGGCGTCACGCCCCAAGTCGGCGATACGTATACACTTAACGTCACCTACAGCGATGGCACATCGGATGTCCTGACCCTTCAGGTCGGTGCCGTGCTCGACGCCTTCGCCACTAACCTTTCACCCGCACAGGGGGCGACCGCCGTCAGCACAACGCCCAGCTTCAGTTGGACCGACCCACAAAACGCCAGCAATTACGTCTACCAGTTCTCGTTGTGCTGCGATTCGCAGGGCACGATCTGGCAGATACCCAGCAACAATTCCAACTCGAACGGCTTCCCCTACACCATCACCAGCATCACCTGGAACGTCGACCCGACGGGTTCAGGCGATCTTCCGAACGAATCCAGCCTGAGCGGCAGCACGTATTACGGCTGGTCAATCACAGCCACGGACGCGAACGGCAACTCCGCACAAGTCCAGGCGAACTTCGAGACAGCGGAAACGCCCCTGGCACTGCAGCCCGCTGGCGGATCCGTGGGAAGTGTAACTGTCAATCAAAGCTTTAGTGGGGCGATCAATGCGTCGGGCGGCACACCTGGCTATACCTTTACGGTGAATAACGCCAATGCCAACGGGCAACAAATCAGCCTGGGGAACGGCACCCTGTACGCATCCAGTAACGGCGGCAACACGTTGTCGCTGGGCGGCATACCCAGCTCGCCGGGCGTTGTCTCGTTTACCGTCTCGGTGACCGACAGCACGAACACCACGGTCGGCCCGCTCACCTACACCATCACCGTCAATACCGCGCAGCCTCTCGCGGTCGCAACCTCGTCGCTGCCAGGTGGCAACGTGGGTCAGGTCTACTACACCTACTTGCAGGCCACCGGAGGTGTACCGCCCTACACGTGGGGCTACACGGGTACTTTGCCCGCTGGACTCACACTTGGCGCGCAAACCGGGGAAATCACCGGCACGCCCGGCGCAACGGGAACCTCGAACTTCACGGTTACGGTCACCGATTCGACCTTGGTGACAGCCACAGCTAACCTCAGCATTTCAGTGTTGAGCTGCCCGAACAACAGCGTCCTCAACGGGCATTATGCCTTTGTCGCCAGCGGGTGGGATGACACGTTGACGAACACCGGCATGTCTGCGGCGGGCAGCTTTGTGGCCAATGGCAGCGGCACCATTAGCAGTGGCGGGCTCCTCGACCTAGCCGATCAGAGCAACAATCCAGGAACCAATAGCGGCAGCATCACCGGTGGAACGTACTGCGTGGGTTCGAACAACCTCGCCACCATCACCCTCAACCTTAGCGGGATCAACGGCACGCCCAGCATCACTTTGGCAGCCGCACTCGATTCCGCCGACCACAACGGCCACATTATTTCCTACGACGTAAACAACATTCAGGCGCAGGTCTCAGGGCAGTTACGCCAACAGACCACCAGCGCGTTCTCAACCGCATCGATCAAAGGCAACTATGCTTTTGAACTTGTCGGAAACGATCAGGGTAGCAGCCGCTTTGGCATGGCCGGTGAATTCAACTCCAACGGCAGCGGTACGCTGGGCAACAGTGAAGTCGATTACGACGATGGCAACGGCGGCTCGGGGTCGGTTGGCACCACCACTCTCAGCTCCAGCAATTTCAGCGTTGCAAGCACAGGCCGTGGTACGGCCAGCATATATTTCGCCGCGCCGAACACGACCATCAACTTCGTCTTTTACGTTGTCAGCTCTTCCGAGGTGCTGATGATGGGACTGGATTCCACCGAGAACCCGCCCATGATATTGGACGGTCAAATGCTACTGCAAAGCGGCACGTTCAACAACGCGTCACTCGATGGCATCAGCGTGCTCGAGATCGAAGCCCTCGATACCAACAACTCGCCGGCCACGCCCGATGCACAGATCGGGGCCATCACCACGGACGGGAGCGGGAATTACACCGTCGTTCAGTACGAGAACGATGGGGGAACCGTGACCGCGGACTCGACCGGCTCAGGAACCTACTCGGTGGCGTCGAACGGACGCGTGACGGTCACCGGCTCAGGGAACCACCAACCGGTCTTCTACATGATTGCCAAGAACGAGGCTTTCGTGATCGGGACCAGCGGCAAAGTGCCCTTTGGCATGATTAACCCGCAGTCGGGCAGCGGCTTCACCGACGCCTCCTTGAGCGGAGATTACTACGGTGGAAGCAAACATCCACAGAACTCCAACACGAGCGAAGAGGTCGACTCGGTGAACGCCAATGGATCCGGCGTCTTCAACGTAACCACCTTTGACAACAGCTATTGCGGATCGAATTGCGGAGGCGGACCCAACAGCAGCAACATGACATTGGACTACAGCGTTGCTTCCACCGGACTGGTGACCATGACCTGTCCGACATCCGGCTCCAACGGCAATTGCACAGCCGGCCAAACGATCGCCTACCTGTACATTATTTCGGCCGCGCAGCTTGTAGTCTTGCCGGTCGAGGATCACAACCCAAAACTGCTCGATTTCCACCAGTAACGGATCACGCAACCCGTATCGCGGACCGGCGGCCTTTGTGCCGCCGGTCCTTTGCTTACAGGGAACATAGCCACCCGGCATGGCGCGACTGAAAACCTGCTCCCCTTGTCACGAGCCAATCCGAGCTCGTGACTTCGTTTTCACTCGTTACGCACCATAATTCCGGGTGGAAATTGGCCATACGCAGTGCTGATTGCTGGTGCCAAGCCAATCTCTTGTGAGAAGGGCCTCCCGCAGAAGTGCCGTGGAATGCAGAGCGGTCCGGATATCGAGGCACGACGGTATACCTCACATGCCAATGTGAGTTGTGCACATACATGTAGTGATCGAGCGCACATCCAGGTGAGATTCGCTCTTGTATTTATGAGCCACCGAGTCTCGCTGCGGACAAAAGCGGAAGTTCCGCGCGATGGCCGGTGACCGAGCCTATGCGATGAACACTTTCAAAGATGCAGGACATCTTTTCCGGTTAGCAGGAGTTTTTGTCGCGGGCATTCTGGTGTTCCTGGTTGTCCGGGGATTTCTGGTTCCGAAAAGTTTTGGAGAGTATGGGCACTACCGGGGAGCCGCATTGGCGGAACTTGCGGCCCGGCCGGTGAATTATGCGGGGCACGAGACCTGCGAAGCGTGCCACACCGAAGTCCTCGAAAAGAAAAAGGACGGCAAGCATGCGCATGTGAATTGCGAGGCTTGTCACGGAGCATTAGCCAAACACGCGGATGATCCGGCATCGGTGACTCCCGAAAAACTCGATACGGCCGTGCTTTGCGTGAAATGCCATGAAGCGAACGCGGCAAAGCCGAAAAGCTTTCCGCAGGTGGTGTCCGCCGATCACGCGAGCGGGATGCCCTGCGACACTTGCCACCAGCCGCACAGTCCAGCCATGACTGCGGAAGGTGCGAAATGAACCTCACGCGGCGTCACTTGCTCCTATTGTTGCCAGCGGCGGGAGCAGCCTGGAAATATGTCCTGGCGGGAACTCCGGAGGCGGCGCCCAATTACAAACTGACCGAGCACTGGTGGGGTATGTTGATCGACCTGCCAAAATGCATTGGCTGCGGTAACTGCGTCAGAGCTTGTCAGTCGGAAAACGAAGTTCCAGACGGATATTTCCGAACGTGGGTGGAACGCTATCACGTCACGGATTATGACATTGAGAATCCGCAGGTGGATTCTCCCGAGGGCGGCAAGCACGGATTTCCTCCCGCCAAGGACGAGACCGGCAAGAATTTCTTTGTTCCCAAACTGTGCAACCACTGCGTGGAATCGCCGTGCACACAGGTCTGTCCGGTGGGAGCGACGTTTGTCAGTCCCGATGGCGTGGTGATGGTGGATAAGACATACTGCCTGGGTTGCCGTTATTGTGTACAAGCCTGTCCTTATGGCTGCCGCTTTATCAACCCGAAGACCAAGACAGCGGAGAAGTGCACGCTCTGCTATCACCGCATCACGAAGGGGCTCACAACCGCCTGTTGCGAGACTTGTCCGACGGGTGCGCGGCAGTTGGCGGATCTGAAAAATCCCAAGGATCCGATTCACGAATTCCTTAAGACACATAGCGTGCAGGTGCTGAAGCCCTATATGGCGACTCATGCCAAGGTTTATTACAACGGGCTGGACGGTTCAGTGCGATGAACGATCTCAGGCTAAGAAGGGACGAGTATGCAGGGCGTTGAAGGCTTCATGTATCCCAACGAAGTCGAGTTGCAATGGAGCGTACTCATCGTCCTGTATCCGTTCCTGACCGGGTTGGTGGCGGGCGCGTTCATTCTGGCTTCACTGGAGCGTGTGTTCAACGTGGAGGCTGTGAAGCCCACTTATCGGCTGGCGCTATTGACCGCGCTGGCATTCCTGCTGATTGCGCCGTTGCCGCTGCAGCTTCATCTTGGACATCCGGAGCGCTCATTTGAAATGTACCTGACGCCGCATCGTACGTCGGCCATGGCGATGTTTGGATTTGTCTATCTCTGGTATCTGATGGCGGTGTTGGTGTTGGAAATCTGGCTGGACTACCGGCGCGACATCGTTCTGCTCTCGCGATCCTCGACCGGTTTAAAGGGTCTGATTTATCGGGCAATGACGCTTGGTTCGAGCAATATCAGTGAGAACGCGCTTCGAATCGACGATCGAGTTGGGTGGTTGATCACGCTGATCGGAATCCCTTCCGCTTTCCTGCTGCATGGATATGTCGGGTTCATCTTTGGGTCGATCAAGGCGAACCCCTGGTGGTCGACGCCATTGATGCCGGTTGTGTTCATTTTTTCCGCCATGGTTTCCGGGATCGCAGCCGTGATGTTGCTGTACATGTTTCTGACATGGGCCCGCAAAGAAGAGATTGATACGCGCTGCGTGGACACGATCGCCCGGTATCTGTTCTACACCTTCATTATTGATTTCAGCCTCGAAATGCTCGACCTGATCCATCGCATCTATGAATCGGACGAATCTTTCCGAAGTCTCGACTTCATGGTGCACACCAAGCTGTACGTGTCGCATATCGTAGTGCAGATTGTTTTCGGCACGGTGACGCCAATCTTGCTGCTCGGGGTCACGCAAGTGATGAAGCTCACGGAGATTGCCCGGAAGCGGATCTATGCACTGGCGGGATGCCTCACGATGATCGGCATCTTCGCCATGCGCTGGAATATCGTGATCGGGGGACAGCTGTTTTCCAAAAGCTTTCTGGGCTACACGACTTACAAAATGGGTCTGGTTGCGCGGGAAGGCCTGCTGACGGCCATTGTGCTGACTGTTTTGCCGTTCGTGATCCTGTGGGTGCTGGTAAAACTCCTGCCGCCTTGGCCGGAGAAAAACTCGGCTGCGGTTCCCGAGGCCGGGCCTGCGCACTAAGTCAACCGGTATTCCTTGTTAAGCCGTAAAGCGAGTCGTGAGCATGGATGATCTTCTCGACGCTTTAGCACGGCTCGACGCACGCCTGGAAAACCTGGAGCGCCGGGTTTCCGCCCTTGATCATTTAGCACAGCCGGTACGATCACTGCCTGTTCCGGTTCTATTTCCTGCCAAGGAAACCGCCGCGGTTGAAGAGTTCGCGCTCCCGCCGCAGGGAAGTGTGTTTCCGGTCGTAGGCAAAGCCATGCTCGGCATCGCGGGTGCCTATGTGCTCCGCGCGGTAGCGGAGTCGGGTTCGTTCCCCAAGTTGGCAGTCGTAGTGCTTGCGCTTGCGTATGCTGGAACATGGCTGGCGTGGGCTGCGCGGGCTGCCGCTCGCTTTGCAAGCACGGCGTATGCCGTCACCGCGGCGCTCATCCTCGCGCCGATGTTGGGGGAACTGACGCTACGGTTTGAGGTTTTGCCGGGCCTGGCGACCGCCGGAGTATTGAGCGCGTTTGTGATCGCGGCTTTTGGTCTGGCGTGGAAACGCAAGCTCACTCCGATGGTGTGGGTGGTCGAGGCGGTCGCTGCGTTCACTGCGTTTGGCTTGCTGATGGTCTCGCATGATCTAGCGCCTTACATTGGGGCGCTCCTGGTGATGGCCGCAGTCAGCGAGACGGCGGCAGTTCAAGGTCGGTGGCTCGGTCTGCGATTTCTAATGGCACCGGTGCTTGATGTCGCACTTTTGATTCTCCTTTATATTCACTCGCTGCCGGAGAGTTCGCGTCCTGGATACACAGCAGTCTCGGTTCCGGCATTGCTTGCGCTGCCGTCTCTCGCGTTCCTGATTTATGGAGCGAGCGTCGTTGGCCGCACTGTGATGCTTCGGCAGCGGATCAACATTCTCGAGATCATTCAAGCTGCCATCGCGTTCGTTTTGGGTGCACTCGGTTGGCTATGGTTCGCATCGGGCACGGGCAGGGTTGGGCTCGGCATCTTCTGTTGGGCGCTCTCTGCCGCCTGCTACGTGGCGGCTTTTGTTTACTTTGATCGCGTCGAGGAGCAGCGTAACTACCATGTTTATTCGACGTGGAGTTTAGCCCTGGTGCTGGCGGGCAGCTTTCTCATGTTGTCGCCGCTGCTGGTCGCGGTGATTCTGAGCGCTGCTTCGATCGTGGCCACGGTGGTTGGGGTCCGGATGGCTCGCCTTACACCGGAATTCCACGGGTTGGCTTATCTGACGGCGGCCGCGTTCGCTTCGGGACTGTTGCTGTATGCCGGCCGGGCGCTGGCCGGGACATTTCCAACGGCTCCGGGCGGGATCGTGTGGATGGTGGCCGTCTCCGCACTTCTTTGCTATTTCATTGGCGGTCGCTTCGAAGGAGATCGCTTGAACCAGCGGCTGCTTCGGCTCCTGTCGGCGGTTCTGGCAATCAGTGCCATTGCCACGTTCCTTGTTTCCTGCCTGGTGTGGCTGGCAGCGATCGGAATGAATATTGGAGCATCGCATATCGCAATCATTCGCACGCTGATTCCCTGTGCACTGGCGCTGGCAGTCGCGTGGAGCGGTTCGCGCTGGCGGCGCATCGAATTGGTGTGGACTGCTTACGGCATTCTGGTATTTGTGAGTGCCAAACTTTTATTTGAAGATCTGCCTCATGGGCATTCAGGGTCGATCGCAATTTCGATCTTCCTGTATGCGGTCGCGCTGATCATGGTTCCGCAAGTGGCGCGCAATGTGCGATCGCATGAGGACGGGGCGCCCAAGTCTTGAATCGAACGTTTGCGGGAAGCAACCCCGGTGATCTCGCGACTATGCATCGCGCCCAATTCAACGATGGCTCCGCATTTCTTCAATATCTGGATCGTGTTCTCAATGAAGAGCGCCTCGATCCCGCTTGAGCCTTTTGATTAGCACTCGATGACATTCACCGCGAGTCCTGCCAGGGATGTTTCTTTGTACCGCGATTGCATGTCCAATCCGGTCTGATACATCGTTGCGATCACCTGATCCAACGACACCTTATGTTCGTCGGTTTCGCGCATCGCGATGCGGCAGGCGTTGATTGCTTTGACCGAGCCCATTGCATTTCTCTCAATACATGGGATCTGCACGAGCCCTCCGATCGGGTCGCAGGTCATTCCCAGGTTGTGCTCCATTCCGATCTCGGCAGCGTATTCGATCTGGCGATTCGACCCACCGAGCGCGGCCACTAGTCCTCCGGCTGCCATCGAGCACGCCACTCCAACTTCGCCCTGGCAGCCCACTTCCGCACCCGAAATGGAAGCGTTTTCCTTATAAAGGATCCCGATCGCCCCGGCGGTCAGAAAATATCGTTCGATGCCTTCGCTTGACGCCTCGGGCACAAAACGCATGTAGTAGTGGGCGACGGCAGGAACGATTCCAGCAGCGCCATTGGTCGGCGCGGTCACGACTCTCCCGCCGGATGCATTCTCTTCATTGACGGCCATCGCAAAGACGTTGACCCAATCGATGGCGCCCAGTGGATCGTATGTTCCCTGGTCGGTCAGTTTTCTGGCCAGCCGTGGGGCGCGCCGGCGGACATCGAGACCACCCGGCAAAATGCCCTCTGTCTCCAAACCACGCGTTACACACGCCTGCATCACCTTCCAAATTCGTTGGATGAAGGCACGAACGGCATCCTCGTCGTGCCACGTCTTTTCGTTTTCGAGCACGATCTTCCAAATCGCCAGATTTCGATCATCTCCGATCTGCAGAAGCTCCGCCGCGCTTGAAAAAGGATAGGGAGGAACATCAAGAGCCGAGGTTCCTGTCGCCTCATCTCCCGCACGCGAGATGAAGCCACCACCGACCGAATAGTAGACATCTGTCTTGAGTAGTCCGCCGGAATCATCGAGTGCCGTGAACCGCATTGCATTCGGATGACCGGGCAAGATCTGATCTTTGAGGAAGCGCAGGTCAGAGGCCTCTTCGAACGGGATATCGCGGATGCCCAAAAGTCGTATGGACTTGTTTTCACGGATAGCCCATATCTTTGTTCCTATGCACGCTACTTCGACTTCATCCGGAACCTCTCCTGACAATCCCAGCAGGATCGCCCGATCTGTGGCGTGACCTTTTCCGGTCAGCGCCAAAGAACCATACAGCTCGACGCGGAGCCGCGCAGTGCGGCCGAGCAGAGTCTCAGTTTGCAGCGTCTTGACAAACTCGCGCGCTGCCCGCATCGGGCCCACCGTGTGCGAACTGGACGGACCGATGCCAATCTTGAAAATCTCAAAGATGCTTGTTTTCAAAGGAACTCGCTTTCGATCGAGGGTAAAGCTATCCGTATATCCCCACTACTGTCACTCCTAATCTTAGCGGACTTGCCAACGGCGTTTGAGTAGTTGAAGGGCTGCCGAGCCGAAGCCTATTGAAAAGATGCGAGCCTAGTCGCGGCGGAGTATAAATGAATGCGGCCGAGATCATCGAGCGAAGGTCGCATGCTGGTCGAAGCCCATTCGACAAAAGAGGTGTGAAGACTGGTGGAACTCTATCGGTGGCTCCCGCCTGAGGCGGCAAGAATTCTTCTTGTTCTGTTCTTGTCCTTCCTGATCGGGCTGGAACGTGAGGAACACAAATTCGTTGCCGGGTCCTACTCCTTCGGAGGAGTGCGCACATTCCCGCTGATTGGACTGATCGGCTATTCCATCGCACTTCTTTCTGGTACTCAGCTACTCCCGGTGACGTTCGGCTTTCTGGTGGTCGGCGCTTTTCTTCTCTTGTCGTACTGGCACAAGCTTTCCTGCGCAGAGGCCGGTGGCGTCACCTCTGAAATGTCTGGCCTGACAACTTACCTCGTCGGCGCCCTGGTTTGTTACGACCATTTGTGGATCGCCACCACGCTGAGCGTTGCCAGCATTCTTCTGCTCGAACTTAAGACAGCTCTCGAAAAGCTGGCCAGCCGTGCCGCTCCTCAGGAGATTCTGACATTTGCCAAGTTCCTGTTGCTGTCGGCGGTCATTCTGCCGGCATTGCCGAACCAGGAATTCGGCCGTTTTCACATCAACCCGTTCAAAACGTGGCTGGTCGTCGTTGCTGTCAGCACGATCTCATATGGCAGTTACATCCTGCAGAAAATCACGAAAGAGAGTGGAGGCGTTGTGCTGACCGCTTTTCTTGGCGGAGCCTACTCGTCCACCGTGACTACCGTTGCGATGTCGCGAAGAGCTGCACGTGAGTGCCGGCCGCATCTTTTTGCAGGCGGTATTTTGATTGCATCGGGCGTGATGTACCTCCGTCTCGGCGCGCTGTTGATCCTCTTTAATCGGCAGCTTGGGATCATGTTAGGTCCTGTCTGCCTCGTACTCGCTGCGGCCGCCATCACGACCGGGTGGTTCTGGTCCCGCAGGCCGGACGCAGTGACTTCCGACATCAAGCGCGAGTTCCAACCATCGAATCCGCTTGAATTGACGGCTGCGTTCCTGTTCGCTGGTTTTTTTCTCGCGATGCTCGTTACAACGCAACTTGCGGTTACCTATCTTGGTCGAGCGGGCGTCAATATCCTCGCCGCGATCATGGGAGTCACGGACGTCGATCCTTTTATTATGGGCATGACGCAGGCTGCGGGAACATTGACTCCGCTGAAGGTCGCCGCCACCGCGGTCCTGATCGCCGCCTCCAGCAACAACCTGATTAAAGGCATCTACTCCTACAGCTTGGCGGACCGAAAGACCGGAATTCAGAGTTCGTCGTTTCTGATTGCTCTGGCCATGGCTGGCCTGGTTCCGCTGCTGTGGCTGTGATTGTCGTCTTAAATCACTCCGGGATGTGAGAGCGGTCATAGACTCGTGCGCGTTCCCGGTTCATCATGCCTCTTTGGAGGGCAAGAATGGCAGTCGTCAGTAGTAGAAAAGGTGTGCTTGGAATATTGACGGGTGGGGGCGACGTTCCTGGCCTTAATCCGGCAATTCGCGCGGTCACGATTCGGGCCATCCGAGAAGGTTACCAGGTGATCGGCATACGCCGCGGCTGGGCGGGTCTGGTCGACATCATTCGCGACAAGGACGCCGATAACACCAATAATTTCCAGTTGCTGACTGAAGATGTGGTTAACCGCGCCGGCCGCACCGGTGGCACGTTTCTTCATACATCGCGCACCAATCCGAGCAAGGTCAGCAAAGGCAGCGTTCCGGCACATTTGGCAGACGCGTTTCAAGCCGAGAAAAACGACCTCACTCCCGAAGTGTTGAAAAACCTCGAGTGGCTCGGCATCGACTACATGATTCCGATCGGCGGTGACGATACGCTGAGTTATGGCGTCCGCCTCGACCAGGAGGGCGTAAAAGTCGTCGCCATCCCAAAGACCATGGACAACGATGTCCCCGGCACCGACTACTGCATCGGGTTCAGTACCTGCGTTACACGCACCATCCAGATGGCCAACAGCCTGCGCACTTCGGCTGGCTCGCATGAGCGCTTTCTTGTGCTGGAAGTTTTCGGCCGTTATGCCGGATTTACCGCGATGCTTCCGACCATGGCCGGAGCCGCGAACCGCTGCGTCATCCCCGAGCACAAGTTCAACATGGAGCAATTGACCGAATTGCTGGTTAGCGACCGTAATAAGAATCCCAGCCGCTACTCGGTGGTTCTGGTATCGGAAGGTGCGATGTTTGAAGGCGGCGACATGGTGTTCTCCGGCGAGACAACCGATGCCTACGGGCACAAGAAATTGGGCGGGATCGGCGAAATTGTTTCCGAGCAGCTCAAGGAATTGTCCAAGAAGTACAACAACGGAAAGTCCATCGACATCATCAACCAGAAGCTCGGCTATCTGGTTCGGGGCGGCGATCCCGATGCCATTGATTCGATCGTTCCGATGGCCTACGGAAATCTCGCGCTTGATTTGATCCTCGGGCGTATTTACGGCCGGTTGGTGGTGCTGAAGAACGGCCGCTATGACAACATGCCGATCGATGTAGTCACGGCGAGTAAGAAAACCGTCAACGTGAAAGAACATTACAACTTGCAGCGCCTGCGTCCTTACTACAAGAGCTTTGAGATGAAGCCGCTTTTCATCATGACAAGCGAGACGGGATAAACGCGTAGCGTGGACCCTCCTGTCCGCGCGCCCGTGGCACGTACGTTTCGCGCTGGTCAGGCTTCCTTGCCGGGACTGAACTTCTGCTCTATCCTGCAACGTTCCGTTCCGGCGCAAATGCGCGCGCAACCGGTTTGGGTTGGCGTCAGCTATAGTGCTTGAGGTGCCGGCGTATCGCTACAGGAGGATCCTCCACCGATGGCCGAAATCGAAACGAAATCGCTTCCAGAGAACGCCTACCGCGAACTGAAGACCGGCGAATTTTATTTGCCCATCGTGCCTGCGGAGGCGACGACTCCGGAGCTTACCCTCCGTGCCATCGTCTGGGGCATTGTCTTTTGTGTCATCTTCACGGTCGCATCGGCGTATTCCACGCTCAAGGTCGGTCAGGGCATGGAGGCGGCAATCCCCATCTCCATTCTCGCCATCGGCCTGGCACGCATGTACCCGCGCCGCTCCACCGTGCTGGAGAACATGATCATCACCGGCATGGGCGGCGCGTCTGCGGCCGTGGTATCCGGCGCGGTCTTCACCCTGCCGGCACTTTACAGTCTCCACTTAGATCCTCATCCGGTGCAGACCATCTTTATTTGTCTGGCTGGCGGCTGCCTTGGCACTCTCTTCGTCATTCCATTGCGGCGCTACTTCGTGCGCGAGATGCACGGCAAGTTTCCCTTCCCGGAAGCCACGGCCATCACCGAAGTGCTCGTCACCGGCGAGAAAGGCGGCTCTCAGGCCAAGCTGCTGATTCAGGCCACCGCGATCGCCGCGGTCTACGACTTTTTTGTCACGACGTTCCATGTCTGGAAGGAATATCTCAACTTCCAGTTCATACCTGTAGTACGGGCCCTGGCCGATCGTGGGCGCATGGTCGTCAATTTCGACGCTATCAGCTTCATCCTTGGCCTCGGCTATGTGATGGGCCTGCGCATCGCCATGATCTTTTGCGCCGGTGGCATCCTGGTGAACTTTGTGCTGGTGCCGATGATCTGGTTCATCGGCAGCCACATGGGCAACGTAGTCGTTTATCCGGCCCACATTCCCATTTCGCAGATGGCGGCCGCCGACATCTACCGTAATTACGTCCGCCTGATTGCCGTGGGCGCGATTGCGACGGCCGGCCTTGCCGGACTTTTAAAATCGCTGCGTGTGATTGCGGGATCTTTCGGCATCGCGCTGCAAGCCTTCCGCCACGGCGAAGCGCCGCACATGGAACGGACCGATCGCGACATTCCCATCGTCACCATCCTCCTCGGCGTGGTGCTGGGGGCCATCGGAGTAGCTATCTTCTTCGGAAACCTCCACGTATCGTGGACCATCTTGGCGGTGGGCCTGGCGCTGACGCTGCTCTTTGCCTTCTTCTTCACCACGGTCGCGGCGAACGCGATTGCAACCACCGCCAACAATCCGGCCAGCGGCATGACATTGCTGACGGTCATCGTCTCATCGCTGGTGTTGCTGAAGTTCGGACTTTCCGGGACTACCGGCATGTTCTTCGTGATGGCGCTGGCCGGCATGGTCTGTGTCGCGCTGTGCTGCTCGGGACAATTCATCACCGACCTGAAAGCCGGCTACTGGATCGGTTCCACACCTGCCGCGCAGGAGAAAGTAAAGTTCATCGGCGTGATCGCGTCGGCCATCACCGCGGGGTTGACGATCATCCTGCTGGCCAAGGCCTTTCAATTTGGAGAAGGCGTGCCCGGCGATCCGCGCCAGGTTCTGGTGGCACCGCAGGCTTCCGCGCTGAAAGCCGTGGTCTCGGGATTCATGAGCGGTCAGCCGGTCGCCTATATGTTGTTCGGCATCGGCGCCATGATCACGGTGGTGCTCGAGATGCTGGGCCTCTCTTCCATGGTCTTTGCCCTCGGGATCTACTTGCCGCTGCAACTCACCACGCCGATCCTGACCGGCGGATTCCTATCACACCTCGTGAACAAACGCGCAGGGAAGACGGGTGGAGAGCAGGGCAAAAGCATCCGCGAGCGCGGCATAGTCATTGCCAGCGGCCTGATGGCAGGCGGCGCGCTCGGCGGAGTGATCGGCGCAGCGCTGCGCGTGCTGCCGAGTTTCAAAGAAGAGTGGATTCAGACCCCGTTCTACGAAAATATGCCAGTCTCGCAGTCCGTTTCGGCGTTGGCTTTTGTTGGCCTTTGCCTGTACGTCTGGTTCGGATCGTTAAAGAAGGACAAGGAGGCGTGATGGATCAAGTAGGAAAATACGTTGCCGATGCAGTGCTCGCCATTGACACACTTTGGGGCGGCGATGTCATGTGTCCCTCGGGCGTCGGCCGTTTCATTGCCGATTGCTGGTTTTCCGACGAACCGCTGCCGCCAGCCTACACGCACCCGGCCGCCGCGCGGTTGCGCGACTGCGGAGGCGTTTCAGGTAAGAACGTGGATCGCGAAGCCGTCGACCAATACCTGCGCGACATTAATCTGCCCAAGGCGATCGCCGGAATCCGCGACGAAGCAGGCAAGCTCTCTGGCGGCGCCGCGGATGCGCTCCGAAAGCCTTTTCTGATCAGTCTGGCCGATAGCATCGAGGTCATGTCGGACCTCGCGATGGAAGTCCTGGGCAAAGGCGCGCCCGTACCGTATGTCCGCTGCGTCGAAGCTTCCACGGCGAAACCGCCGGAGCCATCGCAACCGGCGAAGAAGCGCGAGCGTGTGGCCGAACTCCTGGGGAAGGCCGGTTTTGCGTCGTCAAGTTCCGCCGAGTTGCTCAAGGCGGTCGATGGTTGGCGTCGCGAGCGCATCTCTCCGCTGGCATCGGTGCGCGGTCTGAGCGCGGCGGTGATCGCCGAGTTCGACAATCTGAGCGCGCAGAACCTTCAACCCTATCTTCCAAAGGAACTAGCGCGTGTGCCGCGAGCGAACATCGACTTCCTCGCCATTAAGGACGCGTGGTTTTCCGGTTCGATGAATTATGTCGGGCGGGCGCGGAACGCAGACGGCAGCCCGCAATACGAAGCGACCTACGAGATCAACGCCTCACTGCAAATCTCCTTTCCGGAGTTCGAGCAACTCGTCAGCCACGAAGTGGTTCCCGGCCATGTCACGACCTTTGCTTATTTGCAGGACTTGTATGTACGAGGGAAGGTCGGCTTCGAGACCACCGTTCTCACAATGAACACCAGAGCAGCGACGTTGTTCGAGGGCATCGCGAATAACGCGATCTTGATCGCGCACGGCGTCACTGAAGTCGACCAGTTGCCCGACGAAGACTTGCAGATCGGCGTGTTTCTTGCCCTGCTTCAGGACGACGCGAAGAACCAGTCGTCGTACATGACCTGGGGCGAAGGCAAACCGCAGGCAGAAGTCGCGGCTGCGCTGCGCCGCGATTTCCTGGTCACGGAAGAACGCGCAGACAAATTGTCTGGCGCCTGGGGGCGACACCCTCTGCTGGGCCGAATGTATCTTCCGGCGTATCGCGCGGGCACGGAAAAGGTCGCGGCGCTGCGGCGGGTCTATCCTGCGGATCGAGTCCTCCCGGCGATCTATGGGTGTAACGGATTGGTCGACATCCAGACTGTCGACCAGGTCCTGAAAAGCTAGAAGTTCATTGCGTCCCGCCGCTACACTGCGAACCCGGGAATTCTCTGCCACCTCGGGTAGAATGGCGCCCGCGGAGGATCGTCCGCGCCGCGCGGCTTGATCGCTGCGATAAACTGGATTCTTCATCTTGATGGATCCATAATCCCGATGGATTCATAAATTGAATTGAGTCCTTTTTTCGCGAAGCGAGGTTTCCATTGGCCGTTCTTGTCGTTGGAGGCGCAGGATATATCGGCAGTCATGCGGCTCGCGCATTGCGGCGAGCCGGTTATCAAGTCATCATCTACGACAATCTTGTGACCGGCTTCAAGCGGCTGGTGCAGGGCTTTGAGCTCATCGAGGGCGACATTGCCGATCAGGCGAAGCTGCATCGCGTGCTGCCGCGCGTGGACGCCGTCATGCACTTTGCCGCCTACGCCTACGTGGGCGAATCGGTCACGAATCCTCGCAAATATTTTCGCAACAACGCGGTTGATGCGCTCAGCCTGCTGAACTCGTGCGTGGACGAGGGCGTGCGGCATTTCGTCTTTTCCTCGACCTGCGCGGTCTATGGAGTTCCCGTCAAGGTTCCCATCACCGAGGAGAATCCTCGCGAACCCATCAATCCCTACGGAGCCTCGAAGCTGTTTTTTGAAAACGCTCTCGAAGCTTACAGCCGCGCTTACGGATTGCGCTCGGCGCGACTGCGTTACTTCAATGCCGCGGGCGCGGATGAAAGCGGCGAGACCGGCGAGCTGCACGATCCGGAAACTCACCTGATCCCGCTGGCGCTGCTCGCATCGACCGCCGAGGGACCGGAGTTAAACGTCTTCGGTTCCGATTATCCGACGCCGGACGGCACCTGCCTGCGCGATTACATTCACGTCACCGACCTTGCCGAGGCGCACGTGCGCGCGTTGCAGCATCTTGAACAAGGAGGCGACTCGTTCGCGCTGAATCTTGGCACCGGGCACGGGCATTCCGTGCTCGAGGTGATTCACGCGGCTGAAGCTGCGACGGGAAAGCCGGTTCGCCGCACGATTGGGCCGCGGCGGCCGGGGGATCCTCCGATTCTGGTTGCCGATGCTTCGAAGGCGAAACAGGTTCTGGGATGGACCGCGCAGCGCGATCTGGCGCAGATCGTGAACAGCGCCTGGAAGTGGATGCAGGCCGAATATAATAAATAGATTGTTTGGTACCACGTGTACGGGCTCCCTGCGGGGGCGGACGGTTGCTGGCCTCCTTCCTACACCTGCGTGACGGCCATCACAGGCGGATGTTCGTGGGAAACGAGACAATAATAAGGAGCCAAGTGAGCGCCCTGTGCGGCCGTCCCGCGCTCGAAAAATGCTAAATTGGATGATTCATGTCTGCTCCTAATTCTCTTTTTGTCCGCGCCGCCAAGGCTCAACCCACGGAACGCACGCCGGTCTGGTTCATGCGGCAGGCGGGGCGCTATATGGCGGAATATCGCGCCATTCGCAAGCAATATTCGCTGATCGAAATCTGCAAGAAGCCGGCGGTTGCGGCGCAGGTAACAATCGAAGCGGCGGAAATTCTGAAGGTCGATGCGGCGATTATTTTTGCCGATCTGTTGCTGCCGCTCGAAGTCATGGGCCTGCCGTTTCACTTTGCGGCCGGGGAAGGGCCAAAGATCGAAAGGCCGGTGCGCAGCGCAGACGACGTCAGCAGCCTGCGCACAGATCGCGCAGCGGATCTCGGCTATGTTTCGGAAGCGGTAAAGCTGGTGTGCAAGCATTTCGGAGACAAGCTTCCGGTGATCGGCTTCTGCGGCGCGCCCTTCACGCTGGCAAGCTACATGATCGAGGGCGGCGGGTCGCGAAATTACATCCACACAAAAAAGATGATGTACTCTGCACCCGCTGCATGGAACGAGTTGATGCAGAAACTCGTGTCGGTGACCGCAGAGTATTCCGCCGAGCAGGTGCGCGCTGGGGCTGACACGATTCAGGTTTTTGATAGCTGGGTGGGCTGCCTGAGCGTGGAGGACTATCGCCGATATGTTCTACCGCATGTGACCGACCTTGTGAAACGCCTGCAAAAGACGGGCGTACCGGTGATTTATTTCGGAACCGATAGCGCGACGCTGCTGCCGTCCATGCAGGAATCGGGCGCGGAGGTGATCGGGCTCGACTGGCGGATTCCGCTCGACACGGGCTGGAAAGCGCTGGGGAACAAGGGCGCCGTGCAGGGGAACCTTGATCCGGTGCTTCTGTTTGCGGAGTGGAAAGAGCTGAAGTCGAGGGCGGAAGATATTTTGCAGCGCGCCGCGGGAAAACCGGGCCACATCTTTAATCTGGGGCACGGGATTCTGCAGGAGACTCCGGTCGAGAACGTGAAGGCGCTCTGCGATTTCGTGCGCGAACATTCCGCAGATTTCAAAGCGGCGGAGTTCAAGAAATGAGCGAGTGTCCTTTAGGGCTGGGGAGCGCGTGCTATTGCGCGAATCAGGTCAGTTCGTTTTGGGTCGCGCCTGCGTCATTGGCGGGGCCAAAGACGGCAGTGCTGCTGCTGGCCCACGGCAGCCCCGAGAATCCCGATCAGACGCCCGAATTTCTCCGCTACGTCACCGGAGGCCGCCCGCTCCCGCCGCAGGTCGTCGAAGAAATCCGCCACCGCTATTCGCTGATCGGCTTCTCGCCGCTCGCCTGCTGGACTCTTCGCCAGGCCGACCAGCTTTCGCAAGAGCTGCACTTGCCCGTCTTCGTCGGCATGCGCAACTGGAAGCCCTTCATCGCCGACGCGGTCAAAGCCATCGCCGCCCAAAAATTCGAGCGCGTCATCGCCATTTGCCTCGCCCCACAAAATTCCCGCACCAGCGTAGGGCTCTATCGCAGCGCCGTCACCGG
>Ga0116121_1000051_pt1 | contig 58655 bp, 59 predicted proteins | sample June2015DPH_13_1_FD_89725 | JGI IMG/M metagenome (GOLD analysis project Ga0116121, IMG submission 89725) | Peatland microbial communities from SPRUCE experiment site at the Marcell Experimental Forest, Minnesota, USA - June2015DPH_13_10 | ecosystem: Environmental > Terrestrial > Soil > Wetlands...
AGATGGCGATTGTGGGCGCGGCGTTCGGGGCGTCGCTCACGGGGATGCGTCCGGTGGCCGAGTTTCAGTTTATGGATTTCATCGGCTGCGCCTTTAATCAGATCGTCAACATGGCGGCCAAGGCGCACTACCGCTGGGGAGCTCCGGCGCCCATGGTGATTCGCGGGCCGAGCGGCGGGAACGTGCATGGCGGGCCGTTTCATTCGCAGAATCCGGAGATGTGGTTTGTGCACGCTCCGGGGCTGAAGGTCGTCTGTCCGGCAACGGCGTACGACGCGAAAGGGCTGATCAAGGCGGCGATTCGCGATAACAATCCGGTAATTTTTTTCGAGCACAAGTATCTCTATCGACGGATCAAGGAAGAAATTCCGGAAGACGATTACATCGTGCCGCTGGGCAAGGCGCGGGTGGCGCGCGAAGGACGGCATCTGAGCGTGATCACGTATGCGGCGATGCTTTATGTGGCGCTCGAGGCGGCGGAGATTTTAAGTAGAGAAGGAATCGAAATCGAAGTCGTGGATTTGCGCACGGTTTCGCCGCTCGATCGCGAGGCAATTGCCGCGACCGTGAAGAAGACGAATAAAGTCATCATTCTGCACGAGCACGCTCGCACGGGAGGATTGGCGGGAGAGATTTCCGCGATCATCAACGAAGAAGCGTTCGACTCGCTCGATGGACCGATCGTGCGGCTGACGTCGCTCGACACGCCGGTGCCGTTTTCTCCGCCGCAGGAGGAATTCTTCTTGCCCAAGGTAAGCGACTTGGTGCGCGAGGCGCGGCGTTTGCACGCTTACTGAAACGCCGTGAGCAACCGCAACCGCACTTACACCGGATCGCAAACCGCATACAATTGAATCGAATCTCTGAACCTGACTGCATGGGGCGTGCTGCCGGGGAATGCGAGCCCACAAACCTGACGGCGAATTTCGCATCAGATAGGACTGATCGAGAAAAGTTGTCAGGGAAGATTGTCAGGAACTGAAAGGATCGATCGGAGATCACAATGCGCAACTTCATTCTTGGGATTGTCTTCGCCATCGTGGTTTTGCTGCTGGCCGGAATCGGACTTGCCCTGCTCGGATTCTTGCCCACGCGCGCCAATACTCCGCCGTCGCAGACCGAAAGCCATTTCGCGATGAGCGCGCTGGATAGCTCGGTCGACCGTCACGCTCCGCATATGAACAATCCGCAGCCGCCGACCGACGAGAACCTGATCAGCGGCATGAAGATCTTTGTGATGAATTGCGCCGGTTGCCATGGAGGGCTCGACCGGAAGCCAGTTGAGTTTGGACGGGCGTTTTATCCGCCTGCTCCCAATTTGATTATGGAGCCGGATGACGATCCGGAATGGCACATCTTCTACGTGATTCACAATGGCGTGCGCTACGCGGGAATGCCCGCATGGGACAAAACGCTTTCCGACGCGGACACTTGGAAAGTCACGGCGTTTCTCTCGCATATAGAAAAGCTTCCGCCCGCGGTGCAGGATTACTGGAAGAAATCGACGGGCACGGAGGCTCCGGCGGCAAGCGAAGAGCCCGAACACCACGATCACCACTGATAAAAGCAGGTTGGTGCGGGCAGGTTGGCCGGGAACTCAGCTTTGCGGGACGGTGAAATTCACCGTGATCGAGGTGATCGTCCGGGCCGCGTGGCCGCTGACGGAATAGGGCTGGAATCGCCATTGCCGAACTGCGGCAATCGCCGCTTTTGCGAGCAGGAAGTTTCCGCGAACAATCTTCAAGTCCTCGACGTTGCCTTCGCGGCCGATGATTGCCTGGAGAATCACGGAGCCGCCCAGCTTTTGCACGAGCGCCTCGGGTGGATATGTAGCGTCCACGCTCTGAACCAGCAACGCACGCTCAGCCTGTTCGCTCAGAGCGACCGGTTCGCTGACCGATTGCATGGGCGGGGACGGAGGCATGGGCACCGACACCGGCATCATCTGCGCCGGGTTTACGGTTACAACCACGGGCTGCGTGATAGGAGCCGAGCTGCGAATGCTCTCCGGGATCGTGTTTTGCGCTCGAACGGGCTGCCGTGCGGGATGATCGTATACGGGCTCAGGGAGTGGAAAATCTGCGGGCTTGCGCAATTGGACATGCGAATCATCCAGCGTCAGCTCGTCTTCCACGACCGAAATCTGCGGCACGGGCGCGGCTGCATTGGCGGCAGCAGTCTGCGAACTATCCTCGTGCCCGGCTTCGGTCTTTACGGAATGGACGGGCGTTGTGTCCGATGGGTTGAAGTAGAAAAGCGCCGCCACCGATTCTCGCAGGACATTGCCTCTGCCCTCGGGAGTTCGGGCGAGGTAGGCGATGACGTCGCGGGCATTCCACAGCGAAAATGCGGCCGTGAGTACCAGCGCGGCGGCGAACGCATGACGCAGAGTAAAACGGCTGGCGGGCGCATAAGACTCCGCTTCAGGCGGTTCGGCTTCGGCATCGGGAGCGGCGTCAGAACGGATGTCCGCCGGAACGGACGCGTCGTGCGCCGCACTGTCGTCTGCTTCCGGTGATCCATGATTTGAAGCGGCGTTCGTTTGCGGCTCGTGATCCTCAGGGGACGCTGACGCGTCTTCTGCGCTCGCCGGGTTCATCTTCTGCATCGCTTCGGTGAGCACATCCGCAGCTTCCTCGGCGACGACGGGGCGATGAATGAGAAAGTCGAGGCGGTGGTCGCGCATCTCCGCCGGTGAAGGATCCCGATCCACAAGGGCGAGGGCGAGCACGCTCTTGTTCGGTCCCGATTCGCGAGCGCGCTTAATAAGGAAACCTGCCTCGGGCTGATCGGACCAATCGACGATGACGCAGGAAAAACCTTGCTGCGTACCCTTCTTGATGGCGGAAAAGATGTCCGGGGAAACATCGAGGCGAAGGCCCGCACGCTCGCAGGCGGTCGCGAGCGCGGCATTTGTCTCCTCGCTTCTCGAGAACAGCAGGGCGCGGAAAGCCATCGCATCCCTAGATTAACGAGACTTACGAGCAGGCGACAGGTAACCGGTGGCTCATGCACCAGTGTGGAATCCGGCCAACCACTTTTCGGCTATAGGAACGACGCTCGCCGGCGGAAAGATGCTCGGAAAATGCAGCGAAAACGCGCGACTGAAGCTGGCAAATCTCTCAGACGAAAAACCTCCTGCGCGCGGCGGGATCTGCTGGATTCTGTGACTTTGGTAACCAGGGCGGGGACGGCTTCAGATTTCGGCCCAGCCGCCTCCGAGCAGTGTATGCCGCAGTTCGTCGCCGCGCTGCTGCATCCTCTTCTGCTCATTCTCCAGGCGTTTCTGCAGCTCTTGCCCACGGTGTTGCCAGAGCTGTTGCGCGCGCTGAGCTTCTTCGGAGGCTCGCTTGGTCTGTTGCTGAATCTTCTCCATGAACTCAGGCGCCATGCGAGCGAGTTCGTTGGCATGGCGGATGGCGAGTTCGGTTTCAGCCGAGATGTAGGGAATTTCCAGAGTATCTTCGTGAAGCAGTCCGGAATCTTTTTTGGGCGGCAGCGTGAGAGTCAGAGTCTGCTCTTTTCTATCGCGGATGATGGTCACCGGCACCGACCCGTTGAAGGACGCATGCAGGGCATGGGTGAAATCGGAGGAATCGCGCACCGGTTGGCCGTTGATCTTTACAACCACATCGCCGGCGCGGAAGCCTGCTTTCTCGCCGCGGCTACCTTTTTCGACCGAGCGCACCAGCACGCCATTGCCGCCTTTAAGGCCAAAGAAATCTCCCAGCTGAGGCGTGATATTTTCGACCATCAGACCGGCACGAGTCGAGGAGTGCCCAATGAAGTTCGGCATATCGATGTCCGGAATACTGATTTCGGGCATCTGGAACTTGAACTCCTGTGTGTCCGGCGACCAGCTCATCGACTTGTGCCGGTCGGCCAGCTGAACTTTGACCGTTTGTGGCTGCCCGTCGCGGCTGATGCCGAGCGAGACGACACGGCCGGGCGGGAGCTCCTTAATGATTCGCCGCAATTGCGCGGCGCTTTCCACAGGCGAACCGTTCAAGCTTAGAATGACGTCGTGCTCACGCAGACCGGCTTTTCCGGCGGGAGCGTCCTGATCCACCATGGTGATTTCCGCGCCGTGCTCTTCTTTCAGCTTCAACTCAGAGAGGCGTTCAGCGGTGACGTCGGTGATGTCGACGCCCATGTAAGAGGATCCATTTCCGCCTTCGTCGGAACTGAAGCTCCAGCTGTCGGCGGTCTCATCGGTCGTTTTTTCGGCAGGTTGTGCGCTTGCGAAAAGCGACAGGAACAACAGGCCAAGCACCAGGCGATGCATCATAGGTCCCCCGTGAATCGAAGCGCCTCCGCTAGTGACTTACGCGCAGGAAGCTGATGTTTCCAGAACTTGTCCGAACCTTTAAGGTCGGGCCGCCACCGTTCAACAGTCCTTCTGCCGTCACGGTTCGCGGACCGGGCCAGCCTCCGTTTTCGTCGGATATATGGATATCGTTGAACTCGCTGCGAATCTTGTGTCCACCCGCCATCTCGATCGCCGCGCGTATCGTGATGGGCAAATCATTCGCGAGATAAACAGTGATGTCGCCGGCGGTGGTTTCCAGCGTGGAATTGGTGCGGGCATCGGAGGAAGACAACAGCTTTACGACGATGCCGCCCGCGGCAGTCTCGGCTCTTACCGAGGTCGCTCCATTGAGTTGGATACTGCCGCCGCCGGTCTCGGCTTCAACGCGCCCTTTCGCCGACAACAGGCGGATGCTGCCTGCACCGGATTGCATTTCGACCGGACCACCGATGTCTCCCAGATCAATGCTGCCGCCGCCCGTCGTCGCTTTCACGCGGCCACTGCACTTATCGAGCCGGATGCTGCCCCCGCCAGTCTCGAGCACGGCGCCTTGCAGGCCGGAAAGAACGACGACGTTGCCGCCGCCCGTCTCCGCTTTAATGTCGCCCTTAGCCGAGCTGATCTTGATATTTCCACCGCCCGTGTTGACCGTCACATTGCCGCCCACGCTGCCGATTTCGATTGTGCCGCCGCCCGTCTCAGCTACGACTTCGCCACCGATGTCATCGACGCGGATGGTGCCGCCACCAGTTGTAACTTCGACGCGTCCAGTGAGCGCAGTCGCCTTCACGTCGCCGCCGCCGGTTTCAAGCTTCGCCCCGTCGAGGTTTCGCGGCACATTCACGACTACGTCATCGGAACACTTGTGATCTTTTCCTCCCGCACGCTCTGCCACCAGCCACGCGGTATCTCCTTTGATCATTGCGGTGAGGTGAGTGGATTCGAATTCGTGGCGGGCCTGCTGCTCGGAAGAGGTATATGCGCGACGATGAATGACGTATGTGATGCCTGCTTGCGATCCGCCCTGAACCCGCACCGATCCCGCGTCCAGCTTCACCCGTAGATTTTTCGCTGCGCTCAATTGACCCGAAACTTCCTGGACCCAGTTGCTGCCTTCCCGATAAATGCGGCCATCCTGGCCGAAAGCCAGCGAAGCCAGCGCGATGATCGAGGCTGCCAAGCGGGCGAATTTGAATGCGTGTTTCAATGAATGTCCTCCTGAATACGCTTTTCGCTGTTCGTCGTTCGCTGTTCGCGAAGCCAACCCTCGCATCGCTTCGCGAACAGCGAACAGCGACGAGCGAACAGCGTCTTTCAATCCATCTCCGGGGTCTGCGCCAGCATGGTGCGCGCCTGCGACCGGATCGAAACGTTCTGTTCCGTTTGCGCAAGCCTGGTCAATACTGCGCGCACGTTGCTGTCAGCCTTCATCGGTTCGACCAGGCGCAAGGCCTGCAATCGGACACCAGTGCTCTCGTCACCGATCAGCGTCCGCAGTACCGCATCCCGAACCTGGCTATCCTGCGGGACGAAACCACTGAGCCCATCCAGCGCCTTCAACCGCACACCGGGATTGGTATCGTTCTGCAACGAATACATCAACGCCTCGCGCACTCGCGTGTCGTTCGGCGCCTGGGTCAGGACGTCCACCGAGTCCATGCGCACGCCCGAGTTGTAATTGTTGCGGGCCGCAAACAAAAGCAATTGCTGGATGCGCTGGTCGTTCAGCGAACCCTGCGCCTCCTGGGTGGAAATCGTGTCGTACTTGATGCTGACCTGGTTCGATCCCGGCTCCTGTGTGACGGAACGGATGCCGGTGATGGCGGAGGCTTCGACGGGTTGCGCAGCATCAGGCTGCTGATGGTTCACGACGGCCGCGATATCCGGACGTGCTGAAAGGAAGTTGTAGGTAGCCCCAATCCCGCCACCGAATCCGACAATAAAGATCGCCGCTGCCAGCGCCGGAGACATGCGAATCTGCCGCAGCCAGGCACCGGGCTCGAAAATCATGCGCCGCCAGAAGCCGCCCTGGGTGGTCGACTCGAGCGCTTCCTGCAGCCGCATGCGCGAGGCAGCCAGAAGGTTGGGAGTCGGCTCCTCCACGGGGGCCTGTGACATGGTCGAGTGAAACTTACGCGCCACCTTCAACTCGCTCGCGCATTCCGGACAGCGGGCCAGGTGCTGCTCCACTTCATAGCGAGCATCGTCTTCGAGCTCGTTATAAACGTAGAAAAGAATGTTTTGTTGTACCCAATCACATTTCATTTGCGTGCCCCTTCACGGGGAAGAATTTCGCGGCAGTCGCCGCCGGGGCTAAAGCCCCGAATTGTGTTGATTGCGACGGCACGGCTAAAGCCGTGCCCTTCCACAAAACCCTGCACAAAACCGCCGGGTGCCTTGCACAAAACCATCACGAAGCCGTGCGCAGGACCGTGTTGCACAAAACCATCGGCGAAAGCGGCGCGTGTAGGGCCGTCTTCCACAAAACCGTTTATGACATCGGTGTTCTTCATCGCATCTCCGCCAGCGCGCTGCGCAGCTTCTGGGTGGCGCGGAACAACGTATTCTTGGCCGTCTCTTCGGTCGTATGGAGCATCTCGCCTACCGTGCGCAATTTCAGGCCGTGGTAGTGCTTGAGCTCGAACACCATGCGCTCGCGCGGAGTCAGGCGCGACAAAGCCGCTCCGATCTTCTTTCCCAGTTCGCGCCGCATCAGATCGCGTTCCGGATTGGCTCCCGCCCGCGCGTCGGCAAATTGCTCGAGTACGCTGAACTCTTCGCCTGAAGAATCCGTTATGACCGGAGACTCTTCCTTGCGCACATTTCGCTTGCGCAGATGATCGAGGCAGAGATTGGTGACGATCCGGTAGATCCACGTGTAGAAAGAACATTCAAACCGGAAGCTGCCCAAATTTTTGTAAGCCTTGAGAAAGGCTTCCTGATACACATCCTGGGCGTCGGATTCGGAGCCGGTCAGGTGGAGAGCGAGCCGCAACACGGATTGATCGTAATGGCGCACCAGTACCTCGAAGGCGGCGCGGTTGCCCTGCTGCGCCTCGCGGATCAAACTGGTATCGTCAATGCGGTTGCTCTGCGCTGCCAATGAGCCCCTCACGGTGGGGTTCCGGGTGCCGCTGTCTTGCGCCGCCCGTCTTGCGCCGCTTACTCCGCCAACCGGAATTGCTACTGTGTAGGAATCGGCCGGCATTTTCTGTCTCTGTCCTCTACAAGGAATCCAACCTCGTCTTGCACAGAGATAGACGGCGTACTACGCCGAACGTTAGCAGATTATCGGAAATGGCCCTTGGTTTGCTTGACAAAAACAGCTGCCAACATTGAGTTGAAAAGCCTGCGGTGAGTGGCTAGGGCCGGTCAAATTTCAGCCGCATTTCATTGGTAGCGGTAAAGCCCAGAGATTCATAAAGCTGTCGGCCTTCGGCGCTGGCGTGCAGATTGACGCCGCGCAGGCCGTAGCCTTTAATCCAAGCCAGAATTGCCGCCATCACCTCACGCGCCACGCCACGGCGGCGGAATTCCTGCTCGGTGTAGAGGTTAAGAATCACAGCGCGCTCGGTGCAAGGATCATGCGGATTGGCCGGCCAGGGCGAGAGCAGAACGCCTCCGCCGCCAGCCACGCGGCCTGAGTCGGCGAGCGCGAGCCAATGACGGTAGGAGCCATCGGCGAGCGCCTGCGCCAGCCAGGGACGCGCTACTTCCAACATCCGGTCCAGTTCTTCAACTGTTCCCTCGTTCATGTCGCGAAACATCGACCGGCGGTGATGCAGGATGATTTCGATTTCTTCCGGCCGCGCCTCTCGAATTGTGATTGCAGGTTTCGTCATGAGTTCGTCAGGAATCTCCGGTCGGGGCGAACAATCGTCGCACACCGTGCATTCAAAGGTACAATAATGCAGGGAAACCCTAAGGTTTTTCGCGGCCGATCAGAATTTTCGGGCCGAGGGGACAAGGATTCCATGTACGAAGTAACGGTTGAAGACACGTTCGCCGCCGGGCACTATCTCCGCAACTACAAGGGGAAGTGCGAGAACCCGCACGGCCATAATTACAAGATCCGCGTGACGCTCGCCGGCGCTGAACTCGACAAGGCGGGCCTGCTGCTCGATTTCAAAGACCTGAAAGAGGTCATGAAGCACGTCATCGACCGGCTCGATCACCGGATGATCAATGACATTGAGCCGTTTACGGTCGTGAATCCCTCCGCCGAAAATCTGTCGAAATATTTTTACGACGAGACCAATGTGCGCCTGAAAAACGTGACGAATGGGCGGGTGCGCGTGAAAGACGTGACGGTGTTTGAGACCGATACTACGACCGCGCGGTATTCCGAGTAAGAAATATCGGGTGATCGGGCCATCGCGTTGATCGGGTCATCTGCAAACAACATCAGAATCAGTAGCACTTTCTGCTCACCATGCAGATTTCCGAAATCTATAAGTCGTTGCAGGGCGAATCCACCTATGCTGGACTTGCTTGCGTGTTCGTCCGCCTGACCGGATGCAACCTGCGCTGCGACTGGTGCGATAGCGAGTTCAGTTTCACCGGCGGCCGCAAGATGACCGTCGAAGAGGTGGTGGCGGAAGTGGTTCGGCTAAGTCCGTGTGGGGCGGGCGTCCCCGCCCGCGGAGCCTTGATCGAAATCACCGGAGGCGAGCCGATGCTGCAGGAGCGCGAGGTTGTTGCGCTGATGGAGCAGTTGCTTGCGTCAGGCTACAAAGTCCTGCTTGAGACCAGCGGCGAGCGTCCTCTGGCGAGCGTTCCGAAGCAAGTCATCAAGATTGTGGACGTGAAGTGCCCTCACTCTGGCGAGCCGGACACGTTCGACCTCACAAACCTGACGGCCCTGCAAGCGCACGACGAACTCAAATTTGTGTTGAGTGATCGCGCGGACTATGAATTTGCACGCGACTTTGTCGTAGAACGTAATTTATTCGATCGCGTTCATGCCATTCTTTTTTCGCCGGCATTCCGAAAAAACGCGAGCGGGTTGCGCGACACATCTCACTGCCTGATCGATCCGGAAGAACTCGCCCAATGGATTCTGGCCGACAATGTACCGGTCCGTTTGAGCCTGCAAATCCACAAGCTGATCTGGAACCCCGCGGCCAAGGGCGTGTGACGTCGCCTCGATGACCCAACCTGCTCGACTGGCATAGAATTACAGGTTGCTCGCTTGGCCGACCATGTCTGCTGACTCTCGAACGCGCGTCGTGGTTCTTCTCAGCGGGGGCATGGATTCCTGCGTCTGCGCGGCACTGGCGGCGCGCGATCAGGCAGCGGCTGCCGTTCACGTGAGCTATGGCCAGCGTACTGAAGCGCGTGAGTTGCGGGCGTTTCAGGGAATCTGCGACCGGCTTGGCATGCGGGATCGACTGGTCGTGCGGAATGAAGCGCTGCGCGCCATCGGAGGCTCCGCTCTTACCGATTCGAGCATCAGTGTCCCTGAAGCTCACGAAATCGGGGTAGGCGTTCCCGTCACCTACGTGCCCTTCCGCAACGCTCATTTTCTGTCGGTTGCCGTCAGTTGGGCGGAGGTTCTGGGCGCGGAGAAGGTCTACATCGGGGCCGTGGAGCCGGACAGTTCGGGCTATCCCGACTGCCGTCCGGAGTATTATCGGGCGTTCAACGATGTGGTGCGGGCGGGCACGAAAGACGGTTCGATTCAGGTCGTTACGCCGCTCATTGCCATGCGAAAAGCAGAGATTGTGAGGCTTGGCCTTGAACTGAATGCGCCGTTCGATTTAACGTGGTCATGCTACCAGCGCGAGGACCGCGCCTGCGGCATTTGCGATAGTTGCGTTCTTCGCCTGCGCGCGTTTCGCGAAGCGGGCGCGGACGACCCGATTCCGTATGCAGACGCGGCGGTCCGAACTGGTTAACCAAGTTCTTTATGCGGGAAGAAAACGCAGGGTGCCGCGGTGCTCAGGAAGAATTCGCGAATCATGGACAAATCCACGATTGGCAAAATTTAAGGAAGCAGTTTTGAGAAAAACGACCTTACGAGGTCAGTTCAGCAAATATCAACGTTTTATGCCGGGAGGCTCATCATGAGGAAATACTTCATTGTTCCCGTTCTGGTTGTGCTCGCCGTTGGGTTGTTGGCTCCGATCGCGTTTTCGCAAACCACAGGCACCGTGCGAGGCGTTTGCAAAGATGCCGAGGGAAAACCCATTGTCGGGGCGACAGTGCTATGGGTGGGAGTTGAAAGCGGTCACACTTATACCCTCAAAACCGACAAGAAGGGCGAGTACCTTCAGATTGGCGTGGTGCCTGGGAAGTACAACCTTAAACTCAACGGCGCAGATGGCAAGCAAATTTGGAGCATCAGCAACATCCCGGTTGGCTTGGACGAAACGACCCAGGATATCGACCTGAAAAAAGAACAGGTCAAAGCCGCGGAGGAAAAGGGCATGACGCCCGAGCAAGCTGCCGCGCAGGCAGCTCAGCGCGAGAAAGCCGCCAAAGAGGGAAATACGGTCAAAACCCTCAATGAAAAAATCAGGGAAGCTGGCGCTTTCTCTGATGCCGGCGATTATGACAAGGCAATCGCGAGCCTGAACGAGGCGAACGCGCTCGATAACACGCGCGACCCGATCTGGGCGAAGTTGGGCGATGTCTACACGTCATCGGCGAAGAAGCAGACGGACCCGGACGAGAAAAAGAAGCGCTACGATGAGGCGGCCGTGGATTTCCAGAAAGCCATCGATCTGCGAAAGGGCTCGGACCAGGCCCAGAAGGATCCCCAGAATAGCGTCATTCTCGCCAACTACTACAACAATCTGGCGAATGCGTACTCCAAGAACAACAAAGTGGACGATGCGATAGCCAACTACAACCTGGCCGCGCAACTCGACGCAGCGCACCCCGCCATGTACTACTTCAATGAAGGCGCAGTGCTCACCAATGCCGGCAAAGCAGATGAAGCGATTGCGGCTTTCGATAAGGTCATAGCCGCCGATCCGACGAAGGCGGCGGCTTATTACTACAAGGGCATAAACCTGATCGGGAAGGCGACCCTGAAGGGCGACAAGATGGTTGCGCCCGACGGCACGGCGGAAGCTTTCCAGAAATACATTGAGCTTGATCCGAACGGACCGATGGCACAAACCGCCAAGGACATGCTGGCCCAGATCGGTGCAACCGTGGAGACCGGCTTCGGAACCAAGAAGAAACCGGCACCGAAAAAGCAGTAGGATTCAATTCCGCAACTCACGAAGAGCAGCCTTCATCGGCTGCTCTTTTGTTTTTGCCACGGGCATTCTGTCCGGAGGTTATCCCCAGTTACGATGGTCGATGACCTACTTGTTCTTCGCTGTCCGGCGCAATCGCGTTACAGTCAAGTCATAGGTTTAGCCGGCTTCGGCCGCGTCTCCCCCTGTGGAATCAATCTGCGATAGCAGGAGTGTTTTTCATGGCAGCGCCGGGGAGTGCCTCGATTGCGGTTTCGTTGGAGGGCGCAAGCAAAGCAGGGTCGATACCGACTCCAGTTCTGCTCGCCGGAATGCTGCGTGCCTCCGAGAAAGTCAGCGACCTGATTTTTTCGCCCGGACGGCCGCCGCAAGTTGAAATTCATGGCCAACTCACGGGAGTCGAAATACCGGGTGTCGGACACCTGTCGGCCGATGACACGCGCCGGATCGCAGCCGACCTGATTGGCAACAACAAGCAAGCCATCAACATGCTGCGCGAGCAGGGCTCGTGCGATGTTTCTTACGGATTGTCAGGGACGGCACGGTTCCGCGTGAATGTCTTCATCCAGCGCGGGAGCTGCGCGGTTGTTATGCGCGTGATCCCGACCGTGATTCCCAGCTTTGGGTCGCTGCGGCTACCGGCGCAACTGGAAAATGCGGCGCACGTGAGAAACGGCATAATTTTTGTTACGGGCGGAAGCGGATCGGGCAAGTCCTCCACGCTCGCTGCCTTGATCGACCGCATTAACAGCGAGCATTGCTATCACATACTGACGGTCGAAGACCCCCTCGAATTTCTCCACAAACACAAGAAATCGACCGTGCACCAGCGCGAATTGCACAGTGACGCGCCCAGTTTTGCGCTCGCGTTGAGGGCCGCGTTGCGGCAAGCGCCTCACGTAATCATGGTAGGAGAGATTCGCGACCGGGAGACTCTGGAACTTCTGCTCGAGGCGGCGGAAAACGGACACCTCGTCCTTTGCGGCATGCACACTGTGGATGCCTCGAAAACCGTGGAGCGCATTGTCGGTTCGTTCACGTCTGCCGAACAGCAATCTGTGCGCGAGCGGCTCGCCAAGACTTTCCGATACATCATTGCCCAACGGCTGATCCCGCAGGCCAATGGGGCGGAACGCATTGCGGTCGTCGAGATCCTGAAATCCAATTCCCGGTCCCGCGATTGCGTCGAACAGGGCGAGCGCCCAGGGCGCACGATCCTCGATTGCCTGAAAGCCAGCGAACGCGAAGGCATGCAGCACTTCGATGCCGAGATCGCAAAACTGGTTCATTCCGGCGTGGTGGACGCGGAAACCGCACTCTGCTTTGCAAGCAATGCGACGGTGCTGGGGCAGGAGTTGGCGAGGTAGAAGCAGGTCTTAGCTCTCAGGTCTCAGCTCTCACTCTCAGCTCTCCGGGAAACCCTGGAACTCCTTTCACGGCGTATCATTTCCTGAATGTCTTCCACAACTTCGGTGACCGGGGTCGTCAGCTTTGAGGAAGCACGGCAGATTGTGGAGGAGCATGCGGCTCGCGTTCTCGCTGCGCGGTTTGATCTGGTTGCGACCGAGAACCTGGACCTTCTGGCCGCGCGCGGACGGGTTCTGGCGGAAGCGATCGTCGCTGACCGCGACTTCCCTCCGTTTGCGCGGGCGACGCGTGATGGCTATGCGGTGCGTGCCGCCGACGTGGAGCAGGTTCCGGCGCGGCTGGAAGTCGTCGGAGAGATTAAGGCGGGCGATCGGGCCGGGAAGATTTCGGTTGATCGCGGACAAGCCGTGTCGATCATGACGGGAGCCCCGTTGCCGGCCGGTGCGGACGCGGTCGTGATGGTGGAATACACAGCCGATGTTTCCCGCCCTGACGGCGCACCCAACGCGACGTCAGGATGGGGCACCCTCGGTCATAGCAGTGTCGCCAGCAGAGAGAACCCGTTCGGCGCGCCGCATGAGCACGAAATTAGGGTCATTGAAGTTCAGCGCAGCGTTCAAAGCGGCGAGAATTTTGTTCCACGTGCAACTGAGGCGCGGGCCGGACAACTGCTGGTGGATCAAGGACGGCGGCTGGATCACGCGCTCATCGCGATGGCGGCGGCGGCGGGCAAGAGCCGGGTGCAGGTGTTCCGGAAGCCGCGTGTGGCCGTGCTTTCGACGGGCGATGAACTGGTGGAGATCGGCGTCACTCCCGGGCCGTCGCAGATTCGAAATTCGAATTCGTATTCGCTGGCAGCGCAGATTGAGGAAGCAGGCGGCGAGCCGGTGCGGCTGGCCATCGCTCCAGATGAGCCGGCGCGGTTGCGCGCGCTGATTGAAGAGGGCTTGGAGTGCGACATGCTTCTGCTGACCGGTGGAGTTTCGATGGGGAAATACGACCTCGTCGAGCAGGTTCTGGGCGAGTTGAAGGCGGAGTTCTACTTCACCGGGGCGAAGATTCAACCGGGGAAGCCGGTGGTATTTGGATCGTGTGGCGCGTGCGCCCTCGCCCGCGTCGCGGCAGAGGAAGCGCAGCCGGCGCGGACAAAGCCTGCTCTGAGCGACCCCGAGTTCCGCGAGGGCGAGTCGAAGGGAGTGTCCGCGCCGCACTATTTTCTTGGGTTGCCGGGGAATCCGGTTTCCACAATGGTGACGTTCCGCCTTTTCGCGCAGCCGATGATTGCGGCTTTGGCCGGAGCGCGTCCGGAGCCGCTGATTTTTCTTAAGGCCCGATTGAAGGCCGAGGTTCGAACGAAGACCGGGTTGACGCGATTTCTTCCGGCAGTGCTTTCGGGACAGTTTGATGGCGCCGAGGTAGAACTCGCCGCGTGGCAGGGATCGGGCGACATTGCGGCGCTGGCGCGCGCGAATTGTTATCTCGTCGTTCCTCCAGACCGGGAGCGGATTGAAGTTGGCGAGTCGGTCTCGGTGCTCCTGCCCTGAAGAGCGGCCTCTGGCAAGAAAGAGCAGATTCCTCGCTTCGCTCGGAATGACAAGGAAAGCTGTGACAATGGACTCCCCGATAAAGAACTTGTAGAAACGGCTGGTAAGTGGCGGAATGCGATAACCTGTCTTGAGATGCCGAAAACAAAGAAGCTTTCGCACTACGACTCCGAGGGACGGGCGCGCATGGTGGATGTGTCGGCGAAGGCTCGCACGGCGCGTGAGGCGGAGGCGAGTGCGCTGGTTGTAATGTCGGCGAAGGTGCTGCGGGCGCTGCCGGCGAATCCGAAAGGCGATCCGCTGGAAGTCGCGCGAACCGCGGGAATCATGGCGGCCAAGCGCACATCGGAGCTGATTCCGATGTGCCATCCCGTGCCGCTCACGCACATTGCTGTGACCTTACGCGTGTGCGAGAATGGCGTGGCCATCCACTCAAAAGTAAAGACCACGGCGGAGACCGGCGTGGAGATGGAAGCGCTGGTGGCAGCCAGTGTCGCGGCATTGACGGTGTACGACATGTGCAAGGCGCTCGATAAAGGGATTGAAATCCGCGAAGTGGTGCTGGAAAAAAAGTCGGGCGGGAAGAGCGGCGACTACCGGCGGAATTAGAATTCAGTAGCGCAAGGTCTCCTTCGGCAAGCTCAGGGCGAGATCTCGCAGTTCGCTTGTGCCTCCGCCGCTGCGCTCCGGTTGGATGACAAGGTAAGTACTATGGCGAGTAACGTAAAGATCTTGCTGGTGGACGACAACCCGATGGTGCTGGGCATGCTGCAGCAGGCGCTGGCTCCGCTGGCAGAAGTTACAACGGCCAATGATTCGGCGGACGCGCTGCTGAAAGCGGTAGAGGAACTCCCGGATCTGCTGATCAGCGACTATCGCATGCCGGGAATGGATGGACGGCAATTGCTGGAAAAATTGAAAGGCCGTCCGGCGACGGCGGGGATCGCGGTCATCCTGATGGCGAGTAAGGCAGACATCAGCGAGCGGCTGGCGCAGGATCCAGTGGAAGATCATCTGGAGAAGCCGTTTTTCCTGAAAGACGCAGTGCGGAGAATCAAGCGTGTTGTGGACCGGATCGCGCTGGAAAAATTGTCCAAGGCTCCGACGGCGGATGGCGTGCTGCGTGGCAGCCTGTCGCAAATGAATGTGATCGACCTGGTGCAGTCGCTGGAAATGGGGCGCAAGAGTTGCCTGCTGACGATGACCAACGGTGACGACCAGTGCGACATCTATTTCGCGCAGGGCCAGACGAAACATGCCGTCTATGGGACGACGACGGGCGATGAGGCGGTTTTTAAAGTGCTGCGCTGGACGGAAGGAAATTTTCAGATTGATTTTGAAAAAAGCACGACGCAGGAAACCACGACTTTGAATACGCAAGGCCTGCTGATGGAAGGACTGCGATTGCTGGACGAGGCGCAGCGGGATGCGGCGGCTGAGGGCGAAGATGTCCTGCTCGACACCTGATGCCGCGCCGGACAAGAGGCGGGCTGCGGGTACAGCGGCCGTTTTGACGATCAGCGACTCGTGTTCGCGGGGCGAGCAGGTGGATCTGTCCGGTCCGGCGGTCGCGGCAACGCTCGAGCGCAACGGATTTCAGGTCGTGGCACGAGGCGTGGTCGCGGACGAGCGCGAAGCAATCCACAAAAAACTGATTGCATTATGCGGCGCGAGCCGGCTGGTAGTGACAACGGGCGGAACTGGGATTGCTGCGCGCGACGTGACTCCGGAAGCAACGATTGCGGTATGCGACCGGCTGGTGGAAGGGATCGCGGAAGAGATGCGCGCCGAGGGAATGCGGAAGACGCGCTTCGCGGCGCTCAGCCGCGGCGTGTGCGGAGTGCGCGGAACCTCGTTGATTTTGAATCTGCCTGGAAGTCCGACGGGGGCAGTAGAGTCGCTGGAGGCAGTGCTTGATCTGCTTCCCCATGCGCTGGAGTTGCTGGCAGGCAACACGGGGCATAGATGAGGTGCTGGTTGCTGTTCGCCGTTCGCTTTTTACTGTTCGCCCACAAACCACAACCACAGAGTACGCGGGGGATCACAGGGAACGATCTCTGGCAGCCAACTTTTTTCGGGATGCGCGCGAGACGAATCGCGAACAGCCTGTTTCCAATCGCGTAAACTAAATGTGTCTTACCGAGTCTAATTTCATTGAACAAGATCAAACATCTTCTCCACGCTTACGGTGAGTGGATCAAGCATGTGCTCGCGCCTCTGGGACCGTGGGGGATGCTGGCGTTTGCCGCGGTGGACGGGTCGTTTCTGGGAATGCCGCTGGACGCGATTTTTGTCGGGTACGTGTATCACGACCGGGCGCGATTTTTGCTGTACGTGTTTCTGGCGTCATTGGGCGGTGCGCTCGGAAGCAGTGTGATTTATGCAATCGGGTATGCGGGCGGCGAGGTTTTGCTGCGCAAACGGCTCTCGCCGGCTAAATTCGCGAAGATTCACGCGTCGTTCGAGAAACACGAATTCTGGGCGCTCATGTTTCCGGCGATGCTGCCGCCGCCTGCTCCTTTCAAGATTTTTGTGCTGGCGGCGGCCGGATTCGAGATGAACTTCGGCCATTTCCTGCTGGCGATTTTTGCGGGACGGTTTATCCGGTTCCTGATCGAAGCGCTGTTAACGCTCTGGTTTGGGCCGCAGGTTGTCGAGCTGACTGTGAATTTGTTCCGGCATCATTTTGTCGCGATTCTGGTGGCCGTGGCTGTGATGCTGTTGGCTTGGCTGGTGTGGCGGCGGGCGACGGGAACGACCCGGGGAACACGAAACGCAGTGGGGAAGGATTCCGAGCTGCGCGCAGAAGAGAGCAGCACGACTACTCCGTCACCGTCACGGTAATGGTGTTTGATTTCACGGCGCCGTCTTTGGGATCGCCGGACACAGACCTGGAAAGTTGAATCGTGTACGCGCCGGGCTGACTCAGGTCATATAAACGGCTGATGAAGTCGCCGGTAATGTCCATACTCTCCCCGGGCTTGAGGATGCGGGCAGGCCAGCCATGTAAGGTTGATCCAATCTCTGGATGATCGATCGGCCGCTTCAGAACAAGGTTGCCATGGCTGTCGCGGACGTCGTACTGGTGGCAGAAATCCACATTCGTTCTGGAATCCTTATCGTAACCCAGGGAAATCTTGCGTCTGGAGATGTTGGTCAGATGGACCTTGATGAACAGATCGGAGCCGGTCTTGACTGTGTAAGCGTAGGGGCCAGTTTGGACCCCGGGATTTTCCACGCTGATGGTAGCGGAAAAGGGCTGCCTGGCAGTCCGTGCCGCGGCTGGCATTAGCAAGAGACAGAGCGCACTGAACAGGCAGCTCAACACGATTCGCGGAATTCGAGCTGTGGCGTTCGACGGCATGACCGTCCGATAGTACGACTTCCGGTTAAGCTGCCGCGGCTGAGCCGCGCGTTTCGCCGGAACGCGTGAGCACGGCAGCAAGCGCGGGAACTCCGAACATGACTGCCGTGAAGAGCATGTCACCGGCAAGACCGCGACGGAAAAACGGGATCGCTGCGGCATAGCAGGTCATCAGACCGGCGTAGGTCTTGGGATAGGTCGGCCAGCAGGCCCAGACGGCAAAATTGCTCACAATAAAGAATGAAACGGAGCTGGCAAGAGCGGCGCCGGCAACTTTCAGCCACGCGGCTTTCTGACGCAAGGCAGCGCTGTCGCGCAGATTCGTGCCGAGCCATAAAATGGCCGCATACCAAGCCCAGGTCACAAAATGGTCCCAGGAAAACTGGTAGGCATAGACGAATTTCGTCAGAATGACGTCCGAGACGGCGAGCAGGGCGAAGGGGATCCAGAGCTGGCGGCGCGAGCCTCGTGCGCCGAAATAGAGCAGTGCTGCGGCGACGGGGGTAAATCCCCAGGGATGCGGCATGAAAGGCATGCGCATGGCAATCGCGAAGAAGACGAAAAGATAAGCCAGCATGATCACCTCAAAAAGATAGACACTAGGATTGTTGCGCGTAGCAAGGGAAATGGTCAAGCGAAACGGCCCGAAAAGGCGGGTCTGCGAGAATGAGCAAGGGAAGCGATGATTGGACTCATTGTATTTAATGTCGTGATGTTGCTTCTGTGTGTAGCGGCCGGAAGCCGGATCATGCCCATGAATCTGATCAGCATCATCGTGGAGGGATGGCACAACACGATCGGGATCACTTCGCCCGGCTCCGACAAAATGCGCATGGTTGCCGTCATCTGGATTGCGTCCACGGCCGTGCTGGTGGATGGAGTGCTTTTCATGCTGGTGTATTTTACGAAGATGCTGTTGTGAGTGGTGTGGTTCGTGGCTGGTCGTTCGTCGTTCGCTAAACCGAGGGGTGCCGGATCGTGAGCCACCAACAACGTTTTTCCTCAGATCTGCGACGTTGATTCGTTCTATTTTTTCCCCGCGCCCCGTCCGCCGAATTGTTCGCTGACTACCTGGAGATCGCGCGTCAGCGTAACGCTGCCTCCCAGTGTCGAACTCGCGCCCTGGCCCTGATACGCGTAACGCAGATCGCGAAAACGAACCACGTTCGCAGCACGGCCGCTGGCAGCTTCGGAAGAAAGTTCTTCCGTCTCGGTGATCGGGTACTGCGCCCAACTCAGGTAAACCTGCCCAAGATAACTTTTCTTGGCGGCAAGGGTGACTGGAGTCTCTTCCGGCTTGTAGCGAAATTGCATTTCGTTGCGTGGATCAACTTCGGGCGCGAGCGAATCCACGTCCATGGTGGCAAACGACGCAGGCGTCTCCACAACCGCGTACCAGCGAAATGGATTGATCGGATAGGAGTAGGCAGAGACGCGGATCGGATCGGCTCCCTGGTAGGTCCGCGCCTCAAGCGCAGCAATGGCCCGGCGATGTTCGTAGTCGCGCAATCCCCAGAGTGCGAAAACTGCAATCAGTGCGAGTGAGGCGGCGAGGCGGCCAGACAGGGCTTGCGCGCTGTGCCTGCGGCGTGAACTGATCTCTTGATTGATCAGCGAAAACAACGCTGGAACCACCAGGCCGAGGATAAGCACGATGAGGATGACCGGCTCGACGATAAAGACGATGTCGCACGATATCCAGCGCTCGGAGAATGGCCAGAAGGGGCGAATGCCATAGCTGTTCGTGTAATCGAGCAGAATGTGGCTGAGGCCAGCCAGGCAGGCATAGGCAAAAAGCACTCCCCAGCGCGGCGGCAGATTCGGGTTGCGCGTCTTTCGGCCCCGCAGCCTCCAGATTCCGTAGACAAAGGCCACGACAACCACCGCGACGATTGGCACCCCGAGAAAAGAATGCGTGAAGCCTCGGTGGTGATTGAGAGCGAAGGCCGATCCGTGAAAACTGCTGAGGACGTCGAGGTCGGGGGCCTCGGCGGCGAGCGTAAGCGTGGCAGTGGCAAGCGCGGTTTTGCGATTCAGCCCGGCGCGGCCCATACAAGCGCCGAATAAGAAGTGGGTAACGGGTTCCAAGGGACTTTAGAGAGTTTAGCGGAAAAGATAGCAGCCGGTACTCGGGATCAGGGAGCCCATGAGTTGCGATTGCAGAGGTCAGAGGTGAGATTGCAGAGGTTAGATGCGAGTTGCGACTAACGTATGGACCTGCTCAGCAAAGTGGATGAAATGCTCCATCGCAATCCCCAACAGTCACGCTAATCGCTAGCAGGCTGCGGAAAAAGTAGATTTGAGTGCAAAGAGCGATCACTGGGGCTGAAGCCCTGGTTGAAGAGAGGCAGCTTACGCGGCCCTAAAGGGCTGCTCTTCCACAGTGGCACAGGCATTCGTGAGTTTTTCCGCAGCCTCCTAGAGCGCTATTCCGCAATCCAATTGTCAATTCCTCGCGCCCGGAACTACCAGCGACAGCGCATCGGGCTCCATCGTCATGCGCGCCGGGAGGCGGCCGATGAGTTCCCCATCAGCTTCGACGTAGACCCGATCGGCGGCATTTCCCTTCTCCGGCAAGCGGCAGATCAGCTCCGAGCAATTCACAAGATCGATTCCTTTGATCTTGCGCTCGCGCCATCCCATGACGGCGGCGGTGACATATTGCAGATAGGCGTTGCGGCTCTCGGTTCGGCACATGACGGTGCGCAGGTCGGCGCAATCGAGCGATGCTCCCGGCACAAGCTCGCGCAGGACGTTCCCGAAAAAACGGATGCGCACGGCGAGAAGCTCGGTGAGAAGCGCTTGCTGCTTGTGGCCGAACCCATTGGAATATTCGACTTCGAAGCGGCGCATGCGATGCGTTGCCCAAAGATGCCAGGCTTTCAGGTAATAGGCCGCCATGCCGGAACGATTCTTGAGATCCGCAGTGAGCTTGTAAAACAGATGCGCGTCGACGCCGATTCCGGCAGCTACGGTGAAGTAGCGAGAGGCGGTTTTGCCAGTGAAGTCTTCGTACTCGACACGGCCAAGCGGAATGCGGCGAGGTTTCCCATTCCTGTCGCCGTCCACCAGCACGCGCGCGGCGGCGCTGGGGCGAAGCGGGATGCCGAGGTCGTGGGCCAGCGCGTTGGCCGTGCCGAACGGAAGAATCGCAAGCGCAACCGGCGAACCGGCTAATCCCTGGATGACGTCATGAATCGTGCCATCGCCTCCACAGGCGAAGACGGTGTCGCTGCCGGCGGCGACCGCGAAGCGTGCGTGAACGGTCGCTTCCTGGCTGGAGCGGCAGACCGTCAATTCCGTGTGAACGCCAGCGGACTGGATGATGCCGATCGCAAGTCCGAGTTCGCGGTCGCGGCTAGGTCCCTTGCGGCCAGAGTTGGGATTAAACAGAATCGTGGCTTTGCGCATGCACCCCATCTCGCTCTGATTGAGTTTAGCGCAGAGTTGAATGCACTCCGCATGTCCTCACGCTCGCAGCGAGGTGTTGGATTTGGTGCAATTGCCTTGTTTGCTGGGCAGTGCGGCATCCATGCCACTAAAGAATTCATCGTCCTTTAATAATTCTCAGACGAGCAACGACAGGGAGTGCCGCTAACCGCGAAATGCCTTCCCCTTCATGTTTGTCATCCCGAACAGGGCGAGGGCCTGTAGTTGGCCGCAAGCTGCAGATACCTCGCGTTGCTCGGGACGACAAGTTCAGGAGTGAATTGATGATGACTGCGCTTGCGGCTTTGCGATGGAATAGACATAGTGCCGCAGACCGTGCCAGTTGACTTCCTTCCAGATGGTCATGCCATTGCGCTCGGTAACGCGGCCGGAAGGCATATTTTCGGGGCGGACAAGAGAAATCAGGCGATCAGCATTGAGATGTTGAAAGGCCCAATCGCGACAAGCGACCGCGGCTTCCGTGGCCAGACCCCGACCCCACAGATCGCGGCGCAAGTGATATCCGATTTCGTAGAGTTGCTCGCCTTCGAGTTCCTGGCGAACGATGCCGCAATCGCCGATCAAATCGCCGCTGGATTTCAGAATCATGGCCCACAGCCCGACGCCATCTTCTTGGTAGCGCTGCCGATTCCGCGCGACCCACTCCTCAACTCCGGCACGGTCATAGGGTGCCGGATAGTAGCGCATGGTTTCAGGATCGGAGAGGACGCGGGCTAAAGCATCCGCGTCTTCGGGCACGAACTCGCGCAGCAGGAGCCGGGGAGTTTCGAGAATCTGCATTGCTTAGGGTGCTGTCCTCGCGCAACGCAACACGCCATCGATTCTTCCTTCGGGATCTTTCTTGGTATGGACGACAACAAAGTCCGTGCCCTTCACATTGGGCATGTAGGTTCCAATGCGGTCTTTCCAGTCACCCGAGCTCCAGTCGATCTGTTGCTTGTTCACGTCGTAAATATATTGTCCTTTGGTGGAAGGGCGATGCGCGCTTAGATCACTCCCAGCGCCAATGCCAGGATCCAGGGGGCATTTCTTGCGATCATGGCGCAATCGTACCACCGAGTGACTGGCGAAATCTGGCTTTTCAAGCCTCCGGTATTGGGGACGTCGATTCGACGGGATTACACTCGAAGCATGGCGGAGATGGGCCGGTTGCTGGTAATTGTCGGGATTGCGCTCGCCGTGATCGGCGGCATCGTCATGCTGCTGGGGCGTACCGCTATCCCTCTGGGCCGTCTGCCCGGCGACATCGTCTATCGTGGTAAGAACACGACCTTCTATTTCCCCTTAGCCACTTCGATTGCGTTGAGCGTATTACTGTCGTTGATTCTGTTTCTGGTCAACCGCTTTAAGCGATAACGGTGATGGCACAAGCCCAGATCCGGTTGTCTCTGCGATCGCGTGCGACGCAGGTTACACTTGATCGTCATGGGATCAAGCGACCAACTCGGCTTCGAATTTCGCGTCGCCGAGCGCCGCGTTTGGTCGGTGCGCGCGCTGGTCACGGCAGTCCGCGGACTGGTCGAGCGCCAGTATTCCGACTGCTGGGTGGAAGGCGAGATCTCAAACCTCCGCATTCCAGAGTCCGGTCATCTCTATTTCACGCTCAAGGAAGAGACCGCGCAGATCAAAGCTGTGATGTTCCGGTCATCGGCCAAACTGCTCCGGTTCCGGCCGGAAAACGGACTGCACGTCACGGTGCGCGGACGGATCACGGTATATGAAGAGCGCGGCGAGCTACAGATTTCCGCCGAATTCATGGAACCGCAAGGCGCGGGTGCGTTGCAGTTGGCGTTCGAACAACTGAAGGCGCGCTTGCAGGCAGAAGGACTGTTCGAAGCGGCGCGAAAAAAACCGATACCCCCACTGCCTCAAAAGATCGGCATCATCACCTCGCCCCAGGGCGCAGCGCTGCGCGACATTCTGAACATTCTGGCGAGAAGACATCACTCGGCGAACGTACTGATTTATCCGGCGCAGGTTCAGGGAGACGCAGCGGCAGGCGAAGTAATAGCCGGTTTGCGCTACTTTCAGGCGAGCGCGAAGCAGGCGGTTGAGGTCATCATCATTGCGCGTGGCGGCGGGTCGGCGGAGGATCTGGCAGCCTTCAATCACGAAGGACTGGCGCGGGCAGTCGCGGAGGCAAAGATTCCGGTCATTTCTGCGATCGGACACGAAACCGATTTCACGATCGTGGACTTTGTCGCAGATTTGCGGGCGCCCACTCCATCGGCGGCGGCGGAACTGGTAATCCGGTCGCGCCAGGAAATCGAGGCACAGGCGGAAGAGCTCGATCGGCGACTGGAACGCGCGGTGCGCTACCGTCTGCTGATGGCGCGGCAGGAACTGACACAACTGGCGAAACACGGCGCATTCGCCAGCATGATGGATGGAATCCATCGCGGGCAGCAGAAGCTGGATGAACGGCGCTTCCGGTTGGAAAAGGCCGAAGGTCAGCTTCTGGAACGGTACCGGCGCCGGCTGGAAAGCGTCTCAGCCGCGGTACGCCATTACGACGCCCGCCGCCGTTTGGCTGCGATACGGCAGCAACTGGAATCCGAAGTGGCGAACCTGGCTTCTGTTATGCGCGCTCAACTGATGGCGGGGAAAGCCGCGCTCGATCGCCGAGTTGCCAGTCTCGAAGCACTTTCGCCGGTCGCGATTCTGAATCGTGGATACGCGCTGGTTTTCGATGGAAACGGCCAACTGGTAACCGATGCCGCGCGTCTAGCCGAGGGAGATGAGGTTTCGGCGCGCCTGGCGCGAGGGCGGGTGCGCGCGAGAGTAACCCACAGCGAGCCGGACAAATCGTGAACTGCAGGGCCGTGCATTAAAATAGAGGCACTCTTACACAGGGATCGAGGACGGATTGACGGTAGCGATCGCGTGGCCACAAATCGCGCTCAAGATCTTGGATATCGTGCTGGTCGCGATCCTGATCTACCAGTTTCTGACGCTGGTGCAGGGAACGCGCGCGGCGCCGATGCTGGTCGGCGTCGCAACGCTCGGCCTGGCTTTTTATTTTGTGCGCCTGGGTGAATTGCCGACTCTCAACTGGCTGCTCAGTACGCTGCTGCCGTACGCGGTTTTCGCGCTCATTGTCGTATTCCAGTCTGAGATCCGGCATGCGCTCGCCAATCTTGGGAGCCGTGTCTCACTCATGCGATCGTCGAATTCGTCGGCCGATGTGTATGACGACATCGTGCTGGCGGCGAACCTTTTTTCGCAGAACCAGACGGGCGCACTGGTCGTGATCGAGCGTGAAATCGGCTTGCGCACCTACATCGAAAGCGGTGTGGCGCTGGACGCGAGGTTATCGTATGACTTGCTGGCGACGATCTTTCGTCCGAGCGCGCCGCTGCACGATGGCGCGGTCATTGTGCGCCGCGACCGCATCGCCGCGGCCGCGTGCTTCCTGCCACTTTCGATGAATCCGGTGCTGTCGATCCAATTGGGAACGCGGCATCGCGCCGGGATCGGGATCACTGAAGAAACCGACTCGGTGGCCGTCATCGTCTCGGAAGAAACCGGCGCAATCAGCGTAGCCGTCGGGGGCAACATTGAGCGCGACTTGACGGTGGAGGGTCTGCGAGAGCGATTGAGCACTCTACTGCGACGCTATGCTCCGGCGCCATCGTTGCCCAGCCCGGTCGAGCAAAGCTTTATCGAAGATGAACCGCCCAGTTCGCATTCCGCAACGCGTCGGCAGGATGCAGGCTCGCGGTCGGGAAGGGACGATTAGCCATGGCGAATTGGTGGCGGCGGCTGTTCCTGCAGAATCTTGCACTCAAAATGATTTCGCTGCTGCTGGCCATCGGCCTGTGGCTGACCGTCGCGCGCTCGACGATTGCGGAAGTTGAGTTGAATGTTCCCATCGAATTCCGCAATCTTCCTGACCAACTGGAGATCGATTCGGCAAGCTTTACCGAAGCACAAATACGTGTGCGAGGGCCAGAACGAGTGATTCATCGCCTCGAGCCCACCGATGTACATGCAGAGGTAGACCTCAGTAACGTGCAACCGGGGGAGCGCACATTCGATCTGACTGCCCGGCACATTGAAGTCCCGCCGGATCTGGAAGTCGTGCAAATCATTCCCGGCCAGTTTCATCTTTCCTTCGACAGCCGGGATACACGCACGATTGATGTGCGTCCGCGCGTGACGGGAAACTTTGCGAGCGGAGTGCGCGTGGCACAGGTGATTGCCGATCCCCCCAATATCACGGTGGCAGGACCGAGACGGCGAGTGGAAGCGCTCGAAGCGGCCAGCACGGATCCGGTGGACGTTAGTGGCACCCTGACGCGCGCCACTTTCGTCACTCAGGTTTATGTAGCGGATCCGTTGATTCAGGTCGTACACCCCAAGCCAGTTCGTGTGACGGTTATCATGGAAGGGGCAGGAGATGAAAAGAAGTGATCTCCTTAGGTCCATGCCCATGCGGTCTATGCAAACTTGCGCGTAAGAGCTAATCGATAATCGACGCAATCCTACAAAAGGAATTCTTTCCCTTTATTTCATGACGCAAACACGACAACTTTTTGGGACGGACGGAATTCGCGGTCTGGCGGGAGAGTTCCCGCTGACCAGCGACAGCGTCTATTGGATTGGGCGCGCGCTGGGACATGACTTGATCCGAGTGAACCCGAAAGCGCAGGTGGTGATCGGGCAGGACACGCGCGTTTCGAGCCAGTGGATTGCCGACAGATTCTTGCAGGGGCTTGCACGGGTCGGTGTGAAGGCCCGCAGTGCCGGGGTCATCACGACGCCGGGTGTGGCGTTTCTGGCGCGTTCGCAGGGATTCGACGCGGGGGTCGTCATTTCGGCATCCCACAATCCCTGGACCGACAACGGAATCAAGATTTTTTCCGGCGATGGATACAAGTTGCCGGACGCCCGGGAACTGACCATCGAGAAGGAGATCTTTGCGTTGCTGCAGGCCTCCGATCCAGCGACTTCGAATGAATCAGCGGCCGCGGCGGCGAGTTTACCGGGAGAGGAGGCACTGCGACGGTCCTATGTGCATGCGCTGGCGGGCGCTGTATCGGCGGATATGTCGCATCTTCGGGTGGCTGTCGACTGCGCCAATGGAGCCGCTGCGGCGGAGGCCCCGGAGCTATTTCGTGCTCTTAAGGTCCGCGCGACTTTTCTGCATTCGGCACCAGATGGACAGAACATCAACGAGATGTGCGGCGCGTTGCATCCGGAAACCGTAGCTCACATCGTTGCGGAGCATAGAGGCCAATTCGACATGGGCGTTACCTTCGACGGCGACGCCGACCGCGCGCTGTTTTGCGATGCCGACGGGCGAGTGGTGAATGGAGACGCCGTTCTACTATTGGCCGCGCGAGAAATGCAGTCGCGAGGAGCTCTCGTGAAAGCGACGGTCGTGGCTACGACGATGTCGAACATGGGACTCGATCTGGCTTTGAAGCGTTCGGGCATTCAAATGTTGCGCGCAAACGTCGGCGACAAATATGTACTGGAGGAAATGCAGCGCGTGGGAGCGACGCTTGGCGGCGAACAGTCGGGGCACATTCTTTTTCGCGATGGCGAATCGACCACAGGCGACGGATTACTGACCGCACTCCGCGTAATGGAGGTCATGGTGCGGTCCGGCAAGCCGCTGGCCGAACTGGTGGGCGATTTGAAGGTGTTTCCGCAGACGATCCGTAATATCCGGGTGCGTGAAAAGATCGCGTTTGCAAATATTCCGGCGGTGCAGAAGGCGATTGCTTCGGCAGAGCAGGAGCTCGATGGGAATGGGCGGGTGGTGGTGCGCTATTCGGGAACGGAAAAGCTGGCCCGGGTCATGATCGAAGCGGAGTCGACCGAACAAATGGATCGAATTGCAGGAACGATCGCCGGAGCGATCCAGAGCGCACTGGGCATTTAGCCCTTCGCTGAAATCGGATTTTCCAATCCTCGATTTTCTGCTTCGAGGAAGGCTCCATCACCTTCCTATCTTCTTTCCCCTCGATAGCTACGTCCAAAAGTACGAGCGGGTTATCTTGTGCAGGCGGGGGGAGCGCTCGAAAATGAGAGTCGATTTATATTTCGACGTTTAAAAAGGCACTCATGAGAATTCTCGTAGTGGAAGATGACCTTGCGCTAGCAAGCTATATCCAAAAGGGCCTTGTGGCGGAGCATCACGCAGTGGACACAGCCGCAGATGGAGAGCAGGGTCGTTCCATGGCAATCGGGATTGACTACGATCTGGTCGTGCTCGACCTCAACCTGCCCAAAGTGGATGGCTTATCAGTTTTGAGAGGGTTGAGGCAGCGGAAGGCGAGCCTGCCGGTGATGATTTTGACAGCGCGCAGCAAGGTGGAAGATCGTGTGCAGTGCCTGGATTCGGGAGCAGACGATTATCTGGCCAAGCCATTTTCATTCCTTGAGTTGTCGGCGCGAGCGCGAGCTTTGTTGCGGAGGAGTCACTTGCCCTCGGAATCGGTGCTGAAAGTCCGTGACCTGAATCTCGACCGTATCGAGCGGAGAGTGGAACGCGGAGGACGTCCGATCGAACTGACGACCAAGGAGTTCGCGCTGCTGGAATACATGATGCGCAACGCGGGGCGACGTTTAACCAGGGCCATGATCATCGAACACGTGTGGAACCTGACGTTTGACTCGACGACTAACGTCGTGGACGTCTACATCAATTACCTGCGGCGGAAAGTAGACGATGGGTTCCCCATAGCTCTGATCCACACAGTGCGCGGCGTGGGATATCAACTGAGCGCGGAGGGAGGAATGGCATGAGCGCGGGCGCAGGGTCTTTTTCCAGGTTGCCATGCGATCAGGAGGTGCTGGGCGAGTTGCTGCATTCGTTGAGCCAGCCGCTTACAAGCCTGCGATGTTCTCTCGAGCTTTCCATCGATGACCTGGCGGAGCAACAGCAGCAAACGGTTTCGACGGCGCTGCTGCAAACGGATGCCGTGATCGGGATGATCCAGTTGATGCGGGAATACCTGGATGCCGATCAACGACCGGCCCATCATCCCGTTGCACTGATGCCGGTTTTGAGGAGCGTGATGGAAGATATTTCGTCGATCGCGGCGGTTCGTAGCATACGAATACACGTGGCTGGCACATGCGCTTCGGAAATACGCGTTGCGGAACCGCGGTTGCGACTGGCGTTTCAATATCTGATTCTGGCAATGATCGAGCGGCAACCGGCAGGCAGCGCGATCACGCTATTTCTGGGAGAAGGCCCGGCGGGCGCTCTGTTGCGCGCGCGATGTGACCGGCCGCTGGGTGTTCTGGAAACCGGTCCGTTTGGGAATGCTTCTGGCAATGCGAGGCTCAAGCGTGATTCGATCGGGGCGACAATACGCCGGGTTCGAATGGCAATTGCTGTCCGCATTCTGGCAGGAGCGGGTGCGTTTCTGGCATTCGATGACGGCGCCCCCGGATTTGTGCTGCGGATTCCGCGTTCTTGCGGCGTCAAGCCAGGAAGTTCCTCGTCAATCTGAGTCTTGGTCATCATCGAATGTTGCTCACCCCCAGTGCACGATCGGTGCGCGTGCCACGCAACACACAAAATTCCGCCGCCCTGAAGGAGCAAAGGAAGTACAATCCAGCCTTCCGGAGGCAAGCGATGAAACGTTGGGTTGCTCTCTTATCCGCCTTGTGCCTGGTAGCAGCCGCGTTCGCCCAAAAGGAGGGTCAAGATCCTAAGAATTTGACAGTGATTCGAGCTGGATCGTTGATTGACGGCGCGTCGAATTCCGAGCGGCACAATGTCGTCATCACGATCCGGGGTAATGTGATTACCGACGTCGCCGACGCAGCATTGGCAGACATTTCCCCCGGCGCAACCGTAATTAACCTTTCGCAAGCCACAGTGCTTCCCGGGCTCATCGATGCGCACACGCACATTTTTCTGCAAGGAGAAGTTCCGTCGGAAGGCGGGTATGACATTCAGCTTCTGAAATATCCGCTGGCTTTTCGCGCGGCGCGGGCAACAGTTTCGGCCCGGCGGGCACTCGAGCAAGGGTTCACGACCATCCGGGATATGGAGACCGAAGGCGCGGGATACGGCGATGTCGGCATCAAAATGGCGATCGAAGGCGGATACATTTCCGGTCCACGAATGTTTGTAACGACGCGCGCGATTTCAACGACGGGAGGATATCCGCTGGAAGGCTACGCGCCGGAAATCGAAGTGCCGAAGGGCGTGCAGATCATTGACGGACCGATTCAGGCACGTAAAGCCGCACGCGAACAACTGGATCATGGGGCGGACTGGATCAAGGTGTATATGACGCACCGGTCTTGGCTGGGCAAGAGTGGGGAACTGGTCTCGCAGCCTACGCTGACGGTCGAAGAACTGCGGGCCATCGTGGATGAAACACACGGCTGGGGGAAGAAAGTCGCCTGCCACGCTTATGGTGGAGAAGGCTTGCAGCGTGCGCTCGATGGGGGATGCGACTCGATCGAGCACGGACTGGTTTTGACCGACGCGCAAATCGCGCAGATGATCAAGCAGGGAACGTGGCTGTGTCCCACATTGAGCGTTTATTATGGCGACTGGGCGCCGGCCGATACGCCCAACGGACAGCGCGACCGGAAGCGCGCCTCGGAACACGAAGTGTCGTTTCGCAAGGCTCACAAGGCGGGCGTGAAGATTGCTTTCGGGACCGACATGGGAGGGATACCGTGGACGGAGCCGATTGCGCAGGAGTTCCCGCGGATGGTCGAATTCGGCATGACGCCCATGGAGGCAATCCAGAGTGCGACTTCGCGCGCGGCAGAATTGCTGGATAGAAAAGGACAGTTGGGAGTGATCGCGCCGGGAGCTTATGCGGATGTAGTGGCTGTGGCGGGCGATCCATTAGCGAATATCAAGATTCTCGAAAACATCCAGTTTGTCATGAAAGATGGAAAAGTATTCAAAAACGACCTGGAATCAAAAAGGTGAGGAATGAAAATTCTGGAAATGTGTGACGCGGAGACCGCATCGGTTCGAATCGATGCGACGGCAGAGCAGGCGATCCGGATGATGATGGATCGCCATGTGGGCGCGGTGGCCGTGGTGGATGAAAACGGGCAGATCGCGGGGATTTTCACGGAACGGGATGTACTAAGGCGGCTTGCTCTGAGCGAGCGCGATCCAAAAAAGACTTCGGTGCGCGAAGTCATGACCACTCCGGTGGAACTGGCGACGCGCACAACGACTCCGGGCGAAGCCCTCGCAACGATGGTCGAGAGGCATTACCGGCATCTGCCCATCGTGGCGGACGAAGGACAGTTGCTGGGGATGCTGTCGATTCGAAACGTACTGCAGGCGCGCATCGACGAGTTAGCACGTCAACTGGATCAGGCGCGGGCGGTGGTGCTGTAAGAACTAAACGCGGAAACTCCGCGTCTAAGCCACAATCCGTTCTGCGATGCTCAGGTCGCAGTCAATCCATGCACTTTCTAAGTCCCCAGCAAGGCGCTACGGATGCGCATGGGGACTCTGCGCTGGGTTGGCGGAATGCGCCGCCGGCGCCTTGGTGATCTTCACGTCAAAGCTCACAGGCAGATTTTTCGGGGGATAGCACGCTGCGTTGTCGCAAGCCTGGTATTTCAGGGTCCCTCGAATGACATACTTGCCCGTCTGCGCGGAATGCATGGGGCGAACCAGCACATCGATCTTGAAGTCACCGGTATAGACGTTGAGCTTCTCATCGGGAGCAAAGGCGAAGCTCTTATCCTCTCCATCGGGATAGGTAGTCCTGCCTATGACGATGTCGGTGTTGGCTTCGGTCTTGAGAGCAGTCGGAATGAGGTACTCGGACTTGGGGTGATTGGAGTTGATGTGATATCCGTTCGCGACGTTGAAGGAAAGCGAGATTGTGGAGGCCTTGCCCTGGACGGCCGTTAACACCGGCGCGGGCGCCATCTTGACGACGGGACCTTTGGGGCCAAATTCTTCCTGGGCAAATGCACAGGTGAAGAGAGCAAACAACGCGCACGTCAATAAAATTTTCATCGCTAATTTTGAGCTTGTACTGCGCCTCCGAGCGTCTGTTTGATGTGGTCTACAAATACGCTGCGGCTCTGCAAGCCGAATTCGCGGAAGATGATCTTGCCATTGCGATCAAGGAAAAATGTTGTCGGCAGAACATTGACGCCGCCATAGCTCAAGCCCACTGCTTCCTTGCCGAGCAGAATCGGATAATTGACGCCCATCTCCTGGGCAAATTTCTTGATGTCATCGGTGCTGGCGTCGTCCATGGCAACTCCAACAATCTGAAAGCCTTGCGGGCCGTATTGTTTCTGAAGTTCCACGAACCAGGGCATCTCAATCTTGCAGGGACCGCAATAGGTCGCCCAGAAATTGAGGAGCACGGCTTTGCCGCGCAGGCTGGAGAGCTTGAGGTTTGCGCCCTCGATGGACTGTAACTCGAAGTCGGGAGCCACCGCACCCATGAGCTGTCCGTTCGCGGGGCCGTTGGCGCGGTTGTTGCGGGCAATGCGCAAGCCGGCAAACAGCATGACCGCCACAAGAGCGCCCACAAAGAACAGAATTAACGGATTTCTTTGCACCGATAACCTCGAACTCTCGGGGAAAGCTACAAAATGGATTGCCCTAATTATACCTTCTCAGAAGGCCCGTCTCTCAGAAGACCCGTCTCTGGCGTCCATCGGGCTCGGCCTTAGAGAGCAAAGCGGTTCAAGAAGGAGAACCAGCCGGAGATAACCGTGAAGCGCCCCATGACCAGAAGGATGCCCAGAACGATAAGCAGGCCTCCGCTCGCCACTTCGACGGCATGCATGTGGAACTTGAAGCGGTTGTAAAACTTCAGGAAGCGCTCGATGCCAAGGGATGTAATCAGGAACGGCACCGCGAGACCCGCCGAGTAGATCGCCAGCAGGAAAATGCCTTTCCAAACCGTATCCTGCGCGGCGGCAAATCCCAGCACGACGGCAAGGATCGGACCCACGCATGGCGTCCAGCCAAAGGCAAAGGCGAAGCCGATGACGAATGCACCCCAGGGAGAAGATCCGCCTTTCAGAGTGTGCAGGCGGGTATCGGCAAGCAGAGCTTTGATCTGAAAGAGACCTGTGAGGTGCAGTCCGAAAAGAATGATGACCGCTCCTGCAACGCGGGCGAGCAGAGTTTTGTATTGCGCCAGAACCTGGCCGACTTCGGTAGAGAGCGCGCCGAGAGTGATAAAGACGATGCTGAAGCCAATGATGAAGGCGGCGGAATTCAGCATCAGCTTGCGAAACAGATGTGCTTCGCTGGATTTCAGCTCTTCGATGCCCGCGCCGGAGATCAGCGAAACATACCCCGGTACGAGAGGGAGCACGCAGGGCGAGAGAAATGAAATCAAGCCGGCGACGAAGGCAGCGAGTGGTAAGGGCAAACTCGACATAAGCCTCTATTGTAGCGAGACACACCAAATCGGGGAATTGAGTTTCGTCGAGTGCGCCGTAAGTGTGCTTTTTATTATGGCCTACGAGTAATTTGACCCAGCGAAAGGCTGGGCCGGTGTTCCGGAATTGGACACTGTCTATCCAGCAGACAATCTCGCATGTTGCCCGCGCTCGATCGAATCGCCAACTCCCCAGGATTACGAACGTCACATTTGCAGTGGCTAAGGCGATTGCTTTGCACAGTGGCAGGCATATCGGCCCGCAGTCTCTTAGGGAAAACTGAATAGAGAGATTCTCTCACTGAGTTGTTTCCGGAATCGGGAATGACGCCAGCGAGCAGATCGATTTAGCAAGTCCCCTTCGCTGCCGCCACACAAGGAGAATCGAATGAAGCTTATGAAATTTGCACGGGCTGTAATCATCGGGTTGGTCGCTGCCAGCGCTATGGCTGTTCACGCTCAGCAGGTTGCCATGACATCGTGGGAGGCTTTTGTACTCCCGAACCCGGCGGGCGTCATCATGCAGTACAGCTTTCCGCTAGGGCCGTTGAGTTTCTGGTATCCAGAGCGGCATGGAAAGCACTACAAGTTCGGGCCACAGAACTGTCCGATGGGGACGACCAGTTGCGTTCTTGTTCAAACCGTGGACGGCGTGAGCGAGCTTTACCTGACGGATTCGCACGACTTCTGCAAACCAGCATGTACTTTTCTGGGGACGCTTTCTACGACACCCACAATTCAGCAGGCAACGCAGGCAGGTGGTGCGACGTACCAGACCGTTAGTGGAAGCGTGACAGGCACATTTAAAGACGCTTACGGAAACACGTTTACCAATGTGCCTGCTCTGTTCGGGTTCACGACTTATCCCGGACACGGTGATGTCGGCGTCCCAGCAGTTGGCTCTCTGATTGTGACCTTGCAACCCAATTGAGCGAGCGAGGCATGCTCGGCACCGTTCCGCCATTCATGGCTTCTTTGGTTTGACCGGAGGCGCAGAAGGGTGGGGCGCGGTTGATAGCGACGGCGCAGTGGACTGAGGAGGCGGAGACAGTTCCTCGGGAGGAGCTTCGGCCAAGGCTTTCTTGACGAATCCTGGGGGGACGGTTGCAGTGAGAATCGCGCGATCCCGCGACCGTTCAACTTTCAGGCTGTCGAAAAACGCTTTCACATCCGGGTCCGTTCCGTGCGTGCCGACGCTGCCTTCGGCGGCATGAAAAATGGTGAGAAAGGCGCTGGCCTTGTCGACGACCGCTTGAGCATCCGATTCGTTATCCGTGAAAGCTTCCGCCTGCAGGTGCAGGGCACGAAGATAGCGCGCGGAGATAACGACCACAGCCGGCTTCGGAAACAGAATGCTCCCCCAACTGCCAATTCCACTGAGCGAGGTCATGGCCGTCGGCTGCACGCGAAGAATGGCGAACGACAGGCTTGCGATCGGCACTTCGCGGTAGAACCGCCGGAGTAGCGAAGGCCCCCCAAAGGGCGAAGCCAGCTTGCGAGAGCGGTCGATGATGCCGCGGATGATGTCGGGATCGGGATGGTTGGAAACGGCGATGCTGTCGTAAGAAAGAAAGGTCACGCGAACGGTACGAGATTCGATGGGAATACTGTAAATATCGAATCCGCGGTAGCTATCGACGGACGTGGAAAGCTTGCGCAGGTAAGGAAGAATCCGCCCGGAATCGAACTTCCCGATGAAAATCCAGGAAAACCTGGCTTCGGGAGCTGAGCCACCGGTGCCGCCGCCCCAGCTTTGGGGATAGTGCACGGCACAGGCCGCTTGATCAAGATCGCGCTCGAAATCGAAGCCCGTATCCTGCACAAACTTCTGGTAATCGGCGTCACGGGATACCTGCGGGAGGCCAGAAGCGTTGAAGGTACGAATCCACTTGAGGTTGACGTAGAAGAAACCATCTGCGCCGGGGAGAAGGCGAGCGGGCTCCGGTGGAGCATGCTTGCGGAGCGTGATGATGAGAGCGATAGCGCCCACAAGCAGAAGAAGAACCACTAAGATCGGGACGCTGCGTCGAATGCGCATCGAAGGGTCGGCTGGTGCCGGGCTCTTCCGTAATGCAGCGGAGGAGTGCGGCTATCATAACATCTGGAGCGCGTAAAGGTGTTCCGTCTTCATCGAATCATGGACGTGCAGCACCGCAAGATCGCGGATTCGTTTCTCTACTGCAGCCGGAAGCGTTCGTTCATCAGCCGTTGCAGCCTGGGCCGGTAAATGATGTCGTAGGCGAGTTCTTTGTCCGGGAACAGGCTCAATGCGGCTCGGCGAGCGTTGGCTGCCATTTCAGCGGCCTCTTCGAGAGTCAGGTTGGGATCCTGGCTGATGACGGACATCACCATGCTCATCATCACTTGCAGGCGCCGGAGTCTTTTCGCTTCGTCATCATTGGCCTGATTGTGCTCCCCGCGTGATTCGGCCCATCGCATATCCATGCTGTCCCCTGAGTCTCGCGCCGATGTGACGGCGTAATGATTGGATGTAGGGTGGTCCTCACCCGTTGCGCCCCGACCGCCATTGTGGCAGGTTGAGCGGACGATGCAAGCTCTCTTTGGCCCAGGCTTTTCGTAACCGGCAAGACAGATAAGGAGCAACTGCCGTAATCTACTAGCAGAGATTCTTACGGAGGATGCATGGCAAACCCTGATATTGCGACGCCTCAGCCCAATGAAAAGCTCGTAAAGGTTTTCGACACGGAGCAGGAAACCGAAGCCGTCGTAGTCAAAGGTTTGCTCGTGTCGGCCGGGATTGAGTCAGACCTGAAATCCATCGATGCGGTTCAGGAGACGTTTCCGGGCGTGGGCGGCATGATTCTGTTGGTGCGCGAAGAAGATGCGGATGAGGCGAACAAGATCATTGACGCCTACCGCAAATTGCCGCCTCTGGATGACGAGACCGCCGACATCAACGGGTGAGAATCGGCGGACCCGTCAGTGCAGCAGCGCAACGTCGGGAGTGACGGTTCGGCCGTCCAGATAAAAGCTGACTGCACCATCCTCATCTGTGCGGTAGGTGATGACCCCGGCGTGTTGCAGACGTTGCAGGACCTCGAGGCGAGGATGCCCGTACACATTTCTGGCCCCCACTGAGATGACGGCATAGCGCGGGTGAACGGTTGAGAGCAAATCGGCCGAAGTCCCGCTCGCACTGCCGTGATGCGCGACTTTCAGCAGCATCGCCTCGGGATGCTCTTCGACGATGCGGCGCTCAGCGGGGCGTTCGGCATCGCCTTCAAGAAGAGCCGTGGTTGCGCCAAAAGCCGCGGTAAACACAAGACAATCATCGTTGGATCGCATGGCGCCGGTGATCTGGTCGCGTCCGGGCGCGAGCGTGTGGAAATGCACGCCGCCGTAGTCGAACTCCTCACCTTCTTTTTTCACCGACACGTCCATACCTGCGCGCAAGGCTTGTCCGACAATCGCCGCGAGGTCACCAACGGGACGGTCGATACTGATCCAAAGCTGGCGGGGATGAAAGTTCGCGATGACAGCGGGCATACCTCCGAGATGATCCGCGTGAGGGTGCGTGATCACGACCGTGTCGAGGTGATCGATGCCGCGATTCCACAGATAAGAAGAAACAACCTGCTCCCCGATGTCGAAGTCAGAGTGCATCCATTGGGGTAAACCCCCGGCATCGATGAGAAGGGCGCGGCCCTGAGGAGTGACGAGCAGGATGGAATCGCCCTGGCCGACGTCGATCGTGGTCATCTCCATAGCACCGGGACGGATGTGAGGACGTGAAGGAACGAATGCGATCCAATAGGCAACCGCCGCCAGTAGCACGAGAGACGCAGCGGCAGCAAGGCGGGAGCGACGAGCCGCCAGCATTGCTACAGCCAGCGCCGCGAATGCGAGAAAGACGGTTACGGTCGAGGGCATGGCCACGCGCAGGTCCGCGATTGAAGCACCCACCGTCTGGGCTCCGCCCAACCCATGAACCGTGCCCGTGATGCCTTGCAGCGCAATACCTGAAATCAATACGGCCGGCTTGGCCAGCATCGTTGAGACATAGCCCAAGGCGACAGCAGCGGCGGCGGCGGGCATCAGCACCTGAGTGAGCGGAATGACTGCGAGATTTGCAGGCATCCCCATGGTGGTCGCGCGGTGGAAGTGGTAGGCCATGAGTAACGCCAAGCCGGCCTGCATAAGGGCAGAGATAAAGACAAGTTCGCTGACGGCGATCGCGAAGCGGACGAGCAATGCGGGCAGTACGGAGGCGAGACGTTTCCCGATCAAACGTGACAATCGTTGTCCGATCAGACGCAAATCGAGCCGCAGTTGCGCAGCTTGGGGCGCAACATGCAGATCGTAGCTCACGGCCTGCAGCGAACGCAGGCCGCGAGCATAAGGACGCGTGGAGCGCTCAAGCAGCGGCGCTCCGATACCGGCGATAATGAAGACAGCGAGAAAAGTCAGCTGAAAACTGGCGCCAAACAGGGCATCCGGGTCAGCGATGAGAACTCCGATCGCCGCCGCCCCGATGGCGTTGAGCATGTTGCGGCTGCGGTAGAGCAGGCGGGCTCCCAGATAAATTGCAAGCATCAGAGCAGCACGCCACACTGGCGGGCCGACTCCGACCACGAATGCGTAGGCGAATGAAACCACGACCGTCGCGACAGCGGCCAGCGCCGGGTCGAGGCGAAACCTGCGCAACGTCCAGTAGATGGCGAATGCCAGAATGCTCAGGTTCATTCCCGAGACGACCAGAAGGTGGTAGGTGCCCGAGCGTTGAAACTCGGTACGCGTGGCGTTGCGGAGAAAGGACTCCTCGCCGAGCACCATGGCATCCATGAGCGTGGCCTGCGATGCCGGCCAGAGCTGGTGTATTTTCGCGATGATGCTGCCATGGACGCGCGCGCGGTAAAGTGCGATGCGGTTGCCGGCAAATCCGGGAAGGACCTCGACGTCCGCGGCTTGCGCTGAGCCCAACAGGCTGATGCCGTTGTCGCGCAGATAACCTTCGTAGTCGAACGCTCCGGGATTGCGGAAATTGCGCGGTGGATGAAGCCTGGCCCGAACGCGAATGCGCGTACCGTAGGGGAACGCCAATGTCGGCGCGAAAAGCTGGGGCGAAATCGTCCGCGATGTGCGAGAAGTTGCCTCGGCAGCCGAGCTACCCGGCGGTGATGATTCTGCCGTTGAACCTTCGATGTGCTCATAAAGTGACAGCCGGATGCCAGTATGAATCGGCAAGTTTTGCCCGTCGCTCTCGATCGCCTCGGTTTGCACGTCTATGGATTGACGAGTCGACCGCGGCCCAGTCGAACGAGAGTAACCCTCCCGCAGGACATGAGCGGTTAATGTGACGGGACGGCCGTCGGAAAATTCGGCGAGCCGTGAATCCTCCGGCGGGTAGCCCCGAATTTGAATGAGGAATGCACCGAACAGGAACCATGTGGCGAGCGCCAGCGTTTTGGCGAGCCACGACCGACGAGGAAGAAACCATAGCGCAGCCAGCACAAAAGCTGCGATGGCGATCGCCCACCAAACCGGTGGACGCCAGGCGCATGCACCAGTCCAGAGCCCAAAGCAAAACACCAGTGCGGCCCAGAACATCGGCTGGCATGGCCGCTTCAGCTCGCGAATCATTGGCTAATGCCGGGCTGTGTGATTTCGGACAGCAGTGTCACGGCAGGTGGGCGGCGATCGCCTCTCCAGCAGAGATCAAAAAGCGGGCAGGAGCACGATCACGCTCCGGGCATTTTGTGGACAGAGAATTGCCGGCCACCCACCCGTCTTCCAGGGAATTGGGCGGACGTGAAAGTGATTAGCGCGCTAGCAACATCACCGATTCGATGTGAAACGTTTGCGGAAACAAATCGAACAAGTGAGCCTCCTGAATGTAATAGCCGGCCGCGATCAGGGGCCCTAAGTCCCGAGCCAGCGTCGCCGGATCACACGAAATATAGCGGAGGCTTTGCGCTCCGAGTTCCACCAGAGAGCGTGTCACCGCTTTGCCGGCCCCGGCACGGGGAGGGTCCAGGACGACCAAGTCAGGACGTTTGCGCGCCGTTCGGCTACTCAGGTATTCCTCGGCTCGCGTGCCAACTACTTTCACGCTCGCAGGCACATTCTGTCTCAGGTCAGGAAGAGATGTCGGTGACGGCTCTACAGCAAATATGTGATGAAAAATTTCCGCAAGTGGGACGGAGAACAAACCACCTCCCGCATAGAGGTCGAGAGCCGTCTCTCCATGGGCATTGCCGGTAACGACCGAGAGCAACTTGTCGATCAGATGGCGGTTGACCTGGAAAAATGCTCCAGCGCTGACTTGATATTCGGCGCTGCCGGTTCGATAGCGGATCGACCTCGCGCCTGAATGCGCGAGCAATTTCATATCAGCGGGGGCTTCGTCTTCGGAACGCTGTCGCGATGAAAAGAAACTGATGCCGGCCAGGTTAGGGAACTCGCGAACGACAGCGTCTGCCCAAAGCAAGAGCTCTTTGTCCGTTCCGTCAGAGCGGCAATATGCCGAGGCCAGCACGTGTTCGTCGGAGGAGTCAGCAAAAAGTTCAATCTCTTCCACGGCCGAAGGACATCCCAATCCGCCGAGCTCTGTGAGCCGCGCTATCACGCCATTGATGAGCAACGAAGTGATTGGGCATTCGCGCACGGGAAGAAATTCGCGCGAGCCGAACCGGTAGTAGCCAAGACCAAACTCGCGGGCGGTGCGAACCTGGAGGCGCGTGCGGTTGCGGTAATTCCACGGCGGAGAAGGATGGAGGCAAATCTCGGCTTTCAATTCGATCTTGGCAATGCGCTGGAGTGTTTCACGCAAAATCTGCGCTTTGAATTGGAGTTGTCGCTCATAAGGAATGTGCTGATAATGGCAGCCACCGCATTGCTGGAAGTACGGGCAGTGCGGCACGATCCGGCCGGGAGACGGCTCGAGCAGTTTGGTGACGATTCCGCGGGAAAATCCGGGCTTGGCTTGCCGAACCTCGGCCTCCACTTGCTCGCCGGGTAACACGAATGGCACGAAGACAGCCATGCTGCGACCATCGGGGCCGGGAGGCGTGCGGGCAAGGCCGTCGCCGCCGTAGATGAGTTTTTCAATCGTGAGCAGCATGCTTTTGTTTATGTAGCGCGGGTACTCCTGCCCGCGAATGTTGCGAACCACCAATGCTTTCTAGATGAACACCTCTTTGCGGCTGGCGTGGGGCGGACAAGAGTGTCCGCCGCACACAATCAATGCATGTAAAACAAACTCAACCGTGGTACGCCGCTGCGCTCCAGCAAGCGCTTGCGGACATATTGCTTGTGCAGTTGCTCGATCTGCGGCGCCGTCATGTTGCGACGGTAGGGAGCGAGGTCACGATCGGCCTGGACGCGAACGTCGAGCAAATCGTCGTCGGGAGTTGCCGCCATTAGAACAGCAAACAATTTCTCTTCCAGGACCGTCAGGCGGCGCTCGATATCTTCGAGGCGAGGCAGGTTCTTGCTGCTTGCGACTCCCTCGGCCATTTCGCGCAATGAGGCTGCAGTTTCGCTGGCTAACGCCCTGACGGAAAAGCCGGGGCGCTCGGGCAGCTTCGCTTTTTCCAGACGATCGGCGTTCTCGCGCAGGAAGCCCGCAATTTGCGCGGCGTCGAATCCCGGCTCAGGCACGGCCTTTCCCCCACTGGCCGCACCCACGGCCGCTTCTTTCATATCTTCCGTTGCCGCCAGCACGGCCTGCGAACAGTAAGCCAAACTGTTCACCTTTTTCGATTTCGTCGGTCGCTGATCATACTTATCAAAGGCATCGTCAATTCCGCGCAGAACGGCCTGGAGCGGTACGCCAGCATTCTTCCAGGTTTCAATCAATGCCCAATCGAGGGTGGAGAGCAACAGCATCGTCCCGCGGCGGCGCTGGTAGTGTTCTTCGATTTCGGTGAAGTAATTGAAGTAATTTTCCACGGCGGCTTACTGCAACGAGTTCAGCGCGATTTCGGCGCCTTCGGCGAAGGCCACGGTTTCGCATTGTCAGCCAGTGTTTTGGGCGCTGCTTTGGCCGCTTTTGGGCTGGCTTCACGCCGATAGGACTGGTTGCGGTCCCAGATGATCCGCAGTCCATCGAGCGTCAGCAGTTCATCAACATCTTTGATAAAGCGGGATGCCGTGCCGATCAGCGAACCCTGGCCGCCGGTGGCAACCACGTGCGTGTCCTCGCCAAGGTCATCCACGAGCCGCTCGAGAATGCCATCGACCAATCCAAGATAGCCATAATAAAGACCGGACTGCAGACTGCCGACGGTAGTCGTTCCGATCACGCGCGCAGGCTTGCGAACCTCGACCCGCGGCAGTCGAGCAGTGCGCTGAAACAGCGCGTCGGCCGAGATGCCGATGCCGGGGCAAATGACTCCACCCATGTACTCGCCCTTCTTCGAAACGCAATCGAAAGTGGTAGCCGTTCCGAAATCGACGATCACACATGGGCCGCCAAATTTCTCGAATGCCGCGACCGCGTTCACGATGCGGTCGGCGCCCACTTCGGCCGGATTGTCGTACAACACGGGCATTCCAGTCTTAATGCCCGGCTCGATGAACAGAGGCTTGGTGTTGAAATAACGCTCGCACACCTGGCGCAGAATTGGATCGAGTGGCGGCACGACGGACGAGATGACGATGCCGTCGACACTGGACACCTCAAGATTGTCGATCGCAAACAGATTGCGAAAGATGATGCCGTATTCATCGACCGTGCGCGTCAGGTGCGATCCGACGCGCCAGTTGGCGACCAGCCTCTCGTAGCGCGCTGTTTCAGTCGTGAGATCTTCACCGCGACGAGCCGGCTCCACGCGTTCGAACGCGCCCAGCACCGTATTTGTGTTGCCGACATCAATGACAAGAAGCATAGAAAGTCACGCAGGCTCGGACGCCCTCGTCCGAGGCCTAAGCAAATCTTACTGTTCCACTCAGTACCGTTCGCAAGCCCTCGGCGGTTCGCAGCTGCAGAAAGCCGCGCGCGTCCAGCCCTTCCGTCACGCCCTCCAGGCCATCGTCTTCCACTCGCACTTTGCGTCCACGTACCGATGACGAGTTCTCTTCGAATCGTTTCAGCACCGAACCTCGGGCCGAGAGACCATCGTCCACCAGTGCGCGATATTCGCGGTCGAGAGATTTTAGCAAAGCGGCACACAACTCAACGCGCGACCATTCCGTTCCGCTCTCCAATTTCAGCGAAGTCGCAACGTCCTTGAGCTCGGCCGGAAATTTTGTCTGGTTCACGTTGATGCCCACACCCACAACCAAGTGGCGGACGCGCGTGGCCTCGGCATTCATCTCGGTAAGAAGACCGCAAAACTTCTTGCCATTCAGCAGAAGATCGTTCGGCCATTTCAAGTCCACTGCCAGTTGGGAAACTTCGCTGACTGCCGCTCGCGCGGCCAGTCCGGCCGCCAGTGAAAAAAGCAGGGCGTCGGACGGCGGCATCAGGGGACGCAGAACCACCGAGCAGTAAATTCCCGCCGACCGCGCCGAATGCCAGGAATGGTCGCCGCGTCCACGTCCGGACAGTTGCTCCTCGGCCAGAAAGACACTGCCATCGGGCGCGCTTTCCGATGCGGCACGCATGGCTTCGGAATTGGTCGAGCCGATCTTGTAATAGTGATGGATGTTTTTTGCGCCCTGCGCGCCGAAGATGGTGCCCTTGACGAGCGGCGCGATCATCTCCGGCAGCAACAGGTCGGGGACGGCCCGCAGTTGGTAGCCAGTGGCCGGGTGTCCGACGACATCGACTCCCAGGCCGCGCAATTGCTGGATCAAACGCCAGACTTCGGAGCGAGTAGTGCCCAATTCCTCGGCGATTTTGGTGCCGCTGGCCACAACGGTTGCATGGCTCATGAGCAGGCGCACGATGCGGCCCAGGCGAACATCTGTGGCCTTGTGAACAGAAGGCACACGGCGAGTTTTGGTGGAAGCTGTGATGGAGGGAATTATAGCTAGTCGTCGGTCGTTCGTCGCTGGTCGCTGGCCAAATCCGGGGCGGTGGGATGCAAGGAAGCGAGGATCAAGAAGGAACCGCGACCAGCGACCAGCGAATCTACTCCGGCGCAACCCGCATACTCATATCCACGGTCGGAAACGAACGGGTGATGCCGCCGACGGATATGAAGTCGACGCCGGTCTCCGCGTAGGCGCGCACATTTTCCAACGTGATGCCTCCCGCGCATTCGAGCGGAATGCGCTTCGGCTGCCGCGAGCAGATTTCGACTCCTTTGCGCACATCTGCGACGCTGACGTTATCGAGGAGTACAGCTTCGGCGCCCGTGCTGAGTACCTGCTGCAGGTCTTCGAGAGAGCGCACTTCGATCTCGATCGGCTGGTTGCCCCGGCGGTTATGCATGGCGCGATCCAGAGCGGGGACGACTCCTCCAGCAAGCGCGATGTGATTGTGCTTGATGAGCACGCCGTCGGAAAGATCAAGCCGGTGATTTTGCCCGCCGCCACAACGAACAGCGTACTTGTCGATGAAGCGCAATCCGGGAGCCGTCTTGCGCGTATCCAGGATACGCACGCGTGTGCCGGAAACAGCGTCGACAAACTTGCGGGTCGTGGTGGCGATCCCAGCCATACGCTGCAGAAAGTTCAGGATCACGCGCTCGCAGGAGAGAATCACGCGCGCATTATGGCGAATGACCGCTATCGGCTGGCCCGCGTGCACGCGAACTCCGTCGAAAATAGACGGATGGCTGGTGACTTCGTAATGCGAAGTGACCGCCCCATCGAGCGCCGCATAGGCGTCAAGGATTCGCGGGATACAGCCGAGTCCGGCGAGTATGCACTCCTGCTTGGCGATGATCGTCGCCGAGGCGCGCTGATTGGGATCAATGCACGCGTAGCTGGTAGCGTCGCGCGTCGCCCGATCTTCGTTGAGCGCGTTCTCGATAATCGCGGTGATGCGTCGTGAATTCCAGTCCATAAAATCCAGTGATTAGTGGTTAGTCGTCAGAACTCAAAATAAGTCATAGCCAAAATCAAGAATGGCCAACCAACCACTAACCACCGATTTCCCTCATCTGCGCGAGCGCTTTCTCCCGCAGGACACTTAATTCTTCCGCGCGCGCCTTCAATCCTTCCACCACTTTGGCGGGGGCCTTCGCCAGAAACTGCTCATTCGATAACTGCCGCTGGCCGTTGGCGATTTCCCTTTCAATCTTATCCAGCTCTTTTCTCAGACGCTCGGATTCCGCAGCCACGTCGATTCTCTTTTCATAAACGACATGTACATCGAAGCGCGCGGTGCTTCGGGCTCCGGCAGTTTTGGCCAGCGACGTATCGACGAACGTAATCTTCTCCACGCCCGCCGATCGATCCGACAGAACCGCGCCCAGGTTGTGCTGCATCATCTGGCGAACATCAGCTTCTGGCGCGAATACTTCAATCGGAACTTTGACCTTGGGCTCAACTTTCAGCTCGGCCCGCAGATTGCGCACGCTGATGATCAGGTCCTGCAGAATCGCCATCTCGGTTTCAGCGGCCAGATCAATCTGCGCGTCATCGGCTGCCGGATACGCCGCCAGCGCAATCGACTTCAGTGGCGGCTCGCCGGCGTACATCGCGTGCCATATCTCTTCCGTGATAAACGGCATCACCGGATGCAGCAGCCGCAGCGCGCAATCGAACAAGTTGACGAGGTTTGCGCAGGCAGCGCGTGCGGTTTCCGCGCTTGCCGTCTCCGCAAGGCGAGGCTTCACCAGTTCGATGTACCAATCGCAGAACTCTCCCCAGAAGAAATCGTAAATCCGGTTCGCGGCTTCGTGAAATCGGTATGAAGCGATCGATTCGTTGACGTCTCGCGTGGCCCGATTGAAGCGGGAAAGAATCCAGCGGTCCTCCAGCTTGGAAATCGTGAACCCGGCAACGCCTGTGTGGGGCGGACACTCCTGTCCGCCCACGGGCCGAAGGCCCGCCTGCGGCCGCAAATCCGGCGCAATGCGGTCCAAATTCATGAACATGAAGCGCGCCGCGTTCCAGACTTTGTTCGCGAATGCCCGGTATCCGTCGGTCCGGCTCTCGCTAAACGCAATATCCGTTCCCGGAGCCGCCATCGCGGCCAGCGTAAACCGCGTGGCATCGGTGCCATACTTTCCGATCACTTCGATCGGATCGAGCACGTTGCCCTTCATCTTTGACATCTTCTGCCGATCGGCATCGCGCACCAGCGCGTGAATGTAGACCTCGCGAAACGGGACGCTCGCCCGCAGCGCCTCTTCATCCGAAGGCGGCTTCATCCCGGACGGTGCGCCCTTCGCGGCATCCAGGACGGGTTTGTTCGGCGGCATCATGAACCAGCAGCCGAGCATGATCATCCGCGCCACCCAGAAAAACAGGATGTCGAACCCGGTGATCATCAACGAATTCGGATAAAACACTTCCAGGTCGCGCGTCGCATCCGGCCAGCCCAGCGTCGTGAATGGCAGCAGCCCCGACGAAAACCACGTGTCGAGCACATCGGTATCCTGCGCCAGCTTTGCGCCGCCGCACTTCGGGCACGACTTTGGCGTTTCGCGCGCGACGACCACTTCCTTGCAGCCGTCATGAGTGCAATACCACACTGGAATGCGGTGGCCCCACCAGAGCTGCCGCGAGATCGTCCAGTCATGGATATTTCGCATCCAGTTCAAATAAATCTGGCGGTAATTCTCGGGCTGAAACCGGATGTATCCCTTTTCCACGACTTCAATCGCGCGCTCGGCCAGCGGGGCGATCTTCACGAACCACTGCTCGGAAAGCCGCGGCTCGACCGCTGTCCCGCAACGATCGCATTTGCCGAGCGGAAGCGTGTAGTCCTTTTCCGCCACCAGGAACCCCTGCTCCTTGAGATCCGCCAGCACAGCCTCACGCGCTTCGTACCGGTCGAGTCCTTTATAAGGACCGGCGTTCTCAGTCATCCGCGCGTGCAGGTCCATGACATCGATCTGCGGAAGGTTATGCCGCTTGCCTGCCTCAAAATCGTTCGGATCATGCGCCGGTGTTATCTTCACCGCTCCCGTGCCAAACTCCGGCTTGGCAATTTCGTCGAGGATAATCGGGATCTCGCGCTTCATCAGCGGCAGCAAGACGTTTTTCCCGTGCAAATGCGTGTAGCGCTTATCGGCCGCATTCACCGCGACCGCCGTATCACCCAGCATCGTCTCCGGTCGAGTTGTCGCCACGGTGATAAATTCATCCGTCCCGACCACCGGATATCGGACCTCCCATAGTTTTCCCGGAACATCTTCGTGCTTCACTTCGAGATCGGAAATCGCCGTCTCACAGCGCGGACACCAGTTCACGATGTACTTGCCGCGATAAATCAGCCCCTCCTCATAAAGCCGCACGAAAACCTCGCGCACCGCGCGCGAAAGGTCTTCGTCCATCGTGAAGTATTCGCGTCCCCAATCCACCGACGCGCCCAGCCGCTTCATCTGGTCGAGGATCGCGCCGCCAAACTCGCGTTTCCATTCCCAAACCTGTTCAATGAACTTCTCGCGTCCGAGGTCGCGCCGCTTCTTGCCTTCTTTCGCCAGTCGCCGCTCCACCTGCACCTGCGTTGCGATGCCCGCATGATCCGTGCCCGGCAGCCACAGCGTGTCAAAACCGCGCATGCGATGCCAGCGCACCATGATGTCCATCTGTGTCTGGTTGAGCATGTGCCCCATGTGCAGGCGCCCGGTCACATTAGGAGGCGGGAGCAGCAGCGAAAAGACCGGGCGAGTCTCCCCCTCCGCTGGTGTCTCGACGTGGAAAAGCTTTTCGTTGACCCAGTATTCGGCCCAGCGTTTCTCAATGTCGCCCGGCTCATAAGCTTTTGATAATTCGTGCGGCATGAATCCTTTGAGAGCAGCGATTTGCAACCCTGCTCGTGTAGAACGCGTTCCTATGACTTGATGCCCCGGCCGTCCGGGTTACACTGCGCGGCAACCCAGTCATTTATCAGCTGAGGGATGAACTTTGATCTTACAGTTGCAAGAAAAGACGGGTCAAACGGGGCAAGGGAAGAAAGATTCTTAACAAAAATGCGGAATCCGGTTGAACGAGAGCGCGCTCTATCGAACGATGAACCCTCGGCTCTTAGCCGTTGGTGGTTTTTCCTAATTTCTTGGTAATTTCTTCGACGATCTTCGGTCGAAGATCGGCGAGCACCTTGTCGACAATGCTGGCAATTTCGCCGTCTTCCGACGTTGGGGGTCCGTCGGCTGCGGCTGCCGCTGCGGCGGCCATCACCTTCGGAGCCTTATCGGACTCAATCTGATTTCGTTCGGAAGCTTCCGCCAGCAACCGGTTCTCAACTGCGGCTGTAATGGTCTCAACGCGGCTCGATGCTGGCGTTGAATCGATCTCTTCGGTCGACGCTGCCGCAAAGGAGCGGAACATCTCCGCTTCCAGCGACATCGCCGCTTCTTCCGGAGTCAGGCTCACAGCCTCGGCCAACCAACCACCTTTAGCCTGAGAGTCATTCTGCTCTGAGTAATCCCTGGATTGACTTAAAGTTGCGGGCGCCGTGTTTTGCGATTCGCCGGCCTGGTCGTGGCCTTCGCCAGTGGCCTGGGCGCAAACTGCTTCGGGAACCGTGGCCTCGGCCTGGGTAGCAGCGGGAGTCAGGAGCCGCAACGCTTCGGCCAACTCGTCCTCGCTGGGGGCCGGCACTTCAGCCTCGACAACCTCTTGAGAAGCCGCCGCAACGGGAACCTCGGGCGCGGGTTCTACCGGCGTGGGCTCTTCCGCAACAGGTTTTTCCGCTTTCGCGTCTTCCGCCTTGACTTCTTCAGATTTGTTCGGCTCTGCCTGCGACTGTTCGCCTTTCGCCTCGAGCGGCTGTGGCACGCTGCCGACAACTTCAAAGGGTTGCGAGTCTGAATGCTCTTGCGGCGAAACCGCTGCCGCAAAAAACGGCTCGTCCGCCGCATCAATCGGGGCGGCCTCAATCGCAAACACCGCAGAATTTACCGTCTCGTCGGACGAGGACGCATCCTGGGATTGTTGCGATTGGACGTAGTGCGATTCGATGTTCGATTCGACTTGCGATTCGACGCTCGATTCCGTCCGTTGCGATTCAACATGCTCATATTGAATAGCCGCCGATTCGAGATGGGCAGACTGCTCGGGAGGCGGCACCGCTTCGCACGCAGGCTCAACAGTCTCAGCCGGAATTTCTACCGCATCTTCTGCCATGGCGGCGGATTGTTCGGCCGCTTCGGCTTTCGGAGACTGCACTTCGAACTTCACGCTCGCGGCGTGGCCAACGGTCGGAACCATGGTCGGAGCGGCGATCGGAGCCTCTTCCACCGGGGGCGCTACTTCAGAAACCGGCGGAATCGCCACTTGCGCCGCCGCACTCGCGACAGGTGCCGGGATCGTTGGTTCATCCAGTTTTGCGGCCAGTGCGCTCAGCACGTCCAACTCTTCCCGGGTGATGCCGCGCGGCATGTCAGACACTATGTCGGAGCCGATCGCTGAGGGTTTTCCAGCGGAAGACCCAGCCGTCTCCTGGGCTGCGGACGCTGAACTCCCATTTGCCTTCGCTTTTCGGAAATCGCGGAAGCGCGCTACGCTCTCGGACTCATCCTTCTTCTTCGACGAAAATTGGGAGTCGTTCTTGAATGCTGAATCTGTCCGCCACGAGAGGTCTTCTCCAATGCCTGCGGGAGGAGCGGCAAAACCTGGCCTGCGGCCTTGCGGCACGATGGAGTCTTCCAGGTGAGCTATCGCAGTCAGCAGTTCGCTGGCTTCGAAGGGCTTGATGATGTGTGCGTTTGCCTTGACTCGCCGGGCTTCCTGCGGCTTGAAAGGTTCGAGTTTGCCGACCGACAGGAGTACGGGAATGTGCGCTGTCTCCTGCGAATCCTTAAGACGCTGGCAGAGTTCCAGCCCGCTGTACCCGGGCATGTATACATCCAGAATGATGACGTCCGGCTTGGATTCGGTAATCCGCTTGAGGGCCGCCGAGCCATTGTTCACCGTAAGGACTTCATACCCGGCGTCCACGAGGATCTTGCGCCCCATATTCTGGGCGGTCACGCTATCATCGGCCAGCAGTATTTTCCGCACCAAAGCGTATTCCTTCCCCGAAAAGGAGAGATAACGCGAAACTATCGTGTCCTTCCTGCTAAGTCAACGACTCGTAAGCTATTAACCGGTTACGAGCGTGTCACGCACCTAAGTGCAGCCCCCAATGGTGGGCAAGGGCGGCCAGAAACCGGAAGCACATCCCCAAAAACAATAGAAAAAGGGGCCCTTTCGGCCCCAGATATTCTTATTCCGACCCGTGACAACCACAGGCGCCACTTCTCCCTGTGCAACCGGGCGCACTCGCCTGCCTAGAAAGGATTTAGCTTCTTGATTCCCTTCTTTTTTTTCTTCTTGCTCGATGAGATATCGGCCATCTCTTCTTTCGACGAACCAGCCGCACTGGCAGTTTGGGTCGAACTGGAAGCTCCATTGGCGCTATCCAGTTGATTGCTTTGCTGCAGAGGCGGCAAAGGATTTGGATCCGCGTCTACGTTCGGCTTCAATTCGTTGGGGTCGGGAACGTTTGGCTTCAGTTCGTTTGCGGATGCGGCATCCGTTGCTGCAACGCTATCCGAGGCCGAAGCTGGAGTCGTGTCCCCGGCAGCGGTCGGATTCTCGGAGCGGGGCGGCTGCTCGTTCGATGCCCCTTTCGCATTCACGATCGTCGCGCTCAACTTGCCGCTGTCTCCCATCGCGCCCGCCGCCTGCGCAATTCCCTTAATCACCTCGGTCGCAGTGACCGGATCCTGATCCACCATCGTGGGCTCGCCAATACGCGAGGCGTTCCCGACCTGCGGGTGCTTTTCGAAGGTCGCCATGACGCTGGACAATGTACTCGTCTGATCGCGGCTGGCAATCTCCTTCTTGTTCAGATCGAGCGCCGCCCGGGTTGGACGCGGCACGGGCTGGTGCATGGCCTCAAGCCGTTCCTTCGCGTCGACCGCCCGGTCCATCGCGGGATACCGCCGGATGATGCGGCCATAGGCGTCCGCGGCGTGCTTGGTCAGGTCCTCGATCATCTTCGCCTTCATCACTTCACCGGTGCGCGGGTTCTTCCGCACCATGTCAATCTCGGCCTCGTAGGATTGCCCCAACAGGTAGAGGGCCTGGTCTGCAGCACTGTACAGAGGGTAGCGATCCGTCAGGGTCTTGAGACGCGCGATCGCCGCTGGATACGCGAGCCGCAAATAATAAAACTGCCCGATGTTGTATTCCCTCTGTGCCAGAACTTCCTGCACCTCACGCAGCCGCTGCTTCGCCTTTGGCACCAGCTTGCTGTCGGGGTACTCGTTGATCATCGCCCGATATTCTTCTTCCGCGCGCACCGCGTGAGTGAAATCGCGGTCCGGCTTTTCCATCTCCTGGTAATGGATGTCTCCAACCCGCATCTGCGCTTCCGCCGCTTCGGGCATGTTCGGGAAAAACGTCTTGAAATCTTTGTATTCGATCTCCGCCTGCTGCATCGCCGTCGATCCGCCCTCGGCGTACCATGAGTCGGCCACAGCCAGTTTGGCGCGCGCGATGTACTCTGAATCGGGATACGTATTGATCAGCGTCTGCAGGGTCATGCGAGCCACGTCGAAGTGGTTGTGCTTCATCGCGTCCATGGAACGGTCAAACAGCACTTTGTCAGGCTGCTTGGAACCGACGTTCGCCAGCGGATTGTTCGACTTCTTATTTGTGCAGCCCAGCGCGAACGCCAGCACCACCACGACGATCCCGAAAATCAATTTACGACGCATGATGAACCCTCAATCTTTTTCACCACAAAGACACAGAGAAAAGCAATGAAGGTCTTCTCAGTGGCTCTGTGTCCCCGTGGTGGATAGTGCTCTCACACCCTCAGCAAACTCGCGCTTTTCGCTGCTTCCAGCAATGCCGCCGCATCTGCGGCCGGGTCGCCCTTACCAAACACTGCGTTCCCGGCTACGAGGACCTCGGCGCCTGCCCGTACCACTTCGGCGACCGTATCCAATGCGACGCCCCCATCGATTTCGATCCGGTAAGAATATCCTCGTCCGGCGCGAATTTCTGTCAGTTTTCGAACCTTACCGAGCGTCTCGGGAATAAATTTCTGCCCGCCGAACCCGGGATTCACGCTCATCACCAGCACATAGTCCACAATTTCGAGCACTTCGCTGAGTGTCTCTACCGGGGTGGCCGGATTGATCACCACACCCGCCCGGCAGCCGTGACTTTTGATCAGGTTCAGGGTCCGGTTCAGATGCCGGCAGGCTTCCTGGTGGACAGAGATCCAGTCCGCACCCGCTTCGGCGAAATCACCAACATAAAGGTCTGGGTTCTCTATCATCAGATGACAATCGAGTGGCAGGCGGGTTGCCTTGCGCAGCGATTTCACCACCGGAGGCCCGATCGTGAGATTGGGCACAAAATGGCCGTCCATCACATCGACATGGACGACGCTGGCGCCACCCGCAGTCGCCCGCTCCACCTGGTCACCCAGATGTGCAAAATCGGCCGCCAATATCGAGGATGCAAGTTCGATCAAATCAATGTCCGGAAACTAGGGTCTAAGGGAAATTCTGTGGAAATTTTAGCACGTACAGACGAATGAGTCGGAAATAACCAAGCCAACGCAGCGCGCGTTCCGGAGCTTCAGCGCGAGTGGGATTGGAACACGTTGAGCGCGAACTTCGACGAGAGCGCGTCGGTTTCGACCGGGACCGACCTTCGGTGCGCCATTTAGGGCCTTTCGCACATACCAATGTGACAGCGGTCACTAAACTTTATCGCACTTCTGCCGACAATCATGATGAGGTTCCGCACTCCCAAAAACCGTCGCAGCGCCGCCGGCTCCTGCCCGTTTTTCCGGGCGCCAGCCTGGGGGCTCTTCGACGCAAGGCCGGCCAATTCAATGGATTCTGCCAACGGACAGCCCGCGACTACCGCAACGATTCCCACCGATCGTCGCCAGTATTCACGTTGCACGTTGCAGATCCCGGTCGATCTGCGCCAGGAAGATTCGGTTGATTTCCAACACTTAGAGACAACAGACCTCAGTCGCGGCGGTTGCTACGTTCGGCTCCTTCACCCTCTCGCCCTGGCCACCTATGTCCAAGTTACATTGTGGCTCCAGAATTCCCCGGTCCGGGGTCGCGGCCGCGTCGTAACCCGCCACCCTCAATACGGCAATGGCATTATGTTCCTCGAGCTCGAAGGCACTGGGGAACAACTGCTCTCGAGCTATCTGGACGCCATCCCAGTCTGAGCATTGGGGAGTGCCAGCCTGGCACTGCCTGGCCGGAAGCGGTCACATCTTAATCGCAATAACTCCCGCCACCACGCATCAAAGCCATTGCTCTTCTATCCAGTGAACGTATAATAGCGCCGTTCTTCGGCATTACTTTTTCTTCCGTCCCTGCTTGTCGAGCCTCGTTTTGGTGAAAAGGAGAAACGATGTCCAGCGTGCCGCCAAATCCGCCCACACCCGGAGCAGCCCCATCCTCCCCGGTTCCTGCACCGCAGAAAAGTTCTGGGTCCAAGACCCTGTTCTGGATTCTTGGCATCGTCCTGGCCGTCATCGTCGTTTGCTTTGGAAGCTGTGCCGTCCTCGGCTTTTATGCCATGCACAAAGTGAAACAGGCTGGGTTTGATTCTGATTTGATGAAGAAGAATCCCGGACTCGCAACCGCAAAGATGGCTGCGGCCATGAATGCCGACGTGGAAATCATTTCGAGCGACGATAACGCCGGTACGATCACGGTCCGCGACAAAAAGACCGGCAAAGTTACCACCATGAAGTTCGACCCGCAGAAGAAGGCCATGGTTATCACCGACGACAAGGGCAATACGACCTCGATGACCACGACGGGCGAAGGCTCGAACGCCAGCATGGAAATGAAAAGTTCTGAAGGCACAGTCAGAATCGGCGCCAATGCTGACAAAGCGCCGTCATGGGTGCCCGCCTATCCCGGAGCCACGCCGCAAAACACATTCTCCGCCACAAACAACGGTGAGCAGTCGGGTTCCTACGCTTTCTCAACTTCAGACTCGGCCGACAAGGTCATTTCGTTTTATGGGGACTCTCTAAAATCAGGCGGCTTCGAAGTTTCCAACCTGACTTCGAACTCCAACGGGAAAGTCGGAGGAATGGTCTCCGGTGAGGACAAAACCAACAAACGCACCGTTGTCGTCAGCATCAGCACCGAGTCCGACGGCACGCACGCGAACGTCACTTTCGCGGTCAAACCGTAGGCGGAATCCGCGAACCGTCTGCTTGGCATGGCAGGCTACATCAAGATCAGCAATCCGCCCCGCGGATCTCTCGCGGTCCGGATCGCCAAGTGACCGGACAAGCCCTTCGGTATCAATCACCTCACGGCATTGTTGCGTGATGGGCCATATCTCGTTCCCAAATCAATCCATAGGTTAGACACCTTCGGAATCTACGCCCAAAGGCCGCTACCGATTAGCCTGAAGTTTGGCATCGGAGGTGTGTTTTTGACTTGTAAGGCAGCCAAGGAAACTATTGTTTCGAAGCGGATGAAAACCGCTGTTGCAGAGCTGCAAGCCTCACAAAGCTTGCTGCTCTCGGGCGAGTTGGATCCGCGTGTTCTCAGCGAATTTCGGGATGTACTGAACCGTGTGCGCAACGTCGCCTGGGCGGCACATCAGTCCGTGGCCGGCAAAGCGAATGGAGAAGATCCTGCCTCCGTCGGCACCCTCCTGGCAACGGAACGCGTCCGCACTGCTTACCAACTCTGTTGTCTGATTCAGCAAGACCTGGGCAAGGACGACATCGAATTCCAGAAGGGCCAGCTTTCGGAACTTCACACCGTGACAAAGAAACTTGAGAAAGCATTAAAAGAGAGGCTTTAAGAAGTGTCTTGGTTCTTACTTCTGCAATCTGACCTTTGACCCTGCTTCACTTCTGCATTCTGACTTCTTACTTCTGACTTGCTTTTCCAGCGCACTCCGGGCACGGACAGACTTCCCGCAAATATGCCCACGAATAAATTCCCAGATCATGATTGTCGTTCCAGGAAAACTTCAGCGCATACTTCCCAACCGCCTCGGCTGCCAGTGCCTTGACCGCGGGCTTGAACATCGGCAGCGCTCCCTGAGCCAGCTTCTCCGGCTCGCCGGCCTTGCGCCCAGCCTTCGTTCGTTCGTCTTCGCAGAGCGCACAGGGGCAAGCATCGCGCAAGAACTTAAACGCATACGTGGACTTGTGGCCGTCCTTCCAATCAATTTCCAGGCCCGCACCTGTGCTCAAATGCACCTTGACGCCCTTCGGATCGTTCGACAATCGAGGCGTGTTATCAGCAGTGATCATGTCTTCAGTATATCCGGCGGACCGAGCTTGAATTCCGGCCAGTCGTGATGGGAGAAGTTTCTGATCACAGACCACTAACCACCGGCCGCTGGTTCCGGTATCATAGAGCTACAATCTTCCCGGAGGGGTGATGGCAGTACCTGTTTCACAAATGTGGACTGTGGCAACCTATGTCCTGCGCCAGAAGCTGGCCGGAAATAAGCGCTACCCCCTCGTCCTCATGCTCGAACCGCTCTTCCGCTGCAACCTGGCCTGTGCCGGATGCGGCAAGATCCAGTACCCCGCCCACATCCTGAAGACCGATCTCTCGCCTGAGGACTGCTTCAAGGCGGTCGACGAATGCGGAGCGCCCATGGTTTCCATCCCCGGCGGCGAACCGCTGATGCACCCGCAAATTCACGAGATTGTCGAAGGCCTGGCGGCGCGCAAGAAATATATCTACCTCTGCACCAACGCACTGCTGCTCAAGGAAAAGCTGCACCTGTTCAAGCCCAGTAAGTACCTGAGTTTTTCGGTGCACGTTGACGGACAAAAAGAGCACCATGACTTTTCGGTCTGCCGCGAAGGTGGATACGAAATCGCTCTCGACGGCATTCGCGCCGCGGTCGCAGCCGGCTTCCGCGTGACGACAAATACAACTTTGTTCGACGGCGCCGATCCTAACAGCGTGCGCAACTTCTTCGACGAGATGATGGAAGTTGGCGTCGAGAGCATGATGGTTTCGCCCGGATACTCCTATGACAAAGCTCCCGACCAGAAGCACTTCATGGGACGCGCCCGCATCCGGCGCATGTTCCGCGCCATGCTGTCGAATCGCAAGAAGACATGGCGTTTCAACCAGTCGCCGCTCTTCCTCGAATATCTGATGGGCAAGCGCAACTACAAATGCACGCCCTGGGGCATGCCGACCTACAACATTTTCGGATGGCAGAAACCCTGTTACCTGCTGCAGGACGGCTATGCCGAGTCTTACAAAGAACTGATGGAGACGACCGAGTTTTCAAACTACGGCACCGAGTCGGGCAATCCGCAGTGCGCAAATTGTATGGTCCATTGCGGCTACGAGCCTTCGTCGGTGGATGACACGTTCGGATCGCTGCGCGGGTTCGTGGATACCGTGAAGGCGACCTTCTCGCTCTATCCGGATCAGAACGCTCTCGCCGATCTCGATCAGGAAGTCCGGCCCGTCCATTCGTACAATCCGCTGGTACAAATCAACGCGCCGATGGATTCTGCCACTGCCCAGCAGGCGGAAGAAAGCCGAGTATGAGCGGCCGAGAACACGGACACGACCCGGTACTGCACAATGCGGGCCAAGCCGTCGCAGCCGCGGTGCCACATCTCAGCGATGAACTCGAAGTCGTTCCCGGTTTCGATCGCGACAACCTGCAAGGCTGGATCCCCGAACTCGCAAACGAAGGCGACATCCGCGCCGTCATCGAAAAAGCCTTCGATTATCGCGGAGACATTACCATCACGCGCAAAGACGGCCCGCAGCTTACCGGCTACCTCTTCGACCGCCGCAGCGGCAAAACCCTCGACGACTCAGTCATTCGCCTGATCCTGGCCGCGAGTAAAGATCGTCCCGCAATCCCCTATTCCGAAATCGCCGCCATAGCCTTCACCGGACGCGACACCGCCGCCGGCAAAAGCTACGAAGCCTGGGTAAAGAAATATTGGGAGAAGCGCGCAGCAGGCGAGAAGAATATTTCCATCGACCCGGAAGCGCTGGAGTAAGGGATTTCGCAACTCGCGGATCAGGCTCTTCTGACAATCTTCAGAACGCGCTCAGCCAGCAATCGCTCGAATGCTCCCTGCTGCTCTGTGCCATGCGCGCAGGACCCGTACAATATTCGCCTATGCTAATCCTTGCTTCCGCTTCGCCGCGACGTCTGGAACTTCTGCGCAATGCGGGTGTTGCCTTCGAAGTCCAACCCGCGCATATTCCCGAAGACCCGCTGCCGGGAGAGGATGCGAAGAGCTGCGCGGAACGGCTGGCTCGCGAGAAAGCGCTCGCGGTTGCGCGGCAGCGGCCCAACGACACAGTGCTTGGAGCCGACACCGTCGTCGTCGTCGACAACCAGATTCTCAACAAGCCCATTGACGCAGCCGATGCAGCGCGCATGTTGCGAATGCTCTCCGGCGGAACGCATAAGGTGATCACCGGCGTTTGTTTAGTGGTCAGTGGGCAGTTGTCGGTGAGCAGCGAAACCACCTCGGTTACGATGTCCGACATCTCCGACAAGGACATTGCCGACTATGTAGCGACCGGCGAGCCAATGGACAAGGCAGGCGCTTATGCGATTCAAGGAATCGCCTCGCGTTGGATTTCTCGGATCGAGGGAGACTACAGCAATGTGGTGGGACTGCCGGTTGCTCGGGTTTGGCGGATGCTGCGGGAGCAGCGAGTGATTTAGTGGAGAGGCCAGCGGCCCGAAGGGCGACCGAGCAGACTGCAGATCCTCGCTCCGCTCGGAATGACCATCCTCAACTACTTTACGACGCGTGTCATCTTTACGGCGCCTGTCATCGCACTACCGGCTTCGCGCGGACAGAAGTGTCCGCGCCACACAGACTACGCTGCACAGACTAGGACTTCTTCTCTTCGTCTTTCTTGTCGCCTTCTTTTACGGCCGACTTGAAGTTGCGGATGCCTTCGCCCAATCCCTTGCCTAAGTCGGCGAACTTGCTTGGACCAAACAGCAGGAGCGCGATGCCCACGATCAGAATGATATGCAGCGGCTGGAACAGACCCTCACCCATGACTTCCTCCATTGCGGACCGACGAAGACCATTTCGAATCCGTCGAAACCCTTCGGGTAGTCCCTGGCTCGAATGGACACACCATCACTCGGACGCGCCCTCGCGCCAAGGCTCCCAAATTGAATTCTAGGTCAGTGTAGAACCCGAGTCAAAGCACGCCCGTACCCCCTGTCACGGCTGGATGTGATTCCGGTCACACGTTTCGATCAGACGGTTTCGATCAGGCCAGCGATCAGGGCCGCGCGGCGCGGCAACTCGGAGATCAGGATATGTTCGTGAAGGGCATGCGCGCCGTCTCCCACACCGCCGAGACCATCCAGCGTCGGGATGCCCAATGCTCCCGTGAAGTTACCGTCGGAGCCGCCTCCGACCGCAGCTTCGCCGAGTTTCCAGCCCAAGTCGCGCGCGATTGCCGCAGCCTTCGTGAAAAGCGCGGCGACTCCAGCGGTTCGTTCCAATGGAGGCCGGTTGATGCCTCCGGAAATCTCAAGCTTGCATTTGCGGTTGAAGGGACGCAGGCCGCGCATCTTCTTGTCGATGCCGGCGGCATCTTTGAGGCGGGCGATGCGGACATCGACCTGGGCAGAGGCTTCGGCTGGAACCACGTTGGTGCGCGAGCCGCCGCTGACGAGCCCGACATTGACCGTCAAACCCTTGTTGAGGTCGGTGAAGCCGGAGACCTTCTCGATCTGGCGCGCGAGCTCCAAAATTGCGTTGACGCCCTTCTGAAAATCGAGGCCGGCGTGCGAGGCCTTGCCCGTCACCTTCAAGGTGTAATCGCCGACGCCCTTGCGAGCCGTTTTGACCGCGCCATCGAATCCGTAGGAGGGTTCGAGCACGAGCACAGCCGCGGATTTCTTCGCGAGCGATTCGGTGATCCGCCGCGACGAATCGCTGCCGACTTCTTCGTCGGAAACGAGAAGAACGGTGATTGGACGCGGCAATTCTCTGCGGCCATCACCTGAGTTCCAGTCCTGGAGGGCGGCGATCGCGTGCAACATCAGGGCGATGCCGGATTTCATGTCGAGCACGCCGGGGCCGGCGAGTTTGTCGCCGATTACTTTGCACGGCATAGACGCCAGCGTGCCCAGCGGATACACCGTGTCGTAGTGGCCGAGCAAAAGCACGGGCTTCACGCCGGAGTTGCCGGCAAAATCGACTTGCAGGTGATTGCCGAAATCGCGCGCCTGGTGGATTCGGACTCGACCTCCAAGGGCGGCGAATTTTGCGGCCACTGCTTCCGAGACGCGATCGACCGCAGCCTTGTTGTCGCTGGGCGACTCGATCTCGACCAACTGGCGAATGTTGGCAAGGATCTGGTCGCGCCGGTCATTGAAATAGGCAAGGAAATAGGCGAGGCGACGCTGCGCTTCCGGACTTGAATTCTTGAAAGTGTTTGGAGGATGCTTCGCGGCCATTGTCTTTACGGCGAGTTTGCCGAGCTCCAGATTTCGATCAAATTTCTTTTTTAGCGATCTATTAGAATCATTGGTTTAGCGAAAATTTGCTTGTAAAATCTTCAGCCGTAACGAGTTAAAGGCAAAATCTTGAGCGCCTAGGACTTAGCCTCGAAAAGCGAGCCTTTTTCAGATGTGACTCTCGCAAAATCTCGATTCTAAAGGAGCACTTTTTCAAAATCTTGACAACAAAAGAGTTATACCGAGTTTTTCCAAAACCACATGATGGTTGCGTGACTCGTTTGCGTTCAAAAAAAATCATGAAGTTGAAATCGACGGTGTCTTTAAGTCTTAGGACTGCCGCGGACTATGTCAAGACAAATTCCGGTAGTCGCCTGGGAACCCTTGCACAACGGGGGACGCGGAGGCACAACGGAGAAAGACCCTATGGCCGCTCTCCGAATAGTTTCCGCTTGGTGTCAGTGAGTGAAATCGGGATTTTTCGCCAATGATCGGAGTGTGCCGATGAAACGGCGGGAGGTTTCTCAAGAGCGGCGTTTAGTAACCAGAAAAATAATAGGGATAATGCCGTACCCTCCCCCCCTC
>Ga0116121_1000052_pt1 | contig 58487 bp, 61 predicted proteins | sample June2015DPH_13_1_FD_89725 | JGI IMG/M metagenome (GOLD analysis project Ga0116121, IMG submission 89725) | Peatland microbial communities from SPRUCE experiment site at the Marcell Experimental Forest, Minnesota, USA - June2015DPH_13_10 | ecosystem: Environmental > Terrestrial > Soil > Wetlands...
CAGTTTCTCTTGGAGATGGCGGCACATTCGGCAAGACACACGGCCCAGATTCGTGGAGTTAAATCAGCGCCGGGCTATCCGACGTCTTGACAGTACTAGGCTTGGCTTTTGCACTTCGGAGTTCGTGCGCGGTTGCCTGCCTCGAACCGCTTCCGGCAGCGCCCAGTTCTCACTATCTGACCCTAAAGACTGCGAAGGATCTCTCTCCGCCAACAATCTAGCCAGCGATCCGGTCAGAACCGCCGATTCGATCTGTTTGACTCCAGCATCTACCGGGTTAAGACTGCTCGTTAGCGGCACCTTGCTAATTGCGCCTCGGCCTTGGAGACGAACATTGTGGAAGCAATTAATCGAACCGCCTACAAGCAAGTCACTCTTGGCGACACCTGGGATGCAATCGTCATTGGATCAGGCATCGGTGGTCTTACTGCGGCTGTCCTGCTTTCAATGCATGGCGGGAAACGCGTACTGGTGCTGGAGCGTCACTACGCCATCGGCGGATTCACGCATACCTTCCGCCGCCCTGGCTATGAGTGGGACGTAGGCCTCCACTACATTGGCCAGGTCCAGGACGACGCCTCACGCGTGCGGCGTGCTTTCGATCATGTGACCGAAGGCAAAGTGCAGTGGAACGCTATGCCGGAGGTCTATGACCGGATCATTGTCGATGGCCAGACGTTTGACCTGACTCGTGGGCTTGAGCAATATCGGAAGGGCATGAAGCAGTATTTCCCAGGCGAAGCCAGGGCCATCGACAACTACATTGCCGCCGTGCAGTCTTCGAATCGAGCGGCAGGGCTTTACTATGCCGAGAAGGCGGTGCCGGAGCTGGTGTCCAGGATTGCCGGCGGACTGATGCGCGCTCCGTTTCTTCGCTGGGCTAAGCGTACTACAGCTGAAGTACTTCGCGACCTGACGAGCAATCAAGGGCTGATAGGCGTTCTCACCGGCCAGTGGGGAGACTACGGTCTTCCCCCCGCGCAAAGCAGTTTTGGCATTCATGCCACCATCGCAGGACATTACTTTGATGGTGGCAGTTATCCGGTCGGCGGCGCCGCGAGAATTGCCGCAGTGATTGTTCCGGCTATCGAGCGCAACGGTGGCCGCGTGATCAACAGTGCCGAGGTCGCGAACATCTTAATTGACGGCGAGAGAGCCATTGGAGTGAAAATGGCCGGAGGACGCGAGTTTCTTGCGCCGGTAATCATCAGCGATGCGGGTGCTGCGAATACCTTTTTTAGACTCTTGCCGGGTGAGATGGCTTGCCTCAGCTCATTGAGAGACGGACTTCGGACCATACCGGCCTCGGTTGCACACCTCGGCCTCTATGTCGGTATCAAGGCCACTGACGCAGACCTCGGCCTGAACGGGACAAATCTTTGGATTTATCCCTCACTCGACCACGACGCGAATGTGGCGCGATTTGCTAACGACATCGATTCACCGTTCGCGAGCCTCTATATCTCGTTTCCATCATCGAAGGACCCGGATTTCGCCAAGAGGTGTCCCGGCAGAAGCACCGTGGAAATACTGACGTTTGTCCCGTTCGAAGCGTTTGCAAGCTGGCAAGACACGAAATGGAAGCGTCGCGGCGCTGCCTACGACACGCTGAAACAGAGCCTTGCAGCAAGGCTCCAGTCAGCGCTGGAGCGGCATGTGCCGGCCATTGCAGGTAAGATTGATTATGCCGAGCTGTCTACTCCCGTGACAACACGACATTTCATGAATTACGAGCAGGGCGAGATCTACGGTATCGGCTCAACCCCCGCGCGCTTCAGAATGCGGGCCTTGGGCGCCCGCACCCCGATTCGCAACCTATATCTGACGGGGCAGGATGTCACCAGCCTGGGAGTCGTGGGTGCGTTGTTTGGGGGAGCTGTAAGTGCGTCGGCTGTCCTTCGGAAGAATCTGATGTCTAAACTGGCAAAACCCTTTGCCTCTCGAGGAAGGTGATTACAGGCAATCGAATTCCCCTGTCGCCCGTTCCAAAACTTCGATGTGTTGTCGCCAATCACGGTAGCGAATGTGAGTGCGACTGATCCGAATAGGCGCTCGTCGTTGGGGACGAATGGTGCTTCCGGCCCGCAAAACTAAACCAGTTCTCAGTGCCAGGTACTCGGATTGGAAGCAGGTCTGACCACACCAGAGCTTCTCTGAAGTTCTGCAACATTCGCTTCACTCATAAGCCTGCACTTTCAGGGTACGGAGCCATCTGAACGCGGCAGGCAACAAACTCACAGCACATCACTCAAACGACGAATGCCTTGTCTAATTTCCTCTTCCTTCATCCGAGAATAGCCTAGCAAAAACCCTGGCTGCGACGGCTGGGTCAAAAAATAACGCGACATTCCGTAGATCCGAACGCCGCGTTCTGCGGCGCGAGTAAGCAACAGGGCTTCGTCGAGGCGGCGCTTTGGCCACAATGCGATGTGTGCTCCAGCGCCATCGCCGGTCACCTCGACTCGATCGCCTAGATACTCACCGACGGAGTTTAACAGGGCCACGCGACGCGATGAATTCCTGCGTCGAAGCCGACGCAAATGACGCTCATACGCCCCTGTGGTGATGAATTCTGCGAGAGCCTGCTGTTCTAGAACAGCGGAGTGCTGATCGTTGATCCACTTCGCTCCTGTGAAAGCAGCAACGAGCAATTTCGGCACGACCAGGTATCCAACCCGGAGCGATGGAAACACGGTGCGAGAGAAAGTCCCAACGTAAATGATCCGTCCATCCGTATCCAGGCCCTGTAATGATTCGAGCGGCTGTCCTCGGTAATGAAACTCGCCATCATAGTCATCTTCAACAATGACGGCATTGTTGCGATTCGCCCATTCGAGGAGGGCCAGGCGACGCGCGAGGGGAAGAATTGCTCCCGTCGGAAATTGATGGGATGGCGTTACGAAACAGAGCCGCGCGTTCTTGGGAAGCTTGGCAGGGCTTAGCCCGTCGGTATCGACTGGCACAGGAACCAAGCGAGCTCCGGCCGCAAGGAGAATCTGCCGTGTCCCCTGATAGCTGGGATTTTCAACGGCCACGCGGTCACCGCGTTCAAGCAGCACTCGCGTGATCAAATCCAAAGCTTGCTGGGAGCCATTCACAATGATGACCTCGGAGGGGTCGCAGGTCACGGCGCGTGAGCGCCGCAGATGTGCGCAGATGGCTTCCCGCAGCGCAGGATTTCCGGCCGGTGGCCCGTAATCAAGCTCGGCGACGGAAGCTCTCCGCGCGCGTCGCGTAAGCATGCGGTGCCATTGGGCAAACGGAAAAGTCTCGACGTCACTCTCGCTCCGTCCGAACTTGAAGTCGTACCGGTAATAAGGTTGCCGGCCCGAGTCCTCCAGGGTGACAGCAGCATCGGCAGCAGCGCCTCCAAAACCAGATAGACGGAGCCTTGCAGACTTTTTACCCCTAACGAGCCGACTAGAAGACAGTCCCGATGCAACATATGTTCCCGAACCACTGCGGCCAGTCACGAAACCTTCGGCCAACAATTGGTCGTACGCCTCCAAGACAACCGCGCGAGAAACGCGCAATTGTTCGGCCAAGTCGCGGGTAGAAGGCAGCCGCGCACCTGACGCAAGCTTGCCTGAGAGAACCGCGCTCCTCAGTCCGGCGTAGATCTGCTTATGGAGCGGATTTCCACCTCGGGAAAGCGGTATGGTCAATTGCATACAAAGCGGCCCTTATCAACCTACCACGCTTATGGCATCCTCAACCTGTTCGTTGCTGGTGTTTATCTGATTTCTCCTTGATGCACCGGTACTTGCGATGCTGACCGTTCGCACAGCTAGAGTCGACGATGTTCCCGTGATCAGGGAGCTGATCTCGGAACTTGCCGAGTACGAGAAGCGGCTCGAGGAAGTTCTAACTACGGAAGCCGTCATTTCGCGCGATGGGTTCGGGAAGCATCCGGAGTTCAGCGCGTTGATCGCCGAATGGGGCGGTACGACTGCTGGCTTCGCGCTGTTCTTCGGCCACTACTCTACCTGGCGAGGCGCCGGATTGTATCTGGAGGACCTGTTTGTCCGTCCCGAGCTTCGCGGGCGAGGAATCGGCAAGGCTCTTCTAGCTGGCGTCGCCCGCGCGGCCGAGGAGCAGAACCGCTTGTTCATTCGCTGGGCTGTACTCGACTGGAATCAGTCTGCCATTGCGATGTATAGGAAACTCGGCGCCGAGTTTCTCGACGAGTGGCGCATTGCTCTTCTTGCCGGCGAGAGTCTAAAGAAATTGAGTGAGCATTTACCGCTCACTCCCGCGTAAAGCTGCTACTTTTTCGAGGAGGAATATGTCATCTCAAAGATCGATCGATCAGACATCGGCTCCAGAGGTCACGCAGGGGGGGTGCCGCAACGAGAACGACGGCACCGCGAACCGGGTCAGGTTCCTTTCACTATTTCTCCTAATGTGTGCGTTGTGCTGGCAGCCCGATCGAGCATTTTCCCTGTCAGCCGGATCGGAGCCTGCTAGCGCCCGAGATGGCGCCCACGATTTCGACTTCGACATCGGCGTGTGGCATACGCACATACGCCGTGTGCCTGATCCGTTCTCGGCTTCGAGCGACGTGGTCGAAATCAACGGCACGGTCACAGTACGACCGGTTTGGGGGGGGCGCGCGAATTTGGAAGAGATTGAGGCCGACGGCCCGAAGGGACATTGGGAAGGAATGTCGCTGTTTCTGTACAATCCGCAGTCGCACCAGTGGAGTCAGACGTTCCTCAACAGTAAGTTCCCAGCTCCGTCGGGTTTTGTGGGCGAGTTTCATGATGGCCGCGGCGAGCTGTACCAACACGATACTTTTCACGACAAGTCGATCTTCGTACGGGCAGTGTGGTCGGAGATCACGCCCAATTCGCATCGTTACACGGAATCGTTTTCGAACGATGGAGGGAAGACGTGGGTTACGTCATTTGATGCTCATAAGACGCGTGAAAAGGATTTGCCGCCGTCGGACATGGCTGCTGGGGCTGAGCCGATGAGCGCCGATCCCGATGGGCACGCGTTCGACTTCGATCTGGGAACGTGGCATACGCGGTCTTCGCGGCTTATGCATCCACTGACGGGGTCAACGACATGGGCTGATCTGGAGGGGCAGACGGCGGTTCACCGAGTGTGGGGCGGACGAGCCAACCTGGCGGAATATAAGGCCGACGGGCCCGGGGGCCATATCGAATTGCTTGCTCTGCGCTGGTTCAATCCAAACACGCATGAATGGAACCTCGACTTCGCCACGCCGAATGTTGGCAAGCTAGGCGAGCAGCCCGGAGTGGGGCAGTGTAAGGATGGCCGTTGCGAATTTTATGACCAGGAGGAGTTCAACGGCAGACAAATCTGGGTTCGATTTTCCATCTGGAAAATCAGTGATAATTCCGCGCAATCCGAACAGGCGTTTTCCAATGATGGCGGAAAGACCTGGGAGGTGAACTGGATCAACAAGTACACGCGGGCGAACTAGAAATCAGGGCTGGCGGGATGAGATTCTGCCATTCAAGATGCTACGATTTCTTTTTCGAAAGAAAATGAGTCCGCCTGGAGGGCGATGCGACCATGATTGAGCTCCGCCGAGATTCTTGTTTGGCTTGGTTTGGAGCTTAACAACAAGCTCGCAGCCCAGCACTTCGCCGAGACCTGAACACCCTTACTGAGGCGTGTTTCGGAAGACCGGTGCGATTAGAGGGGCTACGGCTCTAATTCTGCATAGGTCCAGTCGCGTCTGCGGTTCTGCTTGCCCGTTGGGTAACAGGCGTGTCTGTTTCGGCGGTATCATGTTCACCTAGGCCCCCGAATACGCAGATCGGTCGTCGCAATTTCCCTGGCAGCCCCGCGGAACTGAACCTGACCCACTGTTGATCCATTCGGGCAGGCTACGGCCCGCCGTTCGTTCTCCCCATTTTTTGCAAACCATCACCCGCTCCGCGGCGGTCGTGGAGTTGCTTTCACAGAAGCGAAAACTTGGCACAGTAGCCCGCAACCAATTTCGCGCCCCGAACATTTACAGCTAACAATTTTGCCCAGTAGTTCTATTTCAGCCAACGATTTGCCGAAGCTGCGTGGAACATAGGTGCTAAAATGGCGACATTCATTTTGATACCCGGAGGGTGGCAGGGCGGTTGGGCTTTCGAAGAAGTCGCGAATCTGCTCATTGCACGAGGCCACAAAGCGCAGGCGCTCACTCTTGCCGGTCTCGGCGAGGTTCCAGCCCCAGCAACCAATCTCGCATTTCACATTGACGAGGCAGTCCGGGCGATCAGGGAATTTTCTGGCGATCTAGTTTTGGTCGGCCAGTCTTACGGTGGAATGGTCATCACCGGCGCAGCCGACCTCGAACCCACTAATATCCGAGCGCTGGTCTATGCCGACGCTTATGTGCCTCAGACCGGTGAGTCCGTGTGGTCGCTGACAAGCTCCCGCTTCCGCGAAGCCTTCATCACCGGCGCGATGGCCGACGGATTGACCTGTGCCCCACCCCCCAATCTTGACCCCCGATGCCGTCCTCATCCGATCGGAACATTTCTCCAGGCAATCGACATATCCGGGCGTTGGCGCCAAGTTTCGCGAAAGACCTACGTCGGAGCGCATGGATGGGAAGGAAGTCCGTTCCTCGACCTCTACGGACGCTTAAGCGTCGACCCAGACTGGAAGACGTTCGCTCTCAATTGTGGGCATAACATCGCACGCTTGGAACCAGAAGCTCTGACCGAGATATTGCTGGCGCAGGTTTGATGGCCGCTGCCCCGTGATAATCCGGAGTCGGTGCGGCGCGCCCATCTTTTCAGCGCGCATCGAAAGCCTGGCATCGGTCGCGGGCGCTGCCGAAAGATAGAGGCATTACCACGCTCGGATGGTCAGGCCCAGGTCCGCACCCCAATAATTCCCCAATAGGCCAAATACGCCGCCGCGATCACCAGGGCAAGCGATACGATCCGCGAGAACCTTTGGACGCCTGGACGGACTCCAGCGCTTGAACCTCGTAGAGCAACTAGAAAACTCACGAGCGACGCCAATCCGAACAGAACAGACAACACCCACAACGCAGCCGACCACACGGTGAAATTTCCCAGCCGTTCAATCAGGTCCTCGCTGCACAGGATAAAGATCACCACGAAGGCAACAAGACTAAAAACCGCAGTTAGCGGCCACCAACGCATAGCCCGCTCTGCGGGACGGCGGCGGCTACGCATTAGGCCGCCGATCATCCAGAACGGCGCGTAGAGAACGATTGAGAAGATTGAGAGCACCACGAACCCTGCAACAAGAATTTCTCCGATCGCGAACCACCCCGGAATCCTCCGAATCGTAGTTTGCGAATCGGTTTGGATGAATCGACCCTCTGCGTTGGGGGTCAGCAGCTCAAGAGTTGCGACCGGGTCGGGCGGGGCTTCCTTATCCTCGAAACGAAACTGTGCCCCTTCGACTGGTATGTAGACCTGGTGCCAACTTCCTAGTGCAAATGAGATCATCTTGCCGTCTTCGAACCGAACCCGGCTCAGACGCACGAAGCGTCCAAGAAAATGTGTCAGTTCGGTGCGAGGGGAATCGGGCTCATACCATCCAGCGTAGTCCGCCGCATTGACGGGTAACTGGGCGACTGGCGGCACCACCGGTTTCTGCAGGCTGTGCGTAATGTAAGCCCGGACCGCTTTGCCTACTTTTTCGAAGGCATCCCCACTTTCGCTGTTGATGCTGAAATAATATCCGACGCCGAAGTCAGGCATGTAGGACATGTCGGTGAGGCCTCCATCGACTCCGCCGTCGTGGCCGTGGTAGACGAAGCCATCTTCAACGCTCCAGAAATTGCTGAGGCCGTATCCGGCTTTCAAACCCTCTTTGGCGGCCCAGGTGCTCTTGGGACTCTCTATACGATCGATGTCGGGGGAGGGGACCACCTGCTTTCCATTCGCCGCGCCGCGATTGAGATAGAACTGCAGATATGCCGCCATGTCGTTGGCGGACGCGTTGATGGCCCCGGCCGGGCGCATGATGATGTGCCCGTACGGAAAAGGAGTCTTGCCGTCGGGGTGATAAAGCGTGGTCGCCGTACCGGGAGCAGGCTCGAAGTAGGTCGCGGTCTTCATCCCCATAGGATTGAGAAGATTCTGCTGCACATAGTCTTCGAACCGCTGGCCCGTTATTTTCTCGACCACGTAGGCAGCGACCGCCGGACCTTCGTTGCAATAGGCCATGCGTGTCCCGGGACGCCAGCGTGATGTGCGCGAGTGATGGTCGTAGTCGAGGCCCTCGCGCAGGCTCATTGAGTCGGGAGCCTGTTTTGCATACTCGCGAAGGTGCAAGTCGTCCCAGCCCGTGGTGTGCTCGAGCAAGTTCACCAGCCGGACGGGATCGTTCGATTCCCATGGATTGTCGAACCACACTTCTGGCGCCAGTGTGTGAAGGGGATCGTCGAGAGACAGCTTGCCCTGGTCGACCAGCATCAGGATCGACAGCGAGACGAAGGCCTTCGACGTAGAACCGATGCGGAAGAGCGTATCGGCGGTCGCGGCGCGATTGCCGGCCAGGTCGGCCATGCCGAGGCCGGTGACCCATTCGGGCCCATTCTTGTGAACGATCGCGATCGACACCCCATTCGTGTGGGTGTCTTTGAGGATCTTTTCAATCTGCTGGCGGAGTTCGTCGATCGATTGACTCGGCTTCGGCTTTTCGTCCTTACCAGCGGGTTTATCCGCGGCGAGGGAGTTCCACGTGACTAGGAACAGAAGAGCAACGCGAATGATCCATTTCAAGTGAGCGAACCTCCGTGTCAAGACTGAGGGCTGAGCGGACCATCTTTCCGGCAGATGGAACACTTCGGTTTGAAAGAACCATCCATGGAGCTCAGTCCCTCGCAATCGCATCGGGTTTTCCAAGTCTTTTTGCGGTGCCGCTCCAAATCCATCCGGCGCAACCGCAAAATGCGGCTACCCCGATTTTGCCCATAGCTTCCTTTTATAAGACATTGTCAGGCCAAGAAAAGATCTTCGCTTGAGGTGGCTTCCTGGAAGCCGCGAGTTGTGGTTCGGACCGCGCTTCCTCTTTGCGAGCGATCGGAACATCGGATTCCCACAGGTGCATCGCGGCATATGCACGCCTCGGCCTCCACCCCTCCGCGTGGCGCTCCAGTTCCTTGGGACCGCTCAGACTCAGGGCACGAGGAAGGCCCAGATCTGTCGAAGGGAAGGCGTCTGGTTGGCCCACCGCTCGCGTACAAACATATTGCTCAGTCCATTCCCCAATGCCGGGGATTTCACACAACCGCTCGACGCAATCTTCAGGGTCGACTACCCCGGTGAAACTAATCTTGCCATGGACTCGTTTCATCAATCGTCTTAAGTCTCCGCACGGCGGGGAAAACACCGCGAAGATCTATGAAGCGCCAGCTATTCCACTCGTTTGAGGTCCATTATCCAATCCGTTTCCCATGTTTTTCCACCATCGGGTGATTGTGCCTGCTCCCAGTGACCTGAGGTGGGTGTGATCTCGGACCATAGGAGCCGCGTGCGGACTGGTTTCCCGTCTTCGGTATCGTCGTTCGCATAGAACGTTCCTACGCCATTGTGGAAGCTGCCTCTCACCGGCGGATCCATCGGCCCAAGTGGCGTCCTGCTGTCCATCCACCAGATCGACCACTGCCCCGTCTTGGCGTCGAACGATCGGGCAGCTACGCCGCGGTAGGTGCCGCCCGGAACTTCGAACACGGTGTCGTCGACATTAGCGTAGCCACCCATCAGTGGCTGGCAGAATAACGTTCCCTCGAATTCGATCCACTCGTGACTGTTGACGAGGCGATGCTTCAGCTTTCGATGATAGACTTGCCAGTGTCCGAATAAAAAATCGAAGTCATGCAGTCCCGGCACCGCACTTTCTGCATGACCTATCTCTGCTCCCGAACCCGGGGAGGACTGAGCGGCGACAGACAGCCCGGACGCCATTAGGCCCAGAATCAGCCATACCGTTGCAACCAGGCGCTGATGTATTTGCACGTTTGACTCCTTTTACGTACCGAGATATTGATACGCGCATTCAGCAGGATGCGCTCCTGCAGTTCTTGTGTCACAAATTCATTGCTGCCTAATTCCCCGCGTTGCGCAGGCGCAAACGCATAATCTTCGCCGGCGTCAGCTTCGACCCTGCCTTCAGATCACCGTGATCGTCAATCGCATTCCAGCCCGAGTTGGCGATGTAGTAGAAGCCATCGCCGACAACGACACCGTGGGTCGGATCGCCCAGGGTTGGCGTGGCCCGTTCAATGACCTCCTCTGAGACGATCGCCGTCAGCGTCGAATCAAGCTGGAAACGAATTACGCGCTCGGGTGACGATCCGTTTTGAGTAGCGATCAGGAAACCGCGAACAAAATAGAGTCCGTCGATCCCGTTAAGAGCGTGCTTGGATGCGGACAGCCAGGCCACCCCCTTGCTGGCGAGGTCGAGCACACCGATGCCTCGCGCGTAGTCCGGCACGAACAAATGCTTGCCATCGGGATGCATCGCAACCGTTTGGGGTGAGATGAAATCCCCTCCGTCAATTCGCTCCAGCCTGTCGCCTCTGACCTCGTAAATACCGCCGCCAGCCCCATCGCTGACAATCGGGTCCCCTTGCGGAGTCAGGACCATATCACCCAGTGCTGTGGGTTCGGTGGTCTCGAAGCGATGCACCAGCTTCCCCGTGCTCAAATCAAAGCAGAGAACCGCAGAACGTCCCCACTCGGACTTGGGCACAACCGTAAAGCCGTCCATGGCCACTTCGGTCGCCCACACCCGTTTGCGCGCGGCATCCACCTTGATGGCGAGCACCGGCCAATGGCTGGGCGACGCGGCGAAATCCTGCGCCTTCCCCTCCCGCGTGACGCGAATGATCTTCTTTTCGAGGACACTCGTAATCAGGAATGTTTTCGATTGCGGATCGTCGTCGATGTCTTCCGCGAGAATTCCAGAATCGTGTAGCGCGAATGACGGCTCGGAGCGGGAGATGGCCGACTTGTTCCCCGCGAAGCGTTTGAGAATGTCCTGATACTGCGGAGTCTTTTCGATCGCGACAAAATTCTTGCTCTCGCCGCCGAGCAAGGCATCGTCAGCCTGTCCAAGGTCTGCGAACTGGCCGAGAGCAGCCAGCGCGTGCTCGGCATCTCCGACTTCGGCGTACGCTTTGGCGGCGAGTTCGATCGCATCTGGAGCGTCATTCAGCAGCTTTTCTATCTCGAGGACTGCCTGCAGCCGCGCCCGTTTGTCGCCTGACTTGCGGGCTGCGTTCGCCCTATCGCGTAACTGGGCGAACTGTTCTACGGCGCTGGCCGAGTTTTGGGCCCATGAAAAATCGTAGATTCCGAGAAAAGCCGCCAAACAGAACGTGAGCCCAGCCGTCCATTTCTTACGCATTCTTGCTCCTGAGGGTTGAGTCCAGTGCGGGAGTTCTCGATCCCGAGACCGTTAAACTAAGATGGTTGATACTTCCATTGCTCATGATTCGAGCCGCTGATGAGCGAGTGCAGGATGACCGCTGTCGGCTCTGGCATCAGCCGCGAGAACGATAAGGCAGATACTGAAAAAAGCTGCGAAATGCGGAGCAGCCTGGCCCTCCTTTGGGGGTCGAGCTCTGTACACCTCAGCGCGATTTTCTTGTTCTTGCAATTGTCGGAGCGCAACCCGTATCGACCCTGCATTTGACGCGGCGAAATCCGAAATGGTATCGACGCGCATCCGAAGGCTCATGCTCGTTCGCCGCAAGCCATCGAATCGCGGCCTCGCGAGTCCCGCTCGCAATAATTCCCGACGCATGCACCCCCGGTACCCAAAGCCTATCCGCGCCCAATGGCCATACCGCAGGAATCTACTCCAATATTCTTCTTCAGTCAGAGTTTTCCACCTATGTATCGCGTTCGTTGGACGTTTGCGGACGTCGTTCACACCTTTGGGCAGTCCACCGATTGAATCCGGCATCAGATAGGAACTGCGAGGACAGAGAAATTGTTGGGTTGCTCTAACCGAGTGCCGAGCGGCAGGAATTCGCTGCAATTGGCGTTCGGTGTAATTAACTCTCAAATCAACAGTACAGGTTGGAGGTTGATTCATGCCAGAAACTGAATACCGCTCCATCTCGGTCGTTGACGTCGAAGTCTTTTATCGTCAGGCAGGGAATGTTCACGTGCCTACGGTACTTCTTCTTCATGGATTTCCTTCTTCCTCATTTCAGTTTCGGCACATGTTGGGCGCACTATCAGGTCGGTGGAACCTTGTGGCACCCGATTTGCTGGGGTTTGGATTCACAAAGGTTGGAAGCGAGCGACGGTCCAGGTCCGTTCGACAACCCTGGCTGACACAATTGAGCAATGGATCGAAAAGCTAGACCTAGAATCGCGGCGGCTTATCTTCATGATCCATGGTGGGCACTTGGGCAAGCCTAAGGGTGAGGGATGGCACAACCCGAGGCGCGGCATCAAATGCGCGACAAAACGAGGCGCCTGAAGAAGGTTGCGCCCGATTGCAGAGTACTTTGATCAACGAAGCCGGAAAAATGAATTGCGCCAGAAATCGTCCCGAAGCCGCAACGTCCTCCATATAGAGCACAGGAGCTTAAGCTTAGAGTCGACATGCACATAATCATTCTCGCTACATTTCTTGGGACCTCTCGCACGCCAGTTTCGATGTGCGGCGCCGGCCTCTTACTTTTGTTTATTGCGCTGTGGGCTGCGAGGACCGATATCGCACAGGCCTCTGGCTTTGACAAGATCGTAGCCCTGAGTAATTTGTGTTTCACCATCCCATTAGCGGTGTTCGGGGCGGAGCATCTGTCGGGCGCAAGATCCATCATGCTCGGCGTGCCCTCGTACATGCCATGGCGTTTGTTTTGGGCTTACTTCGTGGGCTTTGCGCTGTTGGCCGCTTCCTTGAGCATTGCCACAAAACTCCAGGTGCTTTGGTCGGGCCTGCTGTTCGGGATCATGATGTTTACTTTTGTCGCGATGATTCATATCCCCCGAGCTCTCGCTAACCCCGGCGACAGAATTACATGGGTTATCGTGTTGCGCGAAATGTCATTCGCGGGCGGAGGCTGGATTCTTGCCGGAACCGCGATGCGCGAGCAAGGCAAGAGCATACCCATTACCGTAGGCCGCGTGCTGATTGCGATCGCCGCTATGTTTTTTGGCGCTGAGCATTTTCTGCACCCAGCGGGATGCCCCGGCGTTCCGCTTGAAAAACTGATGCCCGCGTGGATCCCGGGGCGTTTACTCATAGGCTATCTGACAGGCGCAATTCTCTTAGTTGCCGGAACATGCATCCTGCTGGCTAAGAAGATTCGAATGGCGGCAACTTATCTCGGTACCTGGATTGTCCTGCTGGTTCTATTCATCTATGGCCCGATTTTGATCGTTCAGATGTCAGACCCGAGCCCCGCGTCTCAGGTCGAAGGGATTAACTACTTTGCGGACACGCTGCTGTTTGCAGGAGCGATTCTCGTGCTCGCCAGCAACAGCAAAAAGGATGATTCATTTGAAATCGCCAAGTAAGCATCCTGGTGGCAAACTAATTTGGCGCTTCCGAAGTCCAGTCCCCTGTAAACCGCTAGATACTATCGAGGACCTGTTGGTATAGACTGCTGCGATTTCTGCCAGACGCGTAAAGCTATGCGGATCCTAATTTTGCTTGATACCTTCCAGCAGACTCTTCCGATCCACCACAGAGCCATCGAAAATTAGCATGTTGATGTGATCCAATGCCGATGTAGCAACACGAGGATCGTCATCGAGAATAAGGATGTCCGCCATTCTCCCAGGTTCGATCCGGCCCACGTCCTTCCACGGATACACATCCGCGTAGTTGCTGGTCGCGGCCGCAACGGCCTCTCGCGGCAAAAGACCGATGCGATGCAACAGTGAGAGTTCTTCGTGCAAGCCACTGCCCGGCATGATGCCATACGAAGGCGAGATGCTCCCGGCAAGGAATCTTGCGCCTAGTTGATAAAAGCGAGCATCCAGACTCTCTATGTGCTGAGCACACTTTCTGACCGCTTCTCGCCGGTCCTCCGGCGCCTTCGGCAGATATCCAGACATCCCGGTCGCTTTATCAACAGGCGTGTCGAGGTCGCTCGCCTTGATCAGGGCGGATGACGGAGCATTCCACGGGTTTGGCACGTCGAGAGAATCGGCAGTTGCTTGCAATACTAAAGTTGGCATCAACGCAGTATCGGATTTCGCTATCTGCTCTCCATAGTCCGAAACCTGTGCGGAGGCGGGATCGAGCCGGCAAACCTAGTGATATGCTGCGCCAGCCTGCTGGCTATCAGCGAAAGCCAGTTTTGCTGCAGCAGGAGCCAGTTCCATTTGGTATTGATCATTTCGAAGCAACACATTGATACCCGCCCGGATTCCGTATGGGTAGCTGGTGAATCCCAACTCGCCAAGTGTGGCAAGGCCAACACGCTTTGTCTCGGCAACAATGACGTCTACCTGATCGGGCCAAATATCGTAACTGATCGTGACACCCCGATACCCCTGTTCGGCGAGCCTGTCGATTCGAGCGATGAGTTGCTCATTCGACAAACGCCGATCATGCAATCGGTGAGAAGCCATTGGTTTATCCGATGGGTCCGCTCCTTCCTCGGAATACCCGGTCATCGGAGCGCCGAGAAACAGCCGCGGGGTGGGCGACGCACTTCGCAGAACTTTTACCTCACCATCACCTCCGCCCCCAGGCAAGATACTCCCCACGTAGACAGTGGTCACTCCGTCGTACAAGTAAGCGTTCGCGAAGTCTTGATTTCGCAGCGCGCCAAAACCGTCAATGAGACCGGGAACGAGGAATTTTCCGCGTGCATCAATGCGGGCGAAGTTTGAAGGAATTTTAATCTCAGACGAAGGCCCGGCAGCTACGATCTTTTCCCCTTCAATCAGGACGACGGAGTCAGCGATGTCGTTGGAAGAGTGACCGCGGTTTGTCACATCAACCAAAATTCCACCGACGATCGCGACTTGTTTCGCAGGAGGCACGGCTGCATCGCCCACCGCGACAGCCACAACTAGTATCGTCGCGAGCCAGAGACCTCTTTTGCTTGAATGCAGCATGGGTGCGATCTTCTCCTTGTGATTGACGATTGAAGTGAAATGCCGGGATTCTTCATGTTCTAAACCCAGATTTGCCGACTACTCTGACAGTCAAAACAACCTTGCTATAGACCCACTTGCCGACGAATGGTTGGCTGCACGCGCCCAGAACTTCAGTCTCGGATGTTCTTCCGTCTCACATAAATCCATGTCTTGCTGCGAAATCAAGCGGGCTTACTTTTCGGCTACGATCGCGTTGTCGATTCATAGTATCTGTGGGCTAGCTGCAACACCGTCGCTTCATCCCACGGTCGTCCCACAATCTGGAGTCCGAGTGGAAGCCCGTTACGATCGAACCCGCAAGGTACGCTTATGGCGGGTAAGCCGTAGTAGTTGGCAAATATCGTGTTTTCCGCGGATAAGGCCTGCGGATTGTCGCGCGCGTCTGCAACGGTTGGAACGATGGTTGTCGTCGTCGGTAGCAACAAAATATCTATTTCCCGAAACACCTTGTCGACGATGTCTCTCCGATCGGTCTCGATTTTTGACAGTTCATCCGTGGGAATGCGCAGCGGCGCAACGACGTTCCTCGTGCTGCAGCCGAGTCCACCGATCGCTTCAACGGCTTTTCTGAAGCGTTCCGAAACCTCAGGATCGCTTCGGAGGTTTTCAGCGATCCCGATTCGGATTGTTCTGCTTTGAGTCATCGCGTCCACATACCGAGCGGAGCTACTTTCGACGTTCTCCGCTACCACATCCAGCACCAGCGCGACATCTTCGACGGTCCGCGCCATGATGGCAGGATGACTGAACCAGCGGATCATCGGGCCGGGGTCTTCCTCCCCTTCAAGAATGCCTTTCGGGCTGATGAGACCGTATGTGCCCTTGAACCCAACCACGCCACAACATGCGGCGGGTAACCTGCAGGATCCAATCGCATCGGTATCGATGGTCGCATAGCACATGCCGTTCGCTACGGCGGCGGCTGATCCAGATGACGAGCCGCCGGGAATATATTCGGCATTCCAGGGGTTACGAACAGGACCGAAATAGCTTTCCAACCCCGTCGTGCCCATGCCCATGGTGTGCATGTTGGTCTTCCCGATAATGATCGCGCCCACCTGTTTGAGTTTCTTGACCACAACCGCATCAGTTGCCGGAATCCGATCCTTGAAGTGCTCGAATCCCGCAGTCGTCCGGACCCCCGCCGTGTCGTAAAAGTCCTTGATTGCTACGGGGATTCCATGCAAAGGACCGCGCCAGCTGCCTGCCTTCAACTCCGCTTCAGCTTCTCTGGCCTGCTCCATAGCTTGCTCAGCCATTACAGTAATGAACGCATTCAATTGCGGATTCAATCGTTCGATGTGCCGGAGACAGTTGGCCACAATCTCTGCGGGCGAAACCTGCGACAAGCGCAATCGCTCGCTCAACCTTGCGATACCCATGTTCGGACTGCCTTTCAACCCGGGTGGAGTTGTCAGCATTTGTTCTCCATCTCCTTTCGCGCAATAGTGGCTAGCCGCGTCGGTAGTTGAGTTTCGGATACCAGTCGGTTCCGCGACCTTCCGGCGTGTAGTCCAGCGTCTGCCAGAGAGGATCCAGGTCCGGCGCGCCCCGCGAGTCTTCTCCGGGTCGGCCAGGAACCCGCTCAGTTCCCCGCTATAGAAATGACGAATGGTTCCGTCGCGCCGACTGAACACGCTCAAGCCGGTCACATCCTCGTCCTTCGGGCTCACGCAAGTAAGCATGTAGTCGCCCGATATGTCGGAGACAAAGGGGAGGTTATTGAAGCCGCGTTGTTTCTTGTACTCAATCAGGCGCTCTGTGGGCGAGCGGGCCGTGACTGCAAATGGCGCACCGCTCTCGAAGGTTGATAGCTACGCCGTTACAAGCGGGCAGGAAGGAGGTGCACATTGGGCGGGGCGTTTTGCGCGCCGGATCGTACATCATGCTGTAGATCATCAATGTGTCTTTGTCGCCGAAGAGGCTCGAGAATTGAATTGGGGTGGTGTCGCAGAGGAACTCGAAGTCCCTCGGAATCTCGCCACCCTGAGGCAGCGCACGCCGTTGGGCCGCCACCCGTTCGAGGCGGCGCAACTCGATTTCTTCCTCAAGCAGCGCACTGCGGGCAGTGCGATACTCGGCGCTTTCATTTGAAAAATGGACCGTGTTGCTGGCTGCTAGTTGTGAGGCGGGTGAAAGCGTTCCCTCTCCGGTCACCACTACTTCGGTATTTGCGACGTGTGCTGGGCACATATCTATCTTCTCCTCAATGTCGCTCAGCATCGTGGGGAAGACTTAAGCACTCCGAGCGGAAAAGATGCGCTGGGTATGCACCCGAAGATAATCAGCGACGCATATGTAGCCTCCTATTACGTACTACTTTTGCTATTCGATGCCGGAAATCAACAGGCGGTATGCACAGGACTAGGTCGAGGTCCGCAAACGTCTAACCCCGCGGGCATTATCTTGCCCTGACACGTAGTGACTGTCATCATGGAAGAATGCAAACGGTCTTTGAAACGACTCGTGGACTGGGGGCCTGCGCCGTCTTGCCGGCGTCTGGCATAATCGGGTGATGGCCGATGACCTGGTCTGCCATACCTTCAGCCATGGCTTCCACCCCAAGCATGTCGAGCGAGTCGCCGCTCACTGGGCCGAAGCACTCGGTGGCCCCGCGCGAATTCCGACTCCTACGGAGACGAGCCGACCGTCGTCAAGATACACAGTGGCAGCGGGGAAAACGACGAAATGGATGGCGGTGCGATTGCTTGCTTCGACTAGGCTCTTGCAGATGTCGGAATAGGCGACGATAGCGCACTGCGACAAGTGCTGCACGACAACTTCGCTTGGGCGACCACGACCAAGACGACGTCCCGCTACCCGCCGATGATGTGCCTAGCGGCCTCAGCATCCCACACTGGTCATGGGACGGACTCCAGGTATCAGACTCCAGCATTGACATGCACTACGTGACGGCGCCGCGGGTGACGTGATCCGCGATACCCCTCAAATCGGGCGCTGTGTTCGTAATTCGCAACTCTGAACGGCCTTAAATTAAGAGAGTTAGGAAATATGGAAGGGGGTAGATGCAGGTCACGGGCAGAACTTCATTTTCTGCATTGACTTGCTTTTCGTGGAACCTGGACAACCCAAATGATTTTGACACACATGCCGTATCCCAACCGGCTACCATTGATGATCACAGTGTTAAACATTCCTTTTGTCGGAGCACTTCCGCACACGCGGGCGCTCGTTGAACTCGTATCGCCCATGCAGCGCGTCCCTAATTGGTGAAGAACGCGGTAACCGTCTCCGCAACCTCTCGGGGCCCGGACTGATCTGGACCAAAATGGTTGAGGTTCGGGAACTGTTTGACTCGCACTCTTGGGAGAGTGGCAATGAGTTTGTCGACGGCCGGTGCTACCCAGGGAAGGTCGCTCTTCCCGCCGATCATCACCATAACAGCTGCGGATATGTCCCCGAAATCTTGGTAGGCACTGTCCAAACGCGCAATTTCCTGATGCTCTCGTAGATTGCTTTCGAGTAGACCCAGTTTTTTCTGAAGATCATGCCGTTTTATCACCACCGGCATCAGTAACTTCAGAAGCCAGCGGGGTGTATTTTTCGCTCGATCCGGGCCAGCGCCTTTGGAAAATTCAACAAAGGCATCTAATCGTTTATTCTGCGCGACGAGGTGCCCATACTTGGTGGCCCATGTGGTAGCTATCGAGCCCTTCACCGAAATGCCCGGTTCGTAAACAGCGACCTTCTTGATGAGAACGCTATTTCGCGCGCTCTCCAGCGCAATACGGCCGCCATAGCTATGCCCAAACAGATAAGCGGCCTGCGTGTGTGCCTGCAGAGCGCAAACATCATTGCGCTCGACCGCCATGCAGTACCCGGCATCTTGGGGACTGCTTCGCCCGCGGCCTCGTCGCTCCATGGTGTGCACAGTAAAGTTTGCAGCAAGCGCGCCCGCAAACGTCTCGAAATCAGCCGCGATTGAGAGCGCGCCCGGTATCACGATTACAGAGGGGCCGGATCCGACGGTCTGATAGCCGATCGTAGCGCCGTTCGTTGAGGCTAGCGTTTGAACAGTCGTCATTTGCGTATTGTATGTTGAGGCTTCTGCTATTCGCGATAGTGCCGGAGCGCGCGGCTCCTGGTCAGCGGTGCACACTTGTGTGCGGTGGATCTCGGGCAGCGGGGTGTTTGTACCGCACAGAAGCCGATTTAACGCATTTTGAAATGCTGACGTTCTGGGGCGACACCGACGCTATCAAACGACCTCGAGTATCTTAAGCCGGCATCCACTGTCGAACACTACAAGGTACTATCGGTGACCAGTGCGCCCTGGCGTCGGTATCCCAGTTCCTGCTGAAGGATTCCCAAGTCTGCTTGTGCAAAGGCGCCATCGCGGGCGTCGCGCCGGCGTTGAGCACGAGCACTGACGGACGAACCTGGCGAAGCACGGAATCGGCGAGCGCCGGATCGGCGGCGTCTCCCGCAATGACCGAGACCCCCAGTCGAGCCTTAAGGTCTCCGAGTCGCGCAGCATCGCATGCAACCACAGTGACATTGGCGTGACTCGCGGCAAGCGCTTCAACCACGCCAAGTTTAAGCGGGAGGCTACCGCCAGTAACGAGAACGCTTACTTGTTCGAGAGTACGTATGATTTAAGTCATTTCTGAATCGTTCTATTGGTTTGTCCGTTACCCATCCATCACTTTTCTTTCGGATTAGGCTTCCCCTTGCCGGTCACAATCAAATTGCGCAAGCTACCGTTCACAAAGGAGCCCCAGGCGTTGGAGCACACATCGAAACACTCATACGCGGGAACGAGGCCCTGGTGAGTGAAGCGGACTTCCGTCTTTTTGCCGTGCGTGGAGATTTCGAACACAATTTTCGTGTTCGTCCACTCCGTCTTGTCCTCAGTGAAATTGAAATAGTTGTCCACAACAAGCCAGACGACTTTCTTGTTGGGTACCATTTCTGTGACTTTCATCGTGCAGCGGTGCACGTCTTTGTAACGATACTTCCACTCATCGCCGAGGTTTGCGGTGCTGCCTTCGATGTTTTCCGACCACCAGCCGCGGGGATTGTTGATGGCTGCGAAGGCTTCTTCGGAAGTCTGATCTACTGATATCGTAGTCGTGAAGTTCGGGTCCGGGTTGTTCATGTCTGTTCCTTTCTATGCGAACACGTCTGGTTGAATTTTTCCTGTGCTGATCAGATTGCGTAAACCACCGCCGATGAGCATGCCCCATGCGTGGGAGCAGGCACCGTAGCATTCAATCTCCGGCGCGAGGCCTGAGTGGGTAAAACGGACTTCCGTTTTGCCCTCTTGCGTGGAGATCTCAAAAACGATGGTCGTGCCGGTCCATTCGCTCTTTGCTTTCACAAAGCTCAGATGACTATCGGTAACAAGCCAAGCAACCTTCTTGCCGGGAATGAGTTCTGTGACCTTCTGCGTGGAGCGGTGCGCACCTTTGTGACGATAGGTGAACTCAGCTCCCAGCTTGTCGGTGGCGCCCTCGATCTCTCCAGACCACCATCCGCGAACGTTGTTGATGGCAGCGAATGCTTCGTTTGGCGTTTGGTCCACCGAAATGGTTGTGGTGAAACTCCGTTTCTTCATGGCTTGTTCTCCTTCCCGCTCTTTTTGTGTGCTTTCACGCTGTACAATCGCCGCGGCGGTGGAAACTCATCGGTGCTTTGCAAAGTTTTTTCGATGCGCCGAGTTTTTCTGTTCCGCTCTAGTCCCTTTCTTCACGGCTGTCCTAGTCGTCGAGAGCCCCCATGCTCAGATTGACTGTGGTTCCGGTCATGGCGCTCGCCGAATCGGAAGCCATGAAGGCTGCCACGTTGGCCATTTCGGCGAGTGATGCGAGTCCTCGCCGATGATTCTTGCCTGCGACGACATCGTGAAACTGCTGCCAAGTCATCTCATAGGCCTTGGCGTGAATGCCAAAGGCCTCTTTAATGGTGCCCGAATCAGGCATGCCGTCTGTTCGCAGGCCCACAACCCGGATGCCGTGGGGAGCGAGTTCCGCGGAAAGCCCCCGAGTGAGTCCTTCAACGGCGCTCATGGCCGGGGCGAAGCCGCCTAGCAGGGGAACTCCGGCGCGGGCGGGAAGCGGGGTCACGGTCATGATCACTCCTGCCTTTTGGGCCATCATTCGTCGCGCGGCCAGTCGGGCGGTCAGGAAGTAAGCCTTGGTGTAGGTGGAAATCGGCAGGGAAAACTGGTCGAACTCTAGATCGACCAGTGGCACGCCCTGCAGCGTAGTGTTCGGAATGCTGACCGCGTTGAACGAGATATCGACGCGGCCGGCCTTATCGATTACGGACTGGAGATGGTGTCCACGGATTGTTCATCGAGAGCATCGACCTCCGCCGTCTCGACACCGCCGTTGGAGGAGTCTATCTCCTTGGCGACATCGTCGAGCCGTGCCCGGCGGCGTCCGGTGAGAAAGAGCGTTGCCCCCTCCTGTCCGAAGGCGCGCGCCACAGCACCACCCACCGCGCCTCCGGCCCCGTAGATCACCGCGACTTTGTTTTTGAGCATCATGTATGGTCTCCTTTTCGGGGTGAGTTGAACGACGTCAGGCTGCTGCGGCCTCCGGCGCGAAGGCGGCGAATTGGTGCTCCATCGCCTTGACGACGCCAGTGCGCCAGCCTTCGGCGATGGATCGGGATGCGGGATCGGGGAAAATGTCCTCTTCACCTTTCTCCACTCCGTCGAAGATACCTTGCGCGACGGACTCAGCAGAGGCCTTCGGTATTTCGAAGCCTCTGGTCATATCGGTGTCTGTGGGGCCGGTCAGAACCGCATGAACCTTCACGCCCCGTCCAGCCAAGAGGGCGCGCAGCGACTGTGTCATATTGAACGCGGCTGCCTTGGAGATCGCATAGGCCGGTGTGACCGGAAAGGGAGCCAAAGCCATCGTCGAGACGTTGTTGACGATGGCTCCTTTGGAGCGCTTCAGCAAAGGCAGGAAGGCGTTGATAACACTAAGCGGCCCAAAACAATTGACGGCCAGGTGCTGTGCGACGATCTTGGGATCGCTCAGGTCGTCGAAGAGCGCGATGCCCGCATTGTTGATGAGGACGTCGAGAGTGTCAACTTTGGCGACTGCCTCTTCAATCTGCGCAGCGTCGATCACGTCCAACGTCAGAGGTGTAACGCGTGGGTCTATGATGTCGCTTGCGCCGCGCATCCCAGCGTATACCCTCTTCGCTCCACGGTTTAGCGCCTCATTGACAAGCGCACGGCCAATGCCGCGATTCGCTCCGGTGATCAAGATAGTCTTGTTTTGAATGTTCATATCGTTCTCCTTTAAATGATTTGTCAAGTTCGACATCGTTTGCGTCTTTCCCAAGTCGTCTTACCCTGTATAACCACCGAGGAGGTGGAAACTCATCGGTGCTTGGGGAAATTGATAAGCCGAGTTTTTCAAGTCCGCAGTCACCTCGGTCATTTTGAATTGCTCGCCGCTATGGTGCGTTCTCCGCGACGGATCAGCACGACTGCTCCGAGCACTGCGATCAGAGCAAATACAACTCTTGTGGTTAGAGGTTCGGACGCCAGCAGCCATCCCAACAAAACCGCAACCACAGGATTGGCATAGGTGTGTGTCGCAACCAGAGTCGGCGAGCACTGCTGCAGCAGCCAGGTATAGGCAGTGAACGCCACCACCGAGCCGAAGATAATGAGATACCCCAGACCTAACAGTGATGCCACAGAAATTGACGACCACTGCATCCTTGCAAACTCGCCCGCAGTTCCGGCCGCGATCATAAGCATTGTCCCGCCGCAAACCAGTGGAATGGCCGTCCGGGCCAGTGCGTCCGACGGAAGCCGTAAATCGCGGTGAAACTACAACGCCGGCTGCCCAACCGAGCGCGCTCAACAGCACGGCTGCAAAACCTTAGAAGGCTCTTTCCGCCGATGCTGAATTCAGCTCCTGTCAGTAGGGCCACCCCCATAGCGCCCAATCCAAGCCCCAATGCACTCCACAGAGTGATGCGCTGCTGTCCGAGCAGCCAACCAAGTACTAAAATGAATATCGGCTCAGTCGTAATTAGCAGTGCCGATGATCCCGAAGAAACGTACTGTTCTGCCCAGTTCAGGCCGGAGTGGCCCACAACAAAGAAGAGTGCGCCAACCACGAGGCCTGCTTGCCAATGCTCGCGCCTGGGACGAAAACCGCGTATCCATGCAACGGCAAGAAGAATGACGCCGGCGGTGGCATCTCGCATGCCAGCTGTTGCGAGTGGGGGAATAGTCGCGACAGCGTAGCGGATCGCCAGATACGTTGAACCCCAAAGCAGATAAATGCTGGCGAAAGCAAGCATCAATCTCACCTTATGCCCCGGCCGAGGTTGCGATGCGACAGCCGCCAGCTCAAGTTCCGGCACCCAGATTGGGCTCATGACTGATCCTGCTGGCAGTTGGCTCGCTTCCATTTGGTTTTCCATGGCCTCTCCTTACGGAAGCGACTGTACGGCAATGACCGGCCTACTATAAGATCCAATTTGATGGCAATTAAGTGGACCGGTTTGGGACCGGGAATTCTGTTGCGGCTTGACCGCCAGCTTCAGGAGCCCCTCGGTCTGCAACTGCAAAGCGAGCTGCGCACCGCGATCCGTTCGGGCCGGTTGAGCGCGGGAGAACGTCTGCCATCTTCACGGACCTTGGCTCGGGAGCTGGGAATCTCGCGCGGTCTTGCGCTTGAGTGTTATGAACAACTCCAGGCGGAAGGGTATCTGGTTACGCGACTGGGCTCTGCCACTCGTGTGGCTCTGTCGGCAAAACCGCTCCATGAACCGTCGGCTCCAACCCCTCGTGAACGGCGTCTAGCCGTTGACTTCCGTCCCGGCGTGCCTGACCTCACCAGCTTTCCTCGACGCGACTGGCTCTGGGCCATCGGTGAGGTGACGCGCCAGGCCCGTCCGGCTGATTTTGGCTATTCCGAACCCCGTGGTAGTACTGCCCTGCGTCAGATACTTTCTGCCTACCTACGCCGGGTTCGTGGGACGGTTGCCGAAACCGAAAACCTCGTCATCTGCTCCGGTTTTGCTCAGGGACTGAACCTCGTCCTTCGAGCGCTCGCCAGTCTCGGCATCCGGAAGGTCGGCGTTGAAGACCCTGGCGACGTGGACAATCGCTTGATCGCAGTCCGTGCCGGGTTGCAGGCTGTCCCTGTTCGAGTCGACGAGCATGGTGTCGACGTAGATACGCTGGCATCGACAGGAGCGCGCGCTGTTATTCTCACTCCCGCGCATCAGTCGCCGACTGGGGTCGTTCTTGCTCCAGAGCGGAGGCACGCGCTGCTGAAGTGGGCAAATGATTGCGATGGTTTCATTGTCGAAGACGACTATGACGCCGAATTCCGCTACGACCGGCAACCAGTCGGGCAGATCCAGGGTCTCAGGCCTGAACGAGTCATTGGGCTGAGTTCGGTCAGCAAGACCCTGGCGCCCGCTCTGCGGATTGGCTGGATCGTTTGTCCACAGCATTTAACAGAAACCATCGCTAAGGACAAGCACCTCCACGACCGTGGATCTCCCGGAATTGACCAACTCGCGCTTGCAAACTAATCGAATCGGGAAGATACGACAAACATCTCCGGCACATGCGCACGGTGTACGAAGGGCGACGCCGAGCTCTCATGGATTTACTGTTACGGCATGCCCCTCAGGTTGAATTACGTGGGCTCGCAGCAGGCTTCCACGCAGTAGCCCATCTCCCAAAAAAGCTAACCGAGAAAGCAGTTGTTTCTGCAGCTCTGGCCAGGTCAATCGGCCTCTATGGGATGAGCGGCTACCGCTCGAGTGGGGCTACCCAGCCTCCACAACTCGTGTTTGGCTTCGGTCATCTCAGCGAAAGCAGCATCGAACGAGGTATCACGGCGATCGCGCACTTGCTAAGTCCGGTCGCCGATTGACTCCAGCTCACCCAAGATAAACAAGAACAGACTCTTCTTGCATCCGCCGGAGGCACAATTGAGGATAGCGGCTACGCAGCAGCACGTGTGCGCACGCAGGTTCTGAGTTTGCGTATTCCATCGTGAATCTGAGAAGGGCTCACACCTCCGTAGCCAAGAATCAGGCCTCCCCTTTTCGGCGCCTTCAAGTAACACGAGGACAACGGCATTGCCGAAATGCCGATCTTGGCGGCCCCCTTTGAGACGGACAGGTCACTAATCCCGGGCGGCAGCAATGCAACCAGATGCATGCCCGCTTCGGCTCCGACCACCTCAAGGCTGTCACCCATTTGAGATCGAATCGCATTAACGAGCGCCTGGCGACGTTCCATGTAAAGCATTCGCATTCTGCGGATGTGACGAGCAAAGTGTCCCTCACCAATGAAGTCGGTCAAGACAACCTGATAAAAGGTGGACGAAAAGATGTCAGCGGCATCTCGTGCAGCACGGAACGGTGCTAGCAGATCCTTCGGAATAACCATATAGCCCAGCCGAAGGGACGGGAACAGAACCTTGCTGAATGTTCCGATATAAATGACCCTGCCATGCACATCCAGGCCCTGCAAGGATGCGATGGGGCGACTTCCAAACCTATATTCGCTATCGTAATCGTCTTCGATAATCCAGCCATCCGAGTGCACTGCCCAACTCAGTAGCGACATGCGGCGCGCAGCACTCATTGTCATCCCCAAGGGATATTGATGCGACGGCGTTACGTAGGCAACGCGCGCGTGGCGACCTCGACGGTTGATTTCTGGGACAACCAGTCCCTCACTGTCCACGGCAGTTGGAATCAACTCGGCACCCGCGGCGGCGAAAGCCAGATGGGCGCCTGGATACCCTGGTTCTTCCGTCAACACCTGATCCTTGGGATTCAAGAGAACGTGCGCGGAAATCTGCAAGGCCTGCTGAGATCCGGTCGTAACCAAGATTTGGGATGAATCGCATCGCACGCCGCGAAACGTGCTGAGATACTCCGCGACGGCTTCACGGAATGGGAGATGCCCCATGACATCACCGTAGGCCATGACGGACCGCGACAGCCTTCGAGAATGTCGCGCGACAAGCTTTGACCAGATGCCGATGGGGAACTGATCAAGAGCGGGTAGGCTTACTCGAAATGGACCCAGGTTGTGTAGCCATGATTCCGAAGGCGCTTTCAGCAAAGCCCCGGCACGAGCCGAAACCTTGCGCGGCCGGGGCTCAGCAATTACCCGCTTAGATCCATTCCGCCCGTGCGGTGGGTCAAGATCAAATGCATCATCCGGGATCGTCCTGGCCACACACGTGCCCGATCCGACGAAGGTCTCCAAATAGCCTTCAGACTGCAACTGTTCGTATGCGTTGAAAACCGAAATGCGCGAAATCTGTAGCTCAGCGGCCATGCTGCGCGTGGATGGAACCCGTTGGCCCGGGCGCAATCGGCCTTCGGTGATCGCGCTTCTGAACCAATCATAGAGCTGGCGATAGATGGGACACGTTCCGCGTTTTTCGAGCGGTATCGGTGGAACCAGCACTGCAGATACACGTTTCATCGAAGATCCAAGTGGTCCTAGAATAACACATGAAAGTGGCTATTGTGAGACACCACTTCAGCTATTATTGTGTTCTCAGCGTCGTTACAGCTAGAGGTTCGCGAACTCAGTGTCGAGCCGTTTAGTAGCAGTCTGCGGACGACAGGAGGGAAAGGACACAGTATGCGGAGACTCAAATACATTTGGTTATATCTGCTCCTGTCCGGTACGGCCGCCTTCTTTCAGCTCGCGCTGGGAGCAGCGGCTCAGCAACATTCCGCGGCTTCGAGTGAGAGTGCGCGGCCAGAACGCGATGGTCAGCATGATTTTGATTTTGAGATCGGGAAATGGAAGGCCCACGTTAAGAATCTTGGCCATAGGCTATCCGGCAGCAAGGATTGGGAAGAGTTTGAAGGCACAGTGGTCACCACGCCATTCATGGACGGAAACGGTAACCTGAGCGAAATGAACGTGGACGGTGCAACCAGTCATCGCCATATTCAAATCATTGCTGTGCGCTTGTACAACGCGACTTCTCGGCAATGGAGCATTTACGGTGCGAGCACCAAGACGGGCGTGTTCGATCCGCCGCAAATTGGGCAATTTGATGGTGACCGCGGAGAGTTTTACACCTCTGATATGTATGAAGGTCGTGCCATCTACATTCGATTTGTATGGCAGAATGTCAGCCCAATGGCGACGCACTTTGAACAGGCATTCTCGTCGGACGGCGGAAAGACCTGGGAGGTCAACTGGATTTACGATGGAACTCGGATCGCTGGAAACCCCTAGTAAACTGCAGGGAAGTTGACTTAAGAACCCCGAGCGGCAGTGACCTGCAGCCGGTCTTTTTCAGCAGTTCTTCGCCCATCGCTCGGTCAGGATTCATATTGGTGGGCAGCACCGTCAGCTTGCCACAACGTTTCACCTTTTCGGCGACGTGCGGATCTAAAGCGTTCCATCCAAGGCTCCGTCAAGTGGCCTTAGCGTAACACACGAGAGTGGCTAGTGAGGCGCACCACTTTGACCGTTTATCGCTCCCTCGTGTAAGGCGCAGCTGTCGGCGTTGTCAGGTCAAGAGGCCGCGAGCGCTGTCGAGCCGTTCAGCGCAAGTTGAGCTTGAAAGGAACGAGGAGATAAGTTATGAGCAGACTCAAATACATTTGGTTATTTCTGCTCCTATCCGGTACAACCGTCTTCTTTCTGCTCGCACTGCGAGCAACAGGTCGCCAACATTCCGCGGCTTCGAGTGAGAGTGCTCAGACAGAACGCGATGGTCAACACGATTTTGATTTTGATCTTGGCACTTGGAAAACCCACCTTAAGTTGAGTTCACGCCTGGGGCATCCGTTTACCGGCGCTGAAACCTGGAGCGAATATAACGGCACTTCCGTTGTTCGAAAGATTTGGGACGGGAAAGCCAAGATCGTGGAACTCGCGGTGGATGGTCCCACGGGTCACGTGGAGGGACTGAACCTGCATCTGTACAATCCCCAATCTCACCAGTGGAGCCTCAATTTTGCAAACAGCAGGAGTGGAACCATAGGCGTGCCTACAGTCGGCGAATTCAAGAACGGTCGCGGCGAGTTTTACGATCAGGAAACAATTAATGGCAAAGTAATGTTGGTGCGGAATATTTGGTCCGATATCACTCCCGATTCCTGTCATTTCGAACAAGCATTCTCAGATGATGGAGGAAAAACTTGGGAGACAAACTGGGTTGTGACCGACACGCGTGTTACAGATGAATCAGCGACTACGGCAACGAGCCTCTCACAAAATGCCGCGGAACGGGGTGGTCAGCACGATTTTGACTTCTCGTTCGGTAAATGGGAAACCTACATAAAGCGGCTCCAGCATCCGTTGTCCGGTTCGACCACATGGACGGAATATGAGGGGACTACGGTCGTCCGTAAAATCTGGAACGGCCACGGTGCCCTATCGGAGGCGGAAGCCGACGGTACAGCGGGTCACCTCGAGGTTATGTCCCTGCGTTTGTATAATCCCGAGGCACATCAGTGGAACCTTGCATACGCGAGGAGCCAGGACGGTACTCTGAGCGTGGCTTCGAGTGGCGAGTTCAAGAATGGACGCGGCGAGTTTTACGATACCGAAACAATCAACGGAAGAAGCATCTTGGTTCGACAAATCTGGTCGGGTATCACTCCAAATTCGTGCCATTTTGAGCAGGCATTTTCGGAGGATGGGGGCAAGACATGGGAAGTGAACTGGATCGCAACCGATACACGGGTGGGTAATGAATCTGACAAAGCGCAGTGAGTTCCGACGCATACCCGTCAGGGGATCACATGACTGGGACACGGTTGGCCGAATTTTGGACGTGGGCTTTCTTGCCCACGTCGGGTTTTGTGTCAATGCCCAGCCTTTTGTGATCCCGACGATCTACGGACGAGAAGGAGACAAGCTCTATCTGCACGGCTCAGCCGCCAGTCGAATGCTCGGGGAACTGGAAATCGGCATCCCCGCCTGTGTCACGGTCACGCTTGTGGATGGGCTGGTCTTATCGCGATCTGCTTTCGACCACTCCATGAATTATCGTTCCGTTGTCGCGTTTGGAACGGCAAAGAAGATCGTGGATCCCGTCGAGAAAGTCATGTCCTTGCGAGTTATTTCCGAGCACCTCATCGCGGGCCGCTGGGCTGAGGTTCGCGGACCCAGCGAGAGCGAGCTAAAAGCAACCAGCGTGCTGGAGTTTTTGATCGACGAAGCTTCCGCAAAGGTGCGAAGTGGACCACCGTTGGACGACGAGAAGGACTACGGATCGCCGGTGTGGGCTGGCGTGTTACCGCTCGAGATGCGATCCAGGGCGCCAATCCCAGATGACAATTTGATTGGCGGCGTCGCTGTGCCCGACTACGTACTGCGCTACGATGCCCGGCTTGACGGCGCGCACCGGCACTTATCCAATCGCTAGTTGATGTTGGCGAGCACAAGGATCATGAATCGACAAACTGTGTCCGTTCTCGGCGCAACGGCGGTCATTCTGCTCATGCTTCGTCCCATCATCTCGAACTGCCAGTCGGAAATACCGAAATCTCCAACCGAAGACGGCACCCTGAAGGCCCTTGCTGCGGTTGCCGGTGCCGGAACCATGGAAAACGATGACTACGAATTTCTGAGGGAACTCAGTGATGACATCGGCGCTCGCGTAACCGGCTCTCCAGAAGCAGCCAAAGCCATTGCCTGGGGCAGCGAGAAGATGAGAGTTGTAGGCTTGGAAAACGTCCACACCGAATCCTGGCAGCTGTTTCGAGGCTGGACTCGCATCTCCGCGGACGCTGAACTGCTCTCGCCAGTTCACCGTAGGCTGATGATCGATTCGATGGGTTGGGCCGGATCCACACCACACGGAGGCGTGGAAGCCCCACTGGTGGCGGTCAACGCCTATCAACTGGCGGACGAGGTGAAAAGAAACGCGACAAGCTGGCGGGACAAATTCCTCCTGATCGTGCAGCAAGGAGCGCCGCCCGCTGATCGCCTGGCTGCGCGGGCCAAGTTTGGCGACTTCCTCAGAGAGGCCTATCACGCCGGGGCGTTAGCAGTCATCGGCGGCCAGGGAGGATCGAGGGCTGCAGGCATGCACTTGACGCACACCGGGATGCTCGGAGTGGATGTTCAGTTTGACATTCCCGTGGTCAGCATGGCCGCCGAAGATCAAAGCCAACTCGAGCGCTATCTGGAGCGCGGCCAATCACCACGTTTGCACTTAGAGATTCAGAATGTATTCACGGACGGCCCGGTTTCGAGTGCGAATGTGGTAGGAGAGATCCGCGGCGGCGAAAATCCCGAGCAAATCGTCGTCGTCGGAGGCCACCTGGACTCTTGGGACCTTGCTTCAGGATCGACGGATAACGGCTGCGGGGTGGCGACCACTTTAGGTGCGGCGGAAGCCATCGTCAAATCTGGATTCCGGCCGCGGCGGACGATTCGCTTCGTGCTCTTTACCGGGGAAGAACAAGGAGACGATGGCTCGTTCAATTATGTTCGCGTGCACAAAGACGAAATGGCGAATCATCTCGCTGCCGTCATTTTGGATGATGGTCAGGGGCCGGTAACCGGATTCTCACTGGGCGGGCGGAACGACCTGATTGCCGGAGTGCAGAGATTCGCCAACTTGCTCACGTCGTTCGGCAATTTATCAGTGGACGATGATACGGTTTTCGACACTGATACGGGCCCCTTTATCCTTGCCGGCCTGCCCGGAATCGGCCTGAAACAGGACGCCACCCAGTACGAGTACACACACCATTCTCCGGTCGATATGTTCGATAAGGTTCAACCTGACATCCTTAATCGTGATTCGACGATCATGGCGCTGACGGCCTTCTGGATCGCCGATCGTCCAGACCGCCTCGCCGCTCCGTGGCCGCCAGAGAAGACCGCGCGCATGCTGGTCGAGAGACACGATGACCGGATGCTGAAGCTGTTTGGTGTTTGGCCCTTCGGTAACCTCGGCGACTAACGTGCTCACTGCATCGGGTTTCTTGCGAGAAACGGAGCAAGCGCTGGCAGATCACGGCCGAAGAGATAGCAAACAGAAAGTCTTCTGCAACGCGACCCTAATAATAATGATCGTTCTTGCGATGACGTTCCTCACAGCACAAGCGCAGCAACCGACTTCGCCATCCGCTGGGTTGCGCCAGTCGCTGGACGATGCCTGGTGGACGGGCCCCATGCTTGCACCGTCAGCCAACACTCTGCCGCAGGGGCACTTTCTCATCGAGCCTTATCTCTACGATGTGACTACCCAGGGCTTCTACAATTCGAGCGGCACGCGCGTCAGCGCTCCTCATGAGAACAGCTTCGGATCGCTCACCTACGCATTGTACGGAGTGGCGAACAAATTTACAGTCGGCATGATTCCGACCTTCGGCTACAACGAAGTCAGCGACAGCTCCGACAGCGCTGGAATCGGAGTGGGCGACCTCACGTTGCAAGCGCAATATCGGCTTCATCTTTTCCGAGAGAATAGTTGGATTCCGACCATGTCGATCGCTGTGCAAGAAACACTTCCTACGGGGAGGTATGATCAGCTTGGCAATCGCCCGAGCGACGGCTTCGGGGCCGGAGCTTTCACCACAACTCCGGCATTCTACTCACAAACATTTTTCTGGCTTCCGAACGGACGCATTCTGCGCATGCGCTTTAACGTCGCTCCGTCGTTCTCCCGGAGGGCGAGCATTCAGGACGTCAGCGTCTATGGGACGTCAGCGGGATTTCGCGGACAGGCCAGTCCTGGACCATCCGTCTTTGTCGACGCTGCGTGGGAATACAGCGTAACGAAGCACTGGGTCCTTGCGCTCGATGCAACCTATCGTCACCAGGAAAACACCCCCGTGACGGGTTACAACATTTCGGATCCTACTCAGCCGGTCCGGCTCAATTCTGGCTCCGCCGACGCTTTCGGTTTGGCTCCGGCAATTGAATACAACTGGAAAAGCAATATCGGAGTACTCGTTGGGGCGCGAGTGATCCCGGCCGGGCGCAATACTGCGTTGACAATCACACCGGCAATAGCAATCAACTTCGTTCACTGAGATGCTAGAGATATCTGGTTTTCACTTCGTTGGAAGAACCATGCCAAGGGACTTAGCACTGTTCATCCCGGCGTTACGATTGGGAGCGCAGGACTCGGAATGGGCCGGGTAGGATGTATCCAATTCCCATGGAGCGAACTCGCATTGAATCCGTCGACCTCTTGCGCGGGATCTTCATGATCCTCATGACCCTCGACCATACGCGCGATTTTCTTGGCGTGCCCGTAGTCAACCCCACCGATCTTTCTCAGACCTCCGCTGCTTTGTTTCTCACGCGGTGGATCACTATCTCTGTGCACCAGTCTTTTTTCTACTCTCGGGGACGGGGGCGCGTCTTTCCCTTCGACGACAATCCAGGCGCCATCTGTCGCTATTTCTCTTTAAGCGCGGCTCTGACTCATTTTTCTGGAACCGGTCGTGCTTCGTGTGGTGGCGTGGCAATTCAATTCCGACTACCGGTTTACTATCGTGTCATGCCCGATACGGGCGCGTACACTGGATGTTCGAGTCATGGATGTTCGAGTCACCAAGCATCAGGGACTTTCCGATCACTAAGCCGCCTGGATGGGGACTCAGCTTGGCATGGACGGACCTGGTCTGGTGCTTGGTTGTGGTCGCGCTTTATCCCGCATGCAGGTGGTTCGCTGATCTCAAGCAACGCCGACACCATGCCTGGCTGACGTACCTATGATTGCCTCTAACTGGGGCTGGATGGTGCCAACGGATGTAGATCGAAGGTCGAGGATCTGGATGAGACGAAAGCCAGAGATCGTGCCGAGCGCAGCCTACAGCACTTTGGTAGGTTCATCACATGGGGCAGTTTCCAATGACACAGAACGGCAATAAAACCCGATGCCAACTAGAGTGTTCGAATCTCAAGAAGTTTGCTGTAGCAGAGGAATGGTTCGAGGTCTATGAGATCACTAGCAATCTTTTCGCTTTTTGTGAAACCCGGCATTACGAAAACACCACGATCAGCTTAATCGTCGGACCGGAAAAGGCTGCCCTGATCGACACCGGTTGTGGAATTGGAAACTTGCGGAAGGCAGTGGCAGAGGTCACCGACAAACCCGTCGTAGTGGTCAACACCCACACGCATTTCGATCATCTCGGCGGCGATCGTCAATTTGATGAAATTGCCATGTTTGATCACCCGCTATCCCGCCGGGTAGCGGCAGAGGGAGCCTCCCATCAAATCATGGAGAGGGAAATTTCGGCGGACAACCTTGTAACGGGACCTTGGCCCCGGGATTTCGATCCGAGCGGTTTTGCTCTACCGCCGATTACGGTCAATCATTGGTTAAGGGATGGTGACCGGCTCGATGTTGGCGGCCGGGATCTCGAAGTGATTTACACACCTGGTGAGGCGGCAGACCATATTTGTCTTCTGAACAGAGTTGACCGGATACTTTTCTGCGGTGACATTTTGCTTCATGGTCCCGTGTGGACGCATTTAGAGGGCGGCAGTTTGGAAGACTTGCTTATGAGCTACAGGCGGCTGATGGATTATTTCGAGGAATTTGATCATCTCATGCCTGGCCACAACCAACCTTGGCTTGACAAGGGGCTGCTCCCCGAAACGATGGCTGGAGCTGAAAAGGTCTTGTGTGGTCGGGCTGAACCCGAGGACATCGTCGATCCTTGGCGAAGACGGTTGAAGCAGTATTCCTTTGGTCGATTCGCCATTACAACTCGTCCGTGATTCTCAGCATGCGTCACAATTTGGTCAAGCTTCCCGTTTCGCTTTGCTGGAGCAAGGGCCGCAAAAACAATATGTATTACGGCTAAGATGTCAGCCTTGAGCCCTCGCATTCATGACTCAGCCCCGGCATGAGGGCTTTCCCGCGCCCGCCCTACGAACGGTACGGTCCGTCCACCAAGTAGAAATTAAAGATGAGGAGGAAGGGCAACCATGTCCCGAGTATGTTCTGGAACATCTCGAACCTTTGCTCGGTGAGCATCGTTATAAGGAGGCTCGTACAGATGGTCAGTTCAGAATGGAACCTCCTCCGGCTGAGCACCAAGCGGCGCGGTGTCTAGCACCTGATCTTTCTTGGTGCGGTTCAGCTTGCGGATGGAATCCGCCTTGACCTGCCAAGTCTTGAGTGGCACGGTGGTCTTGTTCTTAGCCTTGCCGAGTTCCCTTCTGGTAAGTGCGGCTCATCAGCGTGCTTTCGACGTAGATGTGATCACCCTTGCGCAGCTTAGCAGCGGCCTACTCGCCGAGGCCGTTCCACGCGACGATTCGATGCCACTCCGTCTTGGAGTACAAGTTCTGTCGCAGATGTGCCAAGACCTCATGGGCGACGCTTGCGTCCTGTTTTGCTCTAGCCAAAATGAATGAACCCTGCAGGAACGACTGGATAAAATAGCAAAAACTTTCGGCGCTCCTATGAGAGCCTCTGGCCCGTAGAGCGCCTTGGCGGCTTCTCGCCCGGCTTTCTTCCGGCATCGCGAAGCCCAATTGACCGCTTATTAAGCACGGGGCTCCGGACAGACCGAAGTGTAGCCGCTCATTTTGGGGATTCTCTTCTAGCCGATCAGTGATTCTCTTTTGAAATCGATCACTGTTCTGCGGTACGCGGAGAATCCCACAAGCGGACGAAAGGCATCAGCTGAATGTTTTCACGGCATGATCGAGGGCTGGGAACGCCTTCTGGAGATCGCCGGCGACCATGACTGGTTTACATTCAACGCTCGCGTTTAGCGCCAGAAACCATGGCTCGACGATTTCGGCAAGTTGCGAAGCATCCTCCATGTTTACGATCAGGATAGCGGTCCGCTTTCCGCCATCTTGTAGGAAGTAGGCCGCTTCAGGCTTTTGCTCTTCCAGTATCAGTTGGATCGATTTGAACCGATCCTTTTTTGCCGCTGCGTTGCCAGCCTCGACTGGAATTGAGATCTTTAGAAAGAATCGCATCGCGTTGTCTCCTTTTTGAGGTCGTGCTAGTGTGGACACCGGCGTCTCTGGAACCTGGTCGTTTGCCAACAGATCAGTTCCCATCCTCGGGCCCGTTTGCTATTGATATAGACACTATGACTTCTAGAAACTGGGCGCGCGTTCAACAAGGTGGAATAAGAAAGTGACGCGATGACGATCCCAGGGATAGATGACCTGATCTCAAAAGCGCGGGCCGGGGACGGAAGTGCGTTCCGAGAGCTCACCGAGCCGCACCGCCGAGAGCTACAGGTACACTGCTACCGCATGTTAGGTTCCCTCCAGGATGCCGAGGACGCCCTACAAGAGACGCTGCTGGCCGCCTGGAGAGGCCTTGGCGAGTTCGAGGAACGCGCCTCGCTCCGCACGTGGCTCTATCGGATCGCCACCAACCGGTGCCTCAATGCGCGCCGCTCGGCCAGCCGACGACCCGCCAAGGAGTGGGACTTTCCCGGAGTTGTACCACCGGAGCCTACTCGGCTCGGCGAGGTTGTATGGCTGGAGCCTTTTCCCGACTCTCTTTTCGAGGGTGTGATCGACGTGCCGCTTGGCCCGGAGGCCCGCTACCAGCAGACCGAATCCATCTCCCTCGCCTTCGTGACCGCCCTTCAGGTTTTGCCGCCTCGCCAACTCGCCGTCCTCATTTTGCGCGACGTGCTCGGATTCCATGCGGACGAGGTGGCCGACATGCTGGACTCTACCGTCCAATCGGTCAACAGCGCGCTCAAGCGGGCGCGGGCGAGCATCGAGCGCCAGCGGCCGTCCGCAAATCGCGAACCGCCTCCCGTCGCTGGTTCGGCCTCCGAGAATGCGATGGTGGCGAAATTTGTCAGCGCGTGGGAGTCCGCCGATCTCGACGGGCTAGTGGCCCTTCTGACGGACAATGCCTTCCTCTCGATGCCACCGGTGCCCTTCGAATACGAGGGCCGAGACGCCGTGGCCCGCTTCTGCGCCTGGTTCTTCGACAAAGGCCCGAGGTTCGACCTCGTGCGGACGCGCGCCAACGGTCAGCCTGCGTTCGGAGTCTTCCTGCGCGCCTCCGACGGAACGCGGCACGGTGTCGGCCTCTATGTCATTGCCCTGACCGGCGACCGCATCAGCGCTCTGATCCGCTTCGAAAGCAGCGTATTCCCATGGTTTGGGCTACCGCCGTCCCTCCCGACCCGATAGCCGCTTTCCCGTAAAACCCATTTCTTTGCCGTCTAGCTGGAGAGGTCCGCGTTCGCTTCCATTCCTTCACCCCCTTGAAGGTGCCCAGGCACATAAGCTGCATTTTGTGCCATTGGTCATTTTGTGGCCGAGGACGCCAAACGGCGCGTGGTACCTGGTGGTGCTCGTGCCGAAGGGCACATAACGTGTGGTAGCCGAGGCCTGACAGAATATTCGCTGCTGTGAGAACGCATCGAGGCTGCAGACTGGGGCAAGCCTCAATTTTGAGTTGCCGCCATCCGGCAAGTAACGGGCCTTCAGATCACACGCACAACCGCCAACGTCGCATCATCGGTTTGGTGTTCCTTGGCGAAGTCGTCCATCGAGTTGAAGATCAAGTCAACGAGATCGCCGGCAGTCTGAGAGCGTGGCGTTCCGCAGACGGCTGCTTTCAATAAGCCCTTAACTCCCCATTCCTCCCCGTTCTGATTTGTCGCTTCAACGATTCCGTCTGTGTAGGCGATGACCAAGTCTCTAGCCTCAAGCTCGACGATTTTCTCCTCATATATCGAATCCGGGAACATCCCAACCGGAGCGCCGCTGGACTCGAGCCATTCCAGCGAGCCATCGCGTCGCAGGACCGCGGGTGGATTGTGTCCTGCATTGATATACCGGAGCGTTCGTTTCGCGTTGTCGAAGACACCGTAAAACAAGGTCGCGTACCGGTTCGTCAGCGAGGAAGAGCATGCCTGGTGATTCACTGCCTTGAGCAGCGCGGTCAGGTCATCCCCCGTAAATAAAGCGGCCGTTCGAAGGGAGGACTGTACATTAGCGATCATGAGCGCCGCAGCCAAGCTTTTGCCAGACGCATCTCCAACGACCAACGCAAGACGATCCTCTGGCAGGCGGATAAAGTCATAGCAGTCCCCGCCCAGGGCTCGAACTTGACGGCAACGCGCGCTATAGTCTACGCAGTCGCTAGTTAGCCGCTGTGCTTGCATGAACCTTTGTTGGACGTCGCACGCCAGCACCCAGTCCTGGCTTACGTCCACCACCATTTCTCCGGCTGTCATTTTCTTGCCTCCACTCGTATGTCGGTACTGGACGCGGAAAATCGACAAATTGGGCCTGATTTGTGCTTTGAAAAGATTTTTCTGGAGTGATGTAGAGAAATCCGCGGCGGCTCCGACTACCCGATGAAGACGCAGACTTGGGTCTGGCAAGTGCTCGAAAGAAGGAGGGGGGCCATGAGCAACGGGGTATCTCGTCGCCAATTCATCGCATCCGTGTTTGAGGCAGTTGCGCTCGCGGCTCTACCGGTTCGTTCGATAGCAGATGCCAAGATCGCGAAAACGGGAGGAGATGAAATGACAACCTTGACACCCTATCTTTTGCTCGACGGAAACTGCCGTGAGGCAATGGAGTTCTACAAAGTCTGTTTTGGCGGAGAACTGATTGTCACCAAGGTGAAAGACTCTCCGGCCAAGGATCACATGCCCGCATTCCAACACGAAAAGGTCCTCAATGCCCGCCTCAGAAGCAGCAATGTGGACATTTCGGCGTCGGACTGGCTTCGGCTCGACCGCACACGCGTATGCGGTAATACCGCGTGCTTATATCTCAGTGGAGGAACGTGTGAAGAGTTGAAACTTCTATTTGACAAACTCTCTGAGGGTGCAGACGTCATCGATCCGCTGAGCCAACAGTTTTTCGGTACCTACGGGGCGCTCACCGACAAATTTGGCGTCCGATGGATGTTCCACTCAAGCAAGAAGACTTAGAGAACTGAAACCAGCTGAGTACACAAGAACAGGAGCGAACGAAAATGAAATACATTTTGCTGATGTCGGGCACGAGGGCAGGCGTTGAAGGGTATCACGCCTGGTCGAAACAGGATATCGAGGCGCACATGGCGGCTCTGCAGCGCATCAACAAGGAGCTCACCGCATCAGGAGAGTTTTTCGCCACACAGGGCTTGGCCGAACCAAGTGAAGCCAAGGTCGTACGTGGCGAGAAAAACGGCGTGCCCGTCACCGACGGCATTTTCCCCGAGTCGAAGGAGTTTCTCTTGGGCTACTGGATCGTCGACGTTGCTAGCGTCGAGCGCGCTTATGCCATAGCAGGACAGATTTCCGCAGCTCCCGGACCCGGAGGCAAACCCACAAACATGCCGATCGAAGTTCGGCAGTTTAGCAAGCCATGAACTCAAGTCCAAATAGACAGAATGTCGGGAACGCTAGCCTGTTCCGCCGGGTGCGATGGCGCGAGAGTAGCTTCGAACTCGATAGGAGAAGAGATATGAAATACATTTTGATGATGACCGGCAAGAAGTCCGACTTCGAAGGATATGCGAGGTGGTCGAAGGAGGATATTCAGGCGAATGTGAGTTTCATGCGCGCATTCAGCAAAGAACTGAAAGATTCAGGTGTATTCGTTTCGACCGAGGGCCTGGGATGGCCCAGTGAGGCCAAGCTCGTCAGGGCCGGAAAAAACGGAGAACCGATCATCGACGGCGTATTTCCGGAATCGAAGGAGTTTCTCGCCGGATACTGGATCATCGACGTGGAGAGCGCGGAGCAGGCTTATAAGGCTGCCGCGCAGGCCTCACAAGCGCCGGGTCCTGGCGGAAAACCCGCAAGCATGCCCATCGAAGTGCGGCCCGTTCTGAGTGGCCATGCGGATTTGGGCCTCTGAACACCGCCGTCGAAAGAGACCGAGATGGCAGACCATCAACACGACGCTTCGATCGAGCATCTGCTGCGTGAACTTGCGCCGCAGGTGCTCGGCGCCGTCGCTCGCCGCTTCCTTGACTTCTCCTCGGCCGAAGACGCCGTGCAGGAGGCTATGATCGCCGCTTTCACGCAATGGCCGCAGGAGGGCGTTCCCGATAACCCTCGCGGCTGGCTGATTCAGGTGGCGTGCCGCCGCATGACGGACCAGATGCGCAGCGAAATTGCCCGCCGCGAGAGAGAAACGGCAGTGGCCGCGGAAACGGAAAACTTGGCATTCCTCCTCGAGATCGAGGCCGACATGGATCCAGACGACACCCTGATTTTGTTGTTCATGTGCTGCCATTCCGCCCTCACTCCGTCCTCGGCAATCGCCCTGACGTTGCGGGCGGTCGGCGGTTTAACCACGGCTGAAATTGCGAATGCCTTTCTCGTTCCAGAGGCCACGATGGCGCAAAGGATCAGCCGCGCGAAGCAATCCATCAAAGCTTCGGGCGTACCGTTTCGTCTGCCTTCTCCGCGCGAGCGAAGTGAACGTCTGCCGGCAGTTCTGCATGTACTCTATCTGATCTTCAGCGAGGGATATGCCAGCAGCATAGGGTCGCATCTGCAACGACTCGACTTGGCGCGCGAAGCGATCCGCTTGACGCGTAACACCAAAACGTTACTCGCCGATAATTCCGAGGTCGCAGGACTTCTGGCGCTGATGCTTTTAACCGACGCTCGGCGTGCAGCCCGAACCGGGCCGGATGAAGAAATCATCCCGTTAGATAAACAAGATCGAACTTTATGGGATCGCGCGGAGATCTCCGAAGGAATTGAGCTTCTCACTGCCGCGCTGTCGAAAGCATCAGTGGGCTTGTATCAGCTTCAGGCAGCGATTGCCGCTGTTCACGACGAAGCTGAGAAAGTAGAGGACACCGACTGGCCACAAATCCTGGCTTTGTATGAGTTGCTGAAACGAGTCGCCCCCAGTCCCATGGTCACTCTCAATCATGCAATCGCAGCCGCTATGGTGCAGGGCCCTGCCAAAGGTCTAGAACTGCTCAGGGCTCTCGACAGCGATCCGCGTATTGCCGGTCACTATCGTCTCGACGCGGTTCGTGCCCATTTGCTGGAAAAGACGGGAGATTATGAAGCTGCGATCAAACACTACCGAATTGCGGCTGCGCGGACGACGAGCATCCCGGAACGGAATTACCTTATGACGCAAGCAGCGCACTTGGCCGGCGATTAACCCCCGCGAGTGGTCGGCGATCCGAGGGTTGAGTTTCTGCAAACGAGTTGTCGGACAAGTCGAGCGAAATTTCAATCTGTCCGCAGCTGAAGTGCAGACTATTTCACATAACGGGTGTGGTTGAGCGGATCATGGACCTCCATCGGAGATTTCCGAACGGAGGTTTTGCATGCTCGAAAACTACTACGTTAAGCCTTCAACCCTCGACAGAATCCGTGCTAGTTGGCTGGCCCCGCAAATCGAGAACTACCTCGAATGGCTGGAAACACATGGGTACTCGCGCCTCGTTGTGTATCGCCGGTTGCCGCTGCTTTTTCACTTTGCCGAGTTTGCACAGAAGAAGGGCTGCAGAGATATTGCTTCTTGCAAGGCCCATACAAAGGAGTTCGTGTCGCTGTGGTTGGAGCAACACGGAGCCCATGCAAAAACGGCCGTCGCTTTGCGCAAGCATGCGATAGACGCTGAGTGTGGTGTGCGGCAAATGCTGATCTGGCCTGCAAGGAACCCGTAACGCGCAATCGCCACCGCCGGTCATATCCGTTCGAATCGGCTGTTCCGGGGTTTGCTGAGTATTTGCGAAGAGAGCGCGGATTTAAGGAAATCACCATTCGCAATTACCGTCGCCACCTGAGCGAGTTTGCAGAGTACCTCACCCGAGTCGGCGTCACTTCGTTCAGCGAGTTGTCACCGGCACTTTTGGCGGCTTTCGTTATCGAGCGTACGCCGAAAATGGGTCCCCGCACCCGTCGTGATCTGTGCGGTCACCGCCCACGGGAGTATCCTGCTCTTCACGTACATCGAGCGCTCTGTCTTGCACCATCCGGAACAATTTTTTGGCGCATCGAGGTTGATCGCGAGGGTCCGATCTTACGGCGAGCCATGGACATTTGGATTCGATCCTGCGGAAGTCGAAGCGTATCTCGCGGCGCGAGGTTTCGCATTGCTCAAAGATGTCAGTGTGGCAGATGTGTGGCAACGTACTGGCCGATCCGGTCCGGGAACGCGAGGATATGAGTTTTACAGGCTCGTCTCCGCCCGAGTGGGGAGTTAACAGGGGGTTCCGCCCAGAATCGGCTCCGAACTTGGCCGACTTCCGGTCGATCATGTGTAGGGCAGCGTTTACTGAGGCAGTACCCGGAGAACCTCCGTTTTCCTGTGCGCCGATCTTGGCATCACGCCGGAGATCAGGGGCGACCACGCCGCCTATCTCGGACACTGGCTCAACGTGCTGAAGGAAGATAAACGCGCGCGATTTTTTGGCGCAGCCGCCCACGCGCAACGCGCCACGGATTACGGATCGCGAAACTCGCGGTGAGCGGTCCTCGTGAGACTACGCTGGGTTCCTTTGGTGTAGCTCTCATCTCCCGCACGGAATCCTCAACGCCGGAGACGGCTGCGGGCATCCAGACTGCGGCCACACTCCTCCCCCGAGCCCTTAACAATGGGGTCGCCTCGGCTTAGGCTGTGGCCGCACGTACGACGTGACCACCCTTTTCTGAATAAGTGGGCCTATTGGGGAAATAGCGACCAACGATCTGAGCCGGCCTCAAATCCTCGACTTCCCGAAATCCAACATTCAGCAGCTTAGCCCGCAATTCTTCGGCTTCGAAGTGCGTCACCCACGGTTCTCCAAGCTTTTCTACGCGAACCGCGCGCATGTCATGCGATGACCGCGATTCCGGTGATAGCGAATCGGGAGGATCGCTGTAGTCGAATACAACTTCGGCGCCGTTCGGCAGCGCTGCGATGAAGCCAAGCGTCGACCAAATAGCTTCCTTGGTGAGGTAAGGCACCACGCCCAGCCAAGTGAAGAACGTCCGTTGCGATGGATCAAAACCGGCGGCTGTGAGTCCTTCCGATAGGGTATCCCGCTCAAAATCGATGGGAGCGAATGCCTGCCAGCTTGGTATCGGTATAGACGCCTCGTTGAGCCGATGGCGTTTCCAGGCTTGGGTTGCCGGATGATCCACTTCGAAAATGCGCAGTCGCTCGCCAAATGGGCTGCGGTAGGCATATGTGTCGAGGCCAGCTCCCAGCACAACTAATTGGTGTGCGCCGCGTTCCACCGCGGCTGCCAACGCATCTTCGGCAAATCGCGACCTCATGGCGATGAATAGTCGCATTCGCCGGCTGAGTGGATCTTCTTCAGCCTTACGTCGGACGGTTTCCTGATCCTCGCCCAGGATTCTCAACGCGAGCGGATCGGTAAAGACGCGTCCGCCTTCGAGGAGCTGGTGAGCTGCGCGATGCGTAGCGGCGGCGAATGCGGTCCGGCTGGGTTGACCCTGCTCCATCGCTCCAAGTTAACAAAACCCGGTTGGTCTTAACAGGATCAAATCGCCGATTCGCCAAAGCCGCGAAGTGGATGACTTCGCGGTTACCGTCGGGGTCAACGGCAAAGATTGCTCGTGCTCCCCAGTCAGCGAGCCACAGGCGATCACAATGCCAAACGCGGCGACTCGCCGAAGGCGAGGCCGGTTAATAGGGTTTTTACTTCGCTTTTCAGTGCTGCGGGCGACATGATTCGTTCTCCTGTCAATTCGCGATTAGCAAGCAGCGGCAAGCGCCAAATCGTCCTTGCTCTTAAAGTGATCGAAGAAACTGCCCTTGGTCACGCCGGCTTTGTGGCACATGTCCCGTTGTGTCGAAGCCTGGGATGAAGGGTTTCAGTCCGCAGGACGCCCCAAAAGCGATGCTAGCCGCCAGCGACCGTAGGCGACAAACGTCGCAAGGATGCCCGTCGCCAACGGGAAAGCGGCCATGGCGACACCGTGGGGTATTGAGAGCACGGTCGCTCCGATCATGATAATCACGAGTCCGGAGGCAGCCAACGGTGTCAGGCCGGGCTTGATTTTCAGTAGCCCAGGAAGAACGAGACCGAACGCGCCCAGTAATTCGCACACGCCAATAAAGTGTATGAATGAGCCGTTGGCGAGCGCCGCAGGCATACTCTGGGTCATTTGGTCCACCGGCATGACGAACTTCGACCCTCCCGCGAACAAGAACAGCAGCGCGAGCAAGATCTGAATCGTCCACAGAGTCTTTTTCATAAGCAGTTCTCCCATATACCGACAAGTAACGTCCGTATGCGAGTCCCGCGCGGACGCGCATACGAACAGACGCCTAAACAGCAAAATCCACCGGCTCAAACTCGGGGCGAATTTCGATCTCAGAGTCCACTAGCATCGGATTCGGGCAGCGCTTAAGCCATTCAACGGCTTCATCCATCGACTTGACCTCCCACATCCAGTAGCCAGCGACCTGCTCCTCCGTCGGGGCGAACGGGCCATCAATTACTGTACGCTGCGCGCCAGAGAACCGGACCCGTTTGCCTTGGGGCGTCGGTTTCAAGCCGCCACCACCCTTCATGATGCCCGCCTTGAGGAGTTCCTCGTTGTACTTCCCCATTGCGGCTATCAATTCCGGGCCCGGCATAGCGCCCTTCTCGCTGTCGGTGCTCGCCTTAACGAATATCATGCACTTCATGTTCATTTCCCCTTTCGATTTGTCTGACGTGGTTGATTGAATAGAGCCTCGAGATAACGCCGCAGATGCGCCAAGCTCTCGCGAACGACATCCGGGTTTTGCTTGGCCTTAGCAAGGATGAAGCCGCCCTGCAGAACGGCCTGAATGAAATAGCCCACGCTTTCCGCGCTCCACCGTGCCTTCGGTGCGTAGAGCTTTTTGGCGGCTTCAACATCGCGCGTGAGCTCCGCGATGTGCGACGACATGCCTTGATCGCAAGCAGCGCGAATGTCCGGGTGCGTTGCATAGGTCTCTTGAACCAGCGTTCCGAGCAGGCAGGTGCAATCGGGCAAGTCACCTTGCAGAATTTCTCCGCGAAGATCGACGTACCCGAACAACCGTTGCAGCGGGTCTTGCAGTTTGCGGTACGGTGCCGCCGCGAAAAAACCTTCCGTCATCGTTGCCCAATACGATGCGGCGGCGATCGCCAGTTCGTCCTTACTTTTGAAGTGATGGAAGAAGCTGCCCTTCGTTACCTCTGCCTTGTGGCAAATGTCATCAATCGTCGTCGCCGCGTAGCCCTTGGCCCGGATGACGTGCAGTGCCGCGTCAAGCAACTTGGTTTTCGATTCGTGCTGTATTTGCGATGTCATGTCGTTGCCATACCAACTAGACGGTATGCTACCCACTAGTTGGTATTCTGTCAAAGCAAAATTGCGCGCGTAACAATGGAGGCGAGGCTGTCTCGGACGTAACCGACAATGCTCGTGGTGGAGCTTCTTTTTGCGCCGGTCTCTGGGCGAAAGCTGCCGCTGCGGCGAAAAAGACTGGCTGCCGCCATGCTCGGAAGGCATCGATAGGCCACGCTGCCGGTTCGTCGCGTAAGGCGCATGAAACGTCAAATGTGGATGTTCACCGACCAACTGTCCTGATTGATCCATCACTCGATTACAGGGTGAGAGCATGTAGGCCATTCCGAAATTCTGGTTTGGCTGAAGTTCGCCCCCGCGACAACGTTGACCGATTTCTGCGTCCACCGCTGCATCGTTCAGTTTTTTCTCCCGTAACTGTTGTTCGACGAATTCTCTCGCAACAAGCGTATGCGTTTTCTGTTCGTCCTTATAGCGGATGGGCTCGATTTCACCGGGTGCTGTTCGGGCCACGAAGCATGTGAACGCGTTACTGCCCTGGCGCTCCAGCACACATCCCCCTCTATGCAAGAGAAAGATGGAGGCTGCCTTAGCGATAGCTGGCGGAGCAGCGCTTTCAGCCAGCGCAATTTCGCTTTCCGGAGGCATTAACGAGGGCAAGGATCTCTGTTCACATAACGTCTGAGTGCGACCGGCTGACCGATCGGTCTCGTCCGCGCGAGATCGAACGATTCGCAGGAAAATTCTCTAGAAACCGTCTCAGCAATGGCTGCGGCCCGCTTTCATTGCTGGGAGCTCTCAAGCACCGGCAACGAGGATTGGCCGAAAACGTAGCGCCAGCCCGCCGAAGTGCGAACATAGGTGTCGCTGAACCAGACTGTTTTGTCAAACGGTTTTCCGTCGTCAGTTCCTTTTTCCTTGAGCAGGGCGGTAACCACGGCAGTTTCGCCCCAAATGCGAACCGTCTTTTTTGTATCGTCCTGGCGGTCGTAGTGCACGCGTCCACTTCGCGATTCCTCAAGCAAGTCGGCTTTGGTATAGGTTTTTCCAGAGCCGGTCACCAGAATAAAATCGTCGGCGAGAATGCGGTCCATTGTGGCAGCATCATTTTCTTTGACGGCCGCCTGGTACTGGGTGTCGAGCGCGGCAACAATCTCTTTGTCGTCGGCCGCAGACAAGGGCGCTGCATTCTTCGAGCTTGCCCTTGGGCGGAAGACCAGATCGAACCATGGTTTCCAAGTTTTCCCGTCATCGTTTGATGTGGCGGCGGTCTCGCGAACTTCTCCATTCATGGGCTTCCACCAGCCGCGTACGAGGGCGTGCTTTGTGTGATCTTCCCCGGTCAAAATCATCACGCCAGCATCCATTTTTCCTTCGATCTGAAGCAACTCGCCCCGGTTGGTCACCCAGGTCTGGTGCCAAACATCTCGGGCAACGTCGTGGATTGTGAAACTCTGACCTTTGTGTCCATCGGTGCCTTGGTAATCCTCGCGTAAGACGCAACCGTCGAGAATGAGGTCGACTTTGGCGTGGGCGACCTGAATTGGGCTGCCCACATCAAACACGTCCCAATCTCCCGCCCAGAAATCAAACTGCCGATAGGATGGCACGCTGCAATGAGTCGCGGCAGAGGGCTCTTCCGCAAAGGCGCGATTCAGCAGGCTGTTTCCTGCCAGTAGGACGGCCACGACAACGATGGAGATCCTCAAGTTCTCAATCGACTCATATCGATGTCCTCTCCTCTGGATCATGATGGAAACTGAACAACCGCGTATCGACCAGCCTTTAACTCGAACGGTGCGACGTTCTGGATACCGCAGCAATCTCTTCGGGCGGACCATAACCGCGGCTATGACCTTGACCAGAGACCACGTACATCTTTAGCTCGTTACAGCACCATCTGCTGGGGATGGCCGGCCTGGCGCAGGAACAACACAGAGTCCATTCTTCCGAGGAACTGGCTCCAAGCGGAAGCAGGTAGGAACCATTTCGGTATGGACTGAAGCCAATCAAGTATCGAGTCAGGCACTTCGGGCACTCGACACAATGACGAAAACGAGGTGTCATACAAACATCAACCGAGGACGTGTCAGATTAACGAACATATTCCAGGAGAAGACGAGGGGCGGGATTTCGCCCACCCCCCGCTTGGCGCCTTCCGCCCCCTCATCGTTATCGGAAGGTTTCCATGGCTATTTTGTGACTGCACCCCCCAGCATCATGCGGACGAGGGCTGGAAGCTGCTTTCGCATACTTTCGCTGAGGACCACTGGACTTGGGTTGGCTTCCGTTTTAGCCTTGGCCGCGTCTGGATTGCCGCTGCCGTCGAACACTGGAACCGCGAGGAAACCCACGGTTTGGTTCGTGGCTGTGTCGATTGCGCTTCCGGCAATCTCGCCGGCATCGTTGATTCCCTGAGCCAGCGTCAGATAAAGGGACGTGGGCTGAATGACAAGCGTATTTAGGTCGATCAACGTATTGTTTTGCCAGATCGTCGCGCGCGAAGTGTTGGCGTTTGTATTGAACGAGTTTCCGACGACCTGGCCTTTCTCGTTGATATCGAAGGCGGCGTTGTTCGTGTCTGTGCCGTAAGGTGGGATCGCCTGCATTTTATTGGTGGGCGTCCAGATGAAGGCGCCCGGATTTTCCGGGGCATTTTCGTCGCCGGAAAGATTTCCGAAACCGACGACTGTACCTTGGTTATTGATGGCGAAAGGAGTGTTCCAGGCCAGGCCTCCGATATTTCCCAGATCGGTGGGTTTTCCATTTTCCCAGAGCAATGCGTGTTCCGCGCTCGCTCCTCCGACCGCATTCGAACAAAGTCCAGAGATCCCGACGACCTGACCCTTGTCGTTGATCGCTGTCGCAGCCGAATCTGGGTCGGGAGTGAGCGGGGGAAGTTGCGTCATCTGGTTCAGGCGGGGTCCCCAAATGGCAGCCTCAAATTGAAGGAATTGGTTGTAGGGAGGTTTATTGTTACAGGTCGGATCGTGAAACCCGTTTTCCGCCCATCCGACCACTTGGCCCTTGTTATTGACCCCGGCGGCATAACTGTCAAGCCCACCAGGAAAGGGCGGAAGCGCGGTCATCACGCCGTCTTGCCACGCGAAGCCGCTACACTCGTAGCCATCGGGGCCAAAGAAAAAGGCCGAGCAGCTCCAAGCCTCGCCTAACGGATTTTGTGCCGCAGTTTCGGCAATGCCGACAATCTCGCCCTTGGTGCTATGGTTTGACCAAGAGATGTTGCTGTTTGGGCCACCTAGAGTACCGAGATCCATCGGAACCCCGACCCACAGTACAGCGTGCACACTGGTATTGCTCGCCAGATTGTCGCCGCCAGAAATCCAGCCCAAGTTGTTAATCCCGACGGGCTCCGGAACGCCGCCGAACGGCGCCGTGCCCAGATTGAATACGTAATACTTGGGCGGCTGTTTGTTGCCCTGCGCCTGAACAATTTGAACTGGGAGAATTAGCGCTGCGAACAGGGCCATCGCGGTGATGTACGTCAACTTCTGGGAATGCATATTTCCTCCATTAGGGTCTGCTTCTGAAATCCGAAGAACTGAACTGCCGGTTCGCGCTTTTTGACGAGTTGCCGTCTCGCCCCCGCGGCGAAGAAGCACGAACCCCGCAGCGCAACTCCGACATTACCGCTACTGGTGTGGAAATATTGGACGGTTGCGGACATCGCTCTCTGAGAGTGGACGTTTGCGGACGTTGCTGTCGTCCGGCCCATACGGTACCGTATTGACGCAACGTGAACTCTCGTTCTACCATACGCGGCAGTATGGACAAAGATTTGAACAGAGACGACTGGCTGAAGGCGGCGCGCTTGGCGCTGTTGACAGGTGGGGTGGAAGCTGTACGCGTAGAGAAGCTGGCGCGGAACCTAAGCGTGACCAAAGGGAGCTTCTACTGGCACTTCAAGGACCGCGAAGAACTTCTCGACCTTCTTTTGCGCGAGTGGGAAGAAGAATTGCTGAAAGACATCATTCCGCGGTTAAAGGGCCGACGAGGCCGGGAGACGCTGCGCCTTCTGTTGCAGCTGATGGTGAAGCGGGTGCCGCTGGGCGAGGAAGGAATCTTGCCATCAGATGCAGCGATGTTCACCTGGGCTTCGGTATCTCCGGTGGTGGCGCAGCGGGTTAACCAGGCCGAGAGGAAAAGGATCCACCTGCTGAAGACCATCATCGGCCGTTCCCCTCATGTAGAACTTTTGTACCTTGTATGGGTTGGATTCGTTGCGAGAGGACAGCGAGATCCGCATTCGCGCAAGCGATTTCCACACATCGCACGCATGATGCTGGACTTGTTTCCGCCACGGAAGCCAAGACGAGACAAACGGGTGAGAACGAAGCCTTGACGCAAAGGAAACCAACATATATGCGGCGATGGGTGAAGCGGGTGGGTTTTGGTATTGCGGGCCTCGGGCTTGCGGCGGCGGCTTTCGTCGGTGTCGCAACGTTGCGAACGAAACTATCGGGCGAGCAGGTGACCCCGGCAGGCATTCGGCAATCAAGTTCGCAGTATTTGAAGATGCGCGATGGTGTCGAGATTGCTGTGACCATCGACTTACCTCCGGATTTGAAGCCGGGTGATCGGGTTCCGGTGCTGATGAGAACCACGCGCTACTGGCGTGAAGCGCAGATCGGATGGACTCTGAGAACGCTCGTGGCGTTGCATCGGGCTAGCCTTCCCGACGAAGTGGAAGGAAAGAAGGTGGCATATTTCAATCAACGGCACTTCGCGGTGTTGGCGGTGGATGCGCGTGGCAGCGGAGCGTCCGGCGGAAAACGAGCTATGGAGTGGTCTCCAGCCGAGGTAACTGACATGGGCGAGGTCGCAGCTTGGGCTGCGAGGCAGCCTTGGTCGAACGGCCGTGTGGGCACGCTCGGAATTTCCTACGATGGCAATGCGGCGGAGCTTGCGGCAGCTGCGAATCAACCTGCGGTCCGCGCCGTCATGCCCCTCTACGACAATTTCGATGTTTTGTGGGCAATTCAGGCCGGAGGTGTAGCGCAGCGCGGGCAAATACAAGAATGGAGCGATACCGTCGCGGCACTCGACCGCGACGACGTGTGCGGGGCGCAAGAAGACAAGGGATGGAATTGCTGGAAAGACCGGCTGATGACTCCGGGCGTTCGCCCCGTAGATGCGGACCCACACGGAAGACATCTGGCGGAGTTGGTACGTCAGCATCACAACGTGAATGTGGCTGAAGCAGTCGCCGAGGTTGAGTTCCGCGACGACCCTTTGGGCGCGTTCAATCTTCGGGACATCAGTCCTTCGGGACTGCGCGCGCGAATTGAAGCCTCGAAGGTGCCCATGATGGTTTGGTGCGGATGGCTCGACGGAGGAGGCGGGGAAGATGCGCTGACTCGCTACAAGAACTTTTCGAATCCGCAAGTCGTGATCATCGGTCCCTTGTCGCACGGCGGCGACTTCAATGTGGATCCGTTCGCATCGAACCACACACCCCCGGTTCCATCAACCGAAGAGCAATTTAAGATGGAAGCCGATTTCTTCGATCGGGTGCTGCGGAACGATACGCCCGAGCCAATTGAATCTTTGATTCAGTACTACACGATGGGCGAAGGGCAGTGGCACACGACGAAAACTTGGCCACCGGCAGGACTCTCGGTTGAGCGCTTGTACTTTGGGGAGCACAACACATTGAACGCGGCGGCGCCCTCGGCAACCATCGCCAGCGACGCCTACAGGGTGGACTTCACGGCTGCGACCGGCAACCAGAGCATCTGGGCCACTGGATTCGGCGGAGGCGATGTCGTGTATCCAGATCGGGCAGAAGCAGACAACAAACTGCTCGTCTACACGAGCGAACCTCTTGATGCCGATCTCGAGATCACTGGTACGCCTGTCCTTACGGTCGAAATGTCCTCAACCACCAGCGACGGGGCGATTCATGCGTATCTGGAAGACATCTCGCCGGAAGGCCGGGTGACTTATGTAGATGAGGGAATTCTACGGATGATTGATCGGAAAGAAGTCGACCCGAAGAGTCTACCTTACGAGCCCTTAGGGCCGGCTCACAGTTTCCTCCGAAAAGACGCGCAACCGTTGATACCGGGCGAGGCCGCGAGAATTCGTTTTGCACTGTATCCCACATCGGTGCTGCTGAGAAAGGGGCACCGGATTCGAGTCGCTCTGGCAGGCGCGGACGCGAGTGTTTTTCAGCGGTACCCTAAAGACGGAACTCCTATGTGGACTCTCTATCGCGAGGCACGGAAGGCGTCGTTTATTGATTTGCCGGTGAGGCGTAACCGCGAGACGTCACAATGACGAGCCGTGGAATTTGACTTTCACTGGAAAAGCAGTTGTATTCATGTCGCCTCTTGGAAGCGCACCTGCGCCTCATCGTCGGCCTTCCGAGGAGGGGCGTCACAGCGCAGTCCGGATACGTCCAGGTTTTGGGTCGCAGCCGCGTTATCATCAGCGTCAGCCAAATATGGAACTGGATTGGCAGGTCTGTTCGCGAGCCCGGTTGACGCGTGACGCGCGCTTCGATGGCAAATTTTTTATTGGCGTGTTCACCAGTGGAGTCTATTGCCGGTCGATTTGCCCGGCACCGCACGCGAAGGAGAAGAACGTTCGCTACTTTCCAACCGCCGCAGCGGCAGCCGAGGCGGGCTTTCGCCCCTGTCTGCGTTGCCGGCCGGAATGTTCGCCCGGCACTCCGGCTTGGCTGGGAACTCCGAGTACCGTCTCCCGTGCCTTGCGCCTGATCAGTGAGAGTGGGTTGGAAGAGGGCGGAGTGGAAGCGCTCGCAGGACGTGTCGGGATTGGCTCGCGTCATCTTCGTCGTCTGTTTCTTCAACACCTGGGCGCGACGCCAAGCGCGGTGGCCAAGACGCGCCAAATGCATTTTGCCAAGAACCTCATCGACGAAACCAATTTGCGGATGAGTGACGTTGCCCTAGCTTCTGGTTTCGGGTGCGTGCGAAGATTTAACGCCGGAATCCTCAAGGTCTACCATCGAACTCCGACTCAAATTCGGCGATTGGCGCGACAAAGGACGCTACAACCGGAAAATCACTATCTTTTCCGTCTTCGTTTCCGCCCGCCTTTCGATTGGCAGGGGATGTTGGCGTTCTTAGCTCCTCGGGCAACACCCGGCGTGGAAGAAGTGGTCAGCGGCGTTTACCGTCGCACCATTTCCTGGGACGGAACGGATGGCTGTTTTGAGGTCTCTCTTGATGAGGGAAGCAATGTACTGGTGGTGCGCCTGCAGTTTGGCGATCCCCGCTCGCTTTTCTTCATTACAGAGCGCATCCGCGCCATGTTTGATCTAAATGCCGATTGGGCGGCAATCGTCCAACATCTTAGAGCCGACCCCGTGTTAGTCACACAGGTTGATTCTGCTCCGGGACTTCGCGTGCCGGGTTGTTGGAATGGTTTTGAACTCGCAACGCGTGCCATTCTCGGTCAGCAAATCACGGTCAAGGGCGCCACTGTGCTGGCAGGTCGATTAGTGAACAACTTTGGGAAGCCGTTCACCGCAGGCGATGGCCTCACCCATCTTTTTCCCACACCTGCTGTGCTGGCCGACGCGAAACTTACCCGGATCGGTCTCACCGGAGCTCGAGCCGAGACTATCCGGGCTCTCGCTCGGGCCGTGCGTGATGGACGAATCAGTTTCGAGGGTGTGGTGGATTTCGAAACTTTGTTGAATCGGTTGTGTGAGATTCCGGGCATTGGGCAGTGGACGGCGCAGTACGTGGCTATGCGAGCGCTCGGGGAGCCCGACGCCTTTCCCTCCGGCGATGTGGGTCTCTTGCGCGCCATGGGGCTTGGCAACTCCCGCGAACTGGAGCACCATGCCGAAGCCTGGAGGCCATGGCGTGCATACGCGGCGATGTATCTCTGGAGAATGGCGAGCCAGTCTACCGAGCCTGGGAATACAGGGCCTTCCCGTACCCAAGAGACTATAGGGCGACCCATACCTGACCGGCGCATTCCCTTGTTCGTATGACCGTCCGAAATGGCAAGAAAAGTGATTAAGAGCGCGGCTCCAACCAATATATTCAGACCGAGCCACGATTAGGGTGCTACGACCTCTGGGTTCAAGGCTAGGCCCGCGATAACGCAATGCTGGCCACATAGCAGGCCAAGGAAATGCTGACTCCTGTGAGAGGCCAACTAAAAAAATAAACCTTGCAGAGCACAACAAGACCACCAAGCATTGCCAGCCCGACAACGAGCAGGAACGGTGACCGGAAGAGGAGTTGGCCGTGAGCTAATGCGAGATAACCGAAAACCAAGCCGAACAAAATAAGTCCCATGCTGTGGCTGGCATTGAAGCCCACCCAACATCGCCACATGGTTGTTTCGTTCGTCATAACAGGTGAACTCTGGCTCATGCTGATTTGCAGTGCGGGGTCGCGGGGCGTGAGGCCTGGGCCCCAGAACGTAGAAACAAGGTGAAGGACTCCAAGCGTAAAGACAATGCTCGCACTAAGAACCATGAGAATTCTTGCGGCCAAGATGCCCTCCTTATTTTGCGCGCCTAGCGGTCGCACTGCACCTTCTCTTACTTCCCTGCGGCGTTCACTTCGTTGACGTAGCCAAAAGACTGGACGAACACGTCCGTGTTATGCGCGAAGCGGAGGCCATAATAGCCATTTGTCGATTTCAGTTTGCCGGAGCCTACGAGGGTAGCTTTGTCGTAGCTTGCGACATTCGAGCCGTTGATGGAGCACACCACCTTATCCCCTCTTGCCGAGAGCGAGATGTCCTGAGTCACCGGTTGGCCGCGCCCGGTTGCTTTATGAATCGCGGCGTTGCTCCCACCCAACAGTCCGGTCATTCGGAACGGCTCTGGTCCAAATCCGCGCACGATAAACGTTCCGTTTCCAGATGCAGCGCAGTAGAGCTCGGTTTGGCTAGGAGTACCCATGTCGTTCCCTCCGATAAACACTCCGTAGGGATGCGGGTGAGAGTTGAGATTCATGTATTTTGGCTCGTTGAATGTCGCTTTGACTGTGAAGTCCCCTGACGCCATCGCATCGGTCTTCCAGTAACTGGTGGCGGGGCCGGTTGTGACATGAAGGGCCTGTCCCTCTCCAACAAGCCGAGCCGCGTCGAGGGTCATGCCCGCCCTCTCTTCAGCAGCATCGACTCTTCCGTTCCAACCGGGAATCTTGATACCACCATCTGTTACTGCACGGGAGCCGTCCACGGTGGGGCTGCCGGGACCACCGCCCAACTGTTTTATTGTGAGGAACAGTGCGACGAGTAAGGCGACTAAGACAATTGCCGAGCCGATTAGGATCTTGGATGTTCTCTTCATTGTGGGACCTCAACGTAAATTCCGTGTTGTGCCTGTCGGTCGCGCATCCGGCTCTTAAAATGCTTGTAGGGAGCATTGTGAGGGATTCCCGAAGCATGGCCGAACGTCCGGAGGGTAACCGTGCCGTCGCCGCCGGAGTCGAGCAGCGCTGTCGCGGCAATAATCAATCTTCTGTCCATTGTCACCGCAGCTGAACGGACTCTTCGTTTGGCTGCAATCGTACGAGCGTCTTTGAGTCGTTCCATAATTTCAGTGCCCGCTGTTCGTCATAGGAAAGTTTAGAGGATCGCGTATCACTGAGTGCGCCGTTATTCGACTGAAAATACTTGCCAGACCCGTTCCCGTAGGCGGGATCAGCAGCAACCTCAGCAAGGGATGCACCAGAGAAGCTGATGGAGCCCTGAGTTACACCAACTCGTTTCGTAATCCACTTCATCAAGCGCGTTTTCGCGAGCCACTGCACAGGCTTGGGCATCGTCCGGAGCAGCCCGGTCTGGGGCACGGCCCCGGGGTCGAAGGCAATCGATGCGATTGAGCTTCCGGCCCGCCGTAACCGGCGGTGCAGTTCATAGGCATAAAGGATCGTGCAGAGTTTTGACGTCGAGTAGCGCTTGCCCGCGGAGCGGGGCTTCTTGCCGTCTTTTCCATCGTTGGCAAGAGCAATCGCGTCCGGTTCAGCCACGGTGCCGACCATTTTTCCATCCGCCGTGTCGGGATCATGCGTTCCGCTCGCGGTGAACACGATGCGTCCGTTGTCTCCCATTCGCTCAGTGAGCAGCTCGATCAGTAGGAAATGTCCAAGGCAATTGGTCGCGAACGTTGTCTCATAGCCGTCCTTGCTATAGGAAAGCGGCCCACCGAAATATCCGCCTGCGTTACACAGAAGCGCCTGAAATGAGTCCACTTCGCCACTGTCGAGCATGGCACAAAATTTTGTTGCTGCATCTCTGACGGAGCTCAGCGAGGAGGTGTCGAGCTCAAGTGTGCTGACCCTTATGCCGTATTGCGTCCGGAGCTGTTGCGCTGCGGCGTTGATCTGTTCCATACTCCGTCCGGCGAGAACCAAGTTGTAACGCGAGCGAGACGCAAGCTGTTTGGCGCATTCAAAACCGATTCCGGCGTGACCGCCTGTGATGAGAGCTGTTGGCACGATGACCTCTTTGATTTGGACAACCTCGTTAGGCGGGTAACAGTCCGGTCTCTGCGATATTGGCAAACCAAGCATAGGATTTCTTCGGGGTTCGTTCGCCCGTGTTGACATTATGAGCAACCAGCCCGAATTTCGAGGTAAAACCCGAATCCCACTCCCAGTTATCGAGCAACGACCACACAAAGAAGCCTTCCACCCGGCTGCCGCTCTCCATAGCCTGGGCGACAGAACGTAAGTGAGTGCTCAGATAGTGAATTCGGAACTCATCATTGATGATTGCGGCGTGGTCACCCAAGGGGTCGGAACAACCATTTTCCGTCACAATAAGACGCGGGTTACCGTAATCTTTGGTCAGTCGATTGAGAACTTCTTGGAGGCCGGTAGGGTCTATTTCGCGGCCAGACGCATCTAGAGCGACGCCGGCGGGTGTTCCGCCCGGGCCTATGAAACTTGGGCCACTAAAATCGGCTTTGAGATAGAACGGTGTGTAATAGTTGACGCCAATGAAATCGCAACCCTGATGAATCGTGGTCATATCCCCGGGCTTGACCGCATCGGCCAGCATCTTCTCCGCCGCCAGGGGGTACTTGCCCTTCAGCAGCGGGTCCAGAAACGCGCCCGAAAATAGTTCATCATAGGCCAGCGCGGCGATGTCGTTGAGTAAATGGATTCTCCCTCCCTCTGGCCGGACTGGCGCGAGTGCCAGTCCGACTCCGATCGTCAGATCATTTCGCTGCGCACGCATCGCTTGAATGGCTCGGCCGTGGGCCAGGTTCAGATGGTGGGTGACGGGGCCGATAAGCTTGGCGTCGTGCAACCCCGGTGCATGATTGCCAATGAGATGGCCTAATAACATGTGAACGTTCGGCTCATTGAGCGTAATAAAGTTCTTAAGTCGATCGCCCAAGCGGCGAGTGACCGCCACGGCGTAGTCCGCGAATCGCTCTCCCGTATCTCGTGACGTCCAGCCTCCCAACTCATACAAGCGCTGAGGAAGGTCCCAGTGAAACAGCGTCACGTAAGGAGTGATGTGTCTTTCTAGGAGCGCGTCGGTTAGCCGATCATAATAGTCCATGCCGCGTTCATTCAGGGATCCTGAACCCGTGGGAAACAATCTCGGCCATGAGATCGAAAACTTATATGAATTTAGGTTAGCGGCGCTGATCAACGCCGCATCTTCCTTGTACCGGCAGTATGAGTTACACGTGATGCTGGGGGTTGAGCCATCCTTAATACGCCCTTTCTGCTTGGCAAAAACATCCCAGATACTCTCACCTCTTCCATCGACATCCAAGGCTCCTTCGACTTGAAATGCAGACGATCCGCATCCCCAGCGAAACGTGCTCGGAAACCGCCGGGCCTCAGATGCACGCCTTTTGGATTCGCATCCGGCAGCGATCGCGGCCGCTCCGAGGGTGAGGACGAATCGTCGGCGCGTCCAGTTATTCTTGTCATTCGCCATTGGCTATCTCCACTGTCCTTCTCGAGGTCATGACTTCCTGTGGCAAAGTCATTAGCGGGGAACTTTGCGTCGGAACGTCCTGGCTAAAACGGCCTAGCCGCATCCAAAGAGCCGGCATTCTAAGTGCGAGTCCGTGTCTCATGCATCTTCCCTTCGTCTGAGCGATTCCGAGACTGAGTGTCCTGCTGATCACCGAGGAAAAGCCACCGGAATCGCGCCAGTGCGGAGTAGCGGCATTGAACGCGAAGCGCGGGGATTGAGCGAGTGTCGTGGTGACGAAACTCGTTCCTCGCCTTCGACAGCCCTTCGCGGGCCGGTTCGGCTGGCTGTTTGTGTCTTAAGCCGCAATCGCAGCGCAGGAATCCTCGCCCAGCGGCGAATCTCCGCGTCTGCCTGATTTTGCGGTTAAAACCGACAGTTGGCGGTATTCTTGATGCACGCGAGCGCCGCGTCTCGCCACGGTCCCGGTTTTCACGGGCGCCGCTTTTCTCAAGTTCAGGGGGGCCGCGCGATCCATGTTCTCTGTCTCAATGTTTCCGAGCGCGATCCCGATTAACCTTATCTCGCCGGCAGCCTCATCGGCTTCGCGACTGGGACGGCGATCAGCATTCTTCTTCTGGTTCTTACCGTGCGCGCGGCCAAACTGACGGGCGCCAGCGCAGCCAATATCCTGTTCGTGACTTGCAGCCTAATATGGAATCTGGGCGGTCTCGCGCATTCCGTCGCCCTCACATGCGGCGCGCCCGAACAGGGACGAGCGGCGCTCATCATCTGGGCGTGTCAGTACACTGCAGTCGCGGCATGGCCCATCACCGTGTTAAGCCTGTGGAGCCCGCTCGCTACCCTGCCTTGGCAAAAAATCGGCTGCCGGTCGCTGCAGGCGCTGGCGGTGATCACCTGTACACTGATCGTCATACCGCTCTGGCACGGCGTCTTAACCGGTGCGAACTCGTCACTGCTTTTCCTCAAGGAATCGACCCCATACAACGGAGCCATTCTGCTCACGCTCGGAATCGCCTTGTTCCGGGAACGGCTGGCATCGCGGGCGATGAGGCTTCCTGTTCTGGCGATGCTGGTGGGCACCTTCGGCGCCATGACGGGAGTTCTCATCACGCAATTGTTGCCGTACGACCGTGTTGTTTGCGACCTGCTCCGCGTCTTCAGCGAACAGATCACACTCCTCGTCGTTCTAGGCGCGTTCTTCTTATTCGCCCGTTTCCGGTTTTCCGATTTGTTTATCCGTCATAGCCTCAAGGTCGTGTTGGCGGCGCTCACGGCCGTGGCCTTGACTGTGTCCTACTACGCCCTCTCGTTCTTCCGATTCGAGGGCCGCGTGGCATATCCGGGGGCTGCCCGGGCATGCGTCGAGACCCTGACGGCGGTTCCCATGCTGGTCCTGTTCACATTCGTTGACCGTCGTATCGGCGAATGGGTGAACCGTTGGATCTTCCGTGCACCGGACTACCGCACTCTGCTGCGGGAGTTGTCGGAAAAGCTGGCGCGCCTTCGGTCCGAGACAGAGATCGCCGACGCCGTGGAGACAACTGCCCGTGAATCGCTGGAGCTGAGAGCTGCCCAGTTGGTTACGCTCGAGAACTTGTCGAAGACGAGCCTGCCCACATCGAATTGGGCGCACTCGCATGGGCCCTTGCCGGATTGGTTGAACGCGGTGAACGACGGCGAACTCGTAGAACTCGATTGCCAGCACCCGAACCACGCGGGACACACCCAGGACGAAGTCGAACTGCTCGTTCCGGTTCGATCGGAGGGCCGGGTCACCCACATGCTCGCCATCTCGCCCGGTCCTGCGCGGCGCGGCCTGGTGACGCACGAAGTGAATTACTTGCGCAGCCTGGCAGAGCAGTTCGGTCAACGGCTCGACGCACTGCACATGGAAGAGCGGCTGATCGTGGCGCAGAGCCGTGAAGCGCTGCTGCAGCAGCAGGTGACTGAGGCGGAGTTGCGCGCCCTGCGCGCTCAGGTCAACCCGCATTTCCTTTTCAATTCGCTCAACAGCATCGCCAACCTCGTGGTGACCAATCCCGAGCAAGCCGAGACCATGACGCTGCGGCTCGCCAGAGTCTTCCGCCATGTACTGGCCAACTCCGCGCGCCCCCTCATTCCGCTGCACGAAGAGGTCGACTTTCTAAAGACGTACCTGCAGATTGAAGAAGCTCGGTTCGGCAGCCGGCTTCAAGTCAAGATCGCCGTCGACCCGGCGGTCGCCATGGAGCAGATTCCCTCGCTGATGCTTCAGCCCATTGTGGAGAATGCGCTGAAGCACGGACTGGGACAGAAGCCCGGTCC